>Ga0208078_1000006_pt1 | contig 336627 bp, 327 predicted proteins | sample NGESurdeep072012_3_FD_184468 | JGI IMG/M metagenome (GOLD analysis project Ga0208078, IMG submission 184468) | Arctic peat soil microbial communities from Barrow, Alaska - NGEE Surface sample 53-2 deep-072012 (SPAdes) | ecosystem: Environmental > Terrestrial > Soil > Wetlands > Peat ...
GCGTTCGAAACAGCAAGAGGAAACGGACTTCATCGACTGCGTCGCGTGGGACAAGCTCGCGGAGACCTGCAACACGTACCTCAAAAAGGGGATGTCGTGCCTGGTCGACGGCCGGCTGTCGATTCGCAGCTACGAGACGAAAGAGGGCGAGAAGCGGAAGGCGACCGAGGTCGTGGTGAACACGATGCAGATGCTGGACCGCGCGAACCGCGGCGGCGGCGGGGATGACGGCGGCTCGTTCGAGCGCGCGCCACGTGCTGCAGCGCCGGCTGGCGGCGGCGGTGGTGCTGCTGGCGACTATGATCAGAGTCTTGATGAGGAAGAGATTCCGTTTTAGGGCTGACTCACAATGAATCGGGTAATGATCGGAGACGAAGTGCCACTCGACTCCGAGCGGCGTCGAGTAGCGCTCGAACGAGGCGACTACGCAGCAAATTGCCTACCGCATCGCGCCCTTTTTGGCTCAGCGGGGCCGCTTGAAGTGTCCAGCTTTGGCGCACTCGCGGTCGTAAATCAGTCCGCCCGATCGATTCAACATTGTTACCCTCACTATGCAGCCTGCGTTTGGGACAGGCTATCGACGTCCCACCGGTACTGCTAGTCGGCTAGTGTTGCGAACCCATGCTTCCCCCATTCGTTGGCGATGGTAACGGTCGGACACTGCAGCATGAGGAGATCTGCCGCGCGTGAAAAGGCGACATAGGATACGTTGAACTCTTCGTCGCCTTCTTTAACGTCATTTAGCCACGTCAGGTGCTGAGTCGTCGGCGCCAAGACGAGTACGCCCCGAATCGTCTCACCCTTTACCTGATGGATCACGGTCGTTCGCACGGCGATCTCTTGGACAGGCATTGCGTCAAGGATCGCCTGGTCCTTGTCCATTTTGCGAGTGCTTGTGATCAAGCCCCCAACACTAAGCCGCGGGTAATTGTGAAGTGATGGATTCGGAGAACGTGCCGGCGTACTCGGTCGGCGTCTGGTAGCGCAGGGTCTGATGAGGTCGGACATCGTTGAAATCGATGAGCCAATCGCTGGCGGCGGCCTGGGCTTGGGCGAGCGTCGTGAAGACGTGCTCGTTGAAGAACTCGTCGCGAGCTCGCGCGTTGAAACTCTCGACGCTCCCGTTCTGCATCGGCTTGCCGGGATCGATAAAATGCAGCTCGATGTCGTGTTCGGCCGCCCAGCGTAACATCGCGTGGCTCGTAAACTCGGGCCCGTTGTCAAACTTCAGAATCCGAGGAAGGCATCCGCGCTGGAGCGCGACCGCCTCGAGTACGCGGATCACCGCGAGACTCGGGAACGAGAACGCCGGCTCGACTGCCAAGCCTTCATGCGTGCAGTCGTCGACCATCGTCATGACGCGCATTGCTCGTCCGCTGGCAAAGGTGTCCGCGATGAAATCGACCGACCAGCGCTCGTTCGGGCGCGTGACTGGCGGCGGTGTATTCCCGCGGGCAACGCGAACGTGCCGCTTGCGACGTCTGAGAACCGCCAAGCCTTCTTCGCGGTATACGCGGTAGACGCGCTTGTGATTGACGAGCAGGCCCTCGCGTCGCAGCAAGATCCCTATCTTTCGATAGCCAAACCGTCGCCGCTCCGAAGCGATCGCGTTCATTCGTTCCCGCAAGCGAACGTCGTCCTCTCGGCGCACGCGATACCGCGCCGTCGCTCGAGGACATCCCGCGAGTTCGCACGCGCGTCGTTCGCTGCGCCCTTCGCCCTGCAAGGCCCTCACCGCGTCTTTCCGTTGCGAGGGCCCGGGTAGTTTTTTGCGAGGACGTTCTTGACGGCGTCTAGGTCGAGCGTCAGATCCGTGACGATCCGGCGCAGGCGCAGATTGTCTTCTTCGAGCTGCTTGAGCCGAGCGATATCGCTGGACTCCATCCCGCCGTACTTCGCTCGCCACGTGCGCAGCGTGTTCGGGTGAACGCCGTGGCGCCGCGCGAGCTCGGCCGTCGGGACGCCGGCGTCCTGGTCTTTGAGGATCGCGACGATCTGGGTTTCGGTGAAGCGGGACTTCCGCATGTGGGCTCCTTCGGCGTCAAAGGCCGGGATTCCACAACTATCCATGGATCAGATTATAGGGGCTCGATCAGGGTTGGGGGCTTGATCAGCCGAACGTGAATGCGAACACCACGCGAGGCGTTCCGCCCGGTGCCCACACCAGTGCGAACGCGTCGTCGACGAGAGCCGGCCGCGCGGCTCGTGCGCGTCCGGAGAACGTTTCGGCAACGGCTGCTGCGCCGCGCACCTCCGCCGTTGCACCTGCTGCGACTGCCGCGGCATCGGCTCGTAGGACGACGCTCGGATCGAGGAGTTGATCAGGCCTTCGAGATCGCCCGATCGGGACGCCGCGAGGAATGCGCGCACGACCTCGCTTCGTCTTCGTGCGTCATCCTCACCCTCGAGCGTCGCACCCTGCACACGCCGGCGCGCGGCGGCGGAAGAGCGTCCGACGATCGGTGCGATCTCCTCGAACGGGACGTCGAACATGTCGTGCAAGACGAACGCGACGTGTTCCGCCGGACTGAGGGTTTCGAGGACGACCAGCAGCGCGAGGCCGATCGAGTCGGCCAAGACCGCTTCATGCTCGGGCCCCTGTTCGGTCGAGTGTTCACGCGTCCGCGGGTCGTCGGCGACCAGGTCCTCGCGGCGGCTCTTGCGTGAACGCAGCATGTCGAGGCAGACGCGGGCGACGACGGTCGTCAGCCAGCCGCCGAGGTTTGCTATCTCAGCGGCATCGGCACGACTGATGCGCACCCACGATTCCTGGAGCGCATCTTCAGCGTCGCTCCGCGATCCGAGCATGCGATACGCGACTCCCGACAAGCGCGTGCGTTCGCCCTCGAACCGCTCGGCCAGCCATCCTCGGCCACCGTCCATCAGACTCTCCCATGTCGGCGCTCGGTCACATCGTTCCCGCGGCATCCGTCAAGGATATGTCGAGCCGGCGGCTTCCGATGTGACGCCGCGACATCGACGCAGCTTACCTCGAGGAGTCTTTCACTGTGACCGGTTGTTCTCTGATCGTGTTTCCCGTCAGCAATCTGAAGAGCGCGACGAAGCTCTATCGCACTCTGCTTGGAACTGAGCCCTACGTCGAACAAGACCACTACGTCGGCTTCAGACTGGGCGAGCTCGAAGTCGGTCTGGACCCGCAGGGCCACCATCGCGGATCCACGGGCGCGCTCGCATACTGGTCGGTCGACGACGCGGCCGCGCGTCTCCAGGCGCTCGTCGACGCCGGCGCCGAGAAAGTGCAAGACGCCACCGCCATCGGCTACGGAAAAATCATCGCGATCGCAAAGGACGCCGACGGTTCCATGATCGGCCTGGTTCAAGCGCCGAAGTAACGAAGCCGTCGGATCGCGTATTATATGGTCGTGGACCCTAGGAGGCCGGAGCACCCAGATCCATTTGCCGCCGCCTTTCTCGATCGGCTCAAGGACCGTCCGGAGGCGGAGCAGTTCGTTTTAGGCGGTTACTTCGCGCTCAAGCATTACCTCGACTATCGCGACACCGGCGATATCGACGCCTGGTGGCGCACACGCCAGGACGCCCAGGCCCTCGCCGTCGCGCGAGAAGTGTTCGGCGAGACGGCAGCCGCGTTCGGATACTCGGTACGCGAGCGCGCATGGGGAGAAACCATCTCGCTCGAGGCCCTTGACGGCGCGAACAAGGTGTTCTCGTTTCGAGCTTTTCTTCGCTCGACCGAACTCAAGGGACCAATCGCTAGTCCCTGGGGGCGCTTTCCGATCGAGACGCTTGACGACAATATCGCGTCGAAGATGATGGCGTTGGTCGCGCGTGGCTCGCCTCTCGACTTCGCTGACATCGAGCAGGTTGTCGACGCCGGACTCATCTCGCACGTGCGGTGCTGGGAACTCTGGGCGGCGATGAAGCCGGGGATCAACCCCGACGACGCCCGCGAGAGGGTGCAGACGCACCTCGCAAGGATCAAGGCCCGAACGTATTGCGAGGGATTCGAGGACGACTACGACCGCGCTGACTACGTCCAGCGCATCTGCGCGGCGTGCGACTTCGGCGTGCCACCCGATCGCGACACCGTTACGCTCTTCCGCGGTTGGCGCGATGTCTTCGACCGCTTTCCCATCCCCGACTCGCCGTCGTATCATGCATTGCGCGCCCACTTTCGCTGGCCCGCCGTGCCGATCGAGCCGAGCTTCTATCCGGCACCGTGGGAAACGTTGGACAAGCTCGAAGGCCGCGATGACCCTTGTCGAGACTTCGTTTAGCCGGAGACACTTCGCGCCAAGGTGTTATCACATGACTGGACATGCGGTTCGTTAAATTCTCGAGCGGCCCCGAAGCGGACGACCCTCACAAGTGGGGCGACGTGTTCGTTCGCGTTGCGATGAGCGACGGCAATGAACGACTTGAAATCGGCGTTTCCGAGGAGCAGATCGCCCTAATGCGGCTGCTCGCTGCCGAGCTCGAGCCCCCGTACCACATTTTGTATGTTCTTCTTGTGCCGCGGCAAGGGCAAGGCGACGGGCGGTACGAGAGCGGATCACTGACGTCCGAAGAGCTGGCTGACTTTTTCGACCGCTATGGCCTCGTATTCGAGCAAGACGGACGCCACGCGCTCTGGGTCCAGTCGGAGTCAGGCCAGCTCGTATTTACGCCGCATGACATCGTCTATGCCTATGGGCCGGCCGACGTATTCCGCGCGTTGCTGCTGCGGCGCGATTTCGCCGAGAAGCCTTTCAGCATCCCGGCGCCGCACGCGCATCACTACCATCGGCAATTCGATCCCGTGATCCGCGACTTGTTCTCGCACTACTCGTGGATACACCACCCGCTTCACGATATGGACGAGGAGACTTAATCATAGCTGCGGGTCGAACCCACCGATCCGGGCTAAGCCGACCGTACAGCCGGCGGCTGCCGCTTCCCGGCCGCGAGCATCGTGCACACCCGTTCGATTCGACGTTTCCGCGCCTCGCGTGCTTTCGCGGCGTCGATCCAGGCGATGAAGTCCCGGCGTGCGTCCGGCGTCAGGCCGCTCCATCCGGCCTTCGCCGGTGGTGCCGCCTTCAGAGCGTTGTGCAGATCGAGCGGCACGACTGCGTAACAGCAAGGCCGTCGCTTTCCGGTCATCAACATGTCGCACGCCGCTCGATCCGGCGTCGCCGCGTCTCCGGCTGTTTGGCGGCGGCGACCCAGCTCAGAAAGTCTCTGCGCGCGATCGGCGTCAGGTCGCTCCACACGGCCTTCGCCCCCGGTGTCGCCGCGAGGGCTTTGCGCAGATCCGGCGGCATGGTCGGGTCGGACATTGCCTGTAGCAATACACGATCACAGCGCCGGCCGTCAACAACGCGGCACGTGGCTCGCGGAAGTTTTCGGCAACGACGACGCAAATGGTCGTCGGAGACGCATTTTTGCGGCTGAGCCGTCCGTCCGCCGTGGCCGCAGCACCTATCATCGTGGCGCTAGGAGTTGGCCGGCACTGATCGAGGGAGTCAGGAACATGAAAGAATCACGCGCTTCTACCGACGGTACCTCTTGTCGTACGGAGAACCGCCCTTCTACGCTCAGATCGCTCGCGATGGGTGACGGCTGAACCTGCGAAGAGTCAACGGGCCCGTATTCGACGGCGGATTTCGCTCGAGGGAAGCTGATGCTCTTTCTGCGACGTTTACCCTCGACGACGCAAAGCCGCTCTTCCTGGAGTTTCAGAAGGCGGGGGGTCGCGTTCCACCAGACATTGAGAACGGAGCCGTGGGGCGCCCGCACGTTCATCGTGCAAGATCCGGATGGAAACCTCATCGCGTTCGCAGGAGGCTCCTAGGCGCGCCGCGGGCGCCACGCCCGAAGGACAAGGCGCGGTCGAAGCTGATCCTTCGAGCTATTTCACGGGCGGATTGAAATCGCAGGGGTTGGGCATCGCATCGTTGCGGGCCATGTACGCCTCGGTATACCCTCCCCTCGGAGGCATGGTTGGCCTACGGTACTTATAGATTGAGCGGTTTCAGGTCCGGATAGATGTGGCTCGTATCGAACCCATTGGTCGCCGACGCGTGGCAGTCGAAGCAATTCATGACCAGGCCGTGATTGGAACCGTTCACGGTGGTATTGTTGCCCTGCACGTACGTCTCGAGCGTCGAGTTCTGCAAGCTCGTGGTGCCGGCCTGATTGCTCGCCGGCGACGGAATCGCACCGTTCAAGGTCCACGTGGCTCCCGTCAGGATGTAGTTCGAGCGGACGTCGGTGCCGGACAATCCCGCGAACAGCGTCGCCATGTTGTGATCGATGGAGATGACCTGCGTGTTCGAGCTGGTGACGTTAGGATCGTCGGAACCTGTGCCCCAGGCTTTCATCCGAAGCGTGTCGCTCGCGCCGATGGACCCGGTAACCGCGGCGATCGTGTTCGGCTGCGGTGCATTGACCATCTTCTGCCGCCTCGCGTTGAACGGCCCGGTCGGGCTCGTGCAGCAGAACGCCCAGGTCCCGCTCGTGGCCTCAGTGATCGTTTTCAAGCCGCTCGTCGAATTGTACGTGTACGTTGCGTCGGGCGAGTTGTTTTTGTGCTCGAACGTCGCCCAGATCAGTTCGGGATGCTGGTTGACGCTTCCGACGACATGCATTCCCACCAGCGCGAGCGTCTTCGTCGTGACGGCACCGGTCGGAACCCATTGACTTGCCGACTTCGTGTACACGGGTACCTGTGCCGTCGTCGTAATGTAGCTGCTGGCGTTGGTAAGCCCCGCTACATCGATCCAGGAGGTTTTGAGCTCGACGGCCAGCGCGTTCGGGTCGGGGAACGTCGTTCCGTGAGCCGTTGCAAACGCCGTGATCTGATTGAGGTCGCTCTGGCTCGTCGGGAAATGCGATAGGTTGATAGCCGTCGGTGTCTGCTTCTGCCCCGTCAGTAAATACGCATACACGTCGTTGACCATCATCGCGTAGTACACCAGCGAGCCGTTTTGCGCCATGAGCACGCTTCCGTCGGCTTGCCCTTGCTCGACCTCGACCGGGTTTCCAAACTGGTCGATGAAGATGGGGCGTCCGTTGATGATGAACTCGTTCACGCGTACCGTCGGCTTGAGCAGCGGCCGGCTGAGCGCGCGCTGGAGGAGGGCCGGAGACCTGATCTCCGCCTGTGGAACCGTTTGTAAGACACGCGCATCCTGGACGTTCAGCGCTTTCGCCTGGACGCTCAGAGCTGCTTTCGACAGAACGCGCGGCTTCGCCGGAACCGGTGCGGCGAAGGTGGCCTTTTGCTGAAGCGTCGCATTGGGCAGCACCTGAAGGAGTGGCCGCGGGTTCTGGACCGGTTTGCCGGTCCGGTCGATGAAGACCGGCCTTCCGTTGGACTGCAGCCTCACGTTCTGGATCTCGACTGCCCGACCACCGGTCATGATGAGCCGTAGGTTGTGCGGGCCGAACTGCGCCGGCACGATCTCGAGCAGCCGGCCTTTTTTGTCGACGAGGACCTGCAACATGTGAGCGTCGGGCTTCGAGAAGCGCACGCCGAAAATTCTCGGCACGCCGACCACGTGCGGGACGAACGTGCGATTGCCGAGCGCATCAGGCGGCGAGACGTCGTAGAACGTCGGCGAATCGAAGATGTGCGCACCGCCGCCGTAGCTGGGCGGCGCCGGTGAGGTGGCCCACAAGAACATCTGCTGCGACCACTGGTAGAACGAGCACAGGGAGTTCGGCAAGAACGCCACGCCGTTCGCCTCCTTGACCACGCCGTTCGGCGCGGGCGTTCCCGACACGAACCAGCTTGCGAACGTCGCCGGCGGCACCGTGCACACCGGCTGCGGGTCGGGCTGGACGACGATGCCACCCGCCGGGGAGAGCACGGCGCCGACGGTCACGGCGACCATCATGAACGCGGCAACGGGGATGAAGCGACCGGTCGATCGTGACATGTTCTCCCCCTTCAGCTACACCGTACAGGGGCGCGCCTGCCTAGGCGGGCCTCCTGCCCAAGGGTTGTGTCGCGTATTGTAGGATTTCCTCACAGAAAAGGCAAGCGCTGCGAAACGGACCGAGGCGCATCCCGACTGGGCGGAAGCCACAAGCCGCCGTCGATCGGCAGTCGGACGACGTACGGCAGACTGCTTGCCGCATCGGGGTTGCGCGCCACGATGAACTCGTCCATTATGCCGGGCTCGGCTACAGCAGCGGTTGCCCGGGATCTCCCGCGCGCGGCGGGCGCGGGTTGTCCCATACGGACCCGTCCGCGAACTCTTCATGCAGCGGGACCGCGATGACGCGACCGATGGCCGCGGGTCCGCCATCGGTGTCCGCGAAGAGCTCGACGCCGACGTCGCGGCCCTTCACGCGCGTGCAGATCTCGTTGCCGATCGGCCCGCCGGCCGTAAAACGGCCGGCGGTCTGACTCTCGCCGACCTCGAGCACGTTGCCGCCCCGGCCGACCTTCACCAGCGCGATCCGTGCAAGCGTCGCGTTCTTCGCACCGTTCTGCAGCGTATAGCAGATCTCGCCGCGATTCCCGTACGGTACGATGTCGAGCACCTTGAACGGTTCGGTAACACTCGTCGAGGCGGAATACAGCGGGCCGCCCGAGGGGACGGCGGCCGCGGGGGACGGAATCGCGAACGGCAGCTTGTCGCCGGTCTTCGGCACGTCGTCGGTACGGAACGCCGTACCGTCCTCGTAGATCACCTCCCGCGCCGAGGCAACGATGCCCGCCACGGCGACTGCCTGCGGAGCGCCCCGCGGATGGTACATGAACGATGACGTGACGTCACGTCCTTCGTGAATCGTCTTGTGGCAGTTGCCGTTGTTGAACGGATGGTCGACGGGATAGCGCGGCGTCGACGTGCCCGCTGGAAGACCGGAACCGAATTTACCGTACGCGTAGTTCACCTCGACGCCGATTACCATGCCTTGCGCATCGACATACGCCAGGCTCAGCCCGACCTGCTTCGCCGTCTTCTGCCCGTTCTGGACGAACCCGACGCACACGACGTCAATCGGAACGCCGTACTCCGTGCTATGTGTGAAGAACGCGTCGGTGACCGTCACGACGCTGGGATGGCTCGTATCGTTGACGAGTACCGGCGGCGTCGCGTCCGCGCGTGACGCGGCAAGCAGCATCGTGGCGGTGATAATCGCAACCCGGACAATTCGCATCGGCGCTGATTCGCATCCAGCCAATCACGGGCCTTTGCGGTTCGCAGGAAACGCCGGACGCGGCAATCCGCGTCGTGCAGCGGCAAGAATGCCGACGATCTCGATGGCGTGCCGGCCAATGCTCGAGACGGGACGGATGCGAAACGACGTGCAGCTCGCGACCCATGAACCGTTGTTCAATGAGCAGGTGGAAGCAACCCCCTGCCACCTCTAATCTGCGTGAGCTCCTGACTGAGATGTCGTCGTTCACCCCGAAAGACACTCGCAGCATAGCTGTGGGCCATGTGAAATTCGGCGCACGCCGGCGATTCAATGTGAGATAGGCCACCCTCTAGCCGTGGAGCAGCGCGCCGGAATCGCAGAGAAACGGATCGCGGCCGTTGTATATAAACGTTCTGACGTTCAGCATTCTAACGTTTTAGGAGGAGAGTATGCTGCGAATTCTGCGTTGGGCCGCTCTTTGCGCCGCATTTGTGTGCTGTGCTACTCCGGCGTACGCCGCGACGTGCGCGCCTCGGACGCTCGTTCATATCATCACGGTGGACGTTACACCCGGCGTTTCAGCTCAGACGTTTGCGGCGCAGCCCAGAGGGCTGTATCGGATCGGCAGCGACAAGATGCGCATTGAGGAGGCTCTCGACTCTGCAAATGGCATCCACGGGCTCATCGTGATCGCTGAGCCAAATATCTGGATGGCAAACCTCTACGACAATACCGGCAAGCACATCGTGGACCCGGGGCCGACGCTTTTTGCGAAGGCACCTGTCGTCGGTATGCCGGAACTTTCACCTAAGCTCTTAGACTTAGAGTTCGGTTGCGAGGCGGAGTTTTTGACAGCAAATGCTGCGTTAGCTGTTCGGTCAGAGCAAATCGGGGATACAGGGTACACTGTCTATCGCATTGACGACAATCCGGATGCTGTTGAGATCTTGGAGAAAGCTGGAAGCAACACGCCGGCTTTCGCGCGTTACTATCACCAGGGCAAGCTGGCGTTGGTCCTCCGCTACGACCTCTACTCGACCGGACTGGCCAACAATCCGGATCTCTTTGTGCCGCCGTCGGGCGTACGCTACTCAGAGGAAAAATAGGCCCAGAGCCGGGCTTTCGTGCTCGATAGCGAAAATGAAAGCATGCACATCGTCGCTCGTGTTAAGAACTGCGGAGCTAATCATGCCGTTGAAGTTAGCACCGAAAGTAGGACACGTACGGTAGCGATACCGGCGAAGGCCGGAGGCGGTTCCGACGTCAATGGGGGCGAGATGCTCTTTCTAGCACTTGCGACGTGCTATTGTAACGATCTCTATCGCGAAGCCGCGAAGGCCGGGATCGCGATCGACAGCGTTGAGGTCACGGTCGAAGGCGACTTCGGCGCCGCCGGAGAGCCTGCGAGGAGTATCCAGTATTCCGCGCGCGCCGAGTCAAGTGCCGATCCCGAGCGCGTGCGCGAGCTACTCAGATATACCGACGGCGTTGCGGAGATTCAGAAGACCGTGCGGTCGGGGTGCGAGATCTCGTTCGTCAGCCCGTCATAGCGTTAGTCGGACATGATGCCGATGTGCTCGCCGAACGCGTGCAGCGGCGCGCTCGAGCCGTCCGGCGTCTGCCAGTGCGCGGTAAACGGACTCGGACAGAACACATCGCCATTGTGCACAAAGCGCGGTCGACTTGACGGCCGCTAGGTATCGTGATATCATGATACCGCGCTCCCTTGGGACAACCCATCAGAGTGCCGAGCTTAAGAATCGCGTCAGCGCGATACTCTCGCGCCGCTCGACCCCGAAAGGACCCGCTGTATGACGCAGCGTGAACGCGATGGGGCGGAAGTCAAGCAAATGCCACTCCGTCTTGATCGTGAACTTTATGAGGAACTCAGCCGTCGCTCTACGATCGAGAGGAAGTCGATGTCGGACATCGTGCGGGAAGCTTTGCGATCGCATTTCGATGCCGTGCGCGTAACGAAGCCGCAGCTTCGTGCCGCCATCAAGCGAATCGCTCTGGAAGACGCTGATATCCTCGAGGCCCTCGGGCGTGGGCCACAGGAGACTGGACATGGAGTTCCCCACAAGTTATCTCGACGTCGATGACGTTATCGAGATATTCGAAACACTCATCGGATCGGCGCGCGACCTCCTTCGGTCGCGCGATCTCCTTGAATCCGCGGTACTAGCGCCGCAACAATCAGCATTCGGCGAGGACGCATATCCGACGATCGGCCAGAAGGCATGGGCGTACCTTCGCGGGCTGGCGCAGAACCATGCCTTCGTCGACGGCAATAAGCGAATCGCGTGGGCAACCACTCGCGCCTTCCTTCTCGTAAATGGGATCGGCCTTGAAGCTCCGGTATCGATCGTCGAAGATATCGTCGTCCGCCTTGCTGCCGGTGACGCACAGGAGGACGAGGTGCTCATGTTCTTCGAGCAGTACGGTTATGTGGTCGAAGACGTGCGGCTTACCGGAGACTCGGAAACGGGATAGCTCGAAAGGACTCGAAGGATCATTACCGTGATCGACCTCAGCGCCTGTAAGGACCTCGTTTAGTCAACCGAACGAAACCATCCGCACGCACCGCCGGATCGACGAATGCACGATCATGCGAGCAATCATCTATACCGAATTCGGCGGGCCAAGCGTGTTGCACGTCGCCGAAGTCGACGAGCCGCACGCGGGCGCAGGCCAAGTGCGGCTGCGCGTTGCCGCCGCCGGCGTGAACCCGTTCGACGCGAAGGTGCGGTCCGGCGCGATGCAGGGGATGGTGCCGACGAAATTTCCGGCCATTCCCGGCATCGATGTTGCGGGCGTTGTCGACGAAGTCGGCGCCGGAGTTACCGGATTTGCCGCCGGCGACGAGGTGCTCGGTTGGGCGCAAGGCGGCTCGTATGCGGAGTACGCACTCGCGATCGACATCGCTCACAAGCCCGCGGCGCTCTCCTGGACGCAAGCGGCGGCGCTGCCGGTCGCAGGTGAGACAGCGATACGTGGGCTGAATTTTCTCGGCGTGCGCGCCGGCGAGACGCTCCTCATCAACGGTGCCGCGGGCGGCGTCGGGACGATGGCGGTCCAGCTCGCCGTGCTGCGCGGAGCGACGGTTCTGGGAACATCGGGGCCGGCGAATTACGATTATCTGCGGTCGCTCGGCGCGATCCCGGTCGCCTATGGAGACGGGCTCGTCGAACGCGTGCGCGCCCTCGCACCCCAGGGAATCGACGCGGTGTTCGACGTCGCCGGGAAGGGCGCGCTGCCCGACGCGATCGCGCTGCGCGGAGGCACCGACCGCATCATCACCATCGCCGACCCGAACGCCGGCACGCTCGGCATTCCGTTCTCGTCGAGCGCTACGCGCGAGCAGCGGCTCGCCGCGCTCGCGATTCTGATCCCGGAGGTCGCCGACGGCCGCATCAAGATCGAAGCGACGCAGACCTATCCGCTTGAAGAAGCTTCCCGCGCGCACGAGGCGCTCGAGCGCGGCCACGGACGCGGAAGGATCGTGCTCACCGTCTAAGGGCTGTCTCGTAAGGAGAGCCAGTATGTCAGACATGTTCAAGAAGACAAAGGCATTCAGCGGATTTGCAGTCGACGACATTCAAGCAGCGAAACGCTTCTATGGCGAAACGCTCGGTCTCGACGTCACAGAAGAGTACGGCATGTTGACGCTGCACATCGAAGGTGGCACCGCGATACTGATCTATCCCAAGCCTGGACACACCCCGGCTGTGTACACGATTCTCAACTTCCCCGTCGCCGATATCGAGCAGGCCGTCGACGAGCTCACGAAGCGCGGCGTGCGATTCGAGCAGTATGATGGCCACGAAGGTCCGAAAACAGAAGCAAAGGGCATCTACCGCGGCGAGGGGCCCTACATAGCCTGGTTCAAAGACGCGGCCGGGAACATTCTTTCGGTACTCCAAAAGAAGTAGCCGCGTGAGAGTCATCATCGCGTCGGAGCCGCATGTATTCGTCTCGGACCTCGAAGCGGCGAGCGCGTTTTATGTCCACAAACTTGGGTTCACGGTCCTCTTGTCGTACGGAGAACCGCCCTTCTACGCTCAGATCGCTCGCGATGGGGGACGGCTGAACCTGCGAAGAGTCAGCGGGCCCGTGTTCGACAGCGGATTTCGCTCGAGGGCACCTGATGCGCTTTCTGCGACGTTTACGCTCGACGACGCCAAGCCGCTCTTCCTGGAGTTTCAGAAGGCGGGAGTCGCGTTCCACCAGACATTGAGAACGGAACCGTGGGGCGCCCGCACGTTCATCGTGCAAGATCCGGATGGAAACCTCATCGCATTCGCAGGAGGCTCCTAGGTCAGAGGCCCACGCTTTGATTCGCGGGGCAAATGTGACAGCTTGCGACGAAATTATACAGGTGCGTATACTCGTCGTATCTAACCCGCCATTCGAAAAGGTCCTTAGCCATGCCGTTTGCCCACGTGATCGTTCCTCCGGGCGTCCTCAACGTCCAGAAACGTCAAAAGATGGTCGAGCTCGTCACTGATGCTATCATCGCCGCTGAAGAAGCGCCCCCGGAAGCACGCGCCGGCGTGACGGTCCTCGTCTCCGAAGCCGCCGATGGCGGCTGGGGCATCGCCGGCCGAGGCTACACGACGCCCGAGCTCGGCGAGTACGTGAAAGACCTGGTACGGAAGGCGCGAGGTGCGACGTAGCTGTAGCCGATAAGCGGCGTGGGCGACCGCGGCAGGAGGGCGCGGCGCGAGCCGCAATCCTCGCTGCCGCCGACCGGCTGTTTTACGCAAACGGTCTCGCGCGCGTGAGCCTCGCGACTGTCGCGAACGAAGCCGGCGTGACGCGCCGAACCCTCTACTACCACTTTGCGGACAAGGACGCGCTCGTTCGGGTATACCTTCGCAATCGCGATCGTTCAGGTCGTGCGCTGTTCGAGCGCGCGGAGGCCCAGAACACCGACGCGGCGAGCAGCGTGCTTGCGGTCTTTGCTTCACTCGAAGCATGGTTTCGAACGAAAGAGTTTCGCGGTTGCGCGTTTACGAATGCAATCGGCGAAGGGCGCGAGACCGTCGTGTTCGCCGGACCGATCTCGCGCCGGCACAAACGCGCTCTCCGCGACTGGTTCGTCCGCATTTGCGCGAACGGCGGCGCGGCTGACGCGAACGCGCTTGGCGAGCAATTGATGATCCTCTTCGATGGGGCGATGTGCAGCTCGTGGACTCGTCGTGATCCGGCTGTTGCTCATCACGCCGGAGCCGCTGCTCGTACACTGCTTTCCGCGCACGGCCTGGTCTGAGCGCGTGCACCGGGTTCGTCGCCGCGATCGGGCTATGCCGACCGTACCGTCGGCGGCTGCCGCTTCCCGGCCGCGAGTATCGCGCACGCCTTTTCGATTCGACGTTTCCGCGCCTCGCGTGCTTTCCCAGCGTTGATCCAGGCGACGAAGTCCCGGCGGGCGTCCGGCGTCAGGCCGCTCCACCCGGCCTTCGCCGGCGGTGCCGCCTTCAGAGCGCTGTGCAGATCGAGCGGCACGACTGCGTAACAGCAAGGCCGTCGCTTTCCGGTCAACAGCATGTCGCACGCCCGTTCGATCCGGCGTCGCCGCGTCTCCGGCTGTTTGGCGCCGGCGACCCAGCTCAGGAAGTCTCTGCGCGCGATCGGCGTTAGGTCGCTCCATGCGGCCTTCGCCCCCGGTGTCGCCGCGAGGGCTTTGCGCAGATCAGGCGGCACGGTGGGTTCGGACATTGCTTGTAGCAATACACGATCACAGCGCCGGCCGTCAACAACGCGGCACGTGGCTCGCGGAAGTTTTCGGCAACGACGACGCAAATGGCCGTCGGAGAGGCATTTTTGCGGCTGAGCCGTCGCGATCCTATTAAACGCACACGAATCGCGGCAGCGGTTTGAGATTCCGCGTAAACGTCCCGAGCAGCACCTTGTCGAGCGAGAACGCCGCGATTCCGTACGAGGGCATCGAGTACCGCCCCGGTATCGGCCCGTCCGCCTCGACATCGACCGAAAGATAGATCTCCGGCGGGCTCGGGACAGCACGGTACCGCTGGCTCTACCCGGATTCCCGAAAGAGGGTTTCCCCGGTTCGTTCGCGGATCAGAACGGCGAGATCGTCGCCGTCTTGCTTTTGCAGCGGCGCTCTTTGGCGTCCGAAAGGGTGGTAATCCGGGTGCACAACCAGGTGCGGAACGCGTCGGTCGCCGCAGCGGCCGCGTTTCTTCTGATCGTCCCGCTCGTCTCGGGGTGCGCGACGCACCACGCCGCGAGCACGGTCCCGCAGACTTCGACGAGATCGAAGTCCGATCGCACACCTCTGGCGTCCGACGGTTATTGCACGTCGAACGGTAGCGACGCCACCGGTCAGACTGCGGATTGCTACATGCCGTATGCGGGGCAGCTCGCAATGAACTGGGACCTCGAGGGCAACACCGCGCCGTACGACTTGGACGATCCGAACGGGGTCGACCCGGGCGGCAATGGCCTGTTGTGCGACCCGAATCCGATCACGACGACGGTAAGCGGCGCGCAGGCGGCATCGGTCACGGTCACCACCGCGGGACCGTATCTGCCGCCGTGTTCCGCCGGCCAAATGCAGACCGTGCCGCTGAACGTCACCGTCACGACGAACGCCGATCCCACCGCGGGACCGTTCACCCTCACCGTGAAGTTCGCCGCGCCGGTCACGCTGTGGGATCCCAGTGACGGGGGAGGCGATCCCGCGGAAGCGGACTTCGTTATGATCCTTCACGTCGGCGCATGCCCGTCGACCGTGACGCCTGCCGCCGCGGCCGCCGCGGTGCGACGTGCTCCGACGTCCGCCCAACGGACGCTCGGCGCACCGCGCAAAGCAGCTTCGACGCGTCGGAGCACGCGCACCGGTGTCATCGGCAACGCCACGATGGTCTACGGGATCCCGCAGCCAACGGCGAACGCGGCCTGCCCGACTCCCGCGCCCATCCCGACGCCGATGCCGACCCCGCCCGCTCCGGCGATCCAGAAGACGCTCTATACGGCGAGCTTGGCCTCGAAGCCGCAGCTGCAGTTTACCGATGCGGCCGACCCCGTTCTCGGCACGCTGACGTGGAACGTCACCGGAGATACGGCGGGCTTCAACAACCTCGCGTTCCAATCGACGACGACGACCGCTCCTCCGCACGCGAACAGTCTGAAATTCGACGTCCCCATGGCGACCAATCCAAAGGACTACAAACTGCACGTCACGGTGACTTCGTCCGTCACCGGCGCTGTCAGCGCCGAGACCGTTGTCACGCTCCGCGTTCTGCCGCCGTTCTATTCGACCTCGACCGACAACGCGCTCGGCGTCTTCGAATCCTCGGATGACGGAACGGCGGTGATCAAGTCGGATGCAAGCGTCGCTCAGGACCACGACGACGGGATCACGCCGGACTTCGGCGTCGACGACGGCGCGACTTCGGCGACCAGTGCCGTGCGCGCCCCTCGCGCCGCGACGACGATGACCAAGTTCTACAATCCGAACGCTCCGCCGCCTGCGTTTATCACGCACCTCTCAACATTCGCGAAAGAACAAAAGGCCGGGTGCGTCGCACTGCTCATCGACGACAACTACGCGAACAACCCGAAGAGCGGAACGTCGCCCGGCGTCTACTATTTCTACGGATACTGCCGTCCGGCGGTCGCCCTTGCATCGCCAGCGACGGTCAACTGGATCATCGACGCCTACGACATCAGGGGGGACGTGCCGTACGATCTTCACCAGCATGCGACGCAGACACCGATGTCCTGCTCCAACACCGGGATCACGTTTCAGACCTTCTGGCACGTGTGCGCGACGGATTACCAGAACGTCGCGCCCGTCACCGGGCATGCGGAAGCGCAAAAGGTCCGCTACTCTATCGCGCTGACGACGGTACCGAGCACGCAGCAAACGGAGGATCCCCAAGAAGGGACGTACATCGTCAACAACAAGGGCGTGTTCTACCCGCTCATCCCCGTGAACGCCGCGTGGGGACAAACCGACAACGGCTACGTCCCGTTCTGGACCGACGGGCGCAACCCGCCGCTAAACTGGTGCGGCGCCGGCGACATACCTTTGTTGGCGCCACCGAGATGCTACAACTCGAAACGCAATTCCGCCGTGCTCGGTGCCAATCTGCAAAGCAAAAAACCACCAGGAACTCCGGTCTTTCCCAAGCCCGGCGCGGGCTTCCACGCACATCACATTCAACCGACGAGCTGGGGTGGTACCGACGAGAAGAACAACGGCGTCTGGCTCCCCGCTGCGGATCATTATCCGTTCAATCATTGGTGGGCATCGCGGAACTTCTCGGTGTGAGCACTCCTGCGTGATCGACCCAGCGAGACTGGAATCTCTTCTCGCCGAAGTCCGCCGCGTCGTCGAGCGACGCGGCGGAACGGCGGTGATCGAGCTTCCCGGCCCGGCGGACCCGGCGCGCATCGAGAAGGTCGCTGCGTTCGCGTCCACGTCGTTGCCGCCGTCGCTCGTCGCTCTGTGGTCGCGCCACGACGGATTGGAACTGCGCGTGTACGGACCCGACGAAGCGCCGGGGATCACGACCCACCCGCTCCTCGTCCGAAGCACCGAATCGGCGATGGCCGCGACGCAAGTGGTGCGCGATTTTTTCGCCGGCATGAGAGAATGCGGCAACGACGACTATTCCGACGAAGCGGCGGCGCGCTACCTCGACGTGGTCGATACGGATGACCCGGACCGTCGCATCCTGGCCGATCTCGCGCAGCGCGCGTGGCCGGACCCAGAGTGCGCCATTGTCGAAGTGAGCTTCTACGCCGACTTCGTCGGCGAGCCGCCGGCGCCGCTCGCGGTTTCGTTCGGGGAATTCCTCGAGCGCTCGCTGCTGTTCATGATCGAGCCCGAAGGCGGCTTCAAGTACTGGGGCCGGCCCGACACCGACTGGTGAGGTCGCTGCGGCGGCGGCACGGTGGGCTCGGCCATTGCTACCTCACCTTGATGACGACCTTGCCCTTCGCACGGCCGCTTTCGACGTACGCTAGCGCGTCTTTCGTCGATTCGAAGGGGAAGACGCGATCGACGACCGGGCGTATGTTTCCGGAATCGATGAGGGAAGCGATCTCGCGCAGTTGCTCGCCGCTCGGCCTCATGAAGAGAAACGAGTAGCGCACTCGAGCTCGCCGCGCCATGCTGCGAACGCGATAGCTCAGGAGACGCATGGCGAGCGCGACGATTGGACTCGCCCCGATCTCTTTGGCGAACGCGGGATCGGGAGGACCCACGATCTCGATCAGCGTGCCGCCAGGTCGTAACACACGAATCGATTTCTCCAGCGTCTTCCCGCCTAGCGTCTCGAAGACGACATCGCAATCGCGTACGATTGTCTCAAAATCCTCGGTTTTGTAGTCGACGACGACGTCCGCGCCCAGGCCTCTCACCAAGTCGAAATTCGCGCCGCTCGTGGTCGTCGCCACGGTCGCACCCAGATGCTTCGCGAGCTGAATTGCAAACGTGCCGACACCGCCCGAGCCCGCGTGGATCAGCACCCTTTGCCCGGTCGTCACGTTCGCGCGCTCCACGAGCGCCTGCCACGAGGTCAGCCCGACCAGCGGGATCGACGCCGCTTCCTCCATGGTGAGCGTTTTGGGCTTGTGCGCGACGGCGTCTTCTTGGACCGCGACGTATTCCGCGAACGCGCCGCTGCGATCTTTCGGGAGCCGCGCATACACCTCATCGCCGATTTTGAACCGGCGCACGCGTCCTCCGACCTGGGTGACGACACCCGCCACTTCGTTCCCCAAGATGAAGGGCATGCGATGCGGCAGGACGAGCTTCATCTTTCCGTCTCGCGTTTTTATGTCTACGGGGTTCACGCCGGCAGCGTCGATGCGAACCAACACGTCGTCGTCCCCGACCGCGGGGGCCGGCATCTCGGCGGACCGTACAGCGTCGTTGCTTCCGTAGCGGTCGACGACGAATGCTCTCATGCCGCGATCACAGTACTCCGCCGCGAGAGCCGCGCCCCGCCGTAGCGGGGCGCGGCTCCGGCACGAGGCGGCGAAGTACGCGTCACGTCTCGGTGAGGTGTTGGTACAAGGACCACCGCCCCGCCGGAACAATGTCTGCGCGCCGCGCCAGACACGGCCCCAATCTCGCCCGGATAGAGCCAGCCAATCTCAAAGCCGAGTACATCCCGATAGTGCTGCTGCGCGCGTTCAACATCAGTAACGGGCAGTTCTGGCACTGGCTGGCCGATCGACGTTAAGGCCTGTTTCCTGCCAGTCGCGGCGCGACGAGCGGTGACGAGATCATAGGCGGTTCGTTCGCCCCGGCGGGGGACCGCCCCGGTACCGCGGGAATCACGCCGGTCCTGAGCTATCGGTCGAAGTTCGACGTCGCGCCGGGGAAGGTGCGCCGGGCCCCGATGGACGAGTTGGGGCGCTTTTTGCAGAAGTGTACGAGCGACGCTTCGGACGAACTACGAGAAAGAGGCACGCAGTGAAACTCCCGAACATCGAGCATCTCCTCGTCTTTCGTAAGAACGGAGATCGAATTCTCTCTCCGGCGGAGCTGCAAGAGCGATACAAGTTCGAGCCCGACGGCACGAACCAGTACTACGCGATCAATGCCGAGAATGCCAAAGGGTTCAAGGACAGCGGATCGGCCTTGAACTTGACGCAGCGCGGCGTTTTCGACGACGTCTTGTCCACGCTCGAGGGTGGCGCCGCGACGGAGAAGACGATCATTTTCGGCCTCGAGCCCGATACGATCGTGAAGAACAAGAAAAAGGATTATGTCTACGACTCGGTGATGGGACATCCGGGTCTACTTGAAAAGCTCGCCGCCGAGCTCGCCGAGATGCAGACGGAGGCGGAGGACGCCGGAAAGCGCTTCCGGATCGTGGTCCGGTATGCCTCGGAGATGAACGACACGAAGCTCCCGCACGACAAGATGGTGCACGGGTACAAGTCGACGTTCGCACAAGTCCGGCAGATTTTCAAGGACAACGCGCCGAACGTGCTGTTCTCGTTCTCCGCGGCGCTGCGCGCCGATCTGGCGGTGCCTCCAATCCTCGACTTCTGGCCCGGCGACGAGCTGGTCGACGTCGTTGCGGGCACGTGGTACATCGGCGCGCCCGATCAGCAAACGGTCGCGATCAAGAACATGACCGACTACTTCGTCGACCGCAAGGCCGCCGGCAAGCCGTTCGCTCTCTCCGAGATCGGAGGCTGTAGCGCAAAAGGCACGGGGAACGACGCCGTTCTCCAGATCATGTTCGAGCAGCTCAAAGAAATGGCAAACAAAGGCGTGACGTTCACGTACGTCACGATCTTCCTCGAATCGAAGTGGGGTACGGACGCCAAGCTGACGTTCGTCACCGCGTGAACGCGAACACCTGGCGGTTTCTTGTGCGACTTATGCCTCGAGAATGTTTACGGGGTATTTCTGATTGTCCGGATCGCGCGTCACGAACGTCAAGCCTTCGATCTGCGCCTGCGCGATCATGATTCGATCGAACGGATCTCGGTGAATTTCTGGCAGCCCGCCGACGGCGAGGGCATGCGCCGCGGAAATATCTAAGGCTTGAAACCCTAGAGAACGCACGCGTGCCGGAAACCACACCGCGGGATCCGCCGGCACGGTGAGCTTGCCGAGTGCGGCTAGCCGTCCGCGCTCGCGGTCCCCAGGCCCAAATACTCAAGGGATCGCTCACTAGCCCTGCAATCAATCGGCGCGGGGCCCCATTCGGGGCCCTTTTCGCCATCGAGTGAGTGGTACGAGGTTGACCATGCGACGACTCTATCGGCCGGCTCTCCTAATCGCGGCCCTGATCGGAATCTCCGCGTGCAGCGGCGGTGGCGGCAGCTCCACGGTTCCCGGCGCAGGTTCTATGACCGCCCCGTCTGCACAAGGCCGCGCCGTTTTATCGGTCGGCGGTCCGACCTGCAACGTCCCCGCGGATTACCCGACCATCCAGGCAGCGGTCAATGCACCCGCGTGTGCGACGATCAAGGTCGCGCCCGGATCCTATACCGAGAACGTTACCATCGCTCGCGCGCTCACGCTGCGCGGAGCGCAGGCGGGGCACGATGCGCGCGCTCCTCGCGGCTCGGAATCGGCGATCAACGGCGGCGCCGGCCCCGACGTCACGATCACCGCGAACAACGTCACGGTCGACGGGTTCACGCTCAACGGCCCCCCGTTGTCGGGTACCGCCGCGATCGTAATGATGGGCGCCAACTCCGGCGAAACGATCGGAAACAACATCGTCAACAATCCCGGTCGCGCGGCGTCCTTCAACACGAGCAACACCGCCTTCTATCAAAACCTCGTCAAGAACGCGATGGCGACGGCCAGCGACGGTTTCCAGGCGAACACCACCCCCGTTCAAAACGTGCTTCTGGCCGACAACACCTTCGGCGGTGCGAACGGGGCGATTTACAACGCCGATATCACGATCATCGAAGGTAACTCCAACATCACCGTGACCGGCAACAAGAGCAACGGCGACGGCACGCTCGTCGCGCTGTTCAAGACGAACCACGCGCTCGTCTCCGGCAATACGGTGAAGGGGGACGGCGCCTCGTCAGCGATTTACGTCGGCGGCGCCGACAGCAACATTCTGGTCAGCTGCAACACCGTGAGCTCCGCCGGCACGGGCGTCAACGTGGCGAACGACTTCGGCGACGGCGCGAATTCGGCTGTCACGATCACCGGAAACGATCTGCACAACAACACCAGCGGCGTAAAGGTCGGATCGATTGCCGTCGCCGCCGCCGGCACCGTCGTGGCGAATCGGAACAGCCTGACCGGCAATACCGCGTTCGGCGTGAACAACCTGAGCGCGTTTAACGTCAACGCGACGAACAACTGGTGGGGCGCTGCGAACGGACCGGGACCGGTCGGTACGGGTTCCGGAGATAAGGTCACGACGAACGTCACCTATGCGCCGTGGCTCCGCAACGCGAACGGTGCGTCCTGCGGCGAGGGCGGCGACACTTCCGACCGAGACGGGCAAGACGGGCACGACGGGCACGACGGGCACGACGGGCACGACGGGCACGACGGGCACGACGGGCACGGCGACTAAGCCGAAAGCCCACGACTCGGATTCTACGCAAGACGAGGGCCGCGCATCGCGCGGCTCTCGTTCTTTTCATCCGACAGACGTAACGAACCGCTCACTTCCAACGTGGTGGCGTCGATGGTATAGGAGGGGTCACATTCGCGCGGAGCGGAAATCGACCGCGATGCGTATTCAGGCCAGTGTCGTCGGTGCCCTGATATGGTTTACAGCGGCGTCGGCGGCGCAGCCCGTCTCCGCTGCTCCTTCGCAGCAGGCGCCGCCCCTCAACGCAGCCGTGCAGGCAAAGGTCGATACGGACGTCCGGGCGCTTTTGAGCGCGGCGCACGTCCCGGGGGCGACGATCGCGATCGTTCAAGGCGGAGCGATCGTCTACACGCGCGGCTATGGACTGCGCGACGTAGCAAAATCACTGCCGGCCGACGCCCATACGCGCTACGAGATCGGATCGATCACGAAGCAATTCACCGCTGCCGCGATTCTGCAACTGAAGGAAGCCGGCAAAATCGATGTCGACGCGACGGTTGCCACGTACCTTCCGTCGATCTCGCACGCCAGGGAGATCACGATCCGGCAACTCCTGACGCATACGAGCGGGCTAGACGAGTACGTCAACATCCCGAATTTCGAGACGCGTGCCGCTACGCCGGCGACGTTCGATCAGTTGATGTCGCGAATCGCCGAGAAGCCGCTTGGCTTCACGCCTGGTTCGGCGTTTGGGTACTCGAGCACGAACTATTTAATCCTCGGGCGAGTCATTGAAGTCGTTTCAGGTCAAAGCTGGGAAGCGTACGTACAACAGCACCTGTTCGCTCCGGCCGGCATGATGGATTCAGCAACGATGGCAGAGGAAGGTCAGCTTGCGAACATGGCGCGTGGTTACGTGTATGCGCAGGGCCGCACCGCCGAGTCGAAGCCGATCGCTGAATCCTGGGCATCCTCCGCCGGAGGCATCGTGTCCACCGCGGACGACCTGCAGAAGTGGGGCGAGGCATTGGCTTCGGGTCGCATCATCTCGACGTCGGACTACCAGCTCCTCACCAGCCCCGCGCGGCTGGCGGACGGTTCAACCAGCGAATACGGATTCGGAATGAAAATCGATCGCTTTGAGGGTCAGCCGCGACTCTGGCACGACGGTAACACCAATGGCTTCGATGGAAGTGACCAGTTTTTTCCGAGCCAAGGTGTGCGCATCATCGTCTTGACGAACACCCTCGACGGTGGCAGCGACAAGATCGCCGAACATATTTACAACGACCTCTTTCCCGCCATTGCCTCTGCCGCTCCGACGGCTGACGAACAGTTGTACGCGAAAACGATCGCCACGATGCGCGATCTTCCTAAGCCTCCATATCTCACGTTCGTAGTCAATATCACGTCGCGGGGTGTGAGAAAAATGGTGTTACTCAATAATCACGGTTTCGGCGTGTTCCGGGTCTGCGTCAACGGGAATGAGCAACCGAGCGTGTCGTGGGGAGCGAGTTACCGGGCGAGCGATGATCTCGCGTCTGTGGCGAATACGCCACAGAGCCACCTGCTCTCGCACTTAGCACTCTTCAGTCCAACATGGACCGGCGCATACGACTGGTTGCGCTACGGATTAAATGGGCGACCTCCCGTCCCGAAGTCGAATCCGCAACCATCACCAGCGCCGACCGAGCAGTTGAAGACGATCGGGATGGTCAGGGCGCTTGGCCCCAGTTCTTACCGTATTAGCGCCGCGAATCCGACCATCTGCCCAGGTGGCCAACAGGGCCGACATCTCCAGTTGACGCCGCGGGATGGCGACATTCAAAAGCATCCGCTGACCGACGTAACGATCGACCTTGCCTCGAGGCGGTTTTGCAGCATGCGCTTCCACGCCCCCGGCAATGGAATCGGCATTTCATTTTCGGAACTCCGCTTCGGCACCGTCAACGGCTATTTCGTGACGACGGACGTTAATACCGACTTTCGCGGGTACGGTCAGTTCGGAATTGGTGGGCACCGTGGAGAATGGCGTATCACGTACGACGAAATGCGCTTTCCCGACAAGCTCGACGACGCAATATTCAGTTTGCCCGATGGTCTTGAAGGACCACAATTTAAGCCAGGTAGCGGCTGCAATTAAACGCCCGTCGAATGAGGTGCAAACAATATGAAAAAGATCGCAACGGCCAAGAGCGACTCCCCTTCTCGGCTGATCGACGCGAGGATTAAGGAACTGGACGACTGGAGGGGCAAGACGCTCTCCCGTGTCCGCGCTCTCATCAAACAGGCTGACCCTGAGGTGGTCGAGGAGTGGAAGTGGAGAGGCGTTCCGGTTTGGTCTCACGATGGAATAATCTGCACCGGCGAGACGTACAAGAGCGTCGTGAAGCTGACGTTCGCCAAGGGCGCTTCGCTCAAGGATCCGTCAGGGCTATTCAACTCCAGCCTTGACGGCAACGTCAGGCGCGCTATCGATATCCCTGAGGGTGTTGAAATAGATGAGGCTGCCTTCAAGGCGCTCATACGCACTGCGGCAGCCCTGAACAAGTCAAAGGCCCGATAGTCGGTCAGGCCAGGTCGTATCGGTCGAGATTCATCACCTTGTTCCACGCGGCGACAAAGTCCAGAACGAACTTGTTCTTTGCGTCGTCACAGGCATAGACTTCTGCGAGCGCGCGGAGCTGAGAGTTCGACCCGAAGATGAGGTCGACGCGTGTGGCGCTCCACTTCACCGCGCCTGTCGCGCGATCGCGCCCTTCGAAGAGTTCTTCCGCCTCCGACGTGCGGTGCCACGTCGTGCCCATGTCGAGAAGGTTGACGAAGAAGTCGTTGCTGAGCGTCCCCGGGCGGTCGGAGAAGATACCGTACTTCGTGTTCCCGACGTTTGCATTCAACGCGCGCATGCCGCCGACCAGAACCGTCATTTCGGGCGCGGTCAGCGACATGAGCTGTGCGCGATCGAGGAGCAACTCCTCGGCGGAGACACCGAACGGTGCGGCCTTCAGGTAGTTGCGGAAGCCGTCCGCCAGCGGTTCGAGGACCGCGAACGCGGCGACGTCCGTTTGCTCCGGCGATGCGTCCGTGCGGCCCGGCGTGAAGGGAACGAGCACGTCATGGCCCGCGTTTTTCGCCGCTTGTTCGACAGCGGCACAGCCGCCGAGAACGATCACGTCGGCGAGTGACACCAGCTTTCCGCCTGTCTTCGCGTCGTTGAATTCTTTCTGAATCCGTTCGAGCGTCCCAAGCACCGTCGCCAACTGCGCGGGCTGGTTGACCTCCCAATCTTTTTGCGGCGCGAGGCGCACGCGCGCCCCGTTCGCACCGCCGCGCTTGTCGGAGTTGCGGAAGGTCGCCGCGGACGCCCACGCAGTCGCGACTAGTTGCGAAACCGGCAGGCCCGTCGCCAGAATCTTGCTTTTGAGCGCCGCGATGTCGGCGTTGTCGATCAGTGGGTGCGTCGCGGTGGGAACCGGGTCTTGCCACAGCAGTTCTTCCGCGGGGACCAACGAGCCGAGGTAGCGCGAACGCGGCCCCATGTCGCGATGCGTCAGCTTGTACCACGCTCGGGCGAACGCGTCCGCGAACTCGTCCGGATGCTCGTGGAACCGCTTCGAAATCGGCCCGTACTGCGGGTCCATTCGCAGCGCCAGATCGGTCGTGAGCATCATCGGCGCGTGTCGCTTCGAGGGATCGTGCGCGTCGGGGACCGTACCATCGGCGGCCGCATCCTTCGGTTTCCACTGGTTCGCACCGGCCGGGCTCTTCGTCAGCTCCCACTCGTACTTGAAGAGATTGTCGAAGTAGTTGTTGTCCCACTTCGCCGGGCTCGTCGTCCACGCGCCTTCGAGTCCGCTGGTGATCGTCGCGTCGCCGTTGCCGTTACCGAAGCTGTTTTTCCAGCCCAGTCCCTGCTCTTCGATTGATGCACCCTCGGGTTCGAGGCCGACGTACTGCTTCGGATCGGCGGCACCATGGACTTTGCCGAACGTATGCCCGCCCGCGATGAGCGCGACCGTTTCCTCGTCGTTCATCGCCATGCGAGCGAACGTCTCGCGAATGTCCCGCGCCGATGCGATCGGATCCGGTTTGCCGTTCGGACCTTCCGGGTTCACATAGATCAAGCCCATCTGCACGGCCCCGAACGGCGGCGCGAGTTCACGATCGCCGGAATAGCGCTCGTCGCCCAGCCACGTCTTTTCACCGCCCCAGTTGATGTCTTCTTCCGGCTCCCACACGTCGACGCGTCCGCCGCCGAAGCCGAACGTCCCAAACCCCATCGACTCCAGGGCGCAGTTGCCGGTAAAGACCATCAGATCGGCCCACGAAAGCGCGTTGCCGTACTTCTGTTTGATCGGCCAGAGCAGTCTGCGCGCCTTGTCGAGGTTCGCGTTGTCGGGCCAACTGTTGAGCGGTGCGAAGCGTTGCGTGCCGCTGGCTGCGCCGCCGCGACCGTCGAAGATGCGATAGGTGCCGGCGCTGTGCCATGCCATGCGAATGAAGAGCGGCCCGTAATGACCGTAGTCGGCAGGCCACCAGGCCTGCGAGCGCGTCATCAGCGCGAAGAGGTCGTTCTTCAGCGCGACCAGATCGAGTTTCTTGAATTCGTCAGCGTAGCGAAACGTCGGCCCCATCGGGTCGATCAGCGAAGAATTCTGGTGGAGAACCTTGAGGTTCAACTGGTTCGGCCACCAGTCTCGATTCGTCATCAACCCGGCGTCCATGTGGGTGCCCTCAGGAGTACCGTGCGCTACCGGGCAACCGCCGTTTTTCTCGAGTTCCGATTCGAGCATATTCTTTCTCCGAACGTTGCGACGCTGATCTGAAAAGGGCGCCGCGAAGGGCTGATACTTGCGTTGAGGGCGGTTCTCGCGTATAACTGAATGTGAGAACCGATTTCACTCGTACCGGAGGCTACTCCATCCCCAAGCCCATGTCAAGCACCGATCCAGGACTCCCGCCGAACTACCGGACCGTCCTCGACGTCGTCGAGGAAGCCGGACCCGGCAGCCACGTGACCGCCCAAGAAATCTGGGTGCGCGCCCGCGCGTTGCGGCCCCGGATCGGCTTCGCCACTGTGCACCGCGGGCTGATCCGGCTGCACGAACTCGGCGCGGTGATGAAGATCGACGTTCCCGGAGGGTCCTCGGCGGTGTACGAGCCGCCAGCGAGCCCGCACGCACATTTCCGCTGTACCGGTTGCGGCGCGATCACCGATCTCGAATACGCCGTTCCGGCGCAAACCGTCCGCCGGCTCGCCGAACGCCACGGAGTCGCGATCGAACGCGAGACGGTGACGTTCACGGGCCGCTGCGCGGACTGCGGCTAGCTACGGCGCCAAGACCGCAACTCGGGCGTCATGTGTTTGGAGCGGCGGCCGTGGCCTCCGGCCTCATCACGCTGGCCTGGCGCGAGTACAACGGTGCCGGTGGCCCGGTCTTCGTGTACGCCGCAGCGGCCGTCCAGGTTCTCGGCGGGGCTGCGATTCAGTTCCGGCGGACCGCGAAAACGGGTGCAGCCGCACTCGGCGTGGTGTATTTCGTCTTCGCGTTGTTGTGCGTGCCGCGAATCGTCGCTACGCCGCAGATTTACGATCGCTGGGGCAACTTCTTCGAGCCGTTCTCGCTCGCGACCGGAGCAGCGATCGTGTACGCGCGCCTGCGGATCGGCCGCATTCTGTTTGGCGTCTGTGCCGTTTCCTTCACCCTCGAACAAGCATTGTATCTTCATGCTACCGCTAGTCTCGTTCCGAAGTGGCTGCCGCCAAGTCAGCTGTTTTGGGCGATAGCGACGACTGTTTTCTTCGCACTCGCGGCTGTGGCGCTTCTTACGAATCGATTGGCACTTCTCGCGGCTCGCCTACTGACGATGATGATCGTGCTCTTCGGGCTGCTCGTGTGGGTACCGTTGCTTCTTTCGGATCCCCACAAGCATTCGAATTGGAGTGAATTCGCCCTGACCTTTGCGATTGCCGGAGCCGCGTGGATTCTCGCAGATCGCCTCGGCGAGTATCCGGCTTGACGATGATTGCCGGCGCTAGTGCGGCGCGCCGGTCGGGTCGGGAAACAGCTTCGCGAGCGCCGCGTCCATCGCGCGTTCGGAGACGTCGACGATCGCTGCGTCGAGGTTCCAGGTATACGGATGGGCGACATCGGCCTCCGCGGATGCCTGTCGCAGGACCGCTCCGCCGCAGCTCAGGACCGATAGCCGCAACGAAGCATGCGTGCTGTTCGTGTCCCTGGATTGTTCGATGCGCAGCGCGGGGACGATGATCGCCTGCGCGCCGGTCGCCGCGCACATGCCGGGCCCGCGCGCGAACACTTCGAAGTGGTCCATTGGCGGCACCGTGTTCACGACGAGGTTCTTGCGCTGCAGGCGCGTGAACAGCGAGCGCGTGATCTCGATCCCGTGCGGGTCGGCGATCCCAGGTTCCTGGTACGGCAGCAGTGCGTACATCGACGGCGAGCCCGGGGCCGCACTGCGTTGTACCGGGCCCGGCGGTGCGGGCTCCGCGACGGTTGCAGCGGCGCGCGCGGCGGCGGCATCGTATGCGGCCTGCAGAAACGCCTCGTCGATCACTTTCCCGACGTGGTGGGCGGGCTGGGTGGGGGATATCGTCTCGTCATCCGTCGTCGTCGTCGTCCAACGTACGACGCCGTCGCATCCCAGCTCGTCAAGCCGCAACTCGACGTGCGCCGGATACGCGTTCGCGACGGTGGGGGGCACTCTGAGATCGGGACGGCGCCCAATCGGCACCCTGCCGAACACGCTCTGATCGGGGGTCTGCTCGTAGCGCCCCGCCGCGACGAGGATCCCGCGGACCCCGTTGTCGGCGCACACCTTGCGCGCGTTCGCGAGCGATTGGAGGTGGTCGGCCGGCGCGACGACCTTCACCGGCATCCCGGCTTGCGCGAAGCCGCGTACGAGCGCCTGCGTCACCCCGGCGGCGTGCGGATCGGTCGTCCCCGGCTCCTCGTACGGCAGCAAGACCAGAGCCGGCGGGAGCGCAGCAACGGGTGCTTGAGCGGTGGCGGCGTTCGTCGCTGCACCGGCAAGTGCGAGAGCAAACGCAAAAAGGAGCGCGTTCCGAATCGTCATCGGCCTCACATTCTTTCACCAGACGCTGCTTTTTACCCACTGACCGGCAAGTCTCGCCGGTGCTACACTGAAGCATGCCGGGTCGCCGCTTGATGAACAATTCCCGACGAACGTGCCTTCAGAACGTTTATGGGATACGTCATGATTCGATCGAACGGATCTCGGTGAACATCGGGCAACGCGCCGACGGCGAGGGCATGTTGCGGCATTCCAACGACGGCGGGGGTGCTCGCAGCAATCGATGGAGCCGGCATGAACGACCCGACGACCGCGATGAGCATTGCTGAGAGGCGCGCGGTCGATGCATTTGCCATGTTGACTCCCCTGTAGTGACGTGGCCGCGGGCGGTTGCATGGTCGCTTCCGTACGCCGCCACCATCGCTTCTTACTATCGAGGCAATGAACCCGGGGAACGCCCCGGTAAGCTGACCTTTTTCCGTCTCGCGCGCTCCCGAAAGATCCGCAACCGCCGTTCGAACTCGTCGAATTTCTCAAGCAGCGCGGGGGACTCGCGTTCGGTCCACGCGCGCAAGACGTCAATGTCGGCTTTGTGGATGTTGTGTGCGGCAACGGCGACCGCCGCGTTGAGCGCCGTATAGTCGCTCCAGAAGTAGAAATGCGCCAAGCGATCGCGGATACAGTCCGTACGAGTCAGAACGCGAAGGCGCACTCCTCGACGCTCAACTTCGTGCGTTTCGTGTACGTACTCTCCGCCGACGGCCAGCGGTCCCTTGGGGAAGTCGACGGTGAACGCCGATGTTGGATGGACGAAGATTCGAGATTTACCGTCTCTGAGAAAGCCGATTGGTTCTAGCACGATCGCGACTTTGTGGAGCGGATTGTCGGCTACCAGAATGAAATCCGCGTCGTGCGACATGTAGGCCTGCGGGGCGTACAGCGCGGCAGCGCTGCCGCCAGTGAGGACCGCGGACATACCGTGTGCCTCAAGGGCGGCCGAGACCGCGAAGCAGACATCAGCCAGCGTCGATTTTGCGGTGATCATAGGCGCTTGTTCCGACGTCGCGGGCGGAGCCGGCGCGACTCTTTGAGCCGCTGGTACTCCGGATAGCCTTCCGCAAGGCGCAGGAGAAGTGCCCGAAGCTCTTTCGCCGCGGGAAAGAGTGGATTGAGTGTTACGGCGCGCACCACGAGTGAACGCGTTGCGACGAGTCCGTCTTCCTCAATCTTGTCGAGTGTTCGCTGCACGGACGAGATGCTGGAGCCGAGATATCTGGCGAGCTCGGCCGGATATGTCTCCTCGAGGACGGCGATGACCATGAGGAGTGCCGTGCGCATTTTCGTTCCAAAGAGAGCCGGAGCAGGAAGCTCCCATCGGTCGTCCTCATTGGTTGGTGCACCGAGCGGCATACTCTACTGTACCTCTCGGTATAGTATACTACTCGAACCGGTATAGTGCAAGGACGCCGCTCGACGAGGCCTCCTTCCATGTGCTTGTTGACGCTTGCAATGCTTGGTAGTATTATCTAGCGGCCCAACCCTGTTCCGAACGGGCCGAGCCGCCTGGAGACTACCATGAGATCGCCGGTCATCCACCTCACGGCGGCATGCATCGCCTGGGTCGCAGCGAGCTCAGCGCTCGCTTCCGCCGCGCCGTCCACGTCGCCGACCGCTACACCGCCGCCGGCCGTCCCGCCCGTCACGGTCGTCCGCGGCTTCCGCGGCGTCGTCTACGACGTTAAAGACACGCCCGCGCCGCACGCCACCGCAACGCCCACCCCTACGCCTGGCGCCACGCCCGCCGCTAGCCTGTGCTTTTTGACGTTCAGCACCGGCGGCTCGCCGAGCGCGGCCGTGTTGAACCCCTCGCCGGGTCTCGCCGGCGTGTGCGGCACGGGCGCCGTCGTCGCGGCGAAGGAAGGCGTGAAGATCCTCATCGCGATCCAGTCCAAACCGTTCGACGCGGACGGTACTGCCCCGATCGACGCCTTCGCCGCGCCGCCGACGGCCGACTATCTGATGCTTACCGTCTGCCACAGCTCGTGTCCGCAGGTCGCAACGGCCGGACGCAAAGCGAACGGCCCCTGGTTCGTGCAGACCGTCGTCGACCGTCACGACGTCGTCGTCGCGTCGCGCAACGGCTATCCCATCACGACGATCGCGAGCAAGTACGACGCAAAGCAACTGCCATGCACGATCGCGCCGGAGAAGAAGCCCGCCGCGGACCGCTGGTGCACCGTGGTCACGGTACCGTGGGACGTCCTTGAGCTGCCGTTCGAGCAGAACTCCACGGTCGGCGTCCGCGCCGCGCTCGTTCGTGCCGGCCGCAACGCCGCGCTCGGCGACACAACGATCAGCGTCATGCAGCGCTCGCCGTTCCGCACACTGCCCGGCGAGACGGCGCAGCTCGACCGCACGGACAATCACCGCAACGCGTATTTTACCCAATACGACCAGTACGCAGCACAGACGCAAACGCCGTCGATGACGCAGACGGTCCGGTTCGTCCCGGGCCCGTCCACGCCGTCGACGTTCACGCTCGACAAGCCGTTCACGCCCGCTGCCCCACCCAGCCGATTTCCGCCGCCCAACGGCGACGTCGACGCGCCGCTTGGCCAGAACCTCCAGCTCGCCGGAACGCTCTCGCAGAACAACACGTTCGTGCAGGGCTTGCAGAAAGCGATTACCTCGGGCGTGAAGATCTTCCCCAAGAAGGTCGGCCCCAAGTTCCCGTGCGAGTCGTGCGTGACGTTCCAAACGCAGAACTCCGACTTGTTCACCATTCCCAAGCCGAGCGCCACGATCGATCTACTCAACGAGTCTTTCGGCGTCGATGACAGCCCGCTCAAAGTCGAGACGCTGCCCGACCTGTACGCCGGCGGCGCGCTGTACGGCGCGAATGACGACGGCACGACGCTCGCCGGCATCCTGCATGCTAACCCGGTCAAAGGCTTCGGCAGCCGCTCGAGCACCGACAGCGCCGTGTCGATCCTGCGCGCGCGCGGCGGCGCGACGCTCGCCGCGCAAGCGACGGTCGTCGACCACGCGGTGGCGCCGGCGCCGGCCGCACCGTCGAACACGAAGCTCAACACCGTCTCGATGCCGCACCTCACCACGTACTCCGTCTTCCTCGCCGACTCCAACCCGACGAGCAGTGAAAGCCGCGGTGCGATCAGCAACGTCTCCCCCGTCCTGCGCTACACGTACGATGCGACCGAGCACGGCTCGAACGCGTTCGCCGGCGTGCAAGCGATGCGCACGAGCTACGTTCGGCACGGTGACTCGGTCGTGACCAAGGTCTTCGCAGGCTACCGCGCTGTCGACGCCGCCTACCACGCCATCGACGGCGTGCAGCCGGCCTACCCCGGCGTCGCCGGACCACTCGCCGCGATCGACTTGGCGTGGCAAGGCGCGCAGTCGGACGCGGCCAAGGTCGAGTTGTCCGGCTACACCGCGAACTACGCCTCCGCGCTCGACCACTACACCACCCGAGACGCGAAGCTCAGCGTTGGTGCCGGCAAGAGCATCAGCGCTTTCTACGAGTGGTCCGAGTCGCGCATCTCGGCCGCGCTCACCGCCGTCAGCCTGCTCGGCTCGCAGCTTGGCGATACGCCGTACCAGACGGCCCGCGCGTCGCTCGTGCAGCCGCTGCTCGGACAGACGTACGCGACGCGCGATCAAACCGTTGGCGTCGAGCTGAAGACGAACGATGCGGCCTCGCTCAAGGGCGCGTTCTCGCTCGGCTACATCTTCGACCACGAAGCGCCGTCGTGCAACGTCGTCGGCGCGGTCATCGAGTGCTTGCGCTCGCAAGGCCGGACCAGCTCGCTCACGGCGCAGGCCAGCTTCGCGATGGCGGAGTTCACGCTCGGCGGATCGTACAAGCCGTCGTTCTACCAGGGAGCGCGAAGCACGCTGCAGAGTGAGCGCGTGTACAACGTCGCGCTGGCCTACCAGGCATCGAAGTGCACATCGCTGATCATCTCGGCCTCGAACGACGCCGGCATCGTCGGCTTCTCCCCCGACGGCAGCATCTCGAGCACGTTCTCAGCCGAACTCGACTCGCAGACATTCTTCCGCTTCCTGGGCCCAGATCTGCTGCCGACGGTGCTCGTCGGGTTCAGCAACAGCTTTGGCTCCGACAAGGCGACATATACGGGAATCAACCCCAACACGACGCAGCGCGAGTCGTTGACCGTCCCGTTCCGCACGCACTCGGTTTCGTTCTACACCGGCCTGCGCGTGGGCAACCACGCGTTCCGCAAGACCGTGATGCCGGATTGCCTGCACGACGACAAACCAGCGGAGAAGAAATGAAAAGCAACGCCAGGCTGCTCCCGGCCGTACTCGCGCTCGCCGTCGCGATGGGCGCCTGCCAGAACGGCGCGTCGTCGCCGCCTCCTCTCTCCACCGGGCACGCTCCAACGTTCTCCGCGCTGGCAGACGCGGCGGTCACTACGGTCATGAACACCTGGTACGCCGGCAATTCCAACTTCCGGCCATGTCCGGGTTGCGCGGGCGCGGTGAATTTCGACTGGGGCGCCGACAGCATGATCGACATCCTTTACGAGCGCTGGCTCGTCGCGCAGGATCCGCTGGTCACGGCAACCTTCCCGGCCATCGTCGCCGGCGAACCAGGCGACACGCTCGGCGGCTTCAGCGACGTGCCGATGTGGGACGCTGTGGCCGCGCTCCGCGCCTACGACGTCACGCACGACCCGGCGGCGCTGACAAATGCGCGCAACCATTACCGCAGCCTTGTCACCTCGACCCACTACGCCCTCGATCCCTGCCGCCCCATCGACTACCAGGTGCACGACGGCGGCGGAGGTGGTCTCAAGACGCTTGAGACCGATTCCAACCGAATCCTCGCAGCGGTGCTCCTCTCCCAGCGCACCTCAGACTCCGCCGAGGCGCAGGCCGACCTCGCCGACGCGCAGACGATGTACGCGGCGGTGCGCACGATGTTCCTCGACGCGCAGCTCCCACTCTACACGGTCTACGTGTTCGGCAGCGGCGGCACGTGCGCGCAGAACCCGTCTCGGCAATTCTTCGCCTCGGTGAACGGGCGCATGATTGAAGCCGGGCTCGCGCTCGCCGCCGCGACGCACCAGCAGCACTACGCCGACGAAGCGCACGCCACGGCCGGCGCGATTGCGCTGCTCGCTGACGACCGCGCGATCTTCACCGACCTGCAGGCACAAAACGACATCGTCACGCCGCTCGTCCTCGCGATGGTGATGCTGGCCCGCGCTGGCGACACCGTCGCGGCGAACTGGATCACCGCAAACGCATCGGCTGCGGCGCACGCGCGCTCTACGGACGGCTCCTATTCGCGCTTCTTCGACGGTCCGCCACCGCCCGCTGACGGACGACTCTCGATCTACGAGGCCAACGGCGGGCTTGCGCTCATGATCGCGGCGGGTGCGCTCGCACCCGACCGCCAGCCCGAGGACGACGCGTGGTCGCGCGCGTCATCGCAAGCCGTGTCGATCACCACCGCGCCGTCGGTCTACGCGTTCTCCGGCTCGGGGATCGCTCTGATCGGCGCGCTGCCGGCCGCGGGCAGTCCCGACTGCCACCCGCTCACCGTGGGCAACTGCGAAGGCGGCCACGTCCATCTGCGCATCGACGGACACGAGATGACCGACGAGATCGGAATCTGGCAGGGCAAAGCGCTCGTGAGCTCCGCGGCGACGATTCTCTTCGCTTGGCGCTGGCCCGCATCGGGACCGCACGAGCTCGAATTCGATCCGGTCGTCTTCAACGCGAAGCAAGGCGGAACGCTGATCCACGTCACCCGGGTGCTCATCCTGCCGTAGCGCCAGTGCGCAGGCGGCAACGCCGATGGACGCGGAACGGATTCGGTTGCTGGTCGAAGCCCCCAAACGGTCATTGATGACCTGCAGGCCGAAAAGGCGAAGATCCCAAGCAGCGACTCCGCGCCCAATCTCCCCGAGCGTGCGGCCCGGCGTTTAACGTCCCTCCCATCGCGGCGCCCGCTTTTCGAGAAATGCCGCAACGCCTTCCTTGAAGTCGGCGCTGCCGTAACACATCGTCACCAGGTCCGAGCCTTCCGGAATCATGCGCTCGCGCATGCGCCGCAGCGCCTCCTTTGTCGCGCGCAGCGTCAGCGGCGCGTACGACGCCACCATCTGCGCGAGCTCCTCGACGCGCGCGTCGAACGCATCGCGCGTTGCGACTTCGTGAATGAGCCCGAGCGTCTGCGCCTCCGGCGCTTCCACCAGGCGTGCGGTGAACAGCAGCTCCTTCGCTCGCGCCACGCCTACGAGCGCGACCAACCCGGATAGGCTGGTCATCGAGAGGCAGTTGCCCAGTCCTTTGGCGATCGGAAAGCCGAACTTCGAGCCGGGTGTGGCAATGCGGAGATCGCACGCCGCCGCGATCCCGAATCCTCCGCCCACGCACGAGCCGTCGATCGCTGCGATCGTCGGCACGCCGATGCGCGAAAGCGCGTCGATCACGGTGCTGATGCGCTGCTCGTACGCCAGCGCGTCGGCGTCGGTCTTGAAGTCGCGGAACTGCGCGATGTCGGTGCCCGAGACGAACGCCTTGCCGCCCGCGCCGCGAAACACGATCGCGCGCAGTGCGGCATCGCCGTTGGCGTCGCGCGCGATCTGGGCCAGCCGATCGTACATCGCGAACGTCATCGCGTTTCGCGCTTCGGGCCGGTTGAACGTGACGTGCAAGATGCGCGGATCGCTGCGGTCGGTCAGGATGTGCGCGTCGCTCATGCCGGAACCCCGACAACGCCGGCCGCGATGAGCGCGTCGATCTGTTCGGGCCGCCGGCCCAGCTCGTCGAGCACCGCCCGCGAGTGCTCGCCCAGCAGTGGGCCGGCCGCGCGCATGCGCGTGGGCGTGCGGGAGAAGCGCATCGCCGAAGCGATCTGACGCACCGGCCCGAGCGTTGCGTGGGGCGCGTCGACGAAGGCATTGCGCGCGGCCAGGTGCGGATCGTTGAACACTTGCCCGAAATCTTGCAGCACGCCGCACGGCACGCCCACCGCCTGCAGCCGCTCGACCCAGTACGTGCTGCCCTGCGTGCGCGTCACCGCCTCGATGGCGGGGATCAGCGTGTCGCGGTGTTTCTTGCGCTGGTGGTTCTCTTCGTAGCGCGGATCGTCGATCAGCGCGTCGAGCCCGAGGATGGCGCAGAACGAGCGCCAGTTCTTGGGCGTGGTCGCGCCGGCGGTGAAGTAGCCGTCGGCGCTGCGCAACGCCTGGTACGGCGCGGACGCCTGATGCGCCGAGCCCTGGGGCTTGGGAACCTCGCCGGTGGCGAAATATCGACCCGCTTCCCAGACCGCCAGTGAGACGCCGCTCTCGAAGAGCGACACGTCGATGAGCTGGCCTTCGCCGTCGGCGGCGCGCGCGTGCAGCGCCGACACCGCCGCCAGCGCGCCGTAGAGCGCGCAGGTCAGGTCGGTCACGGGCACGCCGACCTTCACCGGCTCGCCGCCCTCGGTGCCGGTGATGCTCATCAAGCCGCTCATACCCTGCGCGATGATGTCCAGCCCGGCCAGTTGCGCGTACGGCCCCGTCTGCCCCCAGCCCGACGCCGCCACGTAGATCAGTCCGCGATTGAATTGGCGCAGCTCTGCGTAATCCAAGCCCAACTCGGCCATCGTGCCGGGCCGCAGATTCTCCACCACGATGTCGGCCGCCGCGGCCAGCGCGCGAAAGATCTCTTTGCCGTCCTCGGCCTTGAGGTCGAGCGCCAAGCTGCGCTTGTTGCGGTTGAGCCGGATGAAGTTCGAGCTGATGCCGTCGATGAACGGCGCGGTCTTGCGCACCATGTCGCCGCCGTCGGGATTCTCGACCTTGACCACGTCCGCGCCCAGGTCGGCGAGCTGCATCCCGCAGTACGGGCCGGCGATGAAGTTGCCGACCTCGATCACGCGCACGCCGTCGAGCGGCGACTTCACACGCCGAACGTCTGCCGCCACTTCGCGACGACCTCCGGGATTCCGACGGCCAGCCGGTCGACCTTATTGCGGTAATACTTGATGCGGTCCAGGCGCAACCCGTTGGCAGCACGGACGTCTGCGCGCATGGGAAAGTTGTACGTGTCGACGAGCGCTTGCGAGTACTCGCGCGAGAAATAGAAGTTGGCGAACAGTCGCGCGGCGTTGGGATGCGGCGCGTTCTTCATCACCGCGAACGGGTTGACGACGAGGATCGCGTCGTCCTCGGGGAACGCGACGTCGATCGCGCTGCCGCCGGCTTTGCGTTCGAAGGCCAGCGCATCGGGACCGCCTCCGATGCTGCGCTCGCCCGACACGATGTCGGTGACGGTTTCGTTCACCGACCGCCCGATCTTGGGTTCGTTCTGCGCGAGCTTCTCGAAGTACGACCAGCCGAACTTGTCGTTCATTGCGACGACCCACGCGCCGACCACGCCCGAGAACCCGGGATGGCCGGTGGTGACCTGGCCCTTCCAGCGCGGATCGAGCAAATCGGCCCAGTGCTGGGGCCGCGCGACCTTCTTGGGATTGTAGATCAGCGTCACGAAGCGCAGCGCGCCGGCGTGGTACGTCGCGTCGTCGGTGAGCGCGCGCAGCGTGGGCGGCAGCGCGCCCAGGTCCGGCGGCGCATACGCCGCCAGCGCGTTCATCTTGCTCAGCGCCGGGTAATGCGCTTCGTCGGTTGAGGCCAGCACGTCCACCGAAGGCACGCCGGCTTTGAAATCCTGGACGGCGCGCTGGTAGATCACCTGCGCGGTCTGCCGCAGCAGCTCGACCTCGATGCCGGGATACTTGCGCTTGAACGCCTCGCGCACTTTTTGCGCGGCGTCCTCGGCGTAGTGCGCCGTCCACCAGGTGAGCGTGCCTTCGCGCTTGGCGTCGGCGTACAGCTTGCCGACGTCGGCGTCGCGCGCCGACGCGATGCGTGGTATTCCCGCCAGCGCGCCGGCTGCCGCCGCCGCGCGCAGGAACGTCGAGCGCTCGATCCCCTCGTGCTTCATCCCGCCCGAAATGCCTCGGTGGCTAGGCTCTTCCCTGCTCCGGCGCGCCGGGCGAGAGCTGGTTTGATCAGTGCTTCGCTTGGCTCACCACTTTGGCGACCGCAGCAGTGACCACCGCAGGCCGATCGAGCTGGATGAAGTGCTCGGAGTGCGAGATTACGGAATGCACGCCGGCCGACGACAAACGGGCGAGACGATCGTGCCCGGCGGTCCAAACGCGTTCGACTGCACGCATTTCCGCCGGCGGAAGCGGCGAACCACCGATGTCATTCGCCGCGGTCAATACGGTAAGCGGCATCGCGCCATAGCTCCGCTGCTCTTTGAGATCCTCGGCGGAATCTGTATCATACGATGCCTTGTCCTCGGATCCAAGTGCCGACCAGAACGCCGGACGAACCAACCGCGCGGCGTCCAGATGCGCCATCTCGCACCATGCCGCGCCGTTCTTTGCGCATTGCGATTGCAAGCCGGCCGCCGCATTTGGGGGAAAACCGCACATCGCGTACGCTTTGGAGCCGCGGTTGACGTTGAGCTGGCCGTGCAAAGCGGCTTTATAGCAGAAGGTGTACGCGCTGCCCCCTGACGCCTCCATATGCTTCATCGTAGGAGATACGGCGTGCAATGCCTGCGTCTGATTTGGAAACGACGGATCGACGAGCACCATACCGGCCACTTGTTGCAGATAGCGGTCCGCATACAGCAGCGCATATAAGCCCCCGATGGAGTGCCCCACGAGCACGTACGGGGGCGCGATGTGCGCACGCTGCAGGACGGCGTGCAGATCGGTAACCATTGCATTTGCATCGCGCGGCAGCGGCCCACCGTCGCTGAATCCCATGCCCGCGCGATCGAACGAGCACACGCGCGTGAACTTGGCGATCGCTGGTTGGACTTTGCGCCAGGTGAACATCGTTTCACCCTCACCGGCATCGAGGATGACGGACGGCGATCCGTGACCTGTGCAATAGAGATTGATCTTGTGTCCGCCCACGTCGACCAGGCGCTGCGGGTGGAGATACGGCGTAACCTCGCTCTTGGTAAGGACGGCTGGAGCGGCAACACCCGTACAAACGGTAACGCCCACCGCTACAACAAGGAAATTCAGCAGCCTTCTCATGGGCTCGCGTTTAACGTACGACCAGGCGACATCCTTGCAGCGCGGCGGCTTAGCTCGGGTTGACGCTGGAGTGCGGCGATCGCCCTCTGCTCTAGTGCAGCTGGAGGTACGCGCCGGCGACGTCTCGGTCGCCGAAACCGGCGCGCAGAGCATCGTCCCACTGTTTGCCGATCGTCTTCGCGATCGGCAGGCTCCGCTTCGCGCGCGCCGCGGCGTCGAGCGCGAGATGCAGATCCTTCGTTGCCAGCGCGAGCGAGAATTCGGGATCGAACGTCTCGTGCTCGATCTTGCCGAGCTTCGCGAGCGCCCACGGCGCGTTGAGCGCGGTGCTCCCGAGGCAGTCGGACAAATCATCGAGAGAGACGCCGAGCGATTGCGCGAGCACCGCCGTCTCGGCGATCCCTTCGCCTAGAATTGCGAGCCACGTGTTGAGGACCATCTTCATGCGCGAGCCGCTTCCAGCGCGCTCCCAGCGCATCGTCTTTTGACCGAGCGCGCCGAATACCGGCGCCAGCGCGTCGAGCGCCAAGGTGGGGCCCGACGCCAGGATCAGCAGCTTCCCCTGTTCCGCCGGCGCCTTCGATCCCGAGACGGGCGCATCGACGAACGCGACATCGGGGCGGAGCTGCTGTGCGAGCGCCATCGCCCGCTCGGTTCCGTCGACCCCGATCGTGCTCATCTGCAACCAGATGGCGCCGGCCCGCATCGCCGGGAGCACCCGCGGCATCGTCTCTTCGAGCGACGCGATCGTCGGGACCATCGTCAGCACGACGCCCGCGTCGCGGACGGCGTCATCGGGCGTGCGGGCGACCTCGGCGCCGGCGTCGGCAAGCGGCGTGGCAGCGGGATAGGAAACGTCCCAGACGCGCACGTTCATCCCGGCTCCGAGCAGCCGTCGCGTAAACGCGGATCCCATTGTACCGGTGCCGAGCACCGCGATTGTTTCTGTTGCCATCACATGTTCCTCACTCCCAATATACGACGCGATCCAGAGAGCCGCCGGAGAGGTCAAGCGCGACACCGTCGCGCACGCTGATGCAGTGCGGTCGATAGAAGGAGGTTCTCTGTTGCGTTCGATCACCTTGCGCCTGGGCGCGCTTGCGCTCGGACTCGCCGTTACCGTCACCGCGGCTCCGCCGCCTTCGGCGGGTGCGGCAAATGAACCGTACCTCATCGGTGCCACCGTGTCCGAGAGCGGTCCAGGCTCGTCGCTGGGACGCCCTGAGGCCGACAGCATGCAGATGGCGGTCGCGCTCCGCGATGCGCTCGAGCGCGTTACCTACACCGGGGTCTCCGGGACGTACCGGATGTCGCGCGCCGATCACAACGGGCTCTCGACCTTCTCGATCGTGGTCACGCGGATCGAGAACGGAAAGTTCACGGTGGCGAAGTGATCACCGCACTCGATCCGAAACCCGCTCTCGTCGTCATCGACATCCAAAAAGGGATCCTCGCGAGGCCGGCGGTTCACCCGGTACAAGCGGTCGTCGGCAACGTGGTGAAGCTCGTCGATGCGTTTCGCGCGAAGAACTTGCCGGTGGTTCTGGTTCGCGTCGGATGGTCCGCGGACATGGGCGATATGGTCAAGACTCGCGTTCAAGCCTTCCCGCCTATGACGTCGGTGCCGGCCGGCTTTAGCGACTATGCTGAGGAGCTTCACGCCGATCCGGCGCGCGACATCTTGGTGTTGAAGCACCAGTGGGGTGCCTTCTACGGAACGGACCTCGACCTCCAACTCCGTCGTCGCGGCGTGACCAACATCGTGCTGTGCGGAATCGCGACGAGTATCGGCGTCGAATCGACGGCACGCTACGCATTCGAGCGCGCATACAACCTTACGTTCGCGGCGGATGCGATGACCGACGTGAACCTCGAAGCGCATGAGCGAGCACTGGGCATCATCTTTCCACGCATCGGCGAGGTCGGCTCGACCGAGGAAATCGTCGCGAAACTGTAAGCGCCAATGGGGCCTCTTCGGGCAATCGCTAGAACCCTTCCGCGCCGGTCCCTAGCTTCGTGCTTCGCATGTTCCATGAATGCGCGTCGTCGTTCCACGTCAGCGTGTAGATGTAGCCGTTCGGCATCGGCGTCGTCGGCAGCGGAGCCCGCTCCCCGACGACCTCCACGACGGAACCGTAGTACGGTGAGCACGTCGACGGATTGCCGGTGAACATCCAACTCCGCGCGTTCGGAGCGACCGGCAGCGTTGCGGTGTTTGCTCCGCCGCAGAATAAGTTGAGCGGCAAGGGGCGCGACGAGGCGTTCGCGACCACGATCATCGATTGGGCGTCGTGCACGGTATAGCCGACGCTGCGCGTCTTCACGAGCACATAGACGTGACCGTTCGTCAAGCGGGCGAACTGTTGGGTCGCCGAGCCGAAGCCTTGGTTCGTCCCGAATGACGCCTCGTACGAGCTGTCACAGTAGCCCTTCCAGTCATCGGCGTAGACCGCTCTATACTGGCCCGCGCCGATCTGGAACTCGTGCCAGCTCGTGTTGCCGGTGACGCAGCGCGCCGCGAATTGGAGCGGCGTCGGCTCGACGTTGTAGATCCAGGTTGCTACCGAATCCGCCTTCGCAATCACGGGAGTCGTGACGGTGAGAGCACCTGCCAGCAACGCGATGAACGGAATCTTCATGCTCTTCCTTTGCGGCGACCGCGCCTAGGGACCTGTCGCATCGGTGGCAAACGTCAGGCGGTGCGCCTTTCGCCTGGAATGTCACGCGCGCTCGTCGCGGTGGTCTTCGTGATAAGCGTCGTCGCGGGGATCCAGACCGCCCAATATCGCTACACCGAGCTGACCTTGACGGCGTTCACGTCGTACGCCGTCCCGCTCGAGCAGCACGGCATCTCGCAGCACGCGTTCGCGCTGTACTTCCTGATCAGCGAAGCGCTCATCGCGGCGACGTTCGCGCTGATGGGGCTCTTCATCGCGCTGCGCGGGCCGAAGACCCCAATGGCCGTGTTCGCGGCAATCGCGCTGATGCTCTACGGTGTCACGATCCCACCGCCGATGCACGCGCTGATCGTGAACGCGCCGCAGCTCGCGCCCTGGGTGATGTTCGAGCGCAGCATCGGCTTCGGGCTGTTCATCGTGTTCCTGTACGTGTTTCCGGACGGGCGGTTCTCGACGTGGACCGTGCGGTTGCTCAGCGCCGCGGTACTGATCTGGACCGCACTGTGGCCGTTCGTCCCGGGCGCGAATCCCTATTTGCTGCCGCGCCCCTGGCCCTTCGTCCTGATCGCCGCGACGTTCGCGAGTGCGGTCGCGGTGCAGCTGTACTGGTTCTTCCGCGTGCGCTCGCCGCTCGAGCGCCAGCAGACGAAGTGGGTCGTCTATGCCGTCACCGCCTCGGTCGCGGGCGACTTCCTCACGCACCTGCCGTGGCAGATCTTCAACATGCCGCGCGGCACCGATCTCGACGTGCTGCTGATCCACCAGCCGTTCTTCGTCGCGTTCCAGCTCTTGGTGCCGCTCGCGATCGGCTTCTCGGTGCTCTACTACCACCTGTGGGAGATAGACTTCGTCGTCAGCCGGACGGTGCTGTACGCGATGATCACGACTGCGGCCGCGGTCCTGTGGGAAGCGGTGAACTTGACCAGCGCGAAGCTGATCGAGAAGGCGATGGGCCCGCAGTCCGGCGCATTCGCCGGCGGGACGGCGACGGTCATCACCGGCTTCTTCCTCAAGCCGATGTACGAGAGTTTCAAGAAGGCGGTCGACAAGCGGCTCACGCCGCCGACGCTCGATCTCTCGGACGAGTTTCCGGAGTTCGAGCCCGACGTGCGCTCACGCTTGACCGTTCCGGGCGTCGTGACCGCGCTGGTCGAGCACGCGCCGGCGCTCTTCGACGTCACCGACTGCGCGGTGTATCTCTACCGCGACGGCAATCTGGTGCTGCAGTCGGCGCGCGGGTTCGGGGGCGCCCCGCCGGACGTTGCGCCCGACGCCGACGCGATCGCGACGCTGCGCCAAGGAAAGGCCGCGCGGCCCGTGCCCGACGACGACGCTGCCCCGGTGTACGTGCCGATCGTCGTCCCGCGCGCGAAGAACCCCGATCTGCTCGGCGTCCTCTATCTCGGCCGGCGCGACGGCGAGAAGGGCTACTCGGCGCTCGAGGTCGCGGCGCTCGAAGCGCTCGGGCGCAAGGGCGGGATGGCGCTGTACCTCTCGGAGGCGCGCATCGCGACGGGCCCGAGCGCGCCGGCGCCCGTGAACGCCTGAAAGCTTGCGGGCATCCGCGCTAGCGTGACCCTCCTAGAGGAGGTCCTTGACCCCGAGGCGGGGTTCCAATGACAGTATCGCTTAGCCGACGCTGGCCCGCTTGCTGGCGATGCCACTTGACCAGCGCGAAGCTGATGGCGCTACCGCCTGGTCGATATGACCTTTCCTGCGACGCTGGCGCCGGAGACCTTCACGAAATCGTGACGCGCGGCTCTTTTCAGGCGCTGTCCATTCCTGCGGCGGCGAACTTCCAGCCGAGGCGTATGCGTAGGCGTTCCCCGAGCCAGTCGGACAGTGCGACGAGCGCCCACGTCACCAGCACGTACGCGAACATCTGCCGGTAGAAGAACAGCTGCTGCGCCTGGAATAGCGCTTGCCCCACACCGCCGGCGCCGATCAAACCCACCACGGTTGCTGCGCGGACGTTCCACTCCAACCGGAAGAGTGTGTGCACGACAAGTGGTCCCAACGCGAGCGGAACGAAGCCGAAGGCGACGATCGGGAGCGGCCGCGCACCGGTCGCCGCCAACGATGCGATCGGCGCGACCGGCACGTTCTCGAAGCTCTCGGCGTAGAGTTTCCCCAGCACGCCCGCCGAGTGCAGACCCAGCGCGATCGCGCCCGCGAGCGGACCGATCCCGACGCTGACGACCAGGATCAGACCGAACACCAATTCGGGCACTGCGCGCGCGACGTCGAACACGCGGCGAACGGCGACGACGACTGCGAATGGTGCGAGGCGTCGCGCGGCGAGCAGCGACGCGGGAAAAGCGAGCATCGCTCCGAGCAGCGTGCCGCCGATCGCGATCGCCAGGGTCTGCGCGATCAGCAGCGGCAGGGAGACGATCTGCTCGGCGCGCAGCTGCGGGGGAAACATGCCGGCAAACGTATGGAGCGCGTGCACGAAGGCGAAGATCTGCGGCCGGTTGAGCCAAAGCGCGATCACGCCGATCGGGAGGAGTAACAGCACCGTGCGCGGTGCGCGGCGGGCGAGGATGCCGAAGCTGTCGACGCCGGCGACGAGCGCGACGAGGACGATGATGATGGTCAGCGTGCGATGGAAGTCCAGCGTGCTCAGCGCGCCGACGAGCTCCGTGCCGATCCCGCCGCCGCCCACCGCGCCGACGATGATCGACGCCCGCATCGCGCACTCGAACGCATACGTGCCGAACGTGAGCAGATCGGCCTGGGTGAGCGGAATCAGCCCGAACGCGGCGATCGCAATGCGGGACGCGCCGGTCGCGCGCAATGCTTCGAGCGGTGCCGCGTCCGCGGCGGCGAACAGGTCGCCGAACACCCGTCCGATCATAGCCGTGTAAAACACCGCGAGTGCGGCGATCCCGGCGGCCGGGCCGAGGCCGAGCACGACGACCGCGAGGATCGCGAGCGTCAGGTCGGGGATCGCGCGCAGCGACGAAAGCACGGCCACGACGAAGCGGTGCCCCGGCGCGCGCGTCGCGATCGCGACGGCCAGCGGAACGCCGAGGGCGAACGCCACGAGCATCCCGGCCGCAGCCATGCCGATGGTCTCGGCGATGGGTCTGAGCAGCGCGCGCAGATAGTGCGGAGAGAGATCGGGCGGAAAGAACGCGCCGATCAGCCGCAGCGCGTTTCCCAGCGCGTCGATCACCGGATGCGTCCGCCGATGAGCTCCACGACGCGGTCGAAATGGCGGCGCGCGAGGCCGGTTTGGTGGAGCGAACACAGCAGCGCGATGTTGCGCTCTCGCGCGACGTCGCACAGCAGACGCACGATCTGCTCGCCGAGCTCCGGATCGAGCGACGCGATCGGCTCGTCCGCCAAGATCGCAGCCGGGTGTTGAACGAGAGCGCGCGCGATCGCGACGCGCTGCTGCTGGCCGCCGGAGAGCTCGCTCGTGCGGCTGCGGAGCTTGTCGGCGATCCCGACCGATGCGAGCGCCGTGCGCGCTTCCGCATACTCCGCCGCATTCGGTGCGACCAGAAATCGCAGCGCGTGCAGCGTGCTCCACCGCCCGAGCGCACCCGCCATGACGTTTTGCGTGACGGTGAGACGATCGACGAGGTCGTGCTGCTGCGCGATGAACGCCAGCCTCGTGCGCAACCGGCGCAGGTCGCGGCCGCGCACTGCCGCGACGTCGACTCCTTCGATGAGGATGCTGCCGCCCGCGATCGGCACGGTGCCGTTGAGCGAACGAAGCAGCGACGTCTTGCCGCTGCCGCTGGGTCCGACGAGCGCGACGCATTCGCCGGCTGCGATGTCGAGCGTCACGTCGTCGAGCGCGGGCGGCATGTTCCGTCCGTAGACGACGCGCACGCCGCGAATCTCGAGCATCGGGATCAGAGCAGCTTCAGTTTCGTCGCGATCGTCCGCAGGAGGTCGTATTCCGCATCGTTCGCACGCACGAAGGCGGTACCGCGGAGGATTTCGAGGACGGCGGCGTCGCCGGGTGCGTGCAGCGACAGGAACGCGTTGGAGAATGTCGCGCGGTCGCCCGCCGCGGCATCCTTGCGCGCCACCCAAACATAGTCGAGAAACGGGGGCGTGGTGAAGAACACGCGAACCTTGCTTTTGTCGAGCTGATTTCCGTCGACCATCGCGTGGTAGACGCTCTCGTCGATCGCACCGGCATCAACGACACCTGCTTCGACCGCCTTCGCCGTCGCCGGATGATTGCCGGTGTAGCGATAGGTGAGGTCTTTGTCGGGATCGAGGCCTGCTTGCGACATCGCGTAGAACGGCATCAGGTGACCGCTGGTGGAGTTGATGTCGCCGAACGCGAACTTCTTGCCACGCAGATCCTTGAGTGCGTTGATCGGGCTCGCGGTCTGGGTGATGAACAGCGAGTGGAACTGGCGATCGCTGGAGCGCTGCACGAGCGGCACGACGCCATAGAGGGCGTGCGCCTTGACGTACGTCAGCCCGCCCAAGTACGCGAAGTCGAGCGAACCATTTCCGAGCGCCTCGACCGTCGCGTTGTAATTCGTGGGAATGACGAGATCGACGTCACGCCCGAGCTTCGAGGCGAGGTAGTCGCGCAGAGGTTTCTTCTGGTCGATCGAGAGCTGGGTCGCACCGGCGTCGGGTATCATGCCGACCCGAACCGATGCGGCGCCGCGGGCGGCGCGGGGCAGCGTGCTCAGCGCAACGAGCGCGGCGCTCGACCCGAGCCAGGTACGTCTGGTGATCATCGCGCCCTTTTTCCGACGGCTTTCGCCGATACCTACAATTTCGGTGCGGAAGGCGCCGGGAAAGCCGAGCGGGCTCGCCGCGCGTTTCGTCGTCGTCGGCAAGAACGGAACTGTCGTCCCGTTATAACAGCGAGACGCGTCAAGTCCGACTATAATGGCGATGGTCCGCGCCAGGCAGAGCCATCGGAGTAGACGATCGTATGAACGGTGCACCGCTTAACAGGACCGATCCGATCTTTCGGGTTACCTGCATCCTTCTCAACGAGTTGCCATGCGCTGATGCTGCGAGTTTGCCACGGTTCAACCGGAACGTGAAACGTGTAGCCGGAAAGACTCTTATGCGTGAGGAGAAGCGCGTCGAAACTCGAGATCGATGTGTTCGACAGGTTGCGAATTTCAACGGTGACCTTTACGCTTCGGTAGCGGAGCTCCGAGACGGCGCAGTTGCTGATGGTAGCAGCCGGACCACAACCCGCGGCAAGAGCGCAGAGAGAAGCGAAGACAGCGAAGACAGCGACACGACTCAGCAAGAACCATACTCCCATGTCAGTTTACGCGGCGGTGGCACCGTTGTCCAGCACGAGATCGAGGATTAAGCCGCACTGACCGCGGAAGGCATCATCACCATGCTTCAGTCGCAGGACAAGCGCGTCTCCATCTACCAGCCCGAACAGCCGGGGTTGCGCAAGCCGCAAATCGTGTCGGAGAAGAGCGCGCGCTACAGCCGCGAGCACGTGGGCAACGACTTCATCGGCTGGCTGCACTTCCAAACGATCTACGACCACCTCGTCGCAACGCAGCCCGACATGTTCGAGTAACGACCCCTCGCTCCAGCCGGCATTCCCCGGCTGCTCGGAGGCTCAGCGCGAGGCTTCCTCAGCAGGCCGCTCTATGATCGCCGCATGGAACGGTTACGGCACGCTCGTCATGAGAATCAAACCGCGCTAGAGCGAGCGAGAACGCAAGACAAACGTGCAACATACGCGACCGCGCTCATCGTGGCGCTGATCGTCGTTCTCGTCGGTCGAGCCGTCGAGATTGCGGGTGCCGAGCCCGTCGCAGACCAGCAACGACTCATCAGTACCATCCTGACGTTCGTTCAAGTGATCGTAACGCTCGCAACGCTGGCGCTCGTCCGCAACCAGATCAGCGTGGCCGTGCACCAGATGGAGCAATCAGAAGAAGCGGGAAAACGCCGGTCAGCACGCCTGTAGAGTGGAATGCCGGTGCTTGCGCCGAATCGCCGATCACCGTAACAAGCAGGCGGCGTTCGCGAAACGACCGAAGGCTCGGTCGATGAGCAGGAAGCCCGAGTTCGGATTCCTGGTTGCCGCGCTGTCCCTCGTCGTCCTCGCGCTGGGATGGACGATGGTGCTGGTTCCGCTCGGGTCATTCCCCGTCATCGTGCGCGATGATGGACAGGGTGCGTACGTCGCCCGCATCCGCAAAGGAACCGAGGCGCGTGCCGCGGGCATCGCGGCCGGCGATCAGCTCGATCTGTCGACCCTTTCGTACTCGCAGCGCTGGCGCGTGCAGACGGGAGCGCCGCCAGGCTCCACGCTTCGGCTGCGCGTTCGTCACGACGGCGTTTGGTCGGATCGCGTGATGGTCGCGTCGCCGAACGCTCTTCCGTTCGGCGACCCGCGATGGCTATCGACGATCGCCGCGCTGACGATCGGCGTGCTCATCGCCGCCGTCGTGGTCGCTCGCCGGCCGTCGGTGGCGACGGCGGCCTTCGCTTTCTATACGTGGGGAAATATCCCGTCGTTCAGGTTCGTCCAGTTGTTCTCGTGGCTGCCCGATCCGGTGTACGGCGTCGTTGCGACGGTCGTCGAAACCATCGTCGCCTTTCTCCCGACGTTCGCTCTGCTGGTGTTCGTCACGCGATTTCCAGCGGAGCCCTCGTCGGCCGGGGGACGCCTTCGCATGCGATTTGCGGATGCGGCGCTGCTCACCGGTGTCGCGATCTGCCTCGCGTTGGCCGTGTTCGAACCCGTTCGTCACCAGACGTGGTCGAACGCTTCCAACCTGCTCGACCTCGCGGTGGCCGTCATCGGCGGCGTCCTCGCGGCCCTGCAATATCGTGAGGCGTCCGGTGAAGACCGCCGCCGGATCGGCTGGGTCTTGGTCGGCTACATCGTCACGATGGCGAGTATCGTCATATCGAACGCCATCATCATGGCGCCCTCGTTGGCATCGAACGCGGTCCAGTCTTGGGCGCAGCTCGCCGATATCGCGCTGCCGCTCGCGCTCGCCTACGCGATCCTGCGGCATCGCGTCCTCGACGTCGGCTTCGCGCTCAATCGAACCGTCGTCTACGCCGCGGTCACGACGGTGGTGGTGATCGCCGTCAGCCTCGTCGACTGGCTGGCTGCGAAGCTGATCGGCGAGACGAAACTCGCGCTCGCCGCGGAAGCGGTGGTGACGATCGCCATCGGCGTCGCGCTCAACGCGATGCACGAGCGGATCGGGCGGTTCGTCGACCGTGTGCTCTTTCGAGCCCGGCATACCGCCGAACGCCGGCTGCGCAACGGGATCGAAGCGCTCGCGTTCGCTGCGAGCGATGCGGCGATCGAACGCGCCGTCACGGACGAAGCCTCCGTTGCGCTCAGCCTGCGTTCGAGCGCCTTGTTCCGGCTGGACGAGGAGACGGACTGTTTCCGCTGCGTTCGAGCGACAGGTTGGCCGGATACGGTCGCGACGATCGATGAGGATGCGCTGCTCGTGCGGACGCTGCGGCTGCGCGAACGCCCTTTCCATCTGGCTGACTTCGGAATCGTCGAACCTGCCCTGCCCACGGGACGTGCGGCTCCGATGATCGCGGTTCCCGTCGCGGATCGGCACGCGTTGCTGGGCTTCGTTCTCTACGGCGCCCTCTCCGACGGGACGGCACCCGATCCCGAGCTCGTCGATCTGCTCGGCCAACTCGGTGCCGCTGCCGCAATGGCCTCGGCCTACGTCGAAGCGCGCGCTGCGCGTGCGCGTCTCGCCGACATCGAGAAGCATCTCGCGGGCGTTGCCATCGCCTCGTCGACGGCGACCGGCTAATCCTTTGCGAAATGGCGATCGATGCTGTTACGCAGGTCTCGTATCGCTTGAACCAGCGTCTCATGCTCAGCAGGCGCAGCGCGCGGCCTAATCCATCGAACGCCGAACCGACAGCCTGCGCAAATTGCGCCAGCGCGTCGCTGACACGATGTTGCGGCGGTGTCGAATCGCAATCACATCGTGTTTTCGCGGACGATTCGCTCGGTGATGGCGGCCGGTAATCCCTTTGGCAACATCTCCATGGTGACGGCGCCGTGTTTCCACCGGCGCACGGGCAGGTTCCACGATTTCATGGCGTGCCCGGCGAGTTGCACTTCGAGATGCGCTACGGCCGGCCCGACAGCGCCGGTCAATTCGTTGATGTTGATGTCGTAATACTTGCTACCGATATGTGCTTCATACTGTAGCGACACACGAGGATTCGGTTTTTCGCTGACGACGTGCGCGTAGAGAAGCCGCGAACCAGCGGGTAACCCCTTCGGCACGACGATGGGGAAAGGCATGCGGCGTTGTGCTTCGGCGATGGTAAGGCGGTCCGCAGCATGGATCTTGGGCATCAACGGTCTCGTGGACACGGGTAACCACCGCCCGAAGGTCGCATCACCGGCCTTGATCGCGCTCGCCGCCTGTGCTGCGAGACCGGCGATCGCGACAACGCCGACCAGTGCGGCTGCGTATGCGAATCCGCGAGAGAAGCCTCTCGGGCGGGGCGTCGTCGCCTGCTCCGTTGACATTGCGTGCCAGGCACCTTCAGGGCACGGCGGGGTAGTCGTGCGCGCGAACCTGCGATGCAGTGCCGCTTTGATGAGCTGAGCGTCGTCGTTCATAAAACAATCTCCAGCGTCGTGGACGACGCAGTGCTATCGCAAAGAAGTGGTCGTAACCGGCGCCGCGCCATCATGAGGCGAAAGCGCACCGTTGCCGCGGGGACGCCGAGCGCGGTGCCGACTTCGCGACTGTTCAAGCCGATGAAGTAGTGCAGCTCCAAAACGAGGCGCAATGATTCGGGGAGCCGGCTGATTGCCGCTTCGAGGTCGAGACGGACGCTCGGATCGTCGGACGTCGAGGCCGTCGCCTCATCGTAGCCAAGCGTTTCTCGGAGTTGTAGCCGGCTTCTGGAGCGAGCCAGATCGCGTGCATGCGAGACGACGATCCGGTACGCCCAGGCGACGAAAGCACGTGTGTCCGAGAGCGTCGAAAGCTGCGCGCAAATTGCGGCGCAGGAGGCCTGCGCCGCATCTTCCGCTGCCCCGCGCTCACCGAGAATCGACCAAGCGATCCGATACGCGTCCGGCCAAAGCGTGCGGACGAGGGCTTCGTGCCCTCCTTCCTCCCCGTTCGAGGCGGCCCGCGCCAAGGCCGAGAGCCTGGTAACTTCGTTCACATTGGAGAAGACGTTGGCCGGACGGAAAGTGTTTGCGCTGACGCAAACGGATCGGACTCCTCGGGGGCTCTCTAGGGTAGGGGCGAATTGCTCCGATGTGGAGGCTTGATGGCGAACCCGGTGTCCGCCGAACTTGTCGACGCCGCCAGAACCGGCGGCCGGGACGAAATCGAAGTGCTCTTGCGCACAGTGTGGCCGGACGCATACCGGCTGGCGCGAGCGATCTTAGGCGAAGACCAACCGGCCGAAGACGCTGCGCAAGAAGCATGCATCATCGTATACCGGACGGTCGCGTCGCTGCGTAACAGCGCCGCATTCCGTACCTGGTTCTACCGCATCGTGGTGCGTGAAGCGGCCGACCTCAAACGCCGGCGATTACGCGCTGAACCGAGTGCGGAAACACCGGCGAGCGTCCGTGACCAGACCGCGTCCATCGACGTCTGGCGCGCGCTGTCGGGCTTGACGGACAACCTTCGTGAAGTAGTCGTGCTCCATTACTTCGAGGATCTCTCGAGCCCCGAGATCGCGTCGGTCTTAGGGATACCGGAGGGCACCGTGCGCTTCCGTCTCATGATCGCAAGACGACGCTTGCGGCCGCTGCTCGGCGAGTACAGCGAACGTTTCTCCGAATCTTCCGGCGAGGCACAAACGTATGCAATCTAATTTCGAACTTTCATGCAAGATCGCGCGCGACGCCATCGCGGTGCCTGTCATTCCGCTGGACACCATCCGTTACGAAGCGCAACACCGTCCGAGCGAAAGCGCCGGGCGGCGCCGGCGCGGCGTCCTTGCGGCAGTCGTCGCGAGCCTGTCGATCGTCGCGGCAGCCGCGGCCGCGGACATCTTTGGGCACGTGCAAATTTCGCTCAACCCGTCCGGCACGGTGCATCTCTACTTCGATGGGGGCGACCGATTCCGAGGACCGCTTCTGAATCCGAAACAACAGGATCTCGAAAAGGCAGCTCGTGCCATGAACTTCGCGGCGATCTTGCCCAAGGGTCTTCCGAAAGGCACCGACGCCGAGGGGCTCATGGTCCTCGGTCCGGGCGCGATGCAGATCGCCTACAATCTTCCCGGCGCGTGGCGGCGCTCGAACCACTTGCTGTTCGTCATTTTGGCAAACCCCAAATCGGTTGCACCGGAAAACGCCAAGCCGCCGAAGACCAAGTACACGATGGAATTCGGTCAGACGACCGGCGTCGGCGCCGTGCATTGGATGGTCGGTCAAGAGGAAGTGATCGTACTCAAGAGCACGATCACGCCCTCAGAACTCGCACATTTCAAGACGGTCATGATGGCGCAAGCGCGCTAGCACTGACTGTTCGAGAATCCGACCCGGCCCGATTTGAGGTTCACCGGCGAGAAGACATGCACCCAAGCAAAACCGGTCGTCGCTCGCCTCGGGTCGAGCTCGGCGCGGACATGCATCCTGCCGCTCGGGCCGATCGTGATCGTGCGAAGACGCCAGGCATGATTGTTCGAGCGCACCCAGCGATACTTGACGACATGCGGCATGCCGGCCGGCCAGTCTGTGGTGACAATGTCCGCATCGAAGCGGAAGAGGCCGCAGCCGTTGACGGAGTTGCGCGATTCGACGTTCCGGATCGCGATGGCGGGGCCGACGGCGGCAGCTGGCGCGAGCGGCGCGATCGCCGCAATTGCGAGCGCGAGCGAAGCCGCCGCCGATGCGGAAAGGCGCATAATCGATCACCTCAGCACGGACCGGTGTAAAATGGAGTTCGTCTCGCTTTGCGGCAGCGGTCCGCGACTCCCTCGGGGCGCTAGGCGCCGAAGTGAAGCGAATCGAAAAGACGTGAAGAAATGGCTGGGCGGCCTTCGGCACGCTTTCCCGGACGCGAATCCACTGGAGTGCTTGCGCTTGTCACGGCGTGCTTGCTGGCGGGCGGGGTCGCGCGGGCGCAGTCGGCGCCCTGCGTTTCACCGGCCGCCGTATCGCTCGCGGACCGGCCCGGAACGGGGCGAACGACGAGCACGGGCGGCTCGCCGTGCGTCGCGTTGCCGGGCGAGCTCGTCGTCGAGAGCGGATGGCGCCGGCAGATCACGACCGATCCCGGAGCGCTGACGCTGTCGAGCGGACCGCTCGGTCTCATCCGGATCGGCATCGCCAAACGCCTCGAGCTCGGCGTCGCGCTGCCCGCACCGCAGTCGCGCCTTGCGATCGGAACGGCGCCGCTCGACACCGCCCGGGGCACGGCCGACATGGTCATCGCGGCGAAATATCTCGTCGCCGATACGGGCACCACGCAGGCCTCGGCCGGCGTCGCGTATTCGCCGCCGAGTGGTACCGGCGAGTTCACCAACGGCATCCCCACCTACGCGGTGAGCTTCAACGTCGGGACGGCGCTGACGTCGCAACTGTCCCTCGCGACCAGCCTGGTCGCGTCGACCGCGGCGGGGCCTGATGCGAGCGGCGCGACGCGCTCGTTCTTCGTGTTTGCACCGTCGTTCACGCTCGCCTACGCAATCGACGCGATGGACACGGTGTTGGTGCAGGACGCGCTCGTCTCTCGCCAAGGTCCGGTGCTGCGTTCGGGAAGCCGCGGCTTCGTTGCCGTGCAACGTGCGATCGGAAACCGGCTCGCGATCGACGTCGACTACGAGCGCAACCTCATGCCGCTCGTCGGCCGGCGCTCGGAGGCAGTCGGCTTCGGCTTCGTCTGGATCGCCGCGCCGGGCCACCGTTAGCTCACGTGGAAAGAACTCACGCCGGCGCGAACGCGACCCTCACGATGAGCGGCAGGTTCGCAAGCAAGATGGTCGCGCTCGTCAGAGCGAGATGCTTGTCTTCGGCCAGATAAAAAATCCGCGCCGGAAGATACAGCAATACGGCGCAGGCTACAATCACCGCAAGCCGTCCCAGCAAGTCGGTGATGCTGCCGGGCCTTCCCAACGGCGTCGTCGTCACGGCCTCGCGGAACGTCCCGCTCGCCGTCACGCTGCTCCAGAGGATCTGAAAGCCGATCGCGTTGAGGAAGATGAACGCGTCGCCGAGATGCTCCGCCGCCGGCGTGGTGAGGAACGTCCAGCGCGGCGCCTTTTTCGGCGTCACGAAGTATCGGTAGACCAAGACGACGCTGATGACGCTCCACACGGCTCCGGCGAGGATGAGCCCGACGCCCACGTTCTCGTTCGCGCCGCCGCCGCCGTTGGTGAGGACTTCGCCGAGGACGACCGCAGCAGTCCCGCAGAGCACCAACATCACCGCCAAGTACGCGAACATGAACCAGAACAGGAGACAGCCGGCGCCTGATTCGGTGTCGAACGTGTTCCTCTGATGGAAGGACCACCGCTTCAGTACCGGCCCCAGCGGCTGTATGAGGACGAGGACCGCAAAGAAAAGCCCGACCGCGAGCTTCGCACGCACGTCATCGCGCGCGGCCTGCACCACACCGCTCGCGAGAATCACGAGCGCTCGTACCAGGAAGAGGCCGGCGAGGAAGACGGCAAGATCGAGCACGACGCCGCGATTCCTCGGGGCCAGCACCTTGCCGGCGAAATCGACTAGCACGCTGGTCGAGTTCGAACGAGGCGGCGGAGTTTCCGGCGGACGGCCGAAGGCGACGGCGTGTCGCCGTTGACCCGAGGTTCGTTCATCGCCGGCGTCTCCGCCGCGCTAGCGCCGGTCCCGGCCCGCGGCGCGACGCGCGCATCGGTGCCGCTCGCGGTTCGGAACAATCGCATCTACGCATCGTTCGGCGTGCCGGCGCAGAGCGGCGCGCGAGAGCCGGTCGTCTTCGCCATCGACACCGGTGGCGGCGGGCTCATCCTGGGTCGCCGGACAGCGGATCGCCTCGGGTTGAAGACGCGGCCGGCGGGGTCGAACCTGCCGCCGTCCTTCGTCCCGATCGCGCTCGACGCCGTCTACGTTGCCGAGACGCGCATCCCGGTCGACGTCGCCGTGATGACCGCTGCTGATACCGATCGTTACGCGGCCGGCGCGGCATCCGCCGGGTTCATTCCGGGCGCGTATCTCGGTCATCACGTCGTGACGTACGATTATCTGGACGGGGTGCTGTCGCTCGACGGGCCGCCGCTCAAAGGCGCTGTCGCGCTGCCGGTGCGGCTCCATCCGGAGAGCGGGTTTCCGCGGGTGGAGTTGACGATCGACGGAGAGACGTTCGGGTTTCTGTTCGACACGGGCGCGTCGTTCACGATGCTCTCGCGCGCGGTCGTCGACCGGATGCGGGCGAAGCACCCCGATTGGCCGTACCGTGACGGCGCCTTCGGACCCGCGAACATGATGGGAGGACCGGAGACGGGCGGCGCGATGATGCGCCTCCGCGATGTCGGTTGGGGTGCGATCGCGCTCGGTGACGTCGACGTCGTGACGCGCCCGCCGGGCACGTTCGAGGGCTACATGAGTTCGCGCACCGCCGGGCCCATCGTCGGCGCGCTCGGCGGTAACGTCCTCCGAAATGTCGCGGCGCGGCTGGATTATCCGCATTCGACGTTGACCGTTCGGTACGAACGCCGGCCGCGCCCCGACGAATTCACCGTCGTGCCGCTCATCATCGAGCCGCACGCGGACGGAACGTTCACGATCAGCGGCGGCGCCGCGGCCGACGGGTTGCGCGGAAAACAACTGATCTCGGTCGACGGGCACCCGGTCGCCGGACTCTCGCTCGACGACGTGCAGCAGCTGCTGCGCGGACCCGTCGGGACAATGCGGTCGATCGAGACGTCGGGAGAGCGCACCGTCGATCGCGAAATCGTCGCGACCTTTTAGAACACGCTCCTTATTGTACCTTATTGAGATAAAGTATAATAAGGTACGACCGCCGACGACTCTAGGACGTCTTAACGCCGCGCGGGCAAGAAGCGGCTGTTTCGCAGGAGGCCGGCGGATACCAGCGACACGAGCACGCCGATGGGGAAGATCTCGGCGAAGGTCATCGGCAGACGGTACAGCGGGTTGTTGTACTGGGCTTTGAACCGTTCCATTCCCGCAATGAATTTCGCCAACGCCTCGCCGGTGACGCCCTTGGCCTTTTGCTGTTCGATGAGAACGTTCGCGTACGTGCCCGCAAAATCGCTGTGGGTGACCGCGAGCGCCGCCTCCCAGGCCACGACGTAGAAGATGCCGGCGACGAGGCTGATGCCGAGCCCCAGTCCGAGGGCGGGCCAGAACCTGATCACGCCGCCCAAGTCCACGTCTCGGTGCTGCTTGATCGCGACAAATACGGTGCTGAGCGCGATCAGCATGATCGAATAGCCGATGACCGCGCCGTAGGACGTCGGCGGGTGCCCGTTCATCGCGACGGTCAGGCCGAACAGCGGCACGCCGACGATCAGCCCCGCCAGTACGCCGTACGACGCCACTCTTCGAAGCATGAGGGTCCTCCTTCAAGCAGATTCCATCACAAGCATCGGCGCCGCCGTCGCCGGAAGCAATCGGTCAAAAGGGTGATTCGGCCGAAATCACCCGAGTTTGGTACCGATCAGGGCACGATTCCCAGTTCGCGGGCCTTGTTGATCGCCTCCGCGCGCCGGCTCGCGTCGAGCTTCTCGAACAGCCGCGCCACATGCGTCTTCACCGTGTGGGGCGAGACGTTCAACTGTGCCGCGATCTCTTTGTTGGAGCGGCCGGCGGCGATCTCGTGGAGCACCTCGAGCTCGCGCGGGCTGATGCCGAGCGCGGCCTGCGCCTTCGCGTTCCCGTCGAATGAAGACGGCTGCGGACGGCCGATCACGCGCGCGCCGATGTAGATGCCGAGTGAGAGAAAGCCGGCGGCGATCACAAAGGTGAAAATATCGCCCGAATGGGCCCGCGCGAGCTGCTGGTAATCAATCCATTGCAAGGCGAGGGTTCCCGCCGCCAACAGGGCCCCGTAGAGAACGACAGGCTTCCAACCCGGCGGCGCCCTCCGCCCAGATCGTTTCATACGCGACGAGACCCTTTAGCTGGTAGAGAATCCCGGGCCTGGGCAAGGACATCTCATGAGCGATCCGCGTCCACTACTCGTCTGGTCCGACGTCATTTGACCGTTCTGTTATCTCGGCTCGGTCTGGGTCGAGCAGGCAGCGCAGCAACTCGGCGTGCCGACGCGGTGGCTCCCGTTCGAGTTGCACCCCGAAACGCCGTCCGAGGGCGCGCCCAAACCGTTCACGGATGAGCAATGGCCCGCGATCGAGCGCCGCCTGCGCATGCTCGCGCGCCAGGTCGGTGTTCCGATCGAGCCGCCGCGCCGCAACGCCAACTCTCGTCTCGCGCTCGAAGCCGGTGAGCTCGTGCGCGCGCGCGCGGGCGACGAAGCCTCCGCTGCATTCCATCACGCCGTCTCCCGCGCGTTTTTCGTCGACGGCGCAGACATCGGCGAGCTCCGGGTCGTCGCGGACCACGCAGCGCCCTTCGGCATCAGCGAAGACGACATCCGCGCTGCATGGGCGTCACACGCGTACGCCGGCGCGATCGAATCCTCGATGCGCGCGGCGAGCGCTGCGGGCGTGACCGGCGTCCCGGCTTTCGGCTGGCCCGGATCGCACGCGATCAGCGGGATGATGGAACCGGACCGCGTCGTTGCAATGCTGGCCGGCCAACGGCACTGAGTACCGAAGTATAGCCGTCGCCGCTAGGGGAGCCTAGTACGCTCCCGCCTCGAACCAGCGCTTGACCGGCGTTCCGTTGGCCATCGCCGCGTGTCCCGCCTGGATCGATCCGGCGCCCACGTTCGGTACGGCGGAGACCCCGTAATCCGCGCTGCCGGCTCTTTGTAGCCGGAGGCAAAGCGCGACATTTTACCCAGAAGCGGGTAGCCGCGCCGGCTGCACGGTACAAAGCGGTCATGCACTTGGCGTTTGCTTCATTCGTTCTCGCCATCGGATTGCTCGGACAGGCAGCTCCGGCAACGACTCCGCCGGCAGCGGCTCCGCAGGCAACGCAGCCGCCGCGCGGCGTTCTGCTTTATCGCGGCTTCACGGTGGATGCGGCGGCAATCGAAGGCGACGCCGGTGCGCGTTCGGCGGTCGAGCATCAGCTCGACATCGTGGCCGATAGCGGCGTCAGCGCGGACATTCTCGCGTTCTTTCGAGCGCAGCGCATGGTCGTGCGGCCCGGCGCGCGGGACCGCTTCTCGCGCGAGGGCGGGATCGAGATCGACACGCATCTTCCACCGCAGCAGCCGATCGTGCTGCACGAACTCCTTCACGCATACCACGCGTTCGTGCTGCCGCAGGGTGCGCGCAACCCGGATATTCTCGAGTTCTACAATCAGGCGCGCAACGGCGGGCTCTACCCCGCGGGCTCGTACGTGCTCAGGAACCCGATGGAGTTCTTCGCCGTCACGGGGAGCCTTTATCTATCGGGCCACGTCGACCGTCCGCCGGGAAACCGGGAGACGTTACGCGCGGCCCAGCCGCGCTATTACGCGTGGCTCGCTCATCTGTTCGGCGTCGAGAAGTAGCTTACGGCGGAAAGGGCACTCGAATGAACATGAACATGATGGCCGGTATTGCCATCCTCCTCGTCTCGGAACTGGCGTTGCAGAACTCGCACATGATCGTCGCGAGGCCGGAAGTCTCGAACGATAACGTCGTTCACGTCGGCCAGACGCTCGTCATACCCTTGTATGACGGCAAGATTGCATCGCCTCCGAGCGATTATGCGCAAATACTGCGCCGTGTCGGCCGCGTTCGCATCAGCAAGCACGATCTTTTCCGGGACCTCGGTCGCCGGTCTTTTTTCGGCGGTTATGATGCTACGTCGGATCGAGGCGAGGCGTTCGTCGTCGAGCGGCCCGGATCGGGAAGCATCAATGTGCTGTTGCGTCTCCCGCAGCTTCATGAGCGGTGCGTCAGCTGCCGCACGCTCCATTTCTTTTACCACGCTACGTGAGCTTCGCGTTCACGCGCAGGGCCGTCGAGTGATCGATGCCGTGCGAACCTGGCTGCTCGTGGCAGTGGTTCTTGCAGCGGCTGCGCCGGCGCTTGCGGCGCCGCGCGCGGGGTGGTTACGCGACGGGACTGCGCCGCGTCGGCCTCGTGCGCATCGCCTTGTGAGGTCCGGTCAGGCTGCGGCGAGCGGCCGATCCGCGCATAGGAGTTGTTCGAAGCCGTCCGGGGTGAGGGGCTTCGAGAACAGGTACCCCTGTCCGGAGTCGCTGCCCAGCGCTTTGAGCGCTGCGAGTTGCTCCGCTGTCTCGATGCCTTCCGCAACGACACGCGCGCCCAGTGCGTGTGCCGCGGAGATCACCGCTGTAGCGATAGCGCGGTCGACCGGGTTTTCGACGATGTCGGTGACGAAGCACCTGTCGAGTTTCAGCGTGTCGACCACGTAGCTTCGGAGCGTGGTAAGCGAATTGTAGCCCGTCCCGAAGTCGTCCACGGCGATGCGTACGCCGAGGCGCCGCAGTTGTCTCACGACGGCGGCGTCGCCCTCGATATTTGCGCCGATCACGGTCTCGGTGAGCTCGAGTTCGAGGAGTTCCGGTGCCAGGCCCGAGAGACGCAGCGCCGTTTGCACGGTGCGGACGAAGTGAGGATCGGCGATTTGCTTCGCCGACACGTTGACGCTCACCTGAAGGTTCGGCCGGGTACGATTCCAGGCGGCGTTTTGCAGACAGGCGGTTCGCAAGACCCACGCACCGATCGGCACGATCAGTCCGCATTCCTCGGCGAGCGAGACGAAGTCGTTCGGATGAACGACCGTCCCGTCCGCTTGCGGCCAGCGGATGAGCGCTTCGCACCCCGTCAGCGTACCGTCTAGGTTATAGATCGGCTGATATGCGAGCGCGAAGGCTTCGTCGTCGGTTGCCTCGCGAAGCCGGCGCTCGACGTGATCCAGCGCGGCATCGTAGAGCACGCAGCCGCCGCGGCTGCGTTTGGCGGCGTACATCGCGACGTCCGCCTTCCGGAGCAGCGTGCTCGGATCGTGGCCGTGCTGCGGTGACACTGCCAACCCGATGCTGCCCGTAATATCGAGCGCGCGACCGTTGGTAAAGCAGGGCGGCGACAGCGAATCGACGATCCGTCGCGCGACGGCCACAGCCTCGGTGTCGCTGGTGTTCGGGAGCAGGAAGACGAACTCGTCGCCGCCGAGGCGCGCGACGAGGTCGCGTTCGCGCAAGATGCCGCGAAGCCGCGTAGCGACCTGCTGCAGAAGGATGTCACCCACCGCGTGCCCCAGTGAGTCGTTGATTTCTTTGAAGTGATCGAGATCGATCAGCGCTAGCGCAACGGGTTCACCGGTACGCACCGCGACCTCGAGTTCTTCGGTCAAGCGTTGCTGCAAGTACCCGCGATTCGGCAGGCCGGTGAGCGTGTCGTGAAGCGCCTGATGCTCGAGCATGATCTCGGCATGACGCCGCTCCGTGATGTCCGTCGCCACGGCGACGACACTGTCCAGCCGGCCCCCACGGAAAACCGGCGTCCAGTGCGTCTCGAGAATGACGCCGTCCAGCGTGATGAGCGCCGTGTGCTCCTCCCCGCGTTGCGCGAATCGCGCCTGTTCGATCAAAGCCGGAGCGTCGCTGTAGACCGTGAAGAACGAACGTCCGATCATGGACTCCGCGGGGCGCCCCATCGCCGCGAGGTCGCGTCCCTCCGCGATCGTGATGATGCCGGACGCGTCGAACGCGAAAATGATCACAGGCGCGTTCGCGACGACCATGCTGAGACGCCGCTGGCTCTGGGCGAGCGCCGAATCCTGCGCGGAGAAGCGCCGATCGATGAATGCGAGCAATATGGCAAAACCGCTGACGAGCAGCGTGATCGTTGCGATCGCGGCGCCGCCCAACGCGCCCGAACTGAGCAGCAAACCAGAATTTGGCATCGTCGCGGCGGAGGCGAACGTCGCGGCTGCCATCCCCGTGTAGTGCATGCCCGCGATCGCAACCCCGGTAACGACCGCGGCGCTGATGCGATGCCATCCAAAACGCTTGCTCGAAGTCGCGCGGAGATGGGAGCTCAGACGCAGTGCAGCGAACGAAAAGACGACCGCGACGACCACGGACAGCGAGATGATCCGCACGTTCCACAGCGCGTGCGCCGGCATGCGCATCGCGAACATGCCGATGTAATGCATGGCGCCGATCCCGCCGCCCATGATGAAGGCGCCGGCGAGGGTACTGCGCCACGTGCTGCGCGAGCGCAAGATCGTGAACAACGCGGCGCCGTTGGTGAGTACCACGACAAGCAGGGACAGCGCGACCGTCGGGATGTCGTAGCTGACGTCCACCGGCAATCGAAACGCCAACATCCCGGTGAAATGCATGGCCCACACCGCGCAACCAAAGAGCACCGCCCCGCCGGCCAGCCAGAGGTAGCGGCTCTTGCCATGATGTGCTGCGCCGCGTTCGCTGAGCGTCAGCCCGACGTACGCGCCGACGATCGCGATGACCACGGACAGCGCGACCAGGTGAAGGTCGTAACCGCTTGCTAGCGTTGCACCGTTCGCGACCGCCATGCCCGGTCCGGCCGTCTCGAGGGTCATTACCGGAACGGTACAACGCCGCGGTAACGGCGCGTGCCGCGGCGGCGCGTTACCGGGCTCGCAGAGAAAGCGCTCGCTGCGACCGCATCCCGGAACCGATGCGGGCCTATTGATACTCGCGGTCGGGTTGGAACTGAAGGCCCGCGATTTTGCCGTCGGGGCTGAGGCTGTACGTGATGAGCAGCGTCTGGTCGCCCTTGGTGAGGCGGTACGTCGAAATCGTACGTGTGGCGTCGTTCGGGACGGGCGTGCGCCTGACGAGCGCTAGCGTTCCGCCCGGCCAGAGCGGCGACAACCGCTGCTGTACGGACTTCGTGACTGCGGGGGTGATCAGCTTGGCGAGATCCGGGACGACCTGCTCGCGAATGTCCTGGCCTGCCGCGATGCGGTCGAGCACGGCGCGCAGCGATACTGCGATGGACGGCTGCGCGTCGTCGATCGCGGTAAGTTTGGGCGGGAGCAGCGGCGTGTCGGCGAGACCTGCGATGACATGCGCGAAGACCGCGGGCCGCGCGTGGCCGGCGTCGAGGTTGGTGAGGACGACGACGGTGAGCGCATCGTCGGGGTAACGCGAGATGACGCACGTGAAGCCTTGCCATGCGCCGCCGTGCTCGATGAGCTTGTGGCCGTTCTGACTGCCGATGATCCACGCGAAGCCGTAGCCGGCGGGGTTGGGCGTACCGTCGTTGAGCGGGAAAACGGTCCAGAGGCGATCGAGGCTGGATTGTTTGAGCAGCGTCGTGGTGTACAAGGCTGCGTCCCACTTCGCGAGGTCGAGGACGTTGAAGTACAGCGTGCCGTCGGCGGTGGAGTTGAAGGTGGGTGAAACCCACTCCTGATTCTTGAGCTCGGTGCCCTGGAGTTCGTAGCCCGCCGCGCGATTCGGAATGATGTCGGCCTCGCTGATGAGTCGCGTGGACGACATGCCGAGCGGTTTGAAGATGCGCTGGGCGAGGAAGTCCGCATACGGCGCTCCGGTCACGCGATGGATGAGGATGCCGAGCAGAAGATAGTTGGTGTTGCGGTAATTCCACTTGTCACCGGGCGCATTCTCGATGGGCAGGGCTTCGATTTTCTTGGCGAGCTCGTCTTCGGTATAGTCCAAGCGCATGGAGAACGGAGCGCCGGGGCCCGTGGTGAGTTCGGGGGTCTCGTACTCGGCGAGCCCGGAGGTATGCGAGAGCAGGTTCTTGAGCAGGATCGGCTTCCAGGTTGCGGGCGCGTCCGGGAAATACTTGGTGACGCTGTCGTCGAGCGCGACCTTGCCGTTTTCGACGAGCAACATCATGGCGGCGGAGACGAACTGTTTGCCGACCGAGCCGGATTGAAAGATGGTCTCGGGCTTCACGGCGACGGAGAGCTCGACGTTCGCCACGCCGTAGCCCTTTGCGAGCAGAATCTTGCCGCGGGTGTACACGCCGACGGACACGCCGGGGACGTGCTCGCGCTGCATCTCGGCGGCGACGAAGGTGTCGATGGACGCGAGCTGTTGGGCGGTCAGCGGGGGGCGTGATTCCGCGGCGATGGTTACGACCGGAGACAGGGCTGCGGCCGTGACCATCAGGACGAGCAAACGACGCAACATGATGCCGGGTCGATTATCGCTGCATCGGCGGCGTACCCGCCGTCACGATCCGCACGAGCGTTGAACGAACGTTACGCCGGTCGCCATCGGCGGCCGAGCTCGTCGCACAGTAGCGCTGCGTCGAAGTTCGAGCCCATGAGTGCGGCGAGCCCGCGCCGGCCTTCCAATGATGCGGATGCCGCGGTGAAGCCGTGTCGTGCGAGGAGCGCCGCTTCGACGGCGTTCACGGCCGCTTTTCCGCACGCGAGCGCTGCGGCCGGCGTCCCTTCGGCGACGCCGAGCCCGGCGGCCTGCGTCGCAGCGAGGCCGATCGCGTTGCGCGTTGCGTCCGCGTCGAGCGCGGCCGCGCGCGCGGCCGCCGCCGCCGCCGCGATGCCCGCGATCACGGCGGCCGCGTCCCACGGCGCATCGAGCGTCAGCGCGCGCTCGAGGCGCGCGGCGACTTCGCGGCCGACCGCGATCGCTTCGAGGATGTCGGCTTCGCTGCGTCCCATTCGGTCGCCCGACTCCACCGCCGCGGCAACGATCGGCGCGTCCGCCCCGATGCCGGACGCCGCGGCGAGGGTCGTCGCGTTCGCGAACGCACGGCGGAACGGCGCTCCGTAGGATGCGAGCGCGCGCGACGCGAGCTGCGATGTTTCGGTCGGCGTTCGCAACGCCGTGCGTGCCGCGCTGACGATTGCGCGCGCGGCCCGCAGCGCGTCGTCGAACGCGCGACCGCTGTGCGGAGCTGCAACGAACCGCGCAAGCGCCTCCGACGCACCCGAGCCGGATCCCGGGCTAGACATGCGCGCTCGCCTCGGGCACCGCCGATGCGATCACGGCGTCCAGCGATTCGGCCTCGTCGATCGCGAGCACGGCGTCGACGAGCCGGTGTCCCGCACGTTCGCCGAATGCCGGCTCCACCAGGAGACGCACTTTTGCGAACAGTTCCGCATCCGTCAGCGGGCGCGCCGTGCTCCCGCGTGCGTGCGCGACCTGCTCTTCCACGTTCGTTCCGTCGTGCAGGCGCGCTTCGAGGCGCGCCGCTTCGCGCGCGATATCGGCGGTGGGGACGAGCGTCGTCTTGGCGCGGAACGCGCGCACGTCGGCGCGCCGAACGCGTTCGGGCTCGTATTGCGGCAAGCCGACGCGGCCGTCGCACAGCGCCGCCGCGATCCCGTGGATCGCGCTGAACCGCGCTTCGAGGCCGTCCTGCGGATCGGGATTTCCCATCAGCTCCGGGACGAGCGGATGGCAGTGCGCGCGCAGCTCCGCGATCGCGTCGGGCTGGACGCGCTCGCGTAACGCGAGCGCGGCATCGATCGACGGGTGCGCGACGATCCCGCACGGATAGGGCTTGTAGGTGTTCGCCGCGAGCTCCCAGCGCTCGCCGAGCGCGTCGAGCATCTGCGCGGGGTCGAAGCGCGTCGAAAGCGCCGCGGCGAAACCGCGCGGGTGCTCGATGACGCCGGCCGGCGCGTCGGCGCCCTGCGCGGCGAGCCGCGCGGCGAGGATGCCGTTCGCGGCGGCTTTCCCGGGGTGGAACGCTTTCGCCATCGTCCCGAACGCGTCGCGGTGGCCGAGCGGCATCGTCAGCGCGAGCCGCACGGCGCGCGCGAGCGCCGCGTCGTCGAAACCGAGCAGCAGCGCGGCGGTCACGGCCGCGCCGGCGACGCCGCACGTACCCGTGATGTGCCAGCCGCGATCGTAGTGCTCCGGCGAGATCGCGACCCCCACGCGCAGTTGCGCTTCGCAGCCCAGCGCGAAGGCGGTCAGCGCGAACGCGCCGCTCGGCATCGTCTCCTCGGCGAGCGCGACGAGCACCGCCATGCAGGCGGCGCCGGGATGGATGACCGTCGCCAGATGCGTGTCGTCGAAATCGTCGACGTGCGCTGCGAAGCCCGCCGCGAGCGCCGCGAAGTGCGCGTCGGCGCGTTCACCGCGGCCGAGAATCGGCGCGGCGGGCGGGCCGCCGAGCGCGCGCGCGGTCGCGACGATCGCATCGACGCCCGGATGGTGCGCGGCGCCGATCGCCAAGCCGAGAACGTTTGCGAGCGCGCGTTTGGCTTCGTGCGCGAGCGGTGCGGGAAGCGGCGCGCGTGCGAGCCCGCCGAGCCCGGCGGCGAACGACCCAGCGAAGCCGTCAGGTTCCAAAGTACTGCGCATAGCGCGTCTTCATCTCGTCGCTCGTCTTGAGCACGCCTTGCGGATCGTCGCGGAAGAGCCGGATGCGTGTGATCGGAACGCGATTCGCGGGCTCTTTCAAGCCTGCGCGAACCGAACGCAGGCCGCCGAAATCGACGAGCATCTGCTGCGTGTCCTTTTCGAAGAGATACTGGTAGAAGAGCCGCGCTGCGTTGGGGTGCGGTGCGTCCTTGAACACCGCGGCGGGCGAGGTCTCAAACGGCGTCCCTTCAGGCGGATACACCAGGGCGAGCGGGCTGCCTTGCGACTGCAGCTGAAACACCACGTACTCGTTGCCGCCAGCCATGACGGGCTGTTCTCCGCGGCTGAGCACCTTCGGCGGCTCCGTCGACGACTGCACCTGCATGATCTTCTGTTCGCCCAATTTCTGCAGGTACGTCCAGCCGAAGGCTTTCATCAACTCGTAGTCGGCGGTCATCTCGCTGCCGCTGTATGCGGGGTGCGCCTTGACGAGCTTCCCTTTCCATTGCGGCTTGAGCAGATCGGCCCAGCTCTTGGGCGCGTCCGCCGGCTTCACCAGCGACACGTTGTAGGCGATCGGTGAGAGCGTCGCGCGCCACGTCGCGAACGCCGCGTCGCGGTCGCGGAACTGCGGCGGCCAGTACCGTTCGACCTCTTCGAGCCGCACGTTCGCGAGCCAGCCGCTGTTCTTCCATACCAAGAAGTTCGCGGCGTCCGAGGTGTTGACGACGTCGACAACGTGCAGGTTGCTGCCCATCTCCTGGCCGATGCGCTGGAACACACGCTCGCTGCCGGTCCGTTCGACCTGCACCTTGATCCCGTATTTCGACTGGAAATCGCGCGCGAGGCGCTCGGCGACGCTCACGTCGACCGAGGTGTAGAAGACGACCAAGCCTTCGGCCTTCGCCTTCGCGATGTCGGGCGCGACGAAGGATGTGGCCGGTGAAACGGGTGCCGGCGCGAGCACCGTCAGAACGATCGCGATCGCCGCCGCGCAGCCGGTCGCCCGAAGAATATTCGCGAACATCTAAGCTCCTCCAACGGGGATGGGTTCGAGACGGTGACAACGCTCGGGCGGAAACGTGAGCCACACGCGTTCACCGGGCTGAATGTCGGTCTGCGGCGGCGTCGTGATGCGGATCAGCTCGCCGCCGGCTTCGACGACATAGTCCCGTGCGCTTCCAAGGAAGACGCGCCGCACGACTTTCCCGTCCACCGCTGCGATCCCGTGCGGCGCGGATGCGGGGACCAATCCGACGTCTTCGAGCCGGATCGAGAACGGCGCGTCGAGTCCGGCGAAATGCCCCGGGAGCACGTTCGCCCCGCCGACGAAGCGCGCCACGAACTCGGTGCGCGGGCGGCCGTAGATCTCCTCGGGCGTGCCGGTCTGCTCCACGCGGCCGTCGCGCAGAACCACGATCAGATCGGCGGTCGCCATCGCTTCGCCTTGATCGTGTGTCACGTAGACCGTGGTATAGCGGAACTCGTCGTGCAGGCGGCGGATCTCGAAGCGCATCTCCTCGCGCAGGTTCGCGTCGAGGTTCGACAGCGGTTCGTCGAGCAGCAACGTCTGCGGTTCGACGACGAGCGAGCGCGCCAGCGCGACCCGCTGCTGCTGACCGCCGGACAGTTCGCCCGGATAGCGCTTCATCAGCGTGTCGAGCTTCACCGCGGCGCAGATCGTCGCGACCCGTCGCTCGACGTCCGCCCGCGCCACCCGGCGCAGCCGCAAGCCATATGCGACGTTCTGCTCGACGGTCATGTGCGGCCAAAGCGCGTAGCTTTGGAAGATCATCGACATCCCGCGCTGCTCGGGCGGAACCACCGCACCCCGCGCGGACAGCGTTCTGCCGCCAACCGCGATCTCACCGGCGTCGGGCGCCAGAAATCCGGCGATGAGCCGTAACAGCGTCGTCTTGCCGCAGCCCGATGGTCCGAGCAGCGCGACAAACGAGCCGTCAGGGATCGTGAGGTCGACGCCGTCGACGATGGTCAGGCCGCCGAATCGTTTGACCACGTTGCGCAGCTCGAGCATCGCCACGGTATCAAACCGTTCCGCTCTTCGTCACGCGCGCGGCGATGGCATCGCCCATCTCGACCGTCGTTGCCGTGCCCCCGAGATCGGGCGTCAGCGATTCGCGCGCTGCGATCGTCGCGTCGACCGCGCGCTCGATCGCGCGCGCCGCGGCGGCTGCGCGCGGTTCGGCCTTCGTGCGCCCGAGCCAGTCCAGCAGCATCTGCGCGGAGACGATCATTGCATACGGGTTGGCGACGTTGCGGCCCGCGATGTCGGGCGCGGAGCCGTGCGTGGCCTGCGCCATCGCATGGCGCGGTCCGGCGGAGAGCGCGGGCGCCATTCCGAGCCCGCCGACCAGCCCCGCAGCTTCGTCGCTGAGGATGTCGCCGAACATGTTCGTGGTGACGATGACGTCGTATTTCTGTGGCGTCATCGCGAGGCGCATCGCGAACGTGTCGACGATGATCTCCTCGTACGCGACGTCGGGATACTCGGCGCGAAGCGCGCGGCATTCCTCGGCGAACATGCCGCAACCCAGCTTGAACACGGTGTCCTTGTGAATGACGGCGAGCTGCTTGCGGCGCGTGCGCGCCAGCTCGAACGCGGCGCGCGCGACTTTCGACGAACCGGCGCGCGTGATCACGCGTACCGAGATGGTCACATCGTTCGTGGGCCGGAACTCGCCCGAACCGGCGACCACGTTGCGGTCGGGCTGAAACCCTTCGTTGTTCTCGCGCACGATGACGAGGTCGACGTCCTGGTGCACGCTGGGCAGCGCGCGGTACGACTTCGCCGGTCGAATGTTCGCGAACAGGTCGAAGTGCTTGCGTAAGATCGGATGCGGGTTGAGCGCGCCCGGAACCTTCGGATACTCGCGATGACCGATCGGTCCGAGGATCCAGCCGTCGAGCGCGTCAAGCTTGTCGAGCGTGCCGTCGGGCAATGTCGTACCGTGCTGCTCGAACGCGCGGCGCCCGATCGGGAGCTCGCTCCACGCGATCGGCAGCCCGGTTGTGCGCGCGGCCGCATCGACGACCTTGACCGCCTCGGGAACGACCTCGAGCCCGATGTCGTCGCCGAGGAGCACGCCGAGGTGCAGCGGAGCGCTCACGCGCGGTACTCCTCGGCGGCGGTGGTGACGACGGGGACGCGGTTGGCGAGCGCCAGCACGGCGAACGTGACGACCATCAGCAGCAGGCCCAGCACGGCGATGCTGCCCGTGTCGCCGGATTCGTTGAGATCGTAGATCACGACGGCGATCGTTCGCGTCGGCGCGGTGAACAGCAAGATCGCCGCGGAGATCTCGCGGATCGCGCCGATGAACACGAAGCACCACGCCGCGACGATGCCGCTGCGCATGAGCGGCGCCGTGATGTCGCGCAGCACGCGAAGCGGGGTCGCTCCGAGCATCCGGCCTGCCTCTTCGAGCTCCGGATGAATCGACGACGCGACCGCGACGAGCTGCTGATACGCGGCCGGAAACTCGATCGTGACGAACGCGATCAGCATGATCCAAAGCGTTCCGAACAGCAACAGCGGCGGTCTCGTGTACGCGAGAAACAGGCCGACGCCGAGCACGATGCTCGGGATCGCGATCGGCGCGCTTGCGAGAAAACTCAGCACGTTCCACCCGCGTACGGCGCGCCGCGCGACCAGATAGGCGACCACGAGCGCCAGCGCCGTGGCGATCGAGGCCGCGCCGAGCGCCAGCACCATCGTGTTGCGCAGCGCGACCGGCGTCGCGTCGAGCTCGAAGAAGACGAAGTGCACGTGCGCGAGCGTGAGGTTGGCGAACGTCGGCACCGCCGGCGCGATCTTCACGAAGGCGGCGTCGAGCAGCGCTCCGTACGGGAGCACGATGGCGTTGAGCAGGACGAACCCGCAAAACGCAAGCGCCGCCCACTTCCACGCGCCGAGCCGGGCGATCGTGCGCCGCGCCCCCTTACCGCCGACCAGCGCGTAGCCCTTGCGGCCAAGCACGAGCTGCTGCGCGCGCAGCAGTGCGAGCGTGAGCAGCAGCATCGGCATCGACGCGGCGGCAGCCAGCGCCGGCTTCGGCGGAAACTGGAACAGGCTCCAGATCCGCGTCGTCATCGTGTGAAAACCGGCCGGCAGCGTGAGCACCGCAGCCGAACCGAACACCGTCATCGACTGGAGGAACGCGATGAGCGCGCCGGCTAGGATTGCGGGCAAGATCAACGGCAGCGTCACGCGCCAGGCGGTCTGCGCAGGGTGCGCCCCGAGGATCGCCGACGCGTCTTCGAGATCGGCCGGGATTCGCTCGAGCGCGTTCGCAACGAACACGAACGCGTACGGAAACGTGTACAGGAAGTTCACGAACGTGAGCCCGGCAACCGAGTACACGTTGAACGGATGCACCGAGCGATCGAGGTGGAACGCCACGCGCGCGAGCTGGTTGAGGAAGCCGGTGTTCGGCGCGGCGAGCAATTCCCACGCGATCGCGCCCAGGAACGGCGGCGTCACGAGCGACGCGATCACGAGGATGCGCACCAATCGGCGCAGCGGCATGTCGGTGCGCGCGACGCACCAGCCCATCGGTACCGCGACGAGCACGCACGCGGCCGCCACCACGGCCGAGCTTCCCAGCGTGATGAGGAACGGACGAATCATCGTCGCGTCGGTGAAGAGCGTAGCGTAGTTCTCGAGCGTCGGCCCGTGCGGGCCGCTGAAGCTGGTAGCGACCAACCAACCCACCGGCAGCACGACCATGGCGACCAGCGCCAGCGCGGCCACGGCGAACAGCACGCGCGAGAGATCGACCCGCATTAAACCGATAGTAACACTTTGCCATGCCCGGTGCGCGACTCGACGAGCCGGTGCGCGTCGGCCGCTTCGCGCAGCGGAAAGCGCGCGCCGATCACGACGTGCACCTTGCCCTCTGCGACGAGTCGCAGCGATGCTTCGGCGGCGGGTCGCAGCGCTTCGGGCCGCAGCTTGCGATACGAGCCCGAGCTGTAACCGATGACCGCGCGGTTGGTCGGGTGCAGCTCGTTCGTGCGCACGGTCCCGGGCGTCCCGGATGCGTTGCCGAACGCGACGAGCCGTCCGAACGGCGCCAGCGCGGTAAGGCCCGATTGAAATACGTCGCCGGCGACCGAATCGAGGATGATGTCGACGCCGCGACCGTCGGTCGCGTCGAGAACGCGGCGTGCGAAGTCCTCGCGCCGGTAGTCGATTGCGACGTCCGCACCGGCGTCGCGCGCGACCGCGCACTTCGCATCGCTCCCGGCGGTGGCGAAGATCGTTCCGGCGCCGAGCGCGCGCGCGATCTGGATCGCGGTCGAGCCCACGCCGCCCGCGCCCGCATGCACGAGCACGCTCTCACCTGGCGCAAGGCGGCCGGCGAGCGTCAGCACGTTGTACGCGGTGACGAGCATCAGCAGCGACGCCGCGTCGTCGTCGGAGATCGCCGCTTCGAGCGGATACGTCGTCGTCGCCGGCGCGACGACGCACTCCGCGTACGACCCGTTGGGCGGGAACGCGGCGACGCGCCGGCCGACGGTCAAGCCGTCGACGCCCGCACCGAGCGCGACGATCGTGCCCGTGCAGTCGAGCCCCGGGACGAACGGCGGCTGCTGCCCGCCGTGATACGCGCCGCGCCGCGCTTGGACGTCGGCGAAGTTCACGCCGGTCTGCGTCACGCGGATCGCCACCTCGCCCGGGCCCGGCGCCGGTTCGTCGCGCGTGCGCCACTCGAGCACCGATGGATCGCCGAACGACCGCACTTCCACGGCATGCATCGTCGCCAGCTTCCCGCCTGCGCCGAGGAGCCCTCGCGGCGTCTACTGTCCGGGCTTGAGAGAGTCGTAGTAATGCATGCGCTTCAGAGTGACGACCTTGTCTTCCATCTTTCCGAGCGTGTCGTAGACGTCCGGCCGGCGGTCGAGCAGCTTGAGCTCGGGAAGGACGAAAATGCGTTCGAGCAGGCCTTCGAACTTTCCGAGCGGCGAGGCCAAGCGGTCGCGGATCCCGCTGGCCCAATTGACCTGCGCCAGCGGCGGCGGATCACCGGTGTACACGCCGCGCGGGAGCGGGTTCTTCGTACCGAAGTCGAGCGCATCCAAGAACGACTTCGCGTGGGGCCACCTGACGCCGAATTCGTCACCGTTTTTCTTAAGCTGCTCATCGAGGTTCCACAATTCCTTGAGCGTTGCGACGAACGACGTGTGATCGTACAGCGTATGCGACGTGCCGGGTTTCGAATACGGGCTGACGATGAGCGCCGGTACGCGAAAGCCGAGATTGGCGTCCTGATCGCCCTCTACGGCGGACTTCGGCGGCACGACGTGATCGTAGAAGCCGCCTCCCTCGTCGTACACGATGAGCAGCACGCTCTTGTCCCACGCGGGGCTGTGCGTGAGGGCGTCTACGACCAAGCCGATGAACTTCTGGCCGAGCGCAGGATCGTGCGGCGGATGGTCGTCGGCCAGCGTGAACGGAGGGTCGACGATGGAGACCGACGGCAGCGTGCCGTCACGGCAGTCGTCGACGAAGCTCTCGATCGTCGCGAAGTTGCGGAGCGCATGGCGCGCCGCGAATCCGTACCAGAACGCGAGGAACGGGAGGTCGCTGAAGTACGATTTCCAGGTCAGGGGTTTGTTGTTGCCGTCGACCTGCTGTTCGAGGAACGCGTAGATCGGCGTCGTGTCGAAGCCGGTGATCCCCGGCAAGATCTGCGTGTCGTCGTCCGCGCCGCGCCGGCCCGAGTGGAGATACTTGCGGTTCGGCCACGTCGAGCTCAGCATCGACGAGAACCAGCGGTCGCATACGGTGAACTTCTCCGCGAGAGAATAGAGTACGGGAAGCGTCTTTTGCGTGTAGTATCCCATAGGGATGTTCCGCTTGTCCCCAGCCAGCGGCGGGTCTTCGTTCGCGTGCGCCGTCTGATAGGTTTTTACAAACCCGTCGTTCGCACCGTCGTTGAAATTAGCGCGCATATCGTTCTTGCCGTGCGGGACGTCCGGAAACTGGGGCAGCACCGGCGGTTGGGCATCCTCGATCGGCCACGACCTAACCGGCGCGCCATTCAAGTCCGGAACCGAAAACGGGACCGCCTTGAACCCGTCGACGTCCTCGCGGCTCAGCGGCGGCAGCGAAAGCGCACCCAGGTAATGGTCGAACGACCGGTTTTCCATGCACAGCAAGATGACGTGTTCGATCGGCGAACTGTCAGGCACCGCGACCCCCTTACACGAAGCTCATCGTGAATACGACCGGGTCCGAGTAGGTGCCTGCGGCGACGTCTTGATTTCCCTCGACTTGCAGGGTGGCAGTGCCGTTGTAGATCGTGCCGTTGACCGGAGCGAACGGACCCCAGACGCGGCTCGTACCGCTGCCGTCGCCCCACACGTTGGCCGAACTGTGCGGCGTTACGGTGTATCCCGGGGGATAGAGCCAGTAGTTCAGGTTGTCCGAGCCGCCCGCTTTCATGTTGCGCTTGTCGAACGTGGCGCCGCTCGGGTTTGCGCCGGGCCCGGCGGTGATCGTCAGGTTCGTCGCCGATGATCCTGTAGTGCACGTGTACGACAGCCCGAACGTGACGACGACCGACGTATTCAAAAGCGTCGGGTCGTAGTTTCCGGCGTTCACCGTCGCGGGCAGCGTCATCGAGCAGCTCGCGGCGGCATCCGCGGCAGCGGAGCACGCGGCGACCGCGATCGCCGATGCGATCGCCGTTAGGAGCGTGCGCACGTAAACGCGCCGATGTTCGCTTCGATGCCGGTCGTGCGGGGAATCTCCATGATGAAGCGGCATTCGCCGCCGCCGTACCGCAAGATCGCGGAGTAACTTCCGGCCGTCACGTCCTCCAGATAGAAATGCCCGTCACGATCGAGCTCAGACGTACGCAGGTTCGCGATCACGAGAACGCCGTTCCGGTCCGTGGTGCCGGCGTCTTGGTTGTCGAGCAGCACCTTCACGCGCTCGCCGCCGGCCACGTTCACGATCGCGAAGCTGTTCGAGATCGGCTGCGAGAGGTGTTGCGTACCCGCCTGCGAGCGCAATCGCGCCGCTCACGGCGACGTTACCGGTGAGCGGCCCGCCGCGCGTGAGACCGTAGTCGACGTCCACGTTGCCGACCGGCGAACGCGCGGCGATTCGTCCGTTCGAAACCATCGGACCCGAGTCGTAACCGGTCACGTCGTAGCCCACTCCTCCGGCGGGCGCGGCGACGCGCTGCAGCTCGAGGGCCGACCGGACCGTGGGCCCGCTGCTCTGCAGCGACGCGTTGACCGTCGGAAGAGACGAGCTTCGCGGCGCGGACCGAAACCAGAAAGATGCTGAAGTCTCGCTGCGATCTGCCCATCGTCGACGACGTTACCGCGGTTACCAGCAGCGAGACGTCGCGCGAAAGCCCGACGGATTGCTGCCACGAGAACCCCCGAAGGCGACGATCGGCAGCGGCCGCGCACCGGTCGCGGCCAACGATGCGATCGGCGCGACCGCCACGTTCTCGAAGCTCTCGGCGTAGAGTTTGCCGAGTACGCCCGCCGAGTGCAGCCCCAGCGCGATCGCGCCCGCGAGCGGGCCGATGCCGACGCTCACGACGAGGATCAGCCCGAACACGAGCTCGGGAATCGCGCGCGCGACGTCGAGCACGCGTCGAACGGCGACGACGACCGCGAACGGCGCGAGCCGGCGCGCGGCGGCGAGCGACACCGGAAATGCGAGCGCCGCGCCGAGCAACGTTCCGCCGGCGGCAATCGCCAGCGTTTGCACGATCAGCAGGGGCAGCGCGACGATCTGCTCGGCGCGCAGCTGCGGCGGAAACATCGCGGCGAACGTGTGGAGCGCGTGGACGAACGCAAAGATCTGCGGCCGGTTGAGCCACAGCGCGATCAGCCCGACGGGCAGAAGCAGCAGCACGGTACGCGGCGCGCGGCGGGCGAGCATGCCGAAACTGTCCACGCCGGCGACCAGCGCGACGAGCACGATGACGATCGTGAGGGTGCGGTGGAAGTCCAGCGTGCTGAGCGCGCCGACGAGACCTGGATCGTCGTGCCGTCAGCGAAGCGCTTCACTACGTCGAACGTCACCGAAGTCTGATCGCTGCGGAAGCCGCGGAAGAGCATCGCCGCATCGAGCCTCACTTGCGTCATGCGCCTTCTGCTCGATGAGGACAGCGGCGCTCGTTCGGTTCTGAACGCTCTTCGAAATGGAGGTCACGACATCGAAAGAGTGGTCGACGTCGCTGCATTCGGACCAGGCGCTAGCGATAACGCGGTCTTTCTTCACGCTGTTGCGGACGATCGCGTATTCATCACCAAGAACGGTGCTGACTTCATCCAGATCGCAACGCTTCCTGAAGCACCGGAACATCCTGTCCGCGCGGCTGAGAAGATTCGAACGGGGCAGCGATTTTGTCTGAGAATCACCTCGAGGTTAATCCGGACAGAACGCGTTCCATGTCGTCGACGCCTATGCGTATCTGATCGGGCCGGGCGGCCGCATGGCCGAGAATCAATCCATGTTTGCGGGCTGGGCCGGTATATGCGACCGAAAGCGGGACCGAATCGATCCCGGCGGCGGCCAAAGCGGTGACGACGCCAACGTCGTCCAGACCGTTCACGATCTCGGTTGCGGTAAACAAGCCGGCCTGCGATGGGCGAGCGACGAGCGCGCCGGCGAGCTTGCTCTTGATCCTCGCTCGCAGCAACTCGTGGCGCTCGGCGTATATCGTTCGCATCTTGTGCAGATGCTTCGAATACATGCCCTGCTCCATGAACGTCGCCATCACCGCCTGAGCCAAGGTGTTCGGGAACCGGTCGATCGCTCGGTATACGGCTACGAACGAATCGATCAAGTCAGGCGGCACGACTGCATAGCCGAGTCGGAGCGCCGGGTAGATGGTCTTGCTGAATGTGCCGACGTGAATGACCCGGTGCGATTCGTCCAGGCCTTGCAGGGACGCATAGCTCTTTCCGTCGTACCGCAGGTCCCCGTCGTAATCGTCTTCGACGACCCACGCGCCGTGGGACGCCGCGTACTCGAGAAGGGCGAGCCGCCTTTGTACGGGCATCGTGCCGCTCAGCGGCCACTGATGCGTCGGCGTAACGTAGATGACTCGCGGCTTCGGCGAGAGTGCACGGCCCGCGTCGATGTCCAAACCGGAGTCGTCGACGGGGACGGGAATGATGCGACTCGACCGCGCGCGGAACGCAAGCCGCGCATTCGGATAGCCGGGTTCTTCGTACCAGACGGGATCATCCGGATCCATGAGCACCATGCTGCAGAGGTAGAAGGCGGACTGAGCACCGTTCGTAACGATGATCTGCTCGGCGTCGCATCGGGACGACCGGAACGCGCGCAGATGGTGCGCGATCTGCTTTCGCAACCGCAGAGAGCCTTGCGAAGAACCGTAACTCATGAGTTGTTGGGGATCGTCCCGAACATTCCGCGAGATCAAGCGTGCCCAGGCTTCGACCGGGAAGGCGTCGAGCGCCGGCGACGACGGCCCGAACGGTCGGGCCGCGGAGAAGTCCGGGGGCGGCCACCAGACGCGAACCGCGTCCGCGGCCGTCGAGAGCTGCCGCGGCTCGAGCGCCGGCGCCGCCGCCGCAGTTGAAGGCCGCGCAACATGTGTTGCCACGAACGTCCCAGCACCGCCGCGAGTCTCCGCGAAGCCCTCACCGATAAGCAAGTCATACGCGGCCAGAACGGTGTTGCGCGAGACGCCGGTGCTTCGCGAGAGGGCGCGCGTCGATGGAAGCGCCTCGCCGGCGAGGAGTTTGCCGCCGAGTATCGCTTCTCGGAGTGCGTCGTAGATTTGCCGATGCTTCGGGACCGGCACCGACCCATCGACCCGTATGTCGGAAAATGCGAACGCCGAATATTGGCTTGGGGCCACTGGTTCCGCCCTCCGTCGCCCGTGGTGGACCTGGTAGACCTGCGCTCCCCCAAGCCATGATACCACCGAAGGCGCAGCCTCGCCGAAAACCTTGGCGTCCGCTCGGGCCTGGGGGAGTGTTCGAATGCCGGACGTTGCGCCGACGGATTGCGACGCAAAAAGCGTGCTCGACGAGCCAGGTGAGGGAAGATCGGTTCGGACCTACGCGTCGCATCGGATCGTGTTCGCGCAGGGACAGCCCGCCGATGCGGTGTTTTACGTTCAACGCGGCCGCGTGAAGGCGTCCGTCGTCTCGCCGAACGGGAAAGAGGCCGTCATCGCGATCGTCGGAAGCGGCGAATTCTTCGGAGAAGGGTGCCTCTCGGGGCAGTCCGTTCGGATGATGACGGCAACGACCATCTCTCCGTGCTCCGCGGTGCGGATCGAAAAGAGAGCGATGATCCGGCTCCTGCACGAGCATTCGGCTTTCGCCGAAACGTTTCTCGCTCATGTGCTCGCGCGCAAGATACGGATCGAAGAAGACCTGACGGATCACCTCTTCAACTCCAGCGAAAAGCGTTTGGCTCGCGTACTGCTGCTGCTGGCGAATTTCGGCAAAGAGGCTGCGCCGGAGCCCGTGATCGCGAAGCTCAGTCAACAAACTCTCGCCGACATGATCGGGACGACGCGCTCGCGCGTGAGCTTCTTCATGAATAAATTCCGGCGGCTTGGCTTCGTCCAATACCGGCGCGGAGCCCACGGCGACATGCGAGTCGACAGATCGCTATTAAACGTCCTCCTGCACGACTAGCATCATCGTGACGCTTACCGCAAGGCGACTATGGTCCCGGGTTGGCCGGTGCGTCGTAGTCGTGCATGCGCTTGAGCGTGACGACGTTGTCTTCCATCTTGCCGAGGGTGTCGTACACGTCGGAGCGCCGGTCGAGCACCTTGAGCTCGGGCAGCACGAAGATGCGTTCCAGCAGCGCTTCGAACTTGCCGAGCGGTGAGTCCAAGCGCTCGCGGATGCCGCTCGCCCAATTCTTCTGCGCCAGGATCCGCGGATCGCCGGTGTACGTCCCGCGCGGGAGCGGCTGCTGCGTGAAGTCCAGCGCGTCCCAGAACGAGTTCGCGCGGCCAGCGCACGCCGAACTGCGTACCGGTCGCCGCGAGCGGGAGGTTCCACAGCTCCTGGAGCGACTTGATGAACGAGGTGTGGTCGTGCACGGTGTGGGACGCGACGCCGCGCCGCGAGTACGGGCTGACGACGATCGCCGGCACGCGGAAACCGAAATTGTCGTCGATGTCGTCCGGGACGGGAGACTTCGGCGGCGGCACGTGGTCGAAGAAGCCGCCGCACTCGTCGTACAGAACGACGAGCGCGGTCTTGTCCCAGGCGGGGCTGTGCGTGAGCGCGTCGACGACCAAGCCGATGAACTTTTCGCCCAGTACGGGATCGTGCGGCGGATGATCGTCCGCCAGCGTGACGGCGGGTCGACGATCGACAGCGACGGCAGCGTGTTTTCGCGGCAGTCGTCGACGAAGGTTTCGATCGTCGCGAAGTTGTGCAGAGCATGCCGCGCGGCGAATCCGTACCAGAACGCGAGGAACGGGAGATCGCTGAAGTACGACTTCCACCTCAGCGGATTCTTATCGGCGTCGACCTGCTGTTCAAGGAACGCGTAGATCGGCGTCGTGTCAAAGCCGGTGATCCCAGGAATGATCTGCGTGTCGTCGTCCGTGCCGCGACGGCCGGAGTGGAGATATTTGCGGTTCGGCCACGTGGAGCTCAGCATCGACGAGAACCACATGTTGCAGACGGTGAACTGCTCGGCGAGCGCGTACAGCACCGGAAGCGTCTTTTGCGTGTAGTAGCCCATCGGAATCGTCATCTGAAGCGGGGTCAGCGGCGTTTGGTCCTGCGCGTGCTTCGCCAGATAGGATGTCACGAACCCGTCGTTCTTGCCGCCGTTGAAATTATCGACCATGTTTTGCCTGCCGTGCGGCACGTCCGGAAAATCCGGCCCCACGAGCGGGTTGTCGCCCACGTCGATTTGCCACGACTCGACCTGGTTGTCGTCCGCGCCCGGAACCGAGAACGGCGGGGCGGCCCGCAAGCCATCCACGTCCCTGCGGCCCACCGGCGGCAACGAAAGCGCGCCCAGATAGTGGTCGAACGACCGGTTTTCCATGCACAGCAAGATGACGTGTTCGATGGGGGGAATGTCAGGCACGGCAACCTCGGATCGCCGAATTCATCGCGGCTTGGGCGACGATTCTTGGATGCGGGTGCGCGCGACCTCCAGGCCGCCGCGCGCCGGTTGGTGACCCCTTCGAATCCGATGGAGGATCACGATGACGAACGAGGACTACGCACATTCGGGCGCGCTCGTCTCTGCGGACTGGCTCGCCGCCCACCTCGACGATCCCGGCGTGCGCGTGGTCGAGGTCGATGTCAGCCCGAGCTCGTACGACGAAGGCCACATCCCCGGCGCAGTGTTCTGGGACATCTATAAAGCGCTGAAAGACCCGAGCTACCGGCTCGTCGACGACGTAGCGCTCGGAAACATGTTGGGCGCGTCGGGCATCACCCCGAGCACGAAGATCGTGTTCTACGGATATGGGCCCGCGCTCGGGTACTGGTTGATGAAATTGTATCGCCACGCCGGCGCGAGCGTATTGAATCTCTCGAAGCGCCAATGGCAAGAGGACGGCCGGCCGTGGACAACCGATCGGTCCGATCCTAAGCTGGCGCACTATGCGCTGCCCGAGCCGGATCGCGAGATCCGAGCGCTCGGCCCGAGCGTCGCAGCCTCTATCGGTGCTGCGGACTGCGCCATCCTCGACGTGCGCAGCGAAGCGGAATTCCGCGGCGAGCGATTCTGGCCGTCAGGCGCTACGGAGAATACCGGCCGGGCCGGGCACATCCCGAGCGCGCTCAACGTGTCGCTGGACGCGGTCGTGAACGCCGACGGGTCGTATAAACGCGCCGGCGCGCTGCGCGACATCTTCCCGGTCCGGCTTCACGATGTCCGCGACGTCATCACGTATTGCACCATCGGCAATCGGGCGAGCATCGCGTGGTTCGTGCTCTCGGAATTGCTCGGTCGTCGCGGCGTTCGCGTCTACGACGGCTCGTGGGCGGAATGGGGCTTCATGCCGGACGCTCCGATCGAGGTTGTGCCGCCGGCGCCGGGCTGAGCACGCTACGCCTCGTCGTACGCCGCTTGCAGCGTCGCGATGTCGAGCTTTATCATCTTGAGCATGGCCTGCATGACCGCGCTCGACTTCGCGTCGTCGTCGTCTTGCAGCAGTTCCGGCAGCACCGACGGCACGACTTGCCATGACAGGCCGAACTTGTCTTGGAGCCAGCCGCATTGGATGGGCTTGCCGCCTTCGCACAGCCGCTCCCAGAAGTGGTCGACCTCCGCCTGCGTCTCGCAGTCGATGGAGAACGAGACGGCCGGCGTGAACGTATACTCCGGGCCGCCGTTGAGCGCGACGAACTCTTGACCGTCGAGCTCGAAGCTAACGGTCATCACCGTCCCTGCGGTTCCGGGCGAGTCTTCCCCGTATCGGCTGACGCTGTGGATCTTCGCGTTCTTGAAAACCGACACGTAGAAGTTCGCCGCCTCTTCGGCCTTGCCGTCGAACCACAGGAACGGTGTGAGTTTTCCCATTACGGCAGCACGATCATCCACTCGGTGCCGAACTTATCTGTGAGCATCCCGAACCGGCCGCCCCAGAATGCCGGGCTGACCGGCATTCCCACCTTGCCGCCCGCTGCAAGCCCGTTGAAGATCTTCTCGCCGCGCGCCGCATCGTCGAATTCGAGCGACAACGAGATGTTGCCGGCATCCGGATCGACGGCCTTGACGGATTGGCCGTCGGACGCCATGAACCTGATCTCGTCGGCGGTGAACGATGCGTGCATCACGCTGTTCGCCGCTTCTGGCGGCATCTCGCTCGCGACGGGCGTGTCGCGCACGCGCATCATCTCGTAGCTGCCGCCGAACACGCCCTTGTAGAACTCGAGCGCTTCTTCGCAACGCCCGTACAAAAAGATGTAAGGAGCCAGTTTCGTCGCCATCGTTGTCCCTCCGGAATCACGCGCGGGCGAGTGCCGCGGTTGGGTTCGGTAGTGTTGAGCCGCCTACGTGAGCCGATCCTAGCAAACTTGAGTTGTCAAAAGCAAGTACTATTCAAAAAAAGGAGTCTGTGATACACTGGCAAGCGTGAAGACCCGGGCCTACGGCCAGTATTGCGGCTTCGCCCGCGCCCTCGAGGTCGTCGGCGAGCGCTGGGCCCTGCTCGTCGTGCGCGACCTGCTGGTCGGCCCGAAGCGCTTCACCGACCTGCTCCGCGGCTTGCCGGGGATTCCGAGCAACGTGTTGACCGCGCGCCTCAAGGAACTGGAACATGCCGGGGTCGCGCGGCGCCGGGTGCTGCCGCGACCCGCCCGGGCCGTGGTCTACGAGCTCACCGAGTACGGCTTGGAACTCGAAGCGGTGGTCGTCGAGCTCGGGCGCTGGGGCGCGAAAAATCTCGGCGATCCGCGCCCGGACGAAACGATCACCGTCGACTCGCTCGTCACCGCGCTGCGCACGACGTTCCAGCCCGCGGCGGCGCGCGGCTTGCGCGCCGGATTCGAACTGCACGTCGGCGAGATCGTGTTGCACGCGCGCGTCGCCGGCGGGCGCGTCGCGGTGGCCGCAGGCGCGCTGCCCGGCGCCGATCTCGCGATCGAAGCCGGCCCGGGGATCCGCGCCCTCATGGCCGGTGAGGTGAGCCCAGCCGCCGCGATCGAGAACGGCATCGTGCACGTGACGGGCGACCGCGCGCTGCTGACGCGATTCGCGGAGATCTTCCGCATCGAGCCGATGCCGGTGCGAAAAACGTGAAATCATTCGACGCTACAAAACATCAAGGAGACCGTTCGTGAAACACTTTATGATCACGTATCGACTCAAAGACGGCATGGAAGACGTGAGACATCGTGACATCACCGCGTTCATCGCAGCGATCGACGCCGATCCCGCGCTGCGCGGCAAGCTCTCGTATCAATGCATGAAACGCAGCGGTGGTTCGGAGTACTACCATCTCGCCACCGCGGCCGATCCCGCAACGGTGCAGGCGCTGCAAAGCCGCGAGTTCTTTTCCCGGTACACCGATCAGACGGAGGTCGCGGCCGAAGGCGAGGTCGAGGTCACACCGATGGAGATGATCGCGGAGACGGCGGTCGCGGTGACGTCCGCGGCGGAGCGGTCATGAACGCCCCGCGTCCCGGAGCTCGTCGCCGATCGTGTAGAGCGCGAACAGCATGACGACTATGACGACCGTCGGCGCGAGCACGATCCACGGCGCAAAGGCGATGCTGCTCTGCGCGTTCACGAGCATGTTGCCGAGCGACGGCGTTGGGGGCTGAACGCCGAAACCGCCGATCGACATCGTGATTTCCAGCAGCAGCGCGCAGGCCGCGAGGTCGACGACACCACCGGCCGTCGCCGGCCCGCGCGCGCGAAACGCCGGAACGATCGCGGGCCACGACACCGCGGCGATGATCAGCGCGATCGTAAGGGGGTTGAGATCGTTGGTCGTGCCGCGTATCGCGACGAGCAAGGCGACGATGGCCAGGATGAACGGAAACGCGGCGAACGGCCGGATACCGGTGACGCTGAGCGCGTCGCGCCCGCCGAACCAAGCCGCGACCTTCGCCGCCTTCGCGACGAGCGCGCCGATCGAGGTGGCGACGAGCGCTGCAAGCGCCGCGATGCCGAGCGAGGTGCGCATGCCGACGAGCAAACGCGCCAGCAGATCGCGTCCGTTCTCCTCCGTCCCCAAAACGTGTCCGGCGACGCCCGGTGCCAGCGGATACCCGTCCCAGTTGGCTTGATCGATGTAGTACGGGCCGATCGGTGCGATCAGATTCGCCGCCACGGCGGCGAGCGCGGCTGCGATCAGCACGACGAGCGCGCAGATGCCGATCGTGGAAAGGCGCGTCTTGCGATCGGGCGGGCGAGGCGGCTTCCTCTCGGGAACGGCCGGCGCGAGCTTCCCGCATAGCTTGATCAGCACGATGCCGGCGGAATACATCAGGAGAAACGCCGCGGCCATGCCGAGGTCGAGTTGCGAGACGCCGCTGAGGAACGACCGGCCGGCGCCGGGCCACGCGAACCTCGGCTCGATGAGGACGCTCGCCGCCAGCAACGCCGGCCCGAGCGATGCCGCCGTCCGCGCGACCTGACCAAGAAGGCCGCGCACGGAGACGAGCGCGGCGTCGCCGGCATCACGAAAGAACTCGAAAAAGACCAAAGACGCCCATGCTCCGAATGGCAAAGCCAAGATGAGAACGGGTGCGATCAGATGCGAGAGGCGGTCGCGCACGTCGAAGAGATCCGACGACGCAATCCCGGCGATCGGCACCTGCGTCTTGAACATCAAGAGGAGTTGGAGAAGCAGTGCCACGACGACGACCGGTAGCGCTCGGCCGAGGAGCTGCGGTACGGCCAGCGCGCCGCGGAGCAGCGGCGCGCGCGCACGTGCCCGCACGAAGCCGCCGAGCGCGCCGAGCACGACGGCGGCCACGAAGGCAGCGAACGCGAGCTCGATCGTCGCCGGCAGCCCTTCCGCGATGGACGCCAATGCCGCGCTCACGTCTCAGACGCACCGGCCTCGTCGTCGGGGTTGACGGCGACGATGACGCTGCCGGCTGATACCTGATCGCCGACCCGCACGGTGACTTCGATCACCGTCCCGCCGCGCGGTACTGTGATCGCGTGTTCCATCTTCATCGCTTGGATGACGACCGCGACCGCGCCGCGCACGACGCGGTCGGCGACGCGCACGCGCACGTCGAGCACCTTGCCGCTCGTCGGCGCGCGCACCACGCCGTCGCCGCTCGCATCGCCTCGCGCGGTTACCGGGACGCGCGCGAGATCGTCGAACGCGAACGCGTCGGCGCCGATCGCCACGAAACAGCGCTCGCCGGCTTCCGCGTATGCGACCTGGTGGTCCACGCCGTCGAGCCGCACGCGCGTGCGCGCCGCGTCCGGGTCGAACACGCCGGGGAGCTCGACCCGGTGCGTCGCATCGCCCGCGGTCACGACGAACCGGTTCGGCCCGTCGAGCACGATGCGCGCGGCGTTCACCTTGCCGTCGCTTCGCGCGGCGAGCGTCACCGTTGCGGGCGGCGCGATCCCCGTGCTCCAGCCGGTCCACCCGCCGAACTCGCTGCGACGCGCGGCGGCTGAAAATCGAAGCACTGCGGCGAGCACGATTGCGGCCAGTTGCATGCATGATCCGTCGGCCGCGGGCCGCATGCGTTCTGCGATGAACGCCGTCGTCGCATGCCCCGCCGCGAACGTCTCGTCGCGCAAGCACGCCGCGAGGAATGCCGCGTTCGTGGGGAGTCCCAGGGCGACCGTTTCTTCGAGCGCGCGCAGGAGCGCGCGTCGCGCGTCGTCGCGCGTCGCTCCGTGGGCGATCAGCTTCGCGATCATCGAGTCGTAGTCGGCTGAGATCGCGCTGCCCGAGACGAGCGCGTGGTCGACGCGCACGCCGGCCGGCGGCTCCCAGCGCACCAGCGTCCCGCTCTGCGGCAGGAAGCCGTTCGCCGGATCTTCGACGCACAGCCGCGCCTCGATCGCGTGCCCGATGAGGTGAATCGCGCTTTGCGCGAGCGGCAGCGGTTCGCCGCGCGCGATGCGGATCTGCCATTCGACCAGATCGACGTTCGCGACGGCCTCGGTGACCGGGTGCTCCACCTGAAGGCGTGCGTTGGCTTCGATGAAGGAGAAGTCGCCGTCGGCGTCCAGCAGAAACTCCATCGTGCCCAGCCCGACGTATCCCGCGATGCGCGCGGCGACGACCGCCGCGTCGCCGAGACGTTCGCGCAGCGCGGCGTCGACCGCCGGTGACGGCGCCTCTTCGATGAGTTTTTGAAAGCGGCGCTGCACGCTGCAGTCGCGCTCGCCGAGGTGCACGATGGTGCCGAAGCGATCGCCTGCAATCTGCACTTCGACGTGACGCGGCGCGCGCAGCGCGCGTTCGAGCAGCAGCGCCGGGTCGCCGAACGCCGCTTGCGCTTCGGCTCGCGCGGAAGCGAGCGCGCTCGCGAGCGCGGATGGCTCGCCGACGAGCCGCATCCCGCGCCCGCCGCCCCCGGCCGCGGCTTTCACCATCACCGGAAAGCCGAGCTGCTGTGCGGCGGCGGCAAGGCTCGCGTCGTCCTGCGCAGCGCCGTGATAGCCCGCGACCGTCGGGACGCCGGATCCGTCGAGCGCGCGCAGCGCCGCCGCGCTCGGGCCGATGAACACGATGCCCGCGCGCTCGCAGCACGCCGCGAACTCCGCCCGTTCGGAAAGAAAACCGTACCCCGGATGGATCGCCTCGGCGCCGGTCGCGCGCGCGGCGGCGACGATCGCATCGGCGTCGAGATACGACGCGATCTCGACCGCCGCGTCGGCGAACGCAACGTGCGGGGCCGCGCGATCGGCGCCCACATAGACGGCGACGGTGCGATAGCCGAGACGTCGCGCCGTGCGCATCACGCGCAATGCGATCTCGGCCCGATTCGCGACGAGGATGCCGCCCTCGAACGAACCGGTGCTCACGACGACGATGACGGCGAGCGCGTCGCAAGCCGTTCGCTTACGGCCGCGGAACGCAGCGCACGTGCGAAGTGCTCCGCGGCGAAGTCGAGCGTCGCGCCCCGCGCGTACGCACGATCGCGTGCGAGAATCGCTTTGGTCGCACGGACCGCGGCCGGCTCCGCGCGCTCGAGCGCGCCGACGATGCGTGCCAACTCGGCCGCGAGCTCAGCGTCGTTCGCGGCGACGTAGTCGACGAGCCCGCACCGCAGCGCGGCGTCCGCGTCGAGCAGCTCGGAGGTCAGCATCAGCTGACGTGCGCGAACGCGGCCGATCCGGTCGGCGACGAACGGTGCGACTTGCGCCGGCGGGAGACCGAGCGTCACCTCGGGCAGACGGAACGTCGCGTCGGCGCGCGCCAGCACGAAATCGCTTGCCGCAACGAAGCCGACGCCGCCGCCGACGGCCGCGCCCGCGACGACCGCGATCGTGGGCACGGACAGGCCTGCGAGACGTTCGAGCACCGCGCCGTAGCTGCGGTTGGCGGCGACGATCGGATCCGGCGCGTCAGCCGGCGCCGGTTGCGCGATCAGCCGCCGAAACCCGCCGAAGTCGCCGCCCGCGCAGAAGCTCGGGCCGGCCGCGCGCAGCACGAGCGCCCGCACCGTCTCGTCGCGCTCCGCTTCATCGAAGCCGGCGACGAGCGCGGCGAGCATCTCCGGCGTCAGCGCATTGCGTGCTTCGGGGCGGTCGAACGTCAGCGTCAGCACGCCGCTTTGGAGCTCGCGGCGAATCACGGGCGCGCCACGCCGAATTGCACCGGCCGCACGCTGCGCCGGTCGGCGTCCGCGCACACGGAAAGCGCGAACGAGAGCACGCGGCGCGTGTCGCGCGGATCGATCACGCCGTCGTCGAGCATGCGGCCCGACGTGACGAACGCGTCCATCTGCGATGAGAACCGGTCGACGATTTGCGCCTGCAGCGCGGCGATCTGCTCCGGGTCGGCGGGCTTGCCGCGCCGCTTCGCGCCTTCTTCGAACACGATCCCCATCGTCGTCGCCGCCTGCTGCGGCCCCATCACGGCGGTCTGCGCGTTCGGCCACGAGAAGAGAAAGCGCGGCGCGAAACCTCGTCCGCACATGCCGTAATTTCCCGCGCCGAACGACGCTCCGCACATGATCGTCAGTTGCGGCACGTTGGCGGTCGTCACGGCTTGAATCATCTTCGAACCGTGCTTGATCATGCCGGCGGCTTCGGACGCTTTGCCGACGATGTAGCCGGTCGTGTTCTGCAAGTAGATCAGCGGCGTGCCGGTTTGACAGCACGCTTGGATGAAGTGCGTCGCCTTGTTTGCGCCGTCGGGATCGAGCGGCGCGTTGTTCGTGAGGATGCCGACGTGCATGCCGTCGATCGCGGCGTGCCCGACGACGGTCGCGGCGCCGTAGTCCGGCTTGAACTCGAGGAACTCGGAACCGTCGACGATGCGCGCGATCGCTTCGCGCATCTCGGCCGGCTGGGCCGGCTCGGCGGGCATCACGCCGAGCAGTTCGTCGGCGTCGTAGAGCGGCGGCGGGCCGGCCGGCAGCGGCGCGCGCGCCCACGGTATACGCGACACGATCTCGCGCGCGATGCGCAGCGCATCGGCGTCGTCTTCACCGACGTATTCCGCGAGGCCGGTGACGCGCGCGTGCAGCTCCGCGCCGCCGAGCTCCTCTTCGGTCGCGATCTCGCCGGTCGCGGCACGCAGCAGCGGCGGTCCGGCCAGAAACGCGCGCGCGCGACCGCGCACCATCACGACGTAGTCGGAAAGTCCGGGCATGTACGCGCCGCCCGCGGTCGACGAACCGTGAACGACGGTGACGACCGGCAGTCCCGCGGCTGAAAGGCGCGCGAGGTTGCGGAACAGCGCGCCGCCGAGCACGAACCCTTCGACCTTGTACGACAGCAGGTTTGCGCCGGCGGACTCGACGAGGTGCACGAACGGCAGCTTGTTCTCGAGCGCGATCTGTTGCGCGCGCAAAATCTTGTCGAGCGACATCGCGCCGAGCGCGCCGGCGTCGATCCCCGCGTCGCTGGCGACGACGAGACAGCGCGCGTTCGACACGTAGCCGATCCCGGTGATGATGCGCGCCCCCGGGATGCTCTTGGCGGGATCGGCATCGTCCTGCAGATAGCCGGCGATCGACGAGAGCTCGAGCCACGGCGAACCGAGGTCGAGCAGCCGCCCGATCCGTTCGCGTGGCAGCAGCGCGCCGCGCTCGTCGAAGCGCTTCTTCGCGCGTTCGGACGCGGCGCGCGTGCGCGCTTCGAGCTCGCGCAGCCGTTCGAGCTTGGCCAGCATTTGCGCACGGTTGGCGCCGAACTGCGGGGACGTCGCATCGAGGCGAGTCGTAAGGACCGGCATCAGACGGTCGCGTGCGCGGCGTCGAGGTGCGCGAGGTTCGGCCGCCCGCCGGCGTCGAGCCACGCCGCCGGAACGAGCACCGGCTCGTCGAGCAGGATCTGCGCAAACGTCTTGCCTTGCGGGTCGTACCGCAGTGACGCGATACCGCCGCCGCCGAGCGCATTCTCGAGCACGAAGTTGAACGCATCGAAGCCGGGCAGCTCGTACCGCGTAACCGGACCGCGCGCGACGTACGCGAACCGCGCGGCGACCCGTTGCGCAGTGAATTGCTCGCCGATCAGCGCAACGAACGCCGGGTGCCGAGCGATGATGCCGATGTTACACGAGTCGCCTTTGTCGCCGCTACGCCCCCAAGCAATCGCCCGCAGCGGCACCTCCGTCTCCATCACCGCGCACACACGTTCGGACACGTGTTCCGTCATCCCACGCGCATGCTCCGTCACCGGTTCCGTCACCCTGAGCTTGTCGAAGGGTGCGCCACCCGGCGTCCCAATGGCCGGGAGCAACTCGCCGTCGACCTCGACCAGCGTCTCGACGACGCGCTTGTCGATCAAGAAGGAGAACAGCCGAATCACCGGCGTCGCTTTCGGCCGCCCACCGATCAGGCCGGTGAACCCCTGCGCCATCGCGCATCCGGCAGGCGCGATCTCGCGCGCCAGGATGTCGAGCGGTGCACGTTCCGCATGTCGCGCCGCGAGCTTGAGCACGACTTCGCGCGCGGTTTCGGCGAGTTCCGGGCGGCCGACGATCGCACCGCCGCCGGCGACTTCCACGCTGGTCTCCGCGAACGGCGAGAAACCGCGCGCCGCCACGATGCGCGCGGTACGGACGAGGATCGCGTGCCCCGCGCGTTCGGCTCGCGCGGCCGCTTCGCCGCCGGCGATCAGCATCGTCGCCGCGACGCGGTAGCCGTCCAGATAGGTCGCCGAGACTTTGTACGTCGTCGTCGGCGCGCGTCCGTGCGCGCCGGACACGCGCAAGCGGTCACCGCCGAGGTCATCGAGCCGCACGTCGCTGAAATCGCAGATGACGTCGGGCAGCACGTAAGCAGCGGGATCGCCGATCTCGTACACGATCTGCTCGGCGACCGTCGCGCGCGACACGAGCCCGCCGGTGCCGGCCGGTTTCGAGATCACGAAGCTGCCGTCGTCGCGGCAGGTAGCGATCGGTACGCCCATGTCGTCCCAGCCCGGGACGTCGCGCCAGTCGGTGAAGAGCCCGCCGGTGGCCTGCGCGGCGCACTCGATGACGTGCCCCGCGAGGCTCCCGGCGGCGAGACGGTCGTAGTCGTCCGCGCGCCACTTGAACGCATGCATCAGCACGCCCAGCGTGAGCGCCGAATCGACCACGCGACCGCACACGACGATCTGCGCGCCCGCGTCGAGGGCGCGCGCGATCGGGATCGCGCCGAGATAGGCGTTCGCGCTGACGAGCTGCGCCGGGAGCCCCGCGCCCGCCCCGATCTCGCGCGGTTCGCGTGCGCGAACGCGGTCGAGGTGCGGCATGAGATCGTCGCCGGCGACGATCGCGATCCGCGGCGCGAGGCCGCGCTCGCGCGCCGCGGCGAGCAGCGCGTCGCGCGCCGCGCGCGGGTTGAGGCCGCCGGCGTTGGTGACGACGCCGATCTTGTGCGCTTGCAGCTCACCCAACAGCGGCGCGAGCGCGCCGACGACGTCCGTGGCGTAGCCGGTGTTCGGGTCCTTCGCCTTGGCGCGCGCAAGAATCGACATCGTGATCTCGGCCAGATAGTCGCCGATCAAGAAGTCGACGCCGCCGCTGTTGACGAGCTGCTCGGCATAGCTGTCGCTGTCGCCCCAGAACGCGGAGAACCCGCCGATGCGGACCGTGCGTGCGTTCACGCGAAGACGGGCGCGCGGCGCGCGGCGAACGCCGCGATTCCTTCGAGCACGTCGGCGCCCGCGGCGTTCTCGATCATCAGCTCGCGCTCGCGCGCGATGGTGCGTTCGTAGAGGCCGTCGGAGATTTCTCCGACGAGCGTCTTGATCGCGGCGAGCGATCCGCGCGGCAACGCTTTCAAGTCGGCGACGAGCGCGTCGGTCGCGTGCTCGAGCTCGGCGTCGGGAACGACGCGGTTGACGAGCCCGTAAGCCAGCGCGTCGGCGGCGGAGAGCGAGCGGTTCGTGAACATCAGCTCCTTCGCGCGCGTCGCGCCGAGCGCGCGCACGAGAAAGAACGACGTGCCGCAGTCCGGCGAGAGGCCGATGCCGCTATAGCCCGAGCGAAAACGCGCCGATTCGGCGGCGACGATCAGATCGGCGGTCAGCGCCAGGCCGATTCCACCCCCGGCGACGGGCCCGTTCAACGCGGTGACGATCGGGATCGGGAGCCGCGCGAGCTTTGCCAGCGCACGATTGAAGAGAAGAAGGCCGTCGCCGATCGACTGGGCGAGGCGCTCGCGGTCGCGCACGAACTCGCCGATGTCGCCGCCGGCGCTGAAGTGGCGGCCGTTCGCGCACAGCACGACCGCACGCGCGCCGGGCTCACTCGCGATCGCGTCGACCGCGTGCGCGATGCCGCGCGCGACGTCGCCGCTCATCGCGTTCCCGACCTCGGGCCGGTTGAGACGAATCCGCGCCACGCCGTCCGTGAACGTGTACAGTACGGGCTCTTCAGCCATCATTCGATCCCTTCGCGAACGACTCAATCGTGGGCGAATGGTACGCCGGGCAGAAAAGGGTCGCCTGTCTTGCGGCGAAGCCCGCAACCAGGAGGTCCGCCCGTGATCTACCAGCAGGAACACCGGGAGCTCATGCGCACCGTCTCGCGCCTTATCGCGAGCGAGATCGCGCCGCACGTCGAGGAGTGGGAAGCCGCCGAGGCGTTTCCGGCGCACGAGGTCTTCAAGCTGTTCGGCGACCACGGGCTGCTCGGCATTACGCGAGCCGAGGAGTTCGGCGGGCAAGGTCTCGACTGGAGCTATGCGTGCGCGTTTGCCGAGGCGATCGGCGACATCACGTGCGGCGGCGTGCCGATGGCGCTGGGCGTCCAGGTCGACATGGCGACGCCGGCGCTCGCGCAATACGGCTCCGACGAGCTGCGCCGCGAGTTTCTGGTGCCGAGCATCACGGGCGAACACGTCGCGTGCATCGGCGTCTCGGAGCCGGGCGCCGGTTCGGACGTCGCCGGCATCACGAGCCGCGCGCGCAAGGACGGCGACGACTACATCATCGACGGCGTGAAGACGTGGATCACGAACGGGATGCAAGCCGACTGGACGTGCCTGCTGGTCAACACCAGCGACGGCCCGATCCACCGTTCGAAATCGCTGATCGTCGTGCCGCTCGACCGGCCCGGCGTCACGCGCGTGAAGCTGCGCGACAAGCTCGGCATGCACTCGTCCGACACGGCGACGCTCTACTTCGAGGGCGTCCGCGTGCCGCAGCGATATCGGATTGGCGACGAAGGCCGCGGGTTCGTCTACCAGATGGAGCAGTTTCAAGAGGAGCGGCTGCACGGCGCGGCCGGCTCGCTGCGCGGGATGGAGCGCGCGATCGCGCAGACGATCGAGCACACGAGCCAGCGCGTCGCGTTCGGCGGTCCGCTGCTCGACAATCAAATCATCCAGTTCAAGCTCGCGGAGCTGCAGACCAAGGTGGAGCTTCTGCGCTCGATCACGTACCGCGCGGTCGAGGAGTACGTCGGTGGCGGCGACGTGACCCAGCTCGCGTCGATGGCGAAGCTGACCGCGGGACGTCTCGCGCGCGAAGTCGCCGACAGCTGCTTGCAGTTCTTCGGCGGGATGGGCTACATGAACGAGACGCCGATCGCGAGGTATTACCGCGATTCGCGGCTGCTCTCGATCGGCGCGGGCGCGGACGAGATCATGCTGAACATCATCGCCAAAGGAATGAAGATCGCATCACCCCCGCCGCGCGCGACGCAGCGCACCGTCGTCGCACCGGCGGCACAGGCCCCCGTGGTCGCCGAGCCCGCGCCCGCCGTCGCCGCGCCCGAATTGGCGGCGACGTCGTGACGACCACCGGCCGCATCGGACGCATCGCGCTGGGCGACGTGATCGGCCGCACCGCCCGCACGTGCGGCGACGAGATCGCGCTGGTCGACGACGACGTTCGCATCAGCTACCGCGCGCTCGACGAAGAGAGCAATCGCTTCGCGCGTTTCCTGCTCGCGCAGGGACTGCAGCCCGGCGAACGGGTCGCGATGGTGTGCGTCAATTCATACCGGTTCGTCATCGCGATGTTCGGCATCCACAAGGCGGGTCTGGTCTGGGTCCCGATCAACACGATGCTCGCCCCGGCCGACATCGCCTACGTCGCGGAGCACGCCGAAGCCAAACTCGCGCTCATCGACACACCGCTGTACGCGAACGAGGCGCTGCGGACGGCGCTGAAAGCGGTGGTGCCGCGCATCGTCGTCGTTCCCGCCGAGTTCGACGCGGCGTGCGCAGCCCAACCGCCCGGCGAGGTCGACGTCGAAATCAACGAGCGCGATCTCGCGCTCATCATGTACACGAGCGGCACGACCGGCCGGCCCAAGGGCGTGATGCACACGCACCTGTCGGTCTTCACCGCGGTCCTCTCGAACCTCGCCGACATGCCGATGCGGCGCGGCGAGGCGACGCCGCTGCTGCTGCCGATGTTCCACTGCGCAACGCACGCGATCATGCTGACCAGCATGCTCGTCGGCGCGCGCGGGATCGTGTTCCGCGGCTTCGACCCGGTGCGGATGATGACGGCGTTCGAGCACGAGCACGTGACGTTCGCGTTCCTGTTGCCGGCAATGTGGAGCGCGATCCTCGACCACCCTGACCGCGCGAAATTCGATCTGTCGAGCCTACGCCTGGGCCTATACGCGATGGCGCCGATTTCTGAGCCGGTACGCCGCCGGCTCATCGCCGAGATCTGCCCGAACTTCCAGCTCTCGAGCGGACAGACGGAGATGTATCCGGCAACCGTGGTCTTCCGGCCGGACGAACAACTGCGGCGCTTCGGCAACTACTGGGGGACGTCGACGCCGGTCAACGAGACGGCGATCATGGACGACGACGGCAACCTGCTCGACCGCGGCCAGGTCGGCGAGATCGTGCACCGCGGCCCCAACGTGATGGAAGGCTATTTCAAAGATCCCGAGGCGACCGCGGCGGCGCGGCGCTTCGGCTGGCACCATACCGGCGACCTGGGCATGTTCGACCAAGACGGACAGCTTTTGTTCGTCGACCGCAAGAAAGACCTCATCAAGAGCGGCGGCGAGAACGTCGCATCGGTAAAGGTGGAGGCGGTCCTGCTCGCGCACGCGGCGGTCGCGAGCGCCGGCGTGGTGGGCGTCCCGCACGAGCGATGGGGCGAAGCGGTGGTCGGCTTCGTGGCGCTCAAGCCCGGCACGGAAACGACGGAAGACGAACTGATCGCGCACTGCCGCGAGCGTCTGGGCGGTTTCGAGACGCCGAAAGCGGTGCGCATCCTCGACCGCCTGCCGATGACGGCGACGGGAAAAGTACAGAAGCACGAACTACGTGCCGCGCACAGCGATATCTTCGCGGGGAGCGCGGTTTCGTAACGCATGGTCACCGGTTTTTCCATGAGCCCGTCTAGCATCGCGACCGATGCGGAAAATTGCTCAAAATATATGCCGACGCTCACGTTGCCGTCCCGTACGCTAGCGATCGTCACTGAAGCTATAAACACGTTTGAATCCTAACGATGTTTACGGCGTGCTACGCAACACTGCGTAATGCAGACATACCTTGTCGTCGGAGATCTCTTGCAGCTGAAACCTACGACCCAGTCGGCTTAGAACGCTTCAGTTGTCGTTGATGATCGCGCGCTGCGACACGAGTCGACCCACCGATATTACAGCACGGTTATCACTTCAGCAAAATAGAGAACGTGGAGATTGAATTCGGATGAAACGCCGCCCGCCCGATTCGAATTGGGGTGACTACGGAGTCGATGATCGCGTCGGACGTCTCAACGAACTCACATCCGAACGCGTCGTTCGCGCCGCTGCGGAGATTCGCACCGGGCAGCGGTTTTGTCTAAGCCTTCCGCTCGACTATCCCGGCGGGAACGTCGTGTTCCCATTTCGGCTTCCGCCCGAGCGCAGGGTCGTCGATCGGATGGGTGCACCCGCCAGCGACTTTCCGTTCTCGCGGGCGCGCGAAGGCGCGACCGGCGTCGTCAACGACGACATCGTCACGTTGTGGACGCAGTACTCCACCCAATGGGACGCGCTCGCGCATGTGGGATCGCACTTCGATGCGGACGGGGACGGCGAGGCCGAGGTCGTCTACTATAACGGACACTATCCGGGTCCCGACGTCGACGCGATGGCGACGGCCGGTCTGCAAGGCCGCGGCGTCATGGTCGATCTCTATCGCAAATTCGGCAACGCGAAGGTCGCCGTCGATCACGCCATGTTCGAGGAGGTCATGCGCGAGCAGGGCGTGGTCGTCGAGGCGGGCGACATTCTCACGTTGCGCACCGGGTGGACGCAGCTCCTGGTCGACATGAAAGGCGAGCCGGAAAAAGAGGTCGTGCACAACTCCTGCGCCGGGCTCGACTCGAGCGATCCGAAGCTGCTGGAGTGGATCGCGGCGAGCGGCATCGCGGCAATCGTCGCCGATAATCTCGCCGTCGAAGCCTATCCGCCCAAATTCGGCGGACCGGGTACGCCGCTGTTGCCGCTGCACGAGCTGTGCTTGTTCAAGCTCGGCATCAACTTGGGCGAGATGTGGTATCTCACCGAGCTCGCAGACTGGCTGCATCGGAACCACCGCACGCGATTCTTCTTGACCGCACCGCCGCTGCGCTTGCGCGGCCATGTCGGGTCACCGGTAACGCCGATCGCGACCGTCTGAGTCCCAGGCAGCCCCGACCGCGAGCGCGTATCATCTGAGCGTGGGAATCGCCGGACTTGCCGTTCGACGCCGGGAGCCGTGGCGATGCTGGCGCTCGGCATCGAGGTCGGCAGCTCGACGCAGGCACCGCTGGCGACGGTTGTGATCGGCGGCTTGATCGCGTCGACCATACTCTCGCTGCTCGTCGTACCGACGCTCTACCTGGTCGTCGCGAAGCGGCTCGGAAACCGCTTCCGCTCGCGCCGTCGCATCCCGTCGACAACGGCCGCGCTCGAGCGAAGCCGAGTTCACTAGCGTTGCCCATCGTCGTCGCGCTGCTCGCGATCGGTGTCGACATCGGCTTGGCGCGGCTCGGCTACGGGCTGCTGCTGCCGGCGATCCGCATCGACTTGGGCGGTTCCTACGGCACGTACGGGCTCATCGGCGCGCTGCACCTCGCGGGGTACCTCGGCGGGACGCTCACGGCGCCGCCGCTACTCCGCGACCGCGCGCGTATCCCGCGCGTCATTGCGTTCGCGCAGGTGATCGTCGCGCTGTCCGTTTCCGCGTCGGCTGCCGCTCCGGGCACGTTGTCGCTGCTCATCGCGCGCGTGGTGATCGGCTTCGCCAGCGGCATCGGCGTCGCGGCAGTGGTCACCGAAATGCTCGAGCGCGTCCCGGTGGCTCGACGCGGGTTGGCGAGCGCAATCGCGTGGGGCGGTGCAGGCCTCGCGCTCGTCGTGTCCGCGCCGGCAGGTGCGTGGGCGCTCGGCGAGCCTTCGCGGTGGCGGATCGCAACGCTGCTGTGCGCGCTGCCCGCGCTCGCGATCGCGGGTCTGGCGTTGCGGCTCGCGCCGCCCGAACAGGCGGCGGTCGGCGGTTCCGCGGGCGACGCCCCGTTTCGCTGGCGCGATCTGCTACGCGCGCGCAACGCGTTCTTCGTCGCGGCATACGCGTCGTTCGGGATCGCCTACATCGCGTACGCGACGTTCGCCGTCGCCGCGTTCGCGGCGCGCGGCGTCCCGCCGCCGGTCGTGACCGCGGTGTGGTCGGCGCTCGGCCTCGCGTCGGTCGCCGGCGCGCTCGCGGTCGTGCCGGTGCTCGCCGGGCGCGCCGCGCGGTATAGCCTCGTGCTGCCGCTCGCGGCGGGTGCGCTGGGATGCTGGATATCCAGCCGGTCCGGTGCCGCGGCGCCCGTTGCCGGCGCGATCTGCGTCGGCATCGGCCTCTCGGCGACGCCGGCCGTCGCGAGCGCGTTCGCGCGCATGCGCAGCGACGCGGCGACCGCCGCCGTGGCGTTCACGGCGGTGACGACCGTCTTCGGCGCCGGCCAGCTGGTAGGGCCGCTCGCGGCGGGCGTGGTGGCGGATCACCTCGGACTGGCGGCGGTTACGGTCTTCGCCGCGATCGTGTTCGCATGCGGCGCGGTGGCGGCCGCCGTCGACGCGCGCCTCGCGCGCTGACGGGTTTGGGGGGAACGCTCCGGGATTCGTCGGAGGGGATACCATGCTGACCCGTGACGCGCTGCTCGCATACGCGCATTTCATCTGTATCTTCACGCTCGCAAGTCTCCTCGCCGGTGAGCTCGTCATCTTGCGCAAGACGCTGCCTGCGGATCTCGTACGGCGGCTTCAGGGGATCGACCGATGGTACGGCATCGTCGCCGGTCTCGTGATCGCGAGCGGTCTCGCGCGCCTGTTTCTCGGAATCAAGGGCGCGGTATTTTACACGCACAACCCGATCTTCTGGACGAAGATGGGATTGTTCGCGACCGTCGCGCTCATATCGATCGCGCCGACGATCGCGTACGTCCGGTGGAAAGCGCGCGCGTCGGCCGACGGGTCGATCGTCCTGGGCGACTCCGAGCTCACGCGGCTTCGGCGCCTCCTGTGGCTGCAGGTCGGACTGTTTCTTCTCATCCCCCTCTGCGCGACGCTCATGGCCCGCGGGCTGTAAGCTCGCGCGCTCGGACGGAGTTCATCGGCGCATCGCCGAAACCGATTTCTCCGACGAGGTGTTAAGATGGAACGCAAAAGCGCATCCGATTTTCCGCAAGAGCTGCTCGACCTGTTTCACCTGTACGTTCACGGTGAGATCGGCCGTTCGACGTTCCTGAGCCGCGCGGGGAAGTTCGCCGCCGGCGGGCTCACGGTGGCGGGACTTCTCGCGATGCTCAAGCCGAACTATGCGTGGGCGCAGCAAGTCCCGCGAGACGACAAGCGGATTCGCAACGAGTACGTGACCGTTGCGTCGCCGCAAGGCAACGGCTCGATCAAGGGATACCTCGTGCGGCCCGCAGGGAGCGGCCCCTTTCCCGCGGTCCTCGTCGTTCACGAGAACCGCGGTTTGAATCCGTACATCGAAGACGTCGCGCGGCGTCTCGGCACGGCGAACTTCATGGCGTTCGCGCCGGACGGTTTGACGTCGCTCGGCGGCTACCCGGGCGACGACGAGAAGGGCGGCGAGCTGTTTGCAAAGGTCGATCGGACGAAGATGCTCGACGACTTCGCCGCAGCGGCTGCGTGGCTGAAGGCGCGTCCCGACAGCAACGGCCGCTTAGGCGTGGTGGGATTCTGTTACGGCGGCAGCGTCGCGAACTGGCTCGCGGTGCGCATGCCCGATCTCGCGGCCGCGGTCCCGTTCTACGGTGAACCGCCCGCGGCGGCGGACGTGCCCAAGATCAAGGCGGCGGTCCTCGTCCACCACGCCGAGCTCGACACGCGCCTCGCGTCCACGTGGCCCGCGTACGACGCGGAGCTTGATGCCGCCAAAGTCCGGCACGAAGGCTATATCTACCCCAAAACCAACCACGGCTTCCACAACGACACCACGCCGCGCTACGACGCCGCGGCGGCGACGCTCGCATGGCAGCGCACGCTGGACTGGTTCAACAAGTACTTGCGAGCGTAAACGGCTACGGGGCACTTTATCATCGTTCAGCCTCGTACCATGATCGAAGCGTACGATCCATATGACCTTATCCGAAGCGGCAGAACGCTTGGCCGCTAGAAAGACACGCATTCATGATTACGTATTTTTCGAAGCTCGTTACCGCTACCGGAATGGCCGCGGCACTCGCGGTCGGCTCGCTCCCAAAGCCCGCGGCTGCCAGCACCCAGTCGACGGTCAATACGCTCCTCGCCGCCGCAGCCGTCATCGGCGGCCTCGTTCTCTACAACAACTACCAGCACAAGAAGCAAGCCGCAAACACGATCGTCGGCTATACGCGCAACGGCGGAACCGTCTACGGTGACGGCCGGATCGTCATGCCGAACGGCCAGACGTTCTACCCGAACAGCAACGGCCAATATCCGTGGGGTCAAACCGCATACTACAACTCCAACGGCAACGGATACACCTACGATACGCAGCGCACCGGCCGCTACGACAACACGCACCGGCACCAGAACGCAGCGTACCGACATGCCTACGCCCCCGCGTACAACGGCGCAAACGTTCCGGTCTACAACCAGGCGAACGTTTCGGCGCACAATCGCGGGAACGGTCCGGCATCCGACCGCGCAAACGCGCCGGCGCACAACCGCGCCGACGTTCCGCGGCAAGGACACGACAAAGGTCACCATCACGACGGCGGTCCCGACCATCACCGCTGAGTCCTGAACGCGAGGGCCGCGGCTGCTACGAACCGCGGCCCTCGTCGGTTCGCAACAAGGAAGGGGATCGCGTCGACGGCGGCTGGACCGGCTACGGGGGCTGGTGATTCGGGTTCGTGCCTTCCACTACAGCCGCGTAACGTCGATGAGTTGGATGGTGCGCGAGCGGAAGTTCGTCAGGTAGAGCACGGTGCCGTCGGGCGAGAGCGAGAACTCCCGCGGGAACGAGCCCGTCGCTACGCTGCTGCGCTGTGCGGGCGGCGTGCCGAGCTTCACAATGGTCGCGGTCGACGTGGGCGCACCGGGATCGAACCGGTTCGAGTTGGCCACGGCCAGCAGCGTGTCGTGCGCGAGCAGCGCGATGCCGACGGGGGCCGACCCCACCGGCGCTTCTGCGACGAACGCGTGCGCCGCGTCCGTCCGCATCTTCGCCGCGTCGAACGCGATGACGCGATCGTCGCCGCGCACGCTCACCCAGACCGTCGCGCCGTCCGCGGTGACGACGGCGCGCACCGGCGAGCATCCCGCGGCGAGCCGCGCAACGACGGTCCCCCGTGCGACGTCGATCGCCGTGAGCGTGCCGTTCGGGATGCGGCGCGGCCCGCAGCCTCGCACAAGGTCGCCGCTCGCGCCGGGCGTCGCGCCGTTGCCCGCCGCCACTTCCCCCGCGACGTACAGCGTCGCCCCGTCGGGCGAAAGCGCGAGCCCGACCGGCGCGTTGTCGACGGCGATGCGACCGGTCCGAACGGCGCCCGGCGCGCCGCTTGGCTGCCGCTGCACGCGCAGCACGCTGACGCGCGCAAGATTCTCATCCGCCGCAAAGGCCGTGCGTCCATCCGGCGTCGCGACGACTTCGATCGTGCCCGCGCGCGCATCGTCGTCGACGTAGACCGGCTCGGTCCGTGCACCGCTGATCGCCGCGGTCGCATCGATGAGCGCGACGCCTTCACCGTCGGCGACGAGCAACACCGAGTCGTCCGCGAGCAGCGCCAATCCGAGAGCGCTGCGCGTGCGCAGCGCGACGAAGCCGATGCGCTCGAGCCCCTTCGGGACGACCCGGAAGACGACGACGCCGGCGGGCATGCCGGATACGGAAACGAACAGCACGCGCCCGTCGTGCGTCGAAACGGACGCGAACGGCTGGCCGGGAACCGGGATCGTCGCGATGACCGCGTCGACCTGCGCGCCGGAAGCCGGGGCGGCGAACGCCGCCGTGACGGCGAGGACGAGAGCGGCAAGCGTCGAGCGGCGCATGATCGTCTGCGCGTACTCCGAAGCGACGGCCCGACCTCCCTAACCCCGGTCAGCGTGCAGATCGCGGCGCTGCGAAGAACCGGCGCACCTGTCGACGAACCTGAGGGCGATGGCAGCATTCGATCTGGTGATCCGCGGCGGTACCGTTGCCGACGGCACCGGCGGGACGCCGTTCGAAGCGGACGTCGCCGTCGCCGGCGGGCGCATCGCCGCGGTCGGAACGGTCCACGGTGCCGGGCGGGACGAGATCGACGCGCGCGGGCGCCTCGTGACCCCGGGCTTCGTCGACATCCACACGCACTACGACGGCCAAGCGGTGTGGGACGCGCGCCTCACGCCCTCGAGCTGGCACGGCGTGACGACGGTCGTCATGGGCAACTGCGGCGTCGGATTCGCGCCGGTGCGCGTCGCCGGCCGCGACCGGCTCATCGAGCTGATGGAAGGGGTCGAAGACGTTCCGGGGACGGCGCTGCACGCTGGGATCGATTGGCAATGGGAGTCGTTTGCCGACTATCTCGACGCGCTCGCGCGGCGCCCGCACGACATCGACGTGTGCGCGCAGCTCCCCCACGGCGCGTTGCGGTTCTACGTGATGGGCGATCGCGCGGCGCGGCTCGAGGCCGCGACGGCTGACGACGTCGCGCAGATGCGAATGCTGGCAGCGGAGGCGATGCGCGCGGGCGCGATCGGGTTCTCCACGTCGCGCACGCTCAATCATCGCACGAAGAGCGGCGACCCGACGCCCTCGCTGCGCGCGACGGAAGAAGAGCTGACGCAGATCGCGCTCGGGTTGCGCGACGCGGGTCACGGCGTGATCGAGATGATCTCGGATTTCGATACACCCGATCCCGTCACCGAGTTCGCGATGATCCGGCGCATCGTCGCGGCATCGGGACGTCCGCTGTCGATCTCGCTCGCGCAACGCCACGGCGCGCCGCAGATGTGGCGCACGCTGCTCGACATGGTCGAAGCTGCCGCGGAAGCCGGGTTGCCGATCTCCGCTCAAGTCGCGCCGCGCCCGCTCGGCGTGCTCTTGGGTTTGCAGGCGAGCTTGAACCCGTTCTCGACACACCCCTCGCTCCGCGCGCTCGCGGCCGAACCGCTCGCGACGAAGGTCGCGGCGATGCGCGCTCCGTCGTTCCGCGCGCGCGTGCTCGCCGAGGAGCCCGATCCCGCGCAAGCAGCGCTCCGGCGCCGGCTGCTGCGCATGGAGACGCTGTTCCCGCTCGGCGACGTCCCCGACTACGAGCCGCCGCGAGAACGCTCGCTCGGCAGCATCGCGCAGCGCGAAGGGCGCACTGTCGCGGAGGTTGCGTACGACATGCTGCTCGACGACGAAGGGCGCAGCTTCTTCTTCGCACCGTTCGCGAACTACGCGGGGTTCGATCTCGACGTGTGCCGCGAGATGCTCGCGCATCCCAACACGCTGCCGGGGCTCGGCGACGGCGGCGCGCACGTCGGCAGCATCTCCGACGCGAGTTTTCCCACCTATATGCTGATGCACTGGGGCCGCGACCGCCGCCGCGGGCGCTTCGACATCGGCTGGCTGGTGAAGCGCCAGACCGCCGATACCGCGCGCGCCGTCGGCCTGCACGACCGCGGCGTCATCGCGGCGGGGATGAAAGCGGACCTCAACGTAATCGATCTTGGCCGGCTGCGCATCGAGCGTCCCGTCATGGCGTTCGATCTGCCGTCCGGCGCCAAGCGGTTGATGCAGCGTGCGCGCGGCTACGACGCGACGATCGTCTCGGGTTCGATCGTCTACCGTGACGGCGAACCGACCGGCGCGCTGCCCGGGAACCTCGTCCGCGGGCCGCAGGCGTTGGTGCCGGCATGATCGCGTTCGAGCCCAAGCCGCTGGAAACGCACGTCGACTGGCGCGCGCGCGACGTTGCGGATTCCGCGCGTTGGACGGTCGAGCTCGACGCCGCCGATCTACGCGAGCTCGACGCCGCGCTCCTCGCGGCGAAATCTGTTTCGGAGGACCTGCGCGACATCGGCCGCGAGCACTTCCCGCTCGATGCGCTCGCGCGAAAGCTCGCCGATGTCGAACGCGAGCTGATCGACGGCCGCGGATTCGTGCGCCTGCGCGCGCTGCCGGTCGACCGGTACGTGGACGACGATCTGACGATGCTGTACTGGGGGATCGGTGCGCACCTGGGCGAGCCCTGGCCGCAAAATAAGTATGGTCACGTGATGGGCGACGTTACCGATCACGGCAAAGGCTACGGCGATCCGGACGTGCGCGGCAACGAGATCGGCCTCGTCGCGCTCGACTATCACACCGACGGCTCGGATCTGGTGGGACTGATGTGCCTGCGAGCCGCGCGGAGCGGCGGGCTCTCGTGCGTCGCCAACGCCGTCGCGATCTACAACGAGCTCGTGCGCACCCGGCCCGATCTCGTCGCGGCGCTCTACGATCAGCTCCCGTACGACTACCGCGGCGAACAGCCGCCCGGCGGGCCGCCGTTTTACACGTTCCCGGTGTTCAGCGAGCACGATGGACGCATCTTCGTTCGTTTCATCCCGAAGTATATCTATGCGTCGCAGCGGCACCGCGAGGCGCCGCGCCTGCCGGCGCTCGCGCGCGAAGCGCTCGACACGGTGAGCGCGATGGCGAACGACCCGCAGTTCAACGTCTACATGGACCTGCGGCCGGGCGAGATGCAGTTCATCAACAACTACCACGTCCTGCACGGGCGCACGGCGTATGTCGACGACCCGCCTTCCGGGCACAAGCGACATCTCAAACGGCTGTGGCTCGCCACGCGCTCGCTGTCGAGCAGGCCCAGCCACTTCGGCAAGCACAACGCGCACTGGGCGGAAAACCGCAGCGTGAGCCGCATCCGGCCGGTCGAAAAAACCTCCGCGGCGCAATGACGCACGAACGTCACGGTGCGAAGCAGCCGAATCGCTTCGATCCCGCCCGCGCGGCGATTCTGGACGATCCCGCGCGCTTCGCCTACGTCCCGCCCGATGCGCTGCTCGCGCTGCTCGAGATCCCGCCCGGCGGAACGCTGGTCGACTTCGGCACCGGCACCGGTTTGTACGCGCTCGAGATCGCGCGCCGGCGGCCCGACGTTCGCGTGATCGCGCTCGACGAGCAGCCGCAAATGCTCGCGCACGTTCGCGAAGCGATCGCGCGTTGCGGACTCGGCAACATCGAAGCCGTCGCTTCAGACGCGCTTGCGGGCCTCGCGGGCAGCGCGGACCGGATTCTCGCGCTCAACGTGCTCCACGAGCTCGGCGACCAGGCGCTCGGCGACGTCCGCTCGCTGCTCGTCGACGGCGGCACGGCGGCGTTCGTCGACTGGAACGCCGACGTGGAGCGACCGGTCGGCCCGCCGCGCGACCATGTGTACGACGTCGCGGACGCCGCCGCGCGACTCGCCGCCGCCGGCCTGCGCATCGTGAGCCGCGGGACGTTTGCGTATCACTACGCCTTCGTCGTCACGCCGATCGCCTCACGATCAGCTCCATTCTGAGACGCTGCTGTGGAATTGCTGGCAATGTGCACGAATTCGATGACGTATTTTGGAATGTGTTTGTCGTGATTCGTGACGTTGATGGGAAAGGAACTCCCGGGCGTACGCAAAGCGTACTCGCTATCATAAGGGAGTCTTACATGCCACGAATGCTCATCAGCCTCTTCGCAGGTCTCGGACTTGCGGCGACGGCGCTGGCGCCGGCCATGGCGCAGTCGATTCCATCCGGATCCTACCAGCAATCATGCACGAACATTCGCGTGCGCGGCGATCAATTGACCGCTCGCTGCACGAACCCGCAGGGCGTTGTGGTTCGCTCGAGCATCGCGCTCAGCAGCTGCCGCAACGGCGACATCGTCAATTCGAACGGACAGCTCGCCTGCAATAGCAATGGCAATGGCTACGGTAACGGGCGTCGCGGTCAACACCGCAACGGCGACAACAACAACGGCGGCAACAACGGTGGCTACAACAACGGCAACAACAACAACAACGGCGGGTACAACAACGGCGGGTACGGCAACCGCGGCGCGGCCCCCGGCTCGTATCAGAGCAGCTGCACCAACGTCTACATGAACGGTCAGACCCTGACCGCGTCGTGTACGTCACCCAACGGCCAGCGCATCACGTCGTCGATCAATGCGGCGCAATGCCGCGGCGGCGACATCGCCAACGTCAACGGGCGCCTCGCCTGCCGCTGACCCCGGCGCACGCCGGCTGAGCTGCTGAGATTTCGGCGGCGCCATCGCTTCGACGTGTGGGCGACGGCGCCGCCGATTTCATTCCGTGGTACACTGCCGCAATGGCGCACCGCAATCGCGTAACGCCCTACGGCGAGATCGTCGCGGCGACGCTGCGCGGCCGATGGATGGGCAACCGCGGCTGCCTGCATCGCGGCCGCGATATCGTGCGGCCCTGGAACGGGAAGCGCTGGATCATCTGCGCGCTCGAATTCAAAGGATGGGTCGCACCGAAGTGGGCGCCGGGGCGATGGACCGCGTTGTTCTTCCACGACGAGGCGGTTGCGCTCGCAGCCGGACATCGGCCGTGCGCACTCTGCCGCCGCGCGGACTACCTGCGGTATCGCGGCGCGTTCGGTGCGCCCGGTGCCGACGCGATCGATGCGCGGCTGCACGCCGAGCGGCTCGACGGGCGCCACAAACGACTGCACACGATCGCGTGGCGCGACATCCCGGCCGGCACGTTCGTCGAGGCTGACGGCACGCCGTACGTGGTGCTGCCCGATCGCTTGCGGCGCTGGGACGCGGCGTCGGGGTACGGTGACGAACGCTCGCGCCCGATGCGCGGCGACGCGCGCGTGCTCACGCCGCCCGCGTCGGTCGACGTGCTGCGAGCGGGCTACGCGCCGCAGATCGGCTCGGCGAGCGATACCCGGCGCACGAGCGGGTTTGGCGCAAGCCGCTAGAAACGGAGGCTCGTGTCCGAGATCCCGACGATCGAAACGGATCGCCTCACGCTGCGCGGCCATCGGCTCGATGATTTCGAGGCGAGTTTTGCGATGTGGTCCGATCCCGTCGTCACCCGCTACATCGGCGGTAAGCCGTCGACCGAGCAGCAGACGTGGTCGCGCTTGCTGGGGTACGCCGGCCACTGGTCGCTGATGGGGTTCGGATATTGGGCGCTCGAGGAGAAATCGAGCGGGGAGTTCATCGGCGAGCTCGGCTTTGCGAACTTTCGGCGCGACATCGCCGCGTCGATGCGAGACGTTCCGGAGCTCGGCTGGGCGCTCGCGTCCAGGTTCCACGGCAAGGGCTACGCGAGCGAGGCCGTTCGCGCAGCCGTCGCGTGGGGCGACGCACGTTTCGAATCCGCGCGGACCGTGTGTCTGATCGACGTGGAGAATCTTGCGTCGATCCGCGTCGCGCAGAAGTGCGGGTACGTCGTGTTCGAACGTACGGTCTTCTACGAACAGCCGACGCTCTTTCTCGAGCGCGCTTAGACGATCACTTCCCGCACGTGGCCGGTCTCGACATCGTACACGAAGCCGCGCACGTGGTCGCGGTGCGGCAGAAACGGATGCGCGCGGGCGCGCTCGATCGCGCCACGCACGGCCTCGTCGATGTCCTCGAACGCGCCGAACGCGTACGGCGGCGCGTGGCCGGTGTCGGCAGCGATCTGTGCGCGCAGCGCCGGCTCGTCCGTGCCGTGCAGGCCGCAGTTGGTGTGGTGCATCAGGATCACCTCGCGCGTGCCGAGCAGCCGCTGCGACAGAACGAGCGAACGCAGTACGTCGTCGGTGACCAAGCCGCCCGCGTTGCGTAAGATGTGCGCTTCGCCCGAGTCGAGCCCGAAGATCCGGAAGCTGTCGATCCGCGAATCCATGCACGTCACGATCGCGACGTGCTTGGCGGGGATGACCGCGCGAGGACCTTCGAAATCGGCTTCGTGCGTGACGGCGTTGCCCAGGAGTTCGTCGATCGCGGAGCTCACGAGGCGTTGCCGTTGGCTGGTACGGAAAGAAGCCCTCGCGGCCGCAGGCGAAACCCGGCGGGCGGCCGGACCGTACATCGGGCGTCCACCTTCGAACTAAGGAGCGTTCCGCATGGCCTCTTCGGTCGACGAGTTCTTCGAGCAGTACCTGAGCCGCGCGGGATTCGCCGGCGCCGGCGGCTCGGTTGTCACCTGTACGGCGGCGGCGCATGTCGCGGGCGACGTGTCCGGCGACGTGAACGTCGAGGCGGGCTCCGCCGTGCGTGTCGACGGTGAGGTTTCCGGCGACGTGACGGTGCGCGCACGCGCCGTCGCGCAGATCAACGGCGGCGTCTCGGGCGACGTCCTCGTCGAGCCGGGCGCGCAGCTCAAGATCGTCGGCGACCTCAGCGGCAGCCTGCACGTTCGCGCGGGCGGCGTCGCGTTCGTCGCGGGCGACGTCAACGGCGATGCCCTGATCGAAGGCGGCCTGATGGTGCGCGACGGCACCGTGAACGGCGACCTCGCCGTACGCCCGGGCGGCGAGCTCGTCACGGGCTGAAGACGCAGCGAAACAAACCGGCGCGCGCGCCGTACAAACGAGTACGCGAACGCACTACCGCGGACGACCGGTCTCGAGAAAACGCTCGAGGCCATTTCGTCGTTCGCGCGGCTTGGTACGGCGCGAGCTAGCCGTCTCGCGAGAGCCGAACGCCTTCGGGCCGTTCTTCGGGTGGTTGCGCGAACAGCGCTGAATAAACGAAGCCTGCAAGCGCCGCGCCGATGAGCGGCATCAGCCAGAACAGCCAGAGCTGCATGACGAAATCACCGCCCGCGAACACCGCCACGCCCGTGCTGCGCGCGGGATTCACCGACGTGTTGTCCACCGGGATGCTGATGAGGTGGATCAGCGTGAGCGACAGGCCGATCGCGATGCCGGCGAAACCCGCCGGCGCCCGCGCTTCGGTCGCTCCGAGAATGACGAACAAGAACATGAACGTGAGCACGATCTCGGTGACGATGACCGCGAACATCGTGTAGCCGCCGGGCGAATGCACGCCGAACCCGTTGCTCGCGAAGCCGGCGTGAACGTCGAAGCCCGCCTTGCCGCTCGCGATCACCAGCAAGATTGCGCCCGCGATGAGTCCGCCCGCAACCTGCGCGACCCAGTACGGCAAAATCTCGCGTGCGGGAAAACGTTTTGCCGCCCACAGCCCGATCGTCACCGCCGGATTGATGTGACAGCCGGAGATCGGCCCGATGGTGTAGACCATCGTCAGCAGCGTGAGCCCGAATGCAAGCGCAACCCCCGCGAACCCGATGCCCAGCGCCGGGAAGGCGGCGGCCAGCACGGCGCTGCCGCACCCGCCGAACGTGAGCCAGAACGTACCAAACGCCTCGGCCGCGAGTCGTCTTGAAAGAGGCACTGCGTCACCTCCGATCGTGCGTACCCGCCCGGTTCTTTTGGCAAGATAGCGGCTCCTTGGCTCGACCTACTTCTTCGGAGACGTTTTTTCGTCGCGCAGCGCTTTGGCGGGAGGGCGGCGACGAGCTCCGGCGCTGAGAGGAGCCGAGTCGTACCGGGCCATAAGCTGGTGCAGATGACCGTTGAGGGTGTCCGTCTGAGAACGCCGCTACCTTCTCCCGTTGTGTTGCCCGCAGCGTCCGCCGCGCTGCCCGTCCGGGCGACCCCGCGGGCCGGCGTCCGCAGCGCGGAACTTGGTCACCATCTCGCCCGGATATCGACGGCTCCTCGCGCGTCGGAGTCGCCGATTCAGCGCACATTCTACCGATCGCACGCCCGGCCGCTGACGCCCACGCAAAAGAATTGGAACGCGATGCTTGAGCACCGCGCCGGACTGGCTGTCACGCTGAGTAACGACGCCGCCGTGACGACCTATGTCGGAATCCATGAAGCCGTGTGGGCCGGCTATAGCTTCAACGACGAGATCAACCATCTCGTCGGGCTAAGAACGCTGATCGTCGCGGGGTTGAACGGCCTGAAGGTAGGCAACGCGACGGCAGCGCTCGGATGGGCGCAGATCGTCCCCTTCCTGCAAACCCTCCAGGCGGTCGGGCTGATCACGGTGGTAGCGAATAACGTGAATAATCTGGGCGGAGGGCACGGGCCCGGCGTTTTCTGGACGGCGACGGTCACGGCGGGCGGTGCGCAGATCCAGACGGGGACCATCCCGAACGCGGGGCACAGCAGAACCGACGGGGCGCGAACGGGTGCCCGCGCGGCCGCACAGGAGGTCGCGCGGGCGCACGACGATGCGCTCACCGCATTGGCGACGGCCGCCGGACAACTCGCGACAAGCTGAGCGCGGCGCGCGGCGTTCGTAACGCTCAAGCGCCAAAAATATCGCCGGCATGTCGATCTCGCCGGTCGTCGTTCGACGCCACGATAGAGGCCGCGTTCACGACCCGGTCCGCGCGGCCCGGAAGCTACGGTTCGAACGAGAAGGAGACACGACGATGCGGTTCATGATGATCGTCAAAGCCAACCCGGACAGCGAGGCGGGCGTGCTGCCCAGCGGCGAGCTCATCGACGCGATGGGCAAGTTCAACGAGGAGATGGTCAAAGCGGGCGTGATGCTCGACGGCGAAGGGCTGCAGCCCAGCTCCAAGGGCGCGCGCGTGCGCTTTTCCGGCAAGAAGGTCACGGTGATCGACGGGCCGTTCACCGAGTCCAAAGAGCTGATCGCCGGCTACTGGATCGTCCAGGTGAAGTCGAAGGAAGAAGCCATCGAGTGGGCCTCGCGCTGCCCGCCCCCGCACGGCGACGCGGAATCCGAGATCGAGATTCGCCAGGTGTTCGAGACGGCGGATTTCGCCGAGGTGGCGTCGCCGGAAGCGCTCGCGCGCGAAGAAGAGTTGCGCGAGCAGCTGCGCGGTAAGTCGCACGGTTGACGCACGGAGCGATCGACGCGGTCTGGCGGATCGAGTCGGCGCGGCTCATCGCGGGCATCGCGCGGATCGTGCGTGACGTCGGCGTCGCCGAAGAGCTGGCGCACGACGCGCTCGTCGCTGCGCTCGAGCAGTGGCCGCTGTCGGGCGTCCCGGCCAACCCGGGCGCCTGGCTCATGGCCACCGCGAAGCACCGCGCGATCGATCTGCTGCGCCGCAACGCGCGGTTAGAGCGCAAGCACGAAGAGCTCGGTCGCGCGATCGAGACGCAGGTCGCGCCCGATCTCGATGCCGCGCTCGACGACGACATCGGCGACGACCTCTTGCGGCTCGTGTTCGTCGCGTGTCACCCCGTGCTGTCGAAGGACGCGCGCGTCGCGCTCACGCTGCGTTTGCTCGGCGGTTTGACGACCGCCGAGATCGCGCGCGCGTTCCTCGTCCCCGAGCCGACGATCGCGCAGCGCATCGTGCGGGCGAAGCGCACGCTCGCGGAGGCGCGCGTACCGTTCGAGGTGCCGCGCGCCGGCGAGCTCGCCGCGCGTTTGTCGTCGGTACTCGAAGTTATTTACCTCGTGTTCAACGAGGGCTACTCGGCGACCGCCGGCGCCGACTGGATGCGGCCCGCGCTGTGCGAGGACGCGCTGCGGCTCGGGCGCATCGTGGCCGAGCTCGTTCCGAACGAGCCCGAAGTGCACGGTCTCGTCGCCCTGATGGAGATCCAGGCGTCCCGCGCGCGCGCCCGCGTGGACGCGTCGGGCGAGCCCGTGCTGTTGCTCGAACAAAATCGTGCACGCTGGGATCATCTCCTCATCCGGCGCGGTGTCGCGGCGCTCGCCCGTGCCGAAAAGCTCGGCGGCGGGCTCGGACCCTACGCGTTGCAAGCCGCGATCGCCACGTGTCACGCGCGCGCGCTGCGCGCGGGGGAGACCGACTGGGCGCGCATCGCGGCGCTGTACGATGCGCTCGCACAGCTCACGCCTTCACCGATCGTGGAATTGAACCGCGGGGTGGCGTTCGCGATGGCGTTCGGTCCCGCCGCGGGGCTGGAGATCGTCGACGCGCTGACGTCCGAGCCCGCGGTGCAGAACTATCACCTCTTGCCGAGCGTGCGCGGCGACTTGCTCGCCAAGCTCGGCCGCCGCGACGAAGCGCGCGCGGAGTTCGAGCGCGCCGCCGCGCTCACGCACAACGCGCGCGAGCGCAAACTGCTCCTGGAGCGCGCGCGCGTCGCCGCGCCCGGCGCCGTTTAGCCGCCGGCCATCGCGCCGACGACGAGCAGCGGTTCCGCACCTGACGCTACGGCGTCGGGGAGCGGCGCATCCGGGGGTTCGTGCGACAGGTCTTGCTCGCACGCGAAGAAACGCACGAACGGCCGGCGCTTGTGCGTGACGTGGTCGCGAATCGCGCCGCGCAGCACCGGATACCGAGCCTCGAGCGCGTCGAGCACCGAGCTCTGCGTGGGACGGCCGGCGACGTCGAGCTGCACCTCGCCGCTCTCGCGCGACAGCGTTCGCAGATGCGCCGGGAGCACGACGCGGATCAGCAGGACGCTGACTCCGTCATGGAAGCGTCTGGACTTCGACGGACAGCACGGCGGGCAGGTCGCGGACGATGGGCGCCCAGTTGTCGCCGGCATCGGCCGACGCGTACACCTGGCCGCCGGTCGTACCGAAATAGATCCCGCACGAATCGAGCGCGTCGACCGCCATCGCGTCGCGCAGCACGTTGACGTAGCAGTCGCTCTGCGGTAAGCCCTTCGTGAGCGCCTCCCACTCGTTGCCGCCGGTGCGGCTGCGGTACACGCGCAGCTTTGCATCGGGGACGAAGTGCTCCGAATCGCTCTTGATCGGCACGACGTACACGGTGTCGGGCTCGTGCGCGTGCACGTCGATCGGGAAGCCGAAGTCGCTCGGCAGGTTTCCGCTGACCTCGCGCCACGAATCGCCGGCGTCGTCGCTGCGCATCACGTCCCAGTGCTTCTGCATGAAGAGCGTGTTCGGGCGCGACGGATGCTGCGCGATGCGGTGCACGCAGTGGCCGACCTCCGCATCCTCGTCGGGGATCTGCTGCGACCGCAACCCTTTGTTGATCGGCTGCCACGTCGTGCCGGCGTCGTCGCTGCGGAACGCGCCCGCCGCCGAGATCGCCGTGAAGATGCGGTTCGGGTTGATCGGATCGAGCAGGATCGTGTGCAAGCACATGCCGCCGGCGCCCGGCTGCCACGACGAGCCCGAACCGTGGCCCCGCAACCCGGGAAGCTCGTGCCAGTTCTGGCCGCCGTCGGTCGAACGGAACAGCGCGGCGTCCTCGACGCCGGCGTACACGGTGTCCGGGTCGGTCAGTGACGGTTCGAGATGCCACACGCGCGCGAATTCCCACGGGTGCGGCGTGCCGTCGTACCACTGGTGCGTGCCGGGCACGCCGTCGTACACGAACTTGTTGCCGACCGGCTCCCACGTCTTGCCGCCGTCGTCCGAGCGCTGGATCTGCTGGCCGAACCACCCGCTGCTCTGCGACGCGTACAGCCGGTTCGGGTCGGCCGGCGAGCCCTTGAGGTGGTACATCTCCCAGCCCGCGAAGTGCGGCCCGCTTACGTCCCACTTGTCGCGCTTGCCGTCCGCCGTCAGGACGAACGCGCCTTTGCGCGTGCCTACCAAAACCCGTACCGTGCTCATCCGTCGTTCCTCCGCTCGAGAAAGTATCTCGTGGGCATGCCCGGCGCCTCCTGGCTTGCGCGGTCAGTAGTTCTACGGACGCTCGACGAACCGCGGGCGGCCTACATTGGGACCAACTTCTCGCTGTGAGGTCCCACGATGTTCCACGTAATCGCTGTCCGGCTCGCTCTCGATGTCGCCGCGGGCATCGCATGCCTGTTCGCCGTGGATTTCATCACGGGCGTGCTCCACTGGGCGGAAGACACGTGGACCGCGCTCGGGCGATCGAAGCTCCTCGACCGGTACGTCGTGCGCGACAACATCGAGCACCACCGCAAGCCGGGCGGGATTCGGAGCGGGACGTACTGGGAGACCAATCGCGTCTGCATCGCGTTGGCGTTCGCGATCGCAGGCGTGCTCGTGCTCTTCGGAGTTCACGCCTGGGAGGCGTATCTGATCGTGGCGCTCGCTTCGCAGTCGAATCAGGTGCACAAGTGGGCGCACTGCGCGAACCCGCCGCGCGCGATCGGACGGCTCCAACGGCTCGGCATCTTGCAATCGTCGGCGCACCATGCCGAGCATCACAAGCGGCCCTACGCGGCGCGGTATTGCACCACGACGAACTTCTTGAACCCGGTGCTCGACGCGGTCCGGTTCTGGCGCGGGCTGGAGTGGCTGATCGAACGCTTCGGCGTGCGGGTGCAGCGGGCCACGCCCGCGCGGCAGGGCTACTGACGGGCTGTCGGATGGATCGGCTCGCGTGGGGAAGAACGCGAGCGCGATGGCCAGTGGAGATCTGACGCGGACGGAGTTCGAGCGCGTGGTGCGCGAGGCGCTCGACTCGCTGCCGAAACGGTTCGCCGACATGGTCGAGAACGTCGTCATCGCGGTCGAGGAGGAACCGAACCGCGATGACCTCGCGAGCTTCGAACCCGACGACGACGACGAAACGGAGGAGGAGCTCCTCGGCATCTACCGCGGCGTTCCGCTCACCGAGCGGTCGCACGACATGCAGCTGCTGCCCGACGAGATCGCGATCTTTCGCGGCCCGATCAACCGCGTTGCTCGTACGCGCGACGAGGCCGTGCACGAAGTGCGCGAGACCGTGATCCACGAGCTCGGCCACTACTTCGGCCTCGCCGACGAGGAGATGCCGCACTGAGCGAACCCTCAGATCGTTAGGTTTTACACTCCGGCACTTCGTCGCTCGGCCAAAATTTGAAGTTCAGTGCGGGGACGCCGTCCACGAGGACGATCTCGAGCCCGTACGCGACCGCCTTCGAGCCGTTTTTGCGCGGACACCACACGTCGTTGCGCGGGCCTCCGGGCGCTTCTTCCGTGATAGCGGCCGCGCTTGCCGGTTCGCGCAAGGGCGTCTGGCGAAGATAGCGCTCGAGCGTCGCGACCGAACCGAGCGTGTTCGCCGACGGCTTGTACAGCAAGATGCTTCCGATGACGCCCGGCTCTTTCTCATTCCAGCGCAGCAGCGCGGCCATCAGCTTCAGGTTTCGGAGCTGCGGCCAGTAGGGCTGCAGCCCGATCGTGTTGGGCGGATTGCGTTCCACGACTTCCACGTTCGGCGCCAGCGGAATCTGCACGCGTTTCGCGACCGCGTCGTAGAGAGGATCGCCGGGGCCGAGGCGCGCTTGCGCCGCTAACGGCCAGAGCAACGCCGCGAACAGCACGGTTCCGACGATGTATCGCATTCAAGAGGGCGTTCGAGCGCCGTAGGTGCCTTTCTTGCAGAAGGCCTGCGCACGGCGACTTTCGGGGAAGAGGACGTTATGGACAGCACCGGGTTCGTTCGGGTGCGAGGCGCGCGCGAGCTCACGATGAGCTCGACGCTGGCGCTCGGATTGACCGTCGCGACGTCCGCGATTCACGGCAAAGGATGCTTCGCGACGGCCCGCTTCGCACGGCGGAAAAAGATCGCCGAGTACACGGGCGAGCGGATCACGAACGCGGAGGCCGAGCGCCGCGGGCACCGGCGCGTGCTGCGCATCAGCGGGCTCGACTCGCGGTGGAGCATCGACGGCTCCGTGGGCGGCAACGGCACGCACTACATCAACCACTCGTGCCGGCCGAACAGCTTCATGCAGACGTTCGGCCGCCGCTTGCTGGTGCTCGCGCTGCGCGACATTCGACCCGGCGAAGAGATCACCGTGGATTACGTCTCGACGATGCATTCCGACCGCAAACGCTGCACGTGCGGCGTACCGGGCTGCCGCGGCACGATCAACAAACGCTGAGCGCCGGCACGCGGCGACGCCGTCCGTGCGATCCGCCGTGCGCCGCGGCGGCGTATGAACGGCATGCATCACATTCTCTCCGTCATCGCCGCCGCGTCGGCGCTGGCAACGCCGCAGACGGGCATCGCAACGAACGCGCCGGTCGCCGTCAGCACGTGCGCGGTAACAGACCTGATCAACCCGGCACTGATGGCTGAGTTCGGGCCGCCGATCTCGTCCCGCATGCTGCAGGTGAGCTTTCTCAACACCGCGGACGCGGCGGCGACGCAAGTGACGTTCGACGTGCTCCACGACGGAACGCACACGATGGTGATCGACCGCGGTCGCTTCAGCAAGGGCGCTCGCGTCGAGCACGTGTTCGACGACCTCAACGGGATCTTCAGCGGCGACGACGCCGTCTGCTCCGTCGCGGCGGTCACGTTCGCGGACGGTCATAGCTGGAGCGCGTCCGGCGGAACGGCGGCACCCGCGGCCTTCCGGTGATCGCGCCGGGGATGCCAAGAACTGTTCGTCATAGCGGCGGCGTACGCCGGGTGCTGTGTCAATCGATTCGACGTTTTCGCGAGCACGCTTTGCCGCATTCATCCCCGGGCTCTTCACCGCGCTGACGCTGCTCAGCGCGGTTGCGGCGGCGCAGTCGCCGCCGGTCCCTTCGCCGTCACCGGCGCCGTCGACGTCGCCTCCCGCGTCGGCGGCGCCGCCGTTCTCCTTTCGCGGTTTCTTTCGCGCGTACGACTTCACGCGGCAGAACGCGAGCACGGGGATCGGCGGCGCGGGCCAAGTCAATCAGCAGTCGATCGAGCTCGGCTTGGGCCTGCACGCGGACTACCGCTTCGCGAACACGCCGCTTTCCGTCGGCGCGTCGTACCTCGTCGCAGACCCGACCAACGGTTGCGCGAGCCCTGTCGCGCACCTGAGTCCTCCCTGCGGAAAGCTGAAGGCACCGGCGCTCAATCCCGACGATTCGCTGCCGGGCTTCGCGCTGAACGCGCTCTACGAAGCGTACGTTCAGTACAAGGATCCCCGCCTCGCCGTGAAACTCGGCGACCAAGTGTTCAACACGCTCTGGACGAGCTCGTCCGACACGCGCATCAAGCCCACGGCGTTCCAAGGCGTCGATCTCGTGTATTCGGCGTCACCGGCATGGTCGGTCGAGCTCGCCGACATGGACCGCTTTCAGGGGCGCGTCAACTCGACGTTCGAGAAGAACACGCTCATGACGTCGTTTCCGGCCGGTACGGCGGGGACGCCGGCAAATACGTTCGTCCCCGGCGGCAACAGCATCCCGACCGCGGGGCTCGAGTACGCGCGAGTCGGCTATGCCGGATCGCGCGGCCTCGTCTCGAGCCTCTACTTCTACCACTTCGCCGACATCGCCAACTTGGCGTGGCTCGAGGCGCGCTATACGGCGCTCGCGCAGCGCTCGAAGCCGTTCGTCGCCTTTCACGGCGGCTACGAGCGCGAGACAGGCGCCGCGGTCGTCGGAAAGATCTACAGCACACCGCTCGGCCTTCAGGTCGGCGGATCGGTCACGCGCAACATCGGTATCACGCTCTCGTACGAGCGGGCGCCCGCGCGGTCGGATACCATTCGCCTGCCCAACGGCGACTCGTGCAACGCCAAACAGCAGCTCACCGTGAAGAAAGGCACGTCCTTTCCCTACCTCCTTCCGGTGAATGCGCCGCAGTGTCTTGCCAATGCGGATGGTACGACGACCATCGAGTACGGCGGCTTCGCGAGCCCGTACACCGACGGGTACGGCACCGATCCGTTGTGGCTGACGAGCCTGACGCAGAGCCCGATCGACCGCCACGCGCCCTTCGGCGGGCCGAAGATCCAAGCGACGTGGACATCGAACGACAAGCGCCTCATCGTCTACGTCACGCAATCGTACCTCGAGTACGGAAACCTGATCCGGTCGCAACTGCTGTCCGAAGTGAACGCCGACGCGCAGTACTTTGCCCGGCCGTTGCGCCCGGGCCCGTACAAAGGCCTCCTGCTGCGCTACCGCTACGGATCGCGCCAGGTCACGAACGTCATCACGTACGGCGGCCTGCCGCAGTTCCGCTACAACCGCGCGCAGATGGAGTACGACTTCTAGATCGCCGGCGCTTGGGTGCCGATCCAGGCGGCGATCGCCGCGTTGACGTCATCCGACCGTTCTTGCGGCATCCAATGACCTGCGTCCACGACCCCCTCCGTGAGGTTCGTGCAATCGCGGCGCATCGGATCGGCGAGCTTGGAATCAACGGTTTCGCAGACGACGTCGTACGTTGCGTGCAGGAAGAGCACCGGCAGCCGCAGCACGCCGCCGTCGGGCACGCGGGCGGCGTACTCCAAGCTGCGTTCGTTGTTCACGTACCATGCGTCCGGCCCGAAGAAGCCGGTCCGTTCGAACGCCGCGACGTAGTCGGCGAGATCGTCTTCGGACATCACGGCCGGATCGACCGGCAGGTCCGGTGCGCGGCCCGTGCCGCCGAACCAGCCGCCGTCCCGCGTAATGCGCGCCGTCGGCGACGGCCGGCCGCGCTCTTTCGCGCTTCCGCTGCGAAACAGCGCTTTGAACGTCGCCGGAAGATCCGCTTCGAACGCGGCGCGCGCGCCTTCGAAATCTTGCTCGTAAAACAACTGGTAGTCCCATTGGCCCGCCGGATACTTCGCCTCCGGGTACACGTTGCGGTCCACCAGCGGAACGAGCGTCGCGGGTGCGAAACCGTTCGCGAAGTACGGTACGCACAAGCTTGCGACGGCGCGGCACAGCTCGGGATGATGGCCGGCCAGACTCCACACGACGGGACTTCCCCAGTCGTGGCCGACCCAGATCGCGCGTTCGGCACCGAGCCCGTGCAGCAGTTCGACCATGTCCGCCACGATGTGTTCGGGCGCGTAGTCCTCGCGCGCTCGCGGCGCGCTCGACCGGCCGTACCCGCGCATGTCGGGCGCGACGCAGCGGTAGCCGAGGCCGGCGAAGTGTTCCAGCTGACCGCGCCACATGATCGCGAGCGCGGGCCAGCCGTGCACGAAGATCATCAGCGGCCCGTCCGGCGGACCGCACTCGAGATAGGACGTCTCGTGCCGTTCGGTGCGAACGGCATGCGTGGTGATGTCCATCAGCGCGGTTGAATCGCCGGAACGCGATACGTTCCGTCGATGCCCGCGGCGAGCGGCCAGTACATGCGCAGCGTCACGAGGAACGGACCGGCCGGCGCGGGCAGCCAGTTGGTCTGATCGCCGGCCGGCGCGTCGCGCTGGATCGTGACGTCGATCGAACCGTCGGCGTTGCGCTTGAGGTTCGTGTCGCGCAGCGTGTAGCGGCCGATCGCGTTGGGCACCAGGTAGTGGTCCGGCGAGTACAGCGTGAGCGACCAGAAGGCGCGCGCCGGCGGAAGCTGCGCGCGGTCGAAGTGCAGCGCGTAGCGGCGGTCGCCCGTCAGCGGCGCGCCGTTCGCGTCGACGCCGGTCTCGGGGTACACCGCATCTTCGGGGAGGTTCGCGGCGAGCAGCGTTTGCGCGATGAAGGCGCGATACGTGTATTCCGTGCCGAAGCGTCCGGTGTTCGCCGTCCACCGCCAGCCGTTGACGTGCGGTACGGACGGTGCGTCGTACCGGTCGAGCAGCGCGCGCGCATCGCGCAGCCCGGCGTCGAGCGGTGCGCGGTGCGCGGCGTCGAGCGGGACGTCGAATGTTTTGCCCGGCACGACGCCGATCCGCGCGAGCCGTGCGACGATCGCGCCATCGCTCGGGCGCGGCGGATTCTTCTCGAGCGCCGCGGCCAGGCGCTGGAAGAACACGTCCGCCGGCAAGGCGGCGACGATCGACGGCGGCGTCGGACCGGTCGGTATGTTCGGCTCGCGCAAGAGGCCGCGCGGCGGCTCGTACGATGGGTCGCCGAAGCGGCTGAGCGGCACGACACTATACTGCTGCTGGATGGCGGTGATGGCTTCGGGCGGATCGTCGGGCAGCGCGCGCGTGCGCGCCAAGATCCAGACGTCGTTCGTCGACGAGCGGACGATACGCTGGCCGGGCACCGCGGTGCCCTTCCAGTTCGGTCCGACGAGCACGTAGTTCCCGGGCGACGAGTTCGCGATGCGCGGCGTGGGATCGAGGATGACGTCGGTCCACGCGTCCATCACCTGCGCGACGAAGTAGCGGCCGCCGGCGTCGGGCACGTGCAGCACTTGCGGTTCGGCCGAAAGATCGACCCATGTCGAGGAATAGCGCGTGTCCCCGTTCGGCGCGACGACGATGCGGAACACCGGCGTCGGTCCCGACAGCATGTGGACGAACTGCCCGCTGCTCGACGCCGCCGTCGCGATCTGCTTCGTGATCCCCATCAGCACCAGCGGGTAACCGTAGATGTAGCCGTCGCGTGCGATGCTGCGAGCGTCGTCCCCCTGCGCGACGACGGCGCGCGGAGCGCCGAGCAGCGCCGCCGCGACGGCGCACGCCGTCACCGCGGCGAGCGCGCGCCTCACGGCCGTTGTTCCATCCGCGCGGCGAACTGTTCCCAGGTCAGCAGATGGCCCAGGCGCGCGCTGCGCGGCCACCAGTCCACGCCGCCGCGGCTGATGCGCAGCTCGCCGAGCTTTTCGTCGTCGGCGAACACCTCGTACACGGAATCCACCGGTCCGAGCTCGCGTTGCGGGGCGCTTACGACTACGCGGTGTTCGGGCATCGTCGTCCTTTCGAGCAGGCGAAGAACCCACTTGCCGCAACGAAGCTGAATGTCATGCCGGTCGCCCGAGTGACTTGCATAAAGCAAGTTACTCGACTATGCTGGGCCGGACGTGATTTCCGCGAGCGCCGTAGCACCCGAGGCGACAGCTCCGCCGGCTTCTCAGCTCGATCCGCGCACGATCGCGCTTTTGCACGCTCCCATCGTGCCGCTGCTGCTGCGCATGGCGTGGCCCAACGTCGTGGTCATGCTCGTGCAGGCCAGCTCGGGGCTGATCGAGACGTTTTGGGTATCGCGGCTGGGCACGGACGCCCTCGCCGGCATGGCGCTCGTGTTCCCCGGCGTGATGCTGATGCAGATGATTTCGGGCGGGTCGCTGGGCGGCGGAATCTCCTCCGCGATCGCGCGCGCGCTCGGTTCGCGCCGCGCCGCCGATGCCGACGCGCTCGTGCTGCACGCCCTGATCATCAACGCCGCGCTCGGCACGATCGCGTCGGCGCTCGTGCTCGTGTTCGGGCCCGAGCTGTACCGCGCGCTTGGCGGCCGCGGCGCTTCGCTCGACGCGGCGCTGCGCTACTCGAACGTCGTGTTCGCCGGAAACATCTTGCTGTGGCTGATGAACGCGCTCGCCAGCGCCGTGCGCGGCACGGGCAACATGCTGGTGCCGGCGCTCGTCATTTGCGGCTGCACCGTGATCCTCGTGCCGCTCTCGCCGCTGCTGATCTTCGGCATCGGACCATTTCCCGCACTTGGCATCGCGGGCGGCGGCGTCGCGATGCTGATCTCGTTCGCCATCGGCACGACGGCGCTCGCGTGGTACGTGCTCTCGGGCCGCAGCGTCGTGCGCGTGCGGTTCGCGCGCCTGCAGCGCCGCTTCTTCAACGCGATCCTGAGCGTCGGCGCGGTGGCGACCGTCTCGACGCTGCAGACCAACGTCACCATCGGCGTCGCCACCGCGCTCGTCGCGATGGTCGCCGGACCGGCGGGCGTCGCGGGCTACGGAACCGGCGCGCGGTTGGAGTATCTGCTGATCCCGCTCGTGTTCGGTCTGGGCGCTCCGCTCGTCGCGCTCGTCGGCACGAACATCGGCGCCGGTCAGCGCGACCGCGCGCTGCGCATCGCGCTCGTCGGCGGCGCGATCGCGTTCGCGATGACGGAAGCGATCGGCGTCGCGGCCGCCGTGTGGCCGCGCGCGTGGCTCGGCCTGTTCGGCAGCGATCCGGGGATGCTCGCCACCGGTTCCGCATATCTGCACGCCGCCGGGCCGTTCTACGGTTTCTTCGGCCTCGGGCTCGCGTTGTATTTCGCCTCGCAAGGCGCGGGCAAACTGCGCTGGCCGCTGTTCGCCGGCTTTCTGCGCATGCTCGTCGCGCTCGGCGGCGGCTGGCTCGCGCTGCGCGCGACGGGCTCGCTGCTGTGGCTGTTCGTCGCGCTCGGCCTGGGAATGCTGTTGTACGGCGTCCTCGTGACGGTTTCGGTCACGTCGGGCTCGCTGGTCGGCTCGCGGCGCACCGCGTCGCAAACGGCAGGCCAGGCGAACTGACCTCCACCGGGAATCGTTCGTAGGGCGCTATGCACTACGTCGAGATCGCGATACCGATTCTCGTGCTTGCGGCGATCGTCGGGTTGCCGCTGCGAGCCGCGCTGCGCGGCCGGTCCGCTCGGCCGCGCCCACCGCGTCCGCCACGCCGGCGCAAGAACACGCTCCGCGACGTGTCGCGCAGCCAGATGGACGAAGACCTCCAGGATCTCATCCGCCGCAAATCGTGACGCTCGCGCAGCGAACTCCGCCGCCGCTCGCGCTCACGCTCGCGGCCGTCGCGAGCTCTCGCCTTGGACTCGAGGAGCACGAACCCGAGCTTGCGCGCGCGTTCGTGCCGGCGGTCGCGGCAATGGACGAAGCGGACCGTGCCTATCGCCATGCCGTCGAGACGACGCTGCCGCGCGATGCAAGCGCGACGATGCTGTCGGCGATGGCGTCGTTTCGCGCCCGGGCACACGAGGTTCGCGAGAACACACGGCGCGAGATCGGCGAGCTGTATCGAAAGTACGGTCGCGACTACGGCTGGTTCGATCCGCTCGACGTCTACGTGCCGCCGACCACCGGCCTGTCGCATGCCGACGGCACCCGCGTCGCGACGATGTCCGACGCCGCGCGCTCGGAGGTCGACACCCTCCGCGCTCGGGTCAACGAGACCGTCACGACGCGGCTCCAACCCGCGCAGCTCGAAGCGCTGGTCGCTGCAAAGCGCCGCCGCCGTGAGGCGTTCGAAAGCGCGCTCGAACGAACGCTGCACGCCGCACTCCCTCCGCACGGCGCGTTGCCCGACGCGGCGATCGACAAAGCCGCCGATCAGCTGACCCGGCTCGCCGACGGCTGGTATTGAACCGCTACAGCGTGCGCGTTTCGAGGCGGCGACCCAACTGGCCCAGGCTGAAGTTGGCGGTGAAATAGATCAGCGCGATGAGCGCGAACACGGGGATCGGCTGGAACGGGGGCTGCGCGAACACGAGCTGGCCGCGGCGGGTGAGCTCCAGGATCCCGATGACGGCCGTCAGCGACGTGTCTTTGAGCAGCGTGACGAACTGCGCGACGAGCGCGGGCATCATCTGCCGCAGGGCGATCGGCAGCGTGATGATGCGCAGAATTTGCGCGCCGGAGAACCCCTGCGACTGCGCCGCCTCGATCAAGCCTTTCGGCACGGCGAGGATCCCCGCGCGCACGATCTCCGCGACGAGCGCCGCGGTGAACGCCGACAGCGCGATCGCGCCGGCGGTGAAGGGCTCGAGCTTCACGCCGATGATGCGCGGCAGGGCGAAGTAGGCGAAGAAGATCACGAGCAGCACGGGGAGCGCGCGCATCCCTTCGATGTAGAGCGTCGCAACGATGCTGAGCGGCCGAAAGCGCGACAGACGTCCGAGCGCGAGCAGCACGCCGGCCACGAACGAGACGGCGATCGCGACCGCCGCGAGCTCGAGCGTCACGCCGAGGCCGCCCGCGATGAACGTGAGCGTGCCGCGGTTGAACAGCCAGCCGAGGTCGTTCACCGCGCGTACCGTTTCTCGAGCACGTTCACCGCGAACGCCGCCGGCAGCGTGAGGATCAGGTAGCAGATCCCCGCGCCGACGAACATCGGCACGTACTGGAACGACCGGGACCCCATGAGATTCGCGGTGCCGAGGATGTCGAGCATCGAGATGGTGCTCACGAGCGACGAGTTTTTGATCAGGTTCAGCGCCGTGTTGCCCAGCGGCGGGATCGTTTTCGTGATCGCTTGCGGCAGCACGATCATCCGCATCGCGCTCGCGTAGCCCATACCGCTCGACAGCCCGGCTTCGAGCTGGCCCTTCGGAACGGCGGCGATCCCGCTGCGGATCGCTTCCGCCACGAATGCGGACGTGTAGACGCCCAGCGCGAGGACGCCGCACGCGAACGCCGGCAGCCGGATGCCGATGCTCGGCAGCGCGAAGAACAGGAAGAACAGCTGCACGAGCAGCGGGATGTTGCGCAAGAACTCGACGTACGCCGTGCCGATTCTGCGCAGCGCCGCAGACGGCGCGACGCGCAGCGTCGCAACGATGACGCCCAGCGCGAGCGCGAGCACCAGCGCGAGCGCCGACACTTCGAGCGTCAGGAGAAGGCCCTGCGCGAGAAGACCGGCGTTCTCGGGCAGGACCGACCAATCCATCGCCGTTTAGCCGGGCTTCTGCTTGTCGAACTGGTCCGCCGCCGTCGCCGCCGGCATGCCGTACCACTTGTCGAAGTCCGCGGGTACGCTCTTCTTGAGCCAGCGCTGGTGCATCTTCGCGTACTCGCCGCTCTTCTTGAGGTCTTCCAGCGTGTCGTTGACCGCCTTCACGAGCGACGCGTTGCCCTTGCGAATCCCGATGCCGTACGGCTCGAACGTGAACAACCCGCCGACGAGATCCAGATTGTTCGGGTCTTGCGCTTCGTAGCCGCCGAGGATGACGTTGTCGGTGGTCACCGCGTCGACGCGACCGCCGCGCAGCGCGGTGAGGCATTCGGGATAGGTCTCGAACGTCGTCACCGTCGCTTTGGGCACGAGCCGGCGAATCGTCTGCTCCGGCGTCGAGCCTTGCACGGAGCACACGCTCTTGCCGTCGAGGTCCTTGTAGCTCTTGACGGGCGAGCCTTTCTTCACCAGCAGCGACTGGCCGGCACGATAGTACACGTTCGAGAAGTCGATCGTCTTCATGCGCGCCGGCGTGATCGTCGCGGTGGCGACGAACGCGTCGATGTCGCCGTTCTGCACCAGCGGTATGCGGTTGTCGGACTTCACTTGCACGAGCTCGACCCTGTCGGGTGAACCGAGGATCTTCTTGGCGATCGCGCGTGCGATGTCGACGTCGAAGCCGGTCACCTGGTTCGTCTGCGGGTTGAGCGAGCCGAACGGCGGCGCGTCGTACTTCACGCCGATCTTGATCTTGTCGCGCTTCCTGATGGCATCGACCGAGTTGTCGTCGGCCGCGCGCGACGGCACGGCCGTGCCGAGCACCAGCGTCGCCGCCAGGGAGAACGTTGCCGCGAGAACGGCGTGTCGAGCGAGGTTCATGAATGGACTCCTAGTGGGCGAGGATCTTCGAGAGGAAGAGCTGTGCGCGCGGGTTGTTCGGCGCGGAAAAGAATTGCTCGGGCGTCGCCTGCTCGACGATACGCCCGCCGTCCATGAACACGACGCGGTCGCCGACTTCGCGGGCGAACCCCATCTCGTGCGTGACCACGACCATCGTGATGCCGGTGTGCGCGAGCGCCTTCATCACGTCGAGCACTTCCTTGATCATCTCGGGATCGAGCGCGCTGGTGGGCTCGTCGAACAGCAACACCTTGGGCTGCATTGCGAGCGCGCGCGCGATCGCGATGCGCTGCTGCTGCCCGCCGGAGAGCTGCGCGGGGTACGCGTCCGCTTTCTCGGGCAGCCCGACGCGCTCGAGCAGCGCGCGCGCCTCGGCGTCGGCCTGCTCGCGCGGGAGGTGCTTCACGTTGATCGGGGCTAGCGTGACGTTCTCGAGCGCCGTCTTGTGCGGATAGAGATGAAAGGCTTGGAACACCATCCCGACCTGGCTCCGGATCGCGGCCAGCTCACCGCCTTTGGCGGTCAGGCGCTTTCCGTCGACGACGACCGTGCCTTCTTGCACGGCTTCGAGGCCGTTGATGCAGCGAATCAGCGTGCTCTTGCCCGAGCCCGACGGTCCGATCACGACAATCACCTCGCCGGTCGCGACCGCGAGGTCGATGTCCGCCAGCACGTGGTTCGTCCCGAACCATTTCTGGACGCCCGAAAACTCGATGGCGGTGGACGTCGGCATCAGACTAGCGTTACTCGCCGGGCGAACGGCGGTCCCCTGGCCGCAGTCGCCGAAAACGCGGCGCCATGCGGAAAGTCAACACGAACGACATCGACGAGCTCACGTGGTCGTCGCCCAAAGGCACGTTCTCCGGCGCCGGCAAGCAAGTCTCCGAGGCGCTCGGCCGAGTCCCGCTGTCGATGAACCTCGACGAGCGCCATCCGTTCGACGTCGAGATCGCCCGCCTGCCGCCGGGCACGACGCCGTATCCGTTCCATTCGCACAGCGCGCAGTGGGAGTTCTACCACGTGATATCCGGGACGGGCGTCGTCCGGCACGACGGCGGGACGACGCCGATCGAAGCGGGTGACGCGTTCCTCTTCAAGCCCGGCGAAGCGCACGTCGTCTCGAACGACGGTGCGCAGGATCTCGTGCTGTACGTCGTCGCCGACAACCCGATCGGCGAATCGACGCATTATCCCGACAGCGACAAGTGGACCGTGCGCTCACCCGAGCGCGCCCACGTGCGCACGGCGACGACGGACTACTACGACGGGGAAGAGTGAGCCGGATCGGCCGTTGAAAAGCGTTTCGCCGCGAATCGCTCCGACCAGTCGATGCGCCCGGTGACCTGCATCGTGACGAACAGCGTGACGATCGCGCCGATCGTGATGGACAGCCCGCTGTAGCCTTCGTCGAAGAGCGCGTACGAGAACAGGATGAGGTAGAAGAACTGCGCGAGTCCCGCTTCGACGGCCGCGAAGCGCAAGCCGGCGACGAGCCGCAGGTACGACACGGTCAGGAACATCGACACCACCGAGCAGATCAGGAACGCCCAGCCCACCGGGATGCGGTCGACGGTGTACGCGAACAGCAGGTGGAACGCGAAGAACGCCGCCGCCAAGAAGAAGTAGTTGATCGGATGGAGATCGATGCGGCGCAGCGTCGTGATCACGAGTATCACGAACACGTAGAACAGCAGCGAGAGCGGAGCCCACATCGTGATGCGCTCCGCGAGCGGTCCCGGCTGCAGGCGCTGCGGAAACGTCATGCCCACGCCGAAGCCGCCGACGAGGTCGCGATAGTTCCACGTCAGGCGCCAGCCGCCGGGCGTTTCTTGCTTGACGGTCGGCGAGAGCGTCTTGGGCGGAAAGTCGACCGCGTGAAAGTTCGTGTTCATCGTCAGCACGAAGTCGTGAACCGACACGACGCCCTCACCGAACTGGTACGTCCACCGGCCGATGCCGTGCGAGCGATACGCGACGCTCACCGTCGACATCGGTCCGGGTCCGGGCGGGAGCGATGCGGTGACGACGCCGCTCGCGCTCGTCACGGGGATACGCTTTCCGTCGATCGCGACCGTCACGTCGTCGTACGTTGCGTTGTCGGACGGGAATGCGAAGTCGACGTGCGCGCGCGTACCGGGCACCGCCCGTGCGACCCGATACGTCGCCGCGAAGCCGACGCCGTACGTGTTGTACCACAGCAGGCCTTTTTGGCGCGGATCGAGCGCAAGGTCGACGGCGATGCGCGACGATGACGTCGGCACCGCCATGACCTCGAAGTACATGTGCCCTTTTTTGTCGGCGTGGCGGGTCGTTAGCCAGAACTTCGGCGCCGTCTGCACGTGCTCGGAGCCCCACTGCGCGGCGAGCTGGTCGCGCTGCGCGCTGTCGGAACCTTGCGTGCGCACGGCGATCGTGGTGCCGAGGATAAACCAGGCGACAGTGGCGCCGATGAGGATGAGCGCGACCCCGGCGAGGTGTTTCAGCATTACTCTGCCTTACAAAGTATCGAGATTAACGACTTTGTATCACAAAGATTAGGGCTCCGCAAGCCCGGCGGGTCGGCCGAGCGGCGCCGGTCAAGGCGGTCGGGTGCATTCACCTGTTCGGGCCACCATCGTTGTCGCTTTCGCCCTCGCGGCGTTGGCCTGCGCGGCGCCGGCGCGGGCTGACGAACACGTCACCTCCGGCGGTCTCGACCGCACGTACCACGTTTACGTGCCGGTGCGGCACGCGGCGTCACCGCCGCTGGTCGTCGTGCTGCACGGCGGTTTCGGTACGGGCGCCGGCGCCGAAGCGGCGTACCGCTGGGACGCGCTCGCCGATCGCGAGGGGTTCGTCATGCTGTATCCCGACGGTCTGCAGCGCGCGTGGAATGCCGGGGACTGCTGCGGTCAGCCGCTCGCGCGCGGCGTCGACGACGTGGCGTTCATCGAGACGGCGATTCGCGCCACGGCGCGCACGTACGCGACGAATCCGGACCGATTGTACGTCACCGGCATTTCGAACGGCGGCATGATGACGTACCGGCTCGCGTGCGAGTCGGCGTTGCCGATCGCGGCGATCGCGCCCGTCGCGGCGACGGTCGCCGTTCCGTGCGAGCACCCGCAGCACGTGTCCGTGCTGCACGTGCACGGTCTCGCCGATCGCAACGTCCCGATCGGCGGCGGTCCCGGCAACGGATTCGTGCACGTGACGTACCGCCCGGTCGCATCGGCGATCGCGGTGTTCCGCGCCGCGGACGACTGCGCGGCGCCGGTCACGACGACGGCTGGCCCCGTGACGACCGCGCGTTCGGCGTGCCGCGACGGCAAGGTCGTGGAGCTGATCACGATCGCCGGCGCGGGCCATCAATGGCCGGGTGCCGTGGCACCGCCGGCGCGCGCCGCCGCGATCCTGCGGCTCGACCCGCCGTCCACGGCGCTCGACGCGACGGAATCGATCTGGGCGTTCTTCAACGAAAAGCGCCCCTAGCGAACGGACCGCGTGGCGCTTACGGCGCAGCCTTCACTGCGTCCGCGCAGTTCGAGGTCGCCGCCGTTCCGGCAAAACGGGCGTCGATCCAGGGCTGCGCGGCGGCGAACGCGTCGGGAAGCATGCCGTTGTGCGTCGCGCCCGGCAACGCGCGGTACGTCAACGTCGCCTGCTTTGCGCACAATTCGCCGCGGACGAGATCGGTGGACGCGGGCGCAACCGTCGTATCGGCCGTCCCTTGCATCATCAGCAGCGGAACGGAATAGGACAGCGATCCGGGTTCGTTCGCATCCGCTTGGCGCACCAGCGGCGCGAGATCCGCATCCGCCCGGAACGCCTTCGCGGGCGGGAGGCCGGCCCACGAATCCGGCTTGATCAAACCGAGCACGCAGCGATCCGTCAGTTGCGACTGCAGCGGCAACGTGGCGTCGGCGAGCAGACGGTCCGCGCGAATCGCCGGGTCGATCGACGCGTAGCCGCGGATCAGCAGCGCGGCGAAACCGAAGCCGAGATACGGCTCCTGGCGCTGCGTGAGCCCGCGCAGCCACGGTCCGAGGTGCGACGCCGGCGCGAGCGCGACGCCGCCGAGCAGCATGAGCTCGGGCGTCCACGACGGTGCGAGCGACGCCGCGAACAGCGCGGATTGCCCGCCTTGCGAGTGGCCCATCACGACGAAGCGCCGGCCGATCCGCGGGTTCACGCCGCGCGCCGCGCGCACCATGTCGACCACGTCGCGGCCTTCGGCGACGCCGACCAGATACGGGTGCACGCCGGGCGTGCCTTGGCCTTCGTAGTCGGTTTGCACGACCGCGTACCCGTGCGCGACGTAACTGTCGAGGAGTGCGTCGACGGGCCCCAGATACCAATGTTCCGGCGCCGTCGCGTCGTCGAGCGACGGCGTGCACGACGGCGCATCGCCCGTCGTGCCGTGCGCCCAGCTGATCACCGGCCAGCCGTCCGCGGGCATCGTTCCCGCCGGTACCGCGACCGTGCCGGACACGGCGACGTCGCGCCCGTCGACGGACGTCGTGTGATAGAGCACCAGGGAGTTCTGCGCGGCGTGCGGCAACGCGGCGGCCGTGGTCAGCGGTCGCGCCCAGATGACGTCGCCGTGGCGGCCCGGCGCCAGCGGCGACGGCGGAACGTAGAAGGCCGCGCCGTTCGGACCCGCCGACGGTGACGCGGCGGTGGCGGCGGGCACGCCGGTCGCGATCAGCGACACGGCGGCGGCCAAAGCGAAAGCGGTCTGAGAACGCAGCATCGGGACCTCCTGGACGCTCGGCTCGTTCGCGCTGGGGTGCGAATCCCCGCCGCAGCGCGCCGGAACTTGCGTCGTCGGCGGAGGAATAGCACGGGGCATGAGACGGTTGGAACCGATCGTCGTGGCGTTCGTCGCCATCGCGCTGTTGTGGGGATTCGCAACGGCGACGCTTGCGGACGCCGCCGGCTGGGATCCCGTCGTCGCGCCGGCGAGCACCGCCGTGCTGATCGCGCTGTTCGGCTGGCTGCGCCGCGGCCGCGAGCTCCTCGACGTCGCCGGACCGGCGTTCGCCGTGTCGTACGCCGCGTACCTCGGCCTCGCGGTCGCGCGCCTCGCGCAATTCGACGAGGCGCAAGCGCACGTCAGGATCGATCTGCTCGACCATCGCTGGCCGCCGGTGTTGCTCGCCGGCGTCGCGTTCGCGTTGATCTTCACGGTGTGCGTCGCCGTCCCGGCGTCGGCGATGACGCGCCGGCGGCACGTCGAGAACGAACGCGACGCGCGCTTCTGGACGATCGTGCGAGAACAGAACGCGGCGATGCGCTCATCGCACGCATCGCGACCTCCCGGCGAACGCCGGGCACGATGAGCGGCCCGTTCGACGGCGTGCGCGTGCTGGAGCTCGCGGGGATCGGCCCCGCGCCGTTTTGCGCGATGCTGCTCGCCGATCTGGGCGCCGACGTCGTACGCATCGAGCGCGCCGGCACACCGCTCGAGACCGACGCCGTGACGTCGCGCGGCAAGACATCGCTGGCGCTCGATCTCAAGTCGCACGATGCGATCGAGCTCGCGCTCGCGGCCATCGCGTGCGCGGACGTGCTGATCGAAGGCTTTCGCCCCGGCGTGATGGAGCGGCTGGGACTCGGCCCGGACGCAGCGCTCGAAATCAATCCGCGGCTGATCTACGGGCGCATGACCGGCTGGGGACAAACGGGGCCGCTGGCGCAGTCGGCCGGTCACGACCTCACCTACATCGCGCTCACCGGCGCGCTCGCGGCGCTGGGGCCTCCAGATGCGCCGCCGCCGCCACCGCTCAACCTCGTCGGCGATTTCGGCGGCGGCGCGCTCTACCTCGCGCTGGGGATCGCGGCGGCGCTCTACGAGCGCGAAAAATCCGGCCGCGGTCAGGTCGTCGACGCCGCGGTCGTCGACGGCACGGCGTCGCTGATGGCGCTCTTCAGCGGGATGACCGCGAACGGCCGGCTTTCGCTCGACCGGGAGCGCAGCTTGCTGGGCGGCGCGGCACCGAACTATCGCTGCTACGCGTGCGCGGACGGCCGCTACGTCGCGGTCGCGCCGCTCGAACCGAAGTTCTTCGCGATCTTGCGCGAGCGGCTCGGTGTCGACGCGCGAGACGATGCGGACTGGGACGCGGAATCACGCGCGCTCGCGGCGATCTTCAAGCAGAAGACGCGCGACGAATGGACCGCCCTGCTGGAAGGTACCGACGCGTGCGTGGCGCCCGTGCTGACGCTCGGCGAAGCGCCCGCGCATCCGCACATGCGCGCCCGCGGCGTGTATCACGACGAGGACGGCGTCGTCCAGCCCGCGCCCGCGCCGCGCTTTTCGCGCACGCCGGCCACCGTTCGCCGCCCGGCGTCGTCGGCGGGCGCGGACGGGCGGGCGGCGCTCGGGCGCTGGGGTGTCGACCTGTGCTAGCATCCAGCGAACGCAACGAAGGTGAGGAAAGGCGATGATCGCATCGACTCCCGCGGGGATACCGCGCACGATCTTCGAGCCCGAGCACGCGACGCTGCGCGACGCGATGCGGGCCGTGTTCACGTGAGCGCACCCGTGAGTGCGCGGGGCGCCGCACCGGCGCTCGCCGGGCTGATGATGGACCGGTCGCTGCTGATCTCGCGCCTGATCGATCACGCGGCGCTGTGGCACGCCGACGTCGAGATCGTCACGCTGCGCACCGGCGTGCAGGACCGCCGCGGCACCTATCGCGAGCTGCGGGCGCGCAGCGCGCAGCTCGCGCACGCGTTGGCGGAGCGCTTGCATGTCGCGCCCGGCGACCGCGTCGCGACGTTCGCCTGGAACTCGCAGCGCCATCTCGAGCTGTACTACGGCGTGTCGGGCAGCGGCGCGGTGCTGCACACGATCAACCCGCGCCTGTTCGCGCCGCAGATCGCGTACGTGGTGAACCATGCGCGCGACCGGTTCGTGTTCGTCGACGCCGACCTCGTACCGCTGCTCGAACCGCTCGCGGCGCAACTGCCGGCCGTCGAAGGCTACGTCGTGCTGTGCGACGAGGCCGAGATGCCCGCGACCACGCTGCGCAACGCGATCGCCTACGAAACGCTCATCGCAGGCCTTCCCGGCGACATCACCTGGCCCGAACTGGACGAGCGCACCGCGTCGTCGCTGTGCTACACGTCGGGCACGACGGGCAATCCGAAGGGCGTGCTGTACTCGCACCGCTCGACGCTGCTGCACGCGTTCGCCCAGGCGGCGTCGTGGCAGGCGGGTCCGGGCTCGCAGGCCGCGATCCTGCCCGTCGTGCCGCTCTTCCACGCCAACGCGTGGGGGCTGCCGTACCTCGCGCCGATGCAAGGTTCGAAGCTCGTGTTCGCCGATCCGCACTTGGACCCGGCCGCACTGTACGACGCGTTCGAGCGCGAGCAGATCACGCTGACGTGCGGCGTGCCGACCATCTGGCTGCGCCTGCTCGAATATCTCGAGCGCAACGACTTGCGGTTCTCGAGCCTCAAACTGCTGGGCGTCGGCGGCTCCGCGCCGCCGCGCGCGATGATCGAGGCGTTCGAGTTGAAGTACGGCGTGTGCGTGATGAACGCGTGGGGGATGACGGAGACGAGCCCGGCGTGCACGGTGGGCCAGCCGAAGGCGCAGCACGACGTGCTGCCGCAGCGCATCGACTATAAGACGCGCGCCGGACGCTGCCTGTTCGGCGTCGACATGCGCATCGTCGACGATGACGGCGCGCCGCTTCCGAACGACGGTGTCGCGCAGGGCGAGATCCACGTGCGCGGGCCGTGGATCGCATCGAGCTATTTCGAGGACGACGACGCGACGGCGCGCGGCATCACCGCCGACGGCTGGCTGCGCACGGGCGACATCGCGACGATCGACGCGGACGGCTACGTCATGATTCGAGACCGCACGAAAGACGTGATCAAGTCGGGCGGTGAGTGGATCAGCTCGATCGACTTGGAGAACGTCGCGGTCGCGCACCCGGCGGTGGCCGAAGCGGCTGCGATCGGCGTGCCGCATCCGACGTGGTCGGAGCGCCCGGTTCTCTTCGTCGTCGCGAAGCAAGATCACGCGCTCGACGCGGACAGCGTGCTCGCGTTTCTCGACGGCAAGGTCGCAAAGTGGTGGCTGCCCGACGAGGTGCTCGTGGTCGCCGAGCTCCCGCACACGGCGACGGGCAAGGTGTCGAAACGAACGCTGCGCGAGCGCTACGCCGCCCAAGCCTGACCTGCGTCACCTCTGCCCGCGCGGGGAACGAGGTGCCTACCGCATGACACCCGAGAGCTCAGACGACTTCCGCCGCCTGGCCGACGAGGTGCCTCTGTTCGTCTGGACGCGGACGGCCGACGGCACGATCGACTGGGCAAACAAGACATGGCACGACTATGTTCGCCTGCCGCGCGAGATCGCGACGACGGCTGAAGGCTGGGCGCGCATCGTGCACCCGGATGACATCGACGACGTGGTCGCGGCGTTCGAGCGCGCGATCCGGTCGCGCGAAACGTACGAGATCGAGCACAGGCTCAAGCCTGCCGGCGGCGACGACTCGACGTACCGCTGGTTTCTCGCGCGCTGGGTCCCGCGTTTCGACCCGTCGGGCGCGATCGTGAGCTGGGTCGGCACCGGTGTCGACGTCCACGACAACAGGGTGTTTGCCGCCAAGGACACCACGTCGTTCCGTGTGATCGCCGACGCGGTGCCGCAGATGATGTGGTCGGCGCTGCCCGACGGCTGGATCGACTGGTACAACGCGCGCTGGTTCGCGTACACGGGGCAGACATCCGACGAGGCGGCCGGCTGGGGCTGGCAATCCGTGCATCATCCCGACGACCTGCCCGGCGTTATGCGAGTGTGGCCCGAATCGGTTGCGAGCGGCGAGCCGTTCGAGATGGAATTCCGGCTGCGCCGAGCTGACGGAGTCTTTCGATGGTTTCTGACGCGCGCGGTTCCGGTGCGCGACGCCGGTGGCACGATCGTGCGCTGGTACGGCTCGAACACGGACATCGACGCCGAGTACGGTGCGCGCACGCGCGAACGGTTCTTCTCGCGGCTCGGCGCGGAGCTGTCCGGCGCGCTCTCGCTCGAGCAAACCTTGCGCGTCGTCACGCGTGGCATCGTCCCGGAGTTCGCGGATTGGGCGCTGGTGAACCTGATCGACGAGCGCAACGACGTGAGGCTCGCCGCGGCATTTCACCGCGATCCGCACAAGCGGGACATCCTCGAGACGCTGCGCGGGGAGCCGTACCGCAACGTGTCCGCGACCATGGGCACCACGCAGGTGGTTCGCACCGGGAAGCCCGTCGTCTACGAGTCCGTCACCGATGCGGTGCTGCGTGAGTCGGTCGACGCCGCGTACCAGCCGGCTTTCGAGCGCATCGGATCCGACTCCGCGTTGCTGGTGCCGCTGTTCTCCGCGGGTAAGGTCGTCGGCACGCTCAACGCGGTCATGTTCGGCAGCGGGCGGTCGTACTCGGCCGCCGACGTGCCGTTCTTCGAAGAGCTCGGCCGGCGGATCGCGCCCGCGATCGGCAACGCGACCGCATACGAGCGCGAGCGGCGCGTCGCGACGACGTTTCAAGAAGCGGCGCTCGTGCCGTCGCTGCCGGAGATCCCGGGCCTGACGTTCGAGGCGATGTACGAAGCCGCGATGCTCGAAGCGACGGTCGGCGGCGACTGGTACGACGCGTTCCGGCTGCCCGACGGGCGCGTCGTCTTGTCGATCGGGGACGTCGCCGGCAAAGGGCTGCAAGCGGCGGTCGCGATGGCGAGCGTCCGCCAGAGCATCCGCACGGCGGCGCTGATCAACGCCGATCCCGTCGCGGTGCTCAACGCGGTCGATCGCATCGTGCGCGCACTCGGACAGGCGCCGTTCGTCACCGCGTTCGTCGGGGTGCTCGACCCGGTCTCGTTCGAGTTCACGTTCGCGTCGGCCGGGCATCCGCCGGCGCTGCTGCGGGACCCGGACGGAGCGATAACATCGCTGGCGGAGGGCGATTTGCCGCTCGGGCTGCGCGGGCGATGCGACGAAGTCTCGCGCACGATCGAGATCGCGCCCGGCTCCACGCTGCTGTGTTACACGGACGGCTTGACGGAGTTCGACCGCGATCCGGTGGCCGGCGAACGGCGCGTGCGCGATGCGTTCGCGCGTGCGACGCGCGACGTCGCGCGCGAGATCTACGCGACGATCTCGCAAGGCCGCCCCGCGCACGACGACGTCGCGATCCTCGCCGTCACGTTCCACGAACCGCTCGTCGCGCTCGACGATCCGCGGCGCGCGTCGGTGTGGGGTTTCGACGCCACCGACGGGCAGGAAGCCGGACGCGCGCGCCGCGCGTACACCGACCGCCTCCATGCCGTCGGGTTGAGCGACGATGAGATCTCGAGCGCGGAGCTCGTGTTCGGCGAGCTCGTCGGCAACGTCGTGCGCTACGCGCCCGGCTCGATCACGGCGATGCTCGACGTGTCGGGTCCGTCGCCCGTGCTGCACGTCCTCGACGACGGCCGCGGGTTCGAGTTCCGGCCCCGGTTGCCCGTGGATCTCCTCTCCGAGCGCGGGCGCGGCTTGTTCCTCGTGACGGCGTTCGCCGACGAGCTTTCCGTCGAGCGCCGCCGCGGCGGCGGCAGCCACGCGCGGGCGGTCCTCACCGGACGAACCCGCCACGGGACGGTCGCGAGCTTGGGCCGGGACGTCGTTCTCTGATCAGGCAATGAGCCTCTGATTCGAGGGATGCGTCGTGGCCACGATCGTGGTACAATCCGTCCCGCGTGTCTACGACCGGCTCCCCCGCCCCGGGCCGTCCCCTGGACGATCCGCACGCGGGACACCTCGTTCAGATGTACGGCAGCGATCCCGCCCCCCTCATGCGCAGCGTGGGCCGATACCTGGCCGACGGGCTGTCGTCCGGTGAGGGCGCGGTCGTCATCGCGACGGAGAGCCATCGGGACGGCATTCTCGCCGAACTCGACATGCTGGGCGCCGACCCTGCGGCCGCGTTGCGCGACGGCCGGCTGGTCGTGCTCGACGCGCAGGAGACGATGGCGCGGTTCATCGTCGACGGCCAACCGGACCGCGAGCTCTTCGAGGCAACCGCCCGGCCGGTTTTGAGCGCGCTGCGGGCCCGCTGCCCGGCCGGCGTTCGCGCGTACGGCGAGATGGTCGGCGTGCTGTGGGAAGCGGGGCGCTTCGCCGCCGCGATCCGGCTCGAAGAATTCTGGAACACGCTGCTGGATCAGGGCGGCTTACGCCTGTTCTGCGCGTATCCGATCGACGTCTGCGGTGACGGCTTCACGCCGGCCGACGTCGACGCCGTCATGTCGTCGCACACGCACGTGGTCCCGACCGGTGCGGAGCTCGAAGCCGCGCTGGACCGCGCGATGCAAGACGTGCTCGGCACGTCGGCCGCCGCGCTGCGACCGCTGATGGACGCGAACTGCCGGGCGGCGTGGGCAGCGTTACCGCGGGCCGAAGCGACGATCTTGTGGCTGCGCGACAACGTGCCGAGCCTCACCGGTGCGATCCTGCGGCGCACGCGCGAGTACGCGCACCTCGCCTAGGGAATAGTCCTCCCTCCGCCAAGGGAGCGGCGTATGCTGGTGCAGGACGCGCGCGTCGCCATCGTCGCGGGAGCTTCGGGCGGGATCGGCGCGGCAACCGTGCGCGCGTTCCTCGCGGCCCGTTTTCACGTCGTCCTCGCCGCGCCGCAGGATGCGCTGCTCGCGGCCGTGGCGCGCGAGCTCGCGCCGCTGGGCGAGCGCGCGCTGATCGTGCCGACGGACATCACCGTGCGCGCCGAGGTCGACGCGCTGATCGCGCGGGCGCTGGTCGCGTTCGGCCGGATCGACGTGCTGGCCAACGTCGCGGGGATCGGTTCGAGCCCGTCGCTGTGCGACTGCACCGACGACGAGCTCGAACGCGTGCTCGCCGTGAACTTGCTGGGCGCGGCGCGGCTGATGCACGCGGTGCTGCCGGTGATGAAGGCGCAGCACCGCGGCGCGATCGTCAACGTGGGCTCGGTCGCCGGCGAGGCGGGGGTGATGGGGATTTATTCGGCGTCGAAGTTCGGGCTGCGCGGCTTGAGCGACTCGGTGCGCCGCGAAGTGCGCAGCTTCAACGTCGGCGTCACGCTCATCGAGCCCGGCTTCGTGCGCACGCCGATGAACCCGTCGATGCGCGATCTGCCCGGCCCGGAGATCGTCGCGGACGCAATCGTCGCCGCGGCGTCGCATCCGCGCCGCGTGCACGTCGTCCCCGCGCGCTATCGCGTGCCGGTGTTTCTGGTGAAGTCGTTCCCGGCGCTCGCCGACCTCGTGTTCGGCAGCGCGCGCATTCAGCAGCGGCTCAATCGCGACGCGCGCGCCGAGCGCGCCGCCCGCGCGGAAGCGAGCTCGTGAGCGAGCGGCGCGCCCCGCGCGCTGGCGAGCGGCGCGCTCCGCGCGCTGGCGAGCGGCGTGAGGCCGTCGTCGTCACGGGCGCGTCGAGCGGCATCGGTGCCGGCGCCGCCGTGTTGCTCGCGCACGCAGGGTTCATCGTGTACGCCGGCGTGCGCACCGACGCCGATGCCGCGCGCGTGGCGACGCTGCACGACCACGTTTGTCCGCTGCGCGTCGACGTCACGGACCGCGACGCGATTCGCGCCGCGGCCGCAATCGTAGCGGCGAGCGGGCACGCGCTGCGGGGCGTGGTAAGCAACGCGGGGATCGCCGTCGGCGGACCGCTCGAGTTCCTGCCCGTCGACGAGCTGCGCCGCATCTTCGAGATCAACGTCTTCGGCGCCATGGAGCTCGCGCAGGCATTTCTTCCGCAGTTGCGATCGTCGCGCGGGCGGCTGGTGTTCGTGGGCTCGATCTCGGGGCGGCTCGCGGTGCCGTTCGTCGCGCCGTACAGCGCGTCGAAGTTCGCGCTGCGCGCGTTCGCCGACGCGCTGCGCGTCGAGCTCGCCCCCGCCGGCATCGGCGTCTCGCTGATCGAACCCAGCGCGGTCAAGACGCCGATCTGGAGCAAGGGCCGCGACTCGCGGGGCGCGCTGCTCGCGCTGCTGCCGCCGGAGGCGATGGAGCGCTACGGCGCGCAGATGGAGGCGATGTTCGCCCAAGTCGAGCGCGAGGAGAGCGGCGCGATGCCCGTCGAGCACGTCGCGCGCGCGATCCTGCACGCGATCACCGCCGCCAAACCGCGCGCGCGCTATCTGCTCGGCAAAGGCGCGCGCGCGGGCAGCATCGTCGCGCTGCTGCCGACGGGCCTGCGCGACCGCGCGCTGCGCGCGTCGATGCGGTTGCCGTGATGCGGCGCCATGTCGCGCTGATGACGGCGGCCGCGTTCGCGTTCGGAACCGTCGCTTCGGCCGTGCCGGCGAGCGCGGTACCGAAGAAGCTCCTCGACTACCACGCGTACTCCGCGTGGCGGCAGATTCGCGACGTGCGCCTCACGCGCGACGGACGCCGGCTGGCGTACGCGCAGGTCGCCGCGGAAGCGGACGGCGAGCTGCTCGTGCGCGACCTCGGCGCGACGGCGGTGTTTCGCGCGCCGCGCGGCCGCGCGCCGCAATTTTCGCCGGACGGGCGGTTCGTCGTCTACCGCATCAGCGCGCCCGTCGCAGACGTGAAAGCCGCGGAGAAGGCTGCGAAGCCGCCCGATCAGCGGCCGAAGGACGGGCTCGGCATCGCCGACCTCGCCGACGTCGCGAACGCGCGCACGATGCTCGTCGACCGCGTGCGTTCGTTCGCGCTGGCACGCGACGGCACGACGCTCGCGTACCTGCTCGAACCGTCGCCGGCCCCGTCGCCCTCCGGTTCGCCCGCGCCGGCCGCATCCGCGGCGCCGCTCGCCGTCGCATCGCCCGCCGCGACGGCGTCGAGCGCGCCGAAAGGACCGGGAAAGGACGCGCCGACATCGCTCGCGATCCGCCGGCTCGGCGACGCGGACGCGACGCAGGTCGCGAGCGTCTCGGCGTACGCCGTCAGCGCGGACGGTTCGCACCTCGCGTACGTCATGCAGACGAAGACGGATGAGAGCATCCACGTGCGCGACGTCGCGAGCGGCAAGGACCAGCTCGTGGCGCACGGCGTCGCGCACCTCGTCTCGCCCGCGCTGTCGCCCGACGGCGCGTCGCTCGCGTGGCTGAGCGATCCCGACGCGTACGACGAGGCGGTGAAGAAGGAGACCGGCGCGCGCACGGCCTTCCGGCTGATGATCGCCGACACGCACGGCGGCGCGCCCGTCGAAGCGCTCGGCGCATCGACGCCCGGGCTCGCGCCGCGCACGTTCGCCGGCGACGCGCGCGCGCCGGAGTTCTCGCCCGACGGCAGCCGGCTCGCGCTGTGGACGGCGAACGTTCCGCTGCCGCGCCCGTCGTCCGCGCCCGCGCGCGTCGACCTGGACTTCTGGTACTGGCGCAACGGCGAGCTGCCCACGCAGCAGCGCCGCTCGGCCGAGAACCCGCAGCACGGCGCGTACCTCGCGCTGTACGACCTCGGCGCGCGCCGCGTGACGCAGCTCGGCACGCGCGACGTGCCGCAGGTGTCGCTGGCCGGCAACGAACGCTACGCGCTCGGCACGAGCGATGCTCCGTACGTCAAGCTCGCGACGTACGACGACCAGTATTACGACGTGTACCGCATCGACGTCGCGACCGGAGCACGCACACTGCTCGCGCGGAAGATGAAGAGCGACGCGCCGAGCCTGTCGCCGGCGGGGCGGTACGCCGCCGGGTACGATCCGCTGCGGCGCGCATGGTACACGCTGCGGCTGGCGGACGGGCGCAAGGCGTGGATCACCGATCCGCGGACGGTGCGCGCGGCGCTGGAGGACGACGATCATCCGACGACGCCGCCGCCGTACGGGTTCGGCGGCTGGACGCCGGGCGATCGCGGCGTGCTGATCTACGACCGCTACGACGTGTGGCTCGCGTCGCCCGACGGCGGGGCGCCGGTCAACCTCACGCGCGGCGCGGGCCGCGCGGCGCGGCGCATCTACCGCGTCGTGCGGCCGCGCACCGACGAACCCGACAGCGCGTTCGTCGCCGCGCGACCGGTCTTCGACCGCGCGCCGTACGTGCTGTCGGTCGTCGACGACCGCACGAAAGCGAGTGGTTTTGCAGCGCTTTCATCGCTGGCCGCGCAGACGCCGCGCATCACCCTGCTGCTCGACAAAGCGGTCGGCCCGCCGTGGCGCGGTCGCGATGGCGGCAGCCTCGTGTTCTCCGAGCAGCGGTTCGACGAGTTTCCCGATCTGTGGACCAGCGCGCCGCTGCCGGCCGCGGCCGAGCGTGTGAGCGATGCCAACCCGCAGGCGGCGCAATACGCGTGGGGCCGTTCGCGCCTGATCGACTACACGAACGCGCGCGGCGAGAAGCTGCGCGCGATCCTCACCGTGCCCGACGGGTTCGATGCGCACAAGCGCTATCCGATGCTCGTCTACGTGTACGAGAAGATGTCGGACGAGCTGCACGCGTACGTCGCGCCGGCGTCAGGCACGATCGTGAACCTGGCGCGCTACGCGAACCACGGCTACGTCGTGCTGCAGCCGGACATTCGCTACCGTATCGGGCACACGACCGCGAGCGCGGTCGACTGCGTCGGCTCGGCGGTGAAGCACGTGGTTGCGCTGGGATTCGTCGATTCCAAGCGGATCGGGATGGCGGGCCACAGCTACGGCGGCTACGAGGTCAACGCGCTCGTCACGCACACGGCCATCTTCCGCGCGGTCGAATCGGGCGCATCGGACTCTGATTTGCCGAGCTTGTACGGCGGCTTCTGGCAGTCGGGCGACGTGCAGCAGGCGTACTACGAGCGCAGTCAGGGGCGCATCGGCGCGACGCCGTGGGCCCGGCCGGACCTGTACGTGGAGAACTCGCCGCTGTTCTTCGTGCAGCACGTGCGCGCGCCGTATCTGCGCATTCAGAACGATCAGGACGGTTTCGTGCCGTACGGTCAAGGCGTCGAGTTCTTCACGGCGCTGCGCCGCGCCGGCAAAGAGGCCTACATGTTCAGCTTCATCGGCGAGAACCACGGCCTCGCGAAGCAGGCGAACAAAGACTACTGGACCGTGCACCTCGACGAGTTCTTCGACCACTTCCTGCTCGGTGCGCCGCGCCCCGACTGGATGAACCACAACGGCTCGTTCGAGACGCGCGGCGAGCGCGACGTCGAGTCGCTGTTCACTCCGGCAGGGGTGTAGCCGCGGCCGCTGCGTACTCGCGGCGGACCGCGTCGAGGTCGGCGGCCGGCTTGGGCAGTTGCAGGTCGAGCTCGTCGAGCGTGTCGGCGACGATGCGCGCGACGGCCAAGTTGCGGAACCACTTGTGGTTCGCGGGAATCACGTACCACGGCGCGCGCTTGGTGCTGCAGCGTTCCAGCGCGTCCTCGTACGCTTTGCGATAGTCGTCCCACCGCTTGCGCTCGGCGTAGTCGCTCTCGTTGAGCTTCCACCAGCTCTGCGGGTCGTCGAGCCGCTTCTTGAAGCGGCGCAGCTGTTCGCCGGGGCTGATGTGGAGGAAGAACTTGATGATGTGCGTCCCCGCCTGCGCGAGGTTCTTCTCGAACTCGTTGATGCGGTCGTAGCGCTTGCACCAAACGTCTTCGGCGACGAGTTCGTGCACGCGCGCGACGAGCACGTCCTCGTAGTGCGAGCGGTTGAAGATCGCGACGTGCCCGCGGGCCGGCGTCGCCGCGTGCGCGCGCCACAAGAAGTCGTGCGCGGCTTCTTCGGCCGTGGGCACCTTGAAGGCGTGCACGCTCGCGCCTTGCGGGTTGAACGCGCCGAAGACGTGGCGGACGGTACCGTCCTTGCCGCCGGCGTCGGGCGCCTGCAGCACGATGAGCACGGAGCGCTCGGCCTCCGCGTAGAGGCGGTACTGCAATGTGCGCAGCCGCTCGAGATCGGCTGCCGTCTCGGCCTTTGCGCCGCCCTCGCTCTCGTGCTTGCCGGTGAACGCCGGGTCGATGTCGCCGAGGTGAACCTTCGTGCCGGGCTCGACGGCGAAGTTCTTGCGGTAGTTCATAACGGCGGGAAGCTCGTCGCACGGCGCAGGAGGCCGACCGCGAACTTCGCGATGATCGCGCCCTCGCGCTCCGTCGTGAGCAACGCCGACGAGAAGGGTTCGTGCAGCATCTCCGGGGCCTTCGTCATGACCGAGCGCGCCAGCGTGACCAGGCTGCTCTGCATGTGTGAGAGCGCACGTCCCGGCGGCTGCGCGGCCTCGGTCAGCGCGATCGCGTCGGCGCTCGGCCGCGGAAGATCCAGCGGCGCGTCGGTGCGCGGCGCGCCGAGGGTCAACAGGGGCAGCAGCGTGTTCGCCGCGGCATCGCGCTTGTTCAGCGATTCTTTGAGTCCGAAGAGATCGCGCGCCGTGGCGGCGAGCGTCGTGTGGTCGTAGACGGTCTTCGAGACGGTGCCTTTCTCGATCCACGGCGACGCGACGACGGCGGGGACGCGAATGCCCAGCCGGGTGAAGTCGAACTCGGGTGAGATCTTACCGTCCGGATTGATCGCGGGCGGCGGCAAAACGTGATCGTACAGGCCGCCGTGCTCGTCGGTGGCGACGATCAGCATCGAGCGCTCCCACAGCGGGCTGTTGCGCAGCGCCTTGTACACGTCCGCGATCAGCACGTCGCCGTTCACCACGCCGTGGATCGGGTGCCAGTCGTTCGCGCGGAACATCCCCTCGTTGAAGTAGCGCGGTTCGATGAACGAGTACGCCGGCAGCGTCCCGGCCGCGCAGTCCGCGAAGTACCGCGTGATGTACTCGTAGTTGGTCCCGATGTAGCGCAGCTGATGGTCGAGCGCCAGCGATTGCGGGAAGTCGTGGAAGTAGATGCGCCAGCCGACGTTCGCATCGGACAGGTTCTCGTAGAGCGAACGCATCTCGTACAGCCGCACGGCGTTGTCGGTGTGCCCGCCGGAGGTCGCCGCGTGCACGAAAAACCGGTTCGGCCACGTCGGGCCAGGTACCGACGCGAACCAGTGGTCGCACAGCACGAACTGCTGCGCCAGCGCGGTGAGCGCCGGGACGTGGTCGGGACCGTGGCAGCGCATCACCGGCGCGGCGGTGCGTACGTCCTTGGTGACCTGCGCGTAGTCGTACAGAAAGCCGTTGTTGTGCAACGCAACGGGATCCGCCGGCCAGTCGCCGCTGCGCCCGAAGAGCTGGAGTTGCACGTTCGCGATGTCGTGGTCCGGTCCGGGATCGATGTCCGGCACGTACGGCGCGTCGGGCGACACCGTCACCGAGAACCCGCTGCTCGTCAGCGGGTACTCGAAGTTGACCTCGTTGCCGGTGAGGCCTTCGAACGGCACGCCGTTGCTGGGAAAATAGCCGAGCATGTGATCGAACGAGCGGTTTTCGAGCAGCAGCACGACGACGTGCTCGATCTTCTCGCTCATGGTTACGGCAGCTTCGTCGGGATGCTTTGCGGGAAGTTGAAGAAGTTGTCGGGATCGACCGCGTGCTTCACATCGACCAACCGCTTGAGGTTGGGGCCGTAGTACGCGTCCAAGTAGTCCTTGATGTTGTGGTCGACGTAGTTGCAGTAGGCGCCGTGCGCGAACGGCAGCATCGCGGTGCGTACGCCCTCGATCCACGTCTCCGACTTGTCCTGATCGGCCGGGTCGGTCCAATACGTGTCGTACTGAACGATGAACACCCCTTTGCGGTGCGGCACCGGCGTCGCGTCGACCGCCACGCGCCCGGGTGCGCCGCCGCCCGCGAGCAGCTGGATCATGCTGGGCTCGTTGGTGTCCCAGTCCGTCTGCGGCGGCGCGGCTTCGATCTGCGCCTTGAGCAGCGCGAGCGCTTGCGCGGGGAAGACCTCGTACGCCACTGCCGACGTGCTCTTGAACTGCTGGCGGTCGTTGTGCGGGTGGAGCATCCACTCCAGCTTGGTCGGATCGGCACCGGCGAAGAACGCCGCCGCGGTGGAGTAGGGCATCATCTGCACCTGCACGCCGGTCGGCGGCGCCGCCGCGAGCATCGGCGCGAGCAGCGCGCTGAAGCCGGCAAGATCGGCGGGCGAGTCGGGCGTGAGCACGCCGAACAGCGTGATCACGCCGTTGACCGCAAGCCGCAAGAACGTCGAGAGCCCGTCGGGCACGTTCGGCGCCCAATGCTGCCACGCATCGACGACCGCGGTGAAATCGCTCCACTGCCAGGTGATGTTGCAGAGCGCCACCAGCCCGATCGGGTGCACGCGAAAATCGAACGACGTCACGATGCCGAAGTTGCCGCCCCCGCCGCCGCGGCACGCCCAGTACAGATCGGCGTTCTGATGTTGGTCCGCGCGAACGTAATCGCCGTTCGCGTTCACGAGCTGGACGCCGGCGATGTTGTCGCAGGTCAGCCCGTACTTGCGCGACGTCACGCCGAATCCGCCGCCGAGCGCGAGCCCCGCGATCCCCACGCTGAGACCACTGGCCGCCGGGACGGTAAGCCCGACGTCGAAAAGATTTTCGTGCAGATCGAGACAGAACACGCCGGCGCCGATCCGTGCGATGCCGGCCTGCGCGTCGACGCTGATCTCGTCCATCTCGCTGACGTCGACGATCACGCCGCCCTCGACGAGTGAGTATACCTCGTAGCTGTGGCGGCCGGAGCGCGCGCGCAGCGGCAGCTTGTTCTCGCGCGCGAAGCGCACGGCGTTCTGCACGTCGGAGACGTGCTGCGCGAACACGACGTTCTTCGGAATCAGCTTGCTGTAGTCGACGGACAAGCGAAAGTTGTGCCGCGCCGCGTCCCAGCCAGGGCTGTTGGAATCGAGCACACGTCCGGTCAGTTGTTGCATGGCCACCCTCCTCGCGCAAGCGGGCGAACGGGGTTCGGTGGCCGGTACGGTTCGCCTCCAGCCGCTTGCCGCGGCGACTTCTGGCGGGGGTGGCATCCGGGCACCGGGCGTGGTATGATCGCCGTTGCTGCCTCCGGGCAGCGCCCGCCGTCCCTCCAGGGAGGCCGGGGTCGTGGCGCTTTCGGGCGCCACGTGTGTAGGGTCCGACCAGCTCGGGCCGTTTCCCACCTACATCACCACGAGGTTCACCCCAATGCCGCCACCCAAAGGCAAGCGCGCGTCGGCGAAAAAAGATCGCCGCCCGAAGCGCAAGGTCTGCAATTTCTGCGCGGAGCGCTCCGGCGTTCTCGACTACAAAGACACGACGCGCCTGCGCAAGTACATCAGTGAGCGCGGCAAGATTCTGCCGCGCCGCATCTCGGGCAACTGCGCGTCGCACCAGCGCGCGCTGACGACCGCCGTGAAGCGCGCGCGCGTCATCGCCCTGCTGCCGTTCGTGGTCCAGTAGGAGCGCCGCAGTGAAGGTCATTCTCACCGGCGACGTCAAGCCGCTCGGCTCGCGCGGCACGGTCGTGGACGTCAAAGACGGCTACGCCAACAACTACCTGTTCCCGCAGCAGCTGGCGGTCGTCGCCAGCCCCGGCGCGATGAAGCAGCTCGAACAGCAGCAGCACGCCAAGAAGCGCAAACAGGCCGAAGAGGTCGCGAACGCTCAGGACGTCGCGACGACGCTCGAGCAGAGCGTCATCAAGGTGTCGGCGAAAGCCGGCGGCAACGGGCGTCTGTTCGGTACCGTCACCAACGGGCAAGTCGCCGACGCGGTGCACGAGCAGCTCGGCCTCACGATCGACCGTCACAAGATCGAGATGAAGGACGGCATCAAGGCGCTCGGGACGTATCCCGTCGAGATTCGCCTCGGCAACAACATCATTGCCAAGTCCGCGGTGCAAGTCGTCGCGCTGAAATAAGCGCCGCATGCGACTGAGCGCCGACGAGAAGACTCGCCGCGAGGTCGCGGCGCTCTACGACGTCCTCGCCGACGCGCTGGGGACGGAGAAGGTCGTCATGCGCGCCGGCAAGCTCGGCACGCTCAAGGAGATGCGCTCGCAGTCGATCCCCGATCGCCTGCTGGCGCTGCAGCGCATCGTCTTCGAGGATCCGAGCCTCGAGACGCGCCCTGCGAAGGCGCAGTACAAGACGATCATCGCGGAGATCGAGGACCGGCTCGCCGACCTCGTTGCGCAGCGCACCGTCGGCGATCAGATCGAGGCAAAGATCAACGCGAAGATGGTGCAGCGCCACAACGAGTACGTACGCGAGCTCAAGCTCGAAGCGCTGCGCGAAGAGGCCGGTCCCGAGACGCCCGCGACGCAGAAGCGGCTGGCGGATCTCGAAGCGCTCGAGCTGCGCGGCCTCGCGCGCGCGGCGCTCGACGTGCTGCGGCCCAAGTCGCTCGATCAGGTGGTCGGCCAGGAGCCCGCGATCAAAGCGCTCATCGCCAAGCTCGCGTCGCCGTACCCGCAGCACGTGATCCTGTACGGTCCGCCCGGCGTCGGCAAGACGACGGTCGCGCGGCTCGCGCTCGAGATGGCAAAGGCGCGCCCGCACGCGCCGTTCGCGCCCGGCGCGCCGTTCGTCGAAGCGGCCGGCACGACGCTGCGCTGGGACCACCGCGAGACCACGAACCCGCTGCTGGGCAGCGTGCACGACCCGATCTACCAGGGCGCGCGGCGCGACTTCGCCGACAGCGCGGTTCCCGAGCCGAAGCTGGGCCTGGTGACGCGCGCGCACGGCGGCGTGCTGTTCATCGACGAAATCGGCGAGATGGATCCCGCGATGCAGACGCGGCTGCTCAAGGTGCTCGAGGACAAGCGCGTGACCTTCGAGTCGTCGTACTACGACGAGCACGATCCCAACGTCCCCGCCTACGTGAAGAAGCTGTTCCGCGACGGCGCGCCCGCGGACTTCGTGCTGATCGGCGCGACGACGCGCGATCCCGAAGCGATCGACGCCGCGATCCGCTCGCGCTGTGCGGCCGTGTACTTCGAGCCCCTCACCCAGGCGCAGGTGGCGCGCATCGTGCGCGAAGCGGCGCAGCGGCTGGGCGCGAAGATCGCGCGGCGCGTCGCCGACCTCATCGCCTCGTACACGATCGAAGGCCGCAAGGCGGTGCAGATCCTCGCGGACGCCTACGGTCACGCGCTCGAGCGCGCCGGGAGCACGCGCAGCGCGACGGTGCGCGACGACGACGTGCTGGAGGTCGTGCAAGCCGGGCGGATCGTGCAGCACACGCCGGCGCGGGCGCGGCGCGCGCGGGAGATCGGCAAAGCGCACGGGCTGGGCGTCATCGCGTACGTCGGCTCGATCGTCGAGATCGAAGCGGCGGCATTTGCCGCGCGCGAGCCGCGCAAAGGCGCCGTGCGCTTCAACGACACCGCCGGCTCGATGGCGCGCGACGCGGTGTTCAACGCTGCATCGGTGATCCGCGCGGTCGCCGGCATCGATCCGGCCGACCACGACCTGCACGTCAACGTGGTCGGCGGCGGAAACATCGACGGGCCGTCGGCGGGGCTGGCGTTTTTCCTTGCGCTCTATAGTGCGCTCGCGCAGGAGCCGCTGCCGCAGGACGTGGCGGTGACGGGCGAGGTGTCACTCGCGGGCAACGTGCGCGGCGTCGGTGGAATTGTGGAGAAACTGTACGCGGCGCGCCAGGCGGGCATGAGAGCCATTCTCGTTCCCAAAGAGAACGCACGCGAGATTGACGCGACGCCCGAGGGAATCGACGTGATCCCCGTCGGAACAGTCGCGGAAGCGCTCGCCGCACTCGGCGTGCGCGTCCCCGCGCCGCCGGTGCTCCGCGCACGCCGAACGACTACGAAAGTGTCCCGTTGAACGTCGCTCCGTTCGTCTCCACGATCGACCGCATCCCGCCGAGCAATCTCGAAGCGGAGATGGCGCTGCTCGGCTCGATCCTGGTCGACAAAGAGATGATGTCGACGGTCGCCGAGATCGTCCAGCCGTCCGATTTCTACGCGTCGCTGCACGAGTCGATCTACCTTGCGCTGTTCGCGCTGTACGAGCGCGGCGAGCCGCTCGATAAGGTCGCGCTGGCCGAAGAGCTGCGCAACCGCGGCATGCTCGACAAGATCGGCGGGCTCGCGTACCTCAACTCGCTGATGGACACGGTGCCGACCGCGGCGTCGGCCGAGTACTACGCGCGCATCGTGCGCGAGAAATCCACGCTGCGCGGGCTTATCCACGCCGGCACGCAGGTGACGCAGCTCGGCTATGAGTCCGAAGACGACGTCCCTGCGGCGATCGATCGCGCGGAGCAGGTCGTGTACGACGTCGGCAACCGCAGCGATCACAACGCGTTTGCCACGGTGCCGTCGCTGCTGCTGGGCGTGTTCCAGTCGCTCGAGCGTCGGCACGAACAGAAGGGCGACCGGACCGGCGTCACGTCGGGTTACCGCGACATCGACGACTACACCGCGGGCTGGCAGCCCGGCAACCTCATCATCATCGCGGCGCGCCCCGCGATGGGCAAGACCTCGATCGCGCTCAACATGGCCGTCGCCGCGGCCAAGGACGAGAAGAAGCCGATCGCCGTGTTCTCGCTCGAGATGACGAAGCAGGAGCTGGTCGAGCGCTTCCTGTCGTCGGAAGCGCGGCTCGACGCCTCGAAGCTGCGCCGCGGCGCGATCGCGGACCGCGATTGGGAGAAGATCGGCCACGCGATGGGCGTGCTGCACGAGCTGCCGATCTATCTCGACGACGGCGGTGCGGTCACCGTGACGGAAATCCGCTCGCGCCTGCGCCGCCTGAAGTCCGCGCACGGCCTGAGCGCGGTAATCGTGGACTACCTGCAGCTCGTGCGCCCCTCGACGCTGTCCCGCCAAGGCGTGAACCGCAACGAAGAACTCTCGGAAATCTGCCGCGTCCTCAAAGCAACGGCGAAAGACCTAGAAGTCCCGATCATCGCGCTAGCCCAGCTGAACCGCGCCGTCGAAACGCGCGCCGACAAACGCCCAATGCTGTCGGATTTGAGAGACTGTCTGGCCGGCGACGCGCTGGTCGCAAACGCCGACACCGGCGAACGCATCCCGATCCGCGACATCGTAGAACGTGGCCTCCGCTTCGACGTGTGGGCCATTGACGACCGCATGCGCCTCGTCCGCCGCCCGATCGTGGACGCCTGGAAGGTCGGCGATAAACCGGTCTACCGCGTGACGACCAAGAGCGGTCGCGTGATCAGATGCACGGAGGGACACCGGTTCCTGACGCTGTCAGGGTGGTCGGAGCTTCGCGATCTTACCTCGGGACGGTCGGTCGCGGTGCCGCAGCGTGACGAATTCGCCGGCCGCGTTCAAACGCTCCATTCTCAGGGGGCGTTTGGCGCCAGATCGTTCGGACCATCGAAGGCGCTGGCCGATCGAGCCGACGCCGAGTTCTCGGACGCGTTTACGATGGGAGACATCTTGTGGGATCCGATCACCTCGATCATACGGCAAGGCGTCGAGGCGGTTTACGATCTTACGGTCGGCGATCTGCACAACTTCTGCGTTGATGATATCGTGACGCACAACTCCGGCGCTATCGAGCAGGAAGCGGATATCGTTACGTTCTTGTACCGCGATGTCTATTATAATAAGGAGACGTCGGTCGAGCCCGATGTTACCGAGTTCATCATCGCGAAGCATCGGAACGGGAAGGTTGGGACGATCAAGCTGCGGTTCCAGCCGGAGCACACATTGTTCGTCCCGTACGGCGACGAGTCGCACTATCCGAATCCGTAGCGACGGCCGATAGATGGACGGGACGCAGGGAATCGTGCCGGCCGAGCTCACGCTCGGCGTCGCCGACATCGATGCGACCGAACGGTTCTACCGGGACGTGCTCGGCGTCGAGCTCATGCGCCACGGTGATTCCGTGCGAATCACGTTCGGCGAGTTCACGCTCGTGTTCGAGCATGCGCCGCCGACGACGCGCGCGAAGTTCGAGCTCGGGCTGCGCGTTCGCGACGGTGCCGCGCTCGATGTCATCGCGAAGCGCGTCGGCGCCACGACGTACGATCGCGACGGCGGCGGCCGCGCGCTGTTCGTGACCGACCCGGACCACTACACGATCGAAATCTTCTCGCGCTGACGGAGACGGACAAACAAAAGACGCCCCGGTTAGGAGCGTCTCGTGTTTGCTGCGCTGGACCGGGTCTAGTGGTGGCGGCGGTAGTACGCTTGGCGGCGCGCGGCAGCTGCGCGCTGCTCTGCGCGCTTCTGGCGCACCTTGTGATTGTAGTTCGTGATGAGCACCGCAGCGGCCGCACCGCCGATGATGATGTTGCGCGTGCTCGCCGCACCGTCAGCGAGGGCCGGTGCGATCGCCCCGAAGGTCATCGTCGCAGCCAGGGCTGCTGCAGTCAGCGTTTTCTTCATGATTCCAGGTTTGTACCCGGAACCGAATACCGCGTAACAGCGTGGCAACGGAAGCAACCGGTTGCAGCTGCTACGCGGTGCGCTCGACCAGTCGCAGGCGTGGGCGTTGACCGGCGGCGAGCAGCCGCGCGAACTCTTCGGCCGGCTGCGCTCGGCCCAGGCGAAAGCCTTGGCCGTCGTCGCAGCCCAGCTCGCGAACGAATGCCGCTTGTTCGTCGGTCTCGATCCCTTCGGCGACGACGCGCAGTCCGAACGCCTTCGCGATGTTCACGATCGACACGACGATCGCTCGGTCGGACTCGTCGACCGTGACGTCGCGAATGAACGTGCGGTCGATCTTGAGCATCGTGACCGGGAGCCGTTTGAGATGCGCGAGGGAGCTGTAGCCGATGCCGAAATCGTCCATTGCGATCTGAACGCCCAGCTCGCGGAGCCGTTCGAGCGCCGGGAGCGCGGCGTCATCGAGCGCCGCGGTTTCGGTGACTTCCATGACCAATGCGTGGGGCGGGATGCCGTGCTGCAACAATGCGTTTGCAACGTGGTCGCTGAGATCGTCTTCACGCAGATCGCGTGCCGACAGGTTCACCGACATGCTGAGACTCGGTACGATGGTGCGAAACTTCGCCGCCGCAGCGCACGCTTCGAGCAAGACCCAGCGATCGATCTCGACGATCGAGGACGAAGCTTCCGCAATCGGGACGAAGACCTCGGGCGAGATCGTGCCGCGGATCGGATGATGCCACCGCAGCAGCGCCTCGCAGCCGACGATCTCGTTGCGCGCGAGGTCGACCAGCGGCTGATACTCCAGCTTGAGCTCGTTGCGCGCCAGCGCTTCACGCAGCTCGGCCTCGAGCGCATACCGCTCGACGTCTTGCGCCTGGAGCGCGCTCTCGTAGATCGCGAGGCCGCCGCCGCCCGCGGCCTTCGCGCGGTACATCGCGGCGTCGGCGTGCGCGGTCAGCGCTTCGGCGTCCCGGCCGTGGTCGGGGAACACGGCCGCGCCAATGCTGGCACCGACGTAGACCGTTCGCTCGTGCAAGCGGATCGGTGCCGAGAGCGTCTCGATCACGCGCCGCGCGAGGAACTCGACGTCGGTGATGCTGGCGATGCGGGACAGCAGGATCACGAACTCGTCGCCGCCCGGGCGAGCGATGAAGTCGGCACCGCGCACGCACTTTTGCAGGCGGACCGCGACCTCGCGCAGCACCGCATCGCCCGCGCCGTGGCCGAGCGTGTCGTTGATCGCCTTGAAGCGGTCGAGGTCGAGGAACAACAGCGCGAATCGGTTGCCGTCGGTGCGGGCCGCCGCGACGGCCTCTTGCAGCCGCTGCTCCAGGGAGAACCGGTTCGGCAGCGCGGTGAGCCGGTCGCTGTGCGCGGCATCGTAGAGCTCGCGCTGCGTGCGTTTGAGCTCGGTGATGTTGATCGAGACGCCGACCGCACCGATGATCTCGCCGTCGCGGTCGACGAGCGGCTCGACGTGGTGCTGCAGCCAGTGCTCGCCGTGCACCGATTGCGCGCGCACGTGGCGGCCGGTGAGGACGTCGCGGATGAGATCTTCGGAGATCAGCGCGGCGCACGGCCGGCCGATCAGCGATGCGCTGGCGAGGCCGAGCTCGCCGAGGGCACCGCCGGAAACGGCCGAGAAGCGGGCGTCCCGCCCGACGGTCCACAGGACGGCGTCGACGTTGTTCTCGACCAGCTGTAGGCTGTGCGAGTTTTCGTTGAGCTGCGACTCGGCGACCCGCTGCGCGCTCACGTCCCGCAGCGAGATCAGCGTTTCGTCCGCGGTCGGCTTGATGCGCACTTCGATCCAGCGCAACAGGGCGGGGAACGCGTGCGTCCGCTCGACCGGAAGCCCGCTGCGGCGGGCGGCGCGAATGTCGGGCAGCAGCGCCGACGCGAGCGGATCCGCCGCGTTCTCGAGCAGGAAGCCGATGCCGGCCTCGGCCGTGCGATCCAGGATGCGCTCGGCCTCGTCGTTCATGTGCGTCACGCGGAGGTCCGCATCGACGATGCAGATGCCTTCCCGGACGGCTTCGAGCACGTTGAAGTGCCGTTCGACGGCATTGGCCGCGGCATGGCGTGCGCGTCGTGCGGCGTAGCGAATGCGGACCAAGGACACCGCGCTGACGACGGAGAGCCCGCCGCCGACGAGCGTGGGCGCCCATTCCGCGAACGAGGTCATGCGCGCCGATCCGCCGCCGGCGCACGGGCGGCGAGCGAGAGCACGACGGCGATCGAGACGAGTAGCGTATTCATCCGTGAAAAAGAGTCCGTTTCGGAGACGGCGCGGTCGTGCGGCTGCCCGACGAAGGAGCTTTTCCCGATGAGGTTTGCCGCGTAACGGCCCGCGGCACGGGCTGCGGTTAAGTCTGCGTCAGGCCTCGCGCTACGTGACCGGCCGCGTTCACGCTGCGTTGACGCGTCGACGACGCTGCGGCGCAACGGGGGCGCGCGGAACCCGATGATGAAGCACGGCCTGTGAAATCGCCGCGCATCCTCGTCACGGCGTCGCGCGGCGATGCGGTCGCGGAATTTCTCGAGGCTCTGCGCGATGCCGGCGCCTCGCCGCGGCGGATCGAGCCGGGTGATGGGGCACGCGCCGCGCTGGACGGCGCCGCCGGTGTGGTGCTGACCGGCGGCGTCGACGTCGATCCGGCGGCGTACCGGGCGCCCGCGTCGGCGTTCGTGACCGAGACGCAGCCCGAGCGCGACGTCTTCGAGATCGACGTGCTGCGTGCCGCGCGCGAGCGCAGCTTGCCGGTCTTGTGCATCTGCCGAGGCCTGCAGATCGCGAACGTCGCGTTCGGCGGCACGCTGATCGCGGACGTCCCGCAGCATCTCGGCGATGCGGCGACGCTCTCGCACGACGTCGGCGAACCCGGGCAACATGGCGGCTGGCGCATCGTGCCCGCGCACGTCGTCGACATCGAACCCGACAGCGCGCTCGCGCGCATCGCCGGCGCGAAGCAGCTCGCGACGAACGCCGCCCACCACCAGGCCGTCGACCGCTGCGCCGGCGACTTGCGCATCGTCGCCCGCACGTGCGACGGCATCGCCGAAGCGCTGGAAGCGCGCTTCGAAACGCCGTTCTGGCTCGCGGTCCAATGGCATCCGGAATCGACGTACGCGACGGACGATGCAAGCCGCGGGATCTTCACGGCGTTCGTCAACGCCGCGCGCTGACGGCGGGCCGGCTACAGTCCCGTTACGCGCTGGATCGCGAGCGATGAGAGTGCCACCGCGATCCACAGCAAGAACCCTAGGGCCAGCGGGCGCGCGCCGGCGCGCAGCAGGCGCGCGAGCTCGGTCTGCAAGCCGATCGCCGCGAGCGCGACGCTGATCAGAAAGATTGCGACCATCGCGATGCCGTCGTGCCACGCGCCGGGGATGACGCCCGTGCTGTTCACGAGCGCCGCGACGAGAAACCACAGGATGAACCACGGCACGATGCGGCGCCACGGGACGGGCTTACCTTCGCCGCGCTTTTGATGCGCGCGCCGGAGCGCGATCGCCGCGACGATCGGAAGGATCAGCGTCGCGCGCGTCAGCTTGACGATCGTCGCGTGGTCGCCCGCGTCGCGCCCGTAGGCGTAGCCGGCCGCGACGACGGACGAGGTGTCGTTGATCGCGGTGCCCGCCCACAGCCCGAACGCGTCTTGCGAAAGCTGCAGTGCGTGCCCGATCGGCGGAAAGACCAGCACGGCGACGACGTTGTAGAAGAACACGGTCGCGATCGCGAGCGCGATCTCGGCTTCCTCGGGCTCGATCACCGACGACACCGCCGCGATCGCGGACGCGCCGCAGATCGCGGTGCCGACGCCGACGAGTATGCGCAGCGCGCCGCCGATGCGCAGCAGGCGGCCCAGCAGCGGGGCGAGGACCAGCGCGACGGCGATCGTGCCCAGCGTAACCGGCAGCGTGCCGAGCCCCGTCCGCGCGACGACCGCGAGCGACAGGCCGAAGCCCGACACGACGATCGCCGCTTGCAGCACGCTGCGCGCGGAGAACGCGACGCCGGGCTTGCACGCCGCGGGCAGCGGCACGATCGCGCGGATCAGCACGCCGAGCACGATCGCGAAGACCGGCGCGCCGACCAGCGGCGCGAAGCGGGCGCAGAGCACGGCGACCACGGCGACGGCCGCGGCGAGGAGGATCCCCGGCAGCAGCACGCTACGGGACTGCGTTCGACGCGGCGACCTCGTGCGCGCCCGGCTCGCCGATCCCGTGGCGCAGATACGAGCGCGACAGCTCTACATACTCGACGCCGGCGTGCTCGACCCAGTGCACGGCCACGCCTTCCAACTGCTTCTTGACCACGGCCGGTGCGCCGGCGACGACGACGCGCGCCGGGATCTGCGCGTTCGCCGCGACGACCGCGCCCGCCGCGACGAGGCTTTGCTCGCCGATCACCGCGTCGTTGAGGATCACGGCGTTCGAGCCGATCAGCGAGCCGCGCCCGATGCGGCAGTCTTCCATCACGGCGCAATGCCCGATCGTGACGTCGTCTTCGATGATCGTGGTCGAGCCTTCGCTCACGTGCACGACCGCATTGTCCTGCACGTTCGCGCGCGCGCCGATGCGGATCGGCCCGTTGTCGCCGCGGATGATCGTGCCGAACCAGATCGACGCCTCTTCGCCGACCTCGACGTCGCCGATGAGCACGGCGGTCGGCGCGATGAACGCGGAGGCGGCGATCTTCGGGCGCTTGCCGCGGTACTCGATGATCATGCGCTAGGAAACCTCACGAAGGACGAGGGCGGACGCGGCGCAGCCCGAACGCGAAGGATTCGCCGGAGGCGCATCCACTTGAGCGAGCACCGTCATCGTACCCCCCTACGCGGGACGAAGGTCGTCCCCCGCCCCAAACCTGACGATCCCGACTACACCGATGTGAACTACCGCTACGCCGGACAGACCGGCCACATCCACGAAGTCGTCGAGATCGGCGGGCGCGAGCTCGCGAAGGTCGGCTTCGACGACCGCAAAATCGTCTACTACTACCTCGCCGACCTCGATCGCGAAGAGGCCGCGCCCAAACGCACGTTCCACGACCTGCCCGAGGAGACGACCTAAGTGCTTACCGCCGCCGCTCCGCCGCTCCCCGTCCCCGTGTACTCCGGGTTCGACTATGTCACCATCGACGCGCAGCGCCGGCGGGTCTACGCCGCCCACGGCGGCGCGAACCGGCTGCTGATCGTCGACGCCGACTCGGGCAAGATCGTCGGTCAGGTGCGTGTCGGGCCCGTGCGCGGCGTCGCGTTCGATCCGGAAACCGGCCACGTGTTCACGGGCGGCGGCGACAACGTCGTGAGCGAGGTCGATCCCGTCGCGCTCAAGGTTGTCAACCACGTCGACGTCGGTGGCTCCGTCGACGCGATCGCGTACGATCCGTCCAACGGGCGCATCTACGCCGACGAGGACGACGGCGCGCGCGTGTGGGTGGTCGACGCGAAGACGTTCAAGATCGTCAAGACGATCGCGATCCCCGGTCACAAGCCCGAGTATCTGGCGATCAATCCGAAGACGCACGAAGTGTACCAGAACATTGACTCCGACTCGGAGATCGCGGTGATCGATCCGAAGACGATGACGGTCAGCCGCACGATCCCCACGCCGGAGATCAAGCACAACCACCCGCTGCAATACGACCCGGAGTACGACCAGATCGTGGTGGCCGGCGGCGGCGTGATGAGCGCGTATTCACCGAGCGGAAAGAAGATCGGCGAAGCGCCGGTCGGACGCTTCGATCAGTGCGACCTCGACCCGACGCAGCACGTGCTGGCGTGTGCGGGCGACGGCGGCGTCACGCGCTTTCGCCTGCAGCGCAACGGCGCGCCGCAGGTGCTCGACAAGACCGCCGTCGACGCCGGCGTTCACACCAACGCGATCGACTCCAAGACGCACGCCGTGTTCGCGGTGTGGGGCGACCGCGACGGCAAGGGCGACTTCGTCCAGAAGTTCACGCCGTCGCCGTAGTCACACGCGTTTCGTGACGACGTCGACCATGGCGTCGACGACGTCCGGATCGAATTGGTCGCCGCGCCCGGCGACCAGCCGTTCCAGCGCATCGGACGGTGCGAGCGGCGGGCGGTACGGGCGCCGGCCGATCATCGCATTAAACGCATCCGCGACGGCAACGATGCGCGCGACCGGCGGGATCTTGTCCCACTTGAGTCGGTCGGGGTAGCCGGCGCCGTCGAAGCGCTCGTGGTGGTTGCGGACGGCGGGCACGAGGTCCGCGATGAGCGGTACCCGTTCGACGATTTCGGCGCCGGCCCGCGCATGATCGCGCATGATCGTCATCTCGGCGTCATCGAGCCCGCGCGGCGCGCTGAGGATCGCGATCGGCGTCGTCACCTTGCCGATGTCGTGCACGAGTCCCGCGCGCGTGAGGTGCAATATCTCGGTTTTCGACGCGTGCATACGCGTGCCCAAGCGCGCGCACCACGACGCGACCGCCCGCGAGTGCTCCGCCGTCAGTACGTCTGCTTGATCGAGGCGTGTCAGCAAACCGTCGATCACGACATCGACTTCGTCGACGGCTTCGTGCATTGTCGGCCCCGCGCTCGCCCGCGGGCGGGCTAGGAGCGCTTCGACGTCGGCTCGTGCGGCGTCGAACGCGCGGGCCGCTCGGCCATCGGCGTGTCCGACCGCGCGCGCAACGCCGTCCAGCGCGGCCGCGATGACCTCCATAGCCGGCAGGATGCCTGCGTACCGATCGCATGCGGTGTCGACCCAGTTTGCCAGCAGCGACCAATCGGCGGCGGCGGCTGACGCAGCGCAGTGTTCGACGAAGCGTGCCGCGACAATTTTTGCGCCGATCGTGCGATGCCCGGGGGCGAGCCGGTCGACCGCCGCATTGGCCATCGTCCACGCATGTGCGGAGTTCACGACGCCGCCTCCATGAGCATCGGCGCGGCAGATTCTGGTACCGGCAGCCGGCCGATGAACCGAGCGACTCCGCGGAGATCGCGGCGGTCGAGCTCGTCGAGCGCATCGCCGAGCGCGATATACGCCGAGGCCTGATGCGATCGGCAGGCGTCGAACGCGGCAACCGCTTCGACTAGCGATCCGAAGCGGCCGTTGCCGTCACCGGCCGCTACGCGAGCAGCCTCGATCGCGTCGCGCGTCGCCCGCTCATCGCCGAGCAGCGCTTGGGCTAACGCGAGATACGCCGCCGTGCGGACCGCGAGTGGTTTGTCGCGCTCGATCGCGACTAGGCTCGTGCGTGCCGACTCGATCGCGGCATATGCTTCGTCGTGCTTTCCGGCCGCAGCCGCGTACGCGGCGATTTCCGCCCAGCGATACGCCATACGGTCATCGAAGAGCTTGTCCGCGCCGGGCGCAAGCATGTCGTACGCGTGTTCGAAGCGCCCCTCCCACGCGGCGCGGAGCGCCTGCGCGGGAAGCAGCGCCTCGCTGACGGCCGCGGTCAAGAGCACGCGCATCTCGGCGAGCTGCGCGTCCAGCCGCTCCAGCGCGCTGATGTCGCCGGCATCGACTTCGATCGCGTACGCGTTGAGCATCGCATACAGACGTAGCCCGTCACTGCCGGCTTTGCGTCCGGCCTCCTCCAAGCGCATCAGGGTCTGCCGCGCGGCCGGCACGTCATCATCGTGCAGCATCGCGAGATTGAAGAGCACGCTGAGCGCGCGTGCGGCGATATCGTAGAGGAACGCTTCGTCCGCGCGCGCCAGCGCGCGTTCCGCGAGCGTCTTCGCGGCTGCGTGGTCGCCGTCGTTGAGCGCGACGTACGACGCTTGGTGCAGCACCCTGGCACGCCGCCCATCGTCTTCGACCCCAGGCAGCCGCGCGAGCGCGCGCCGGGCGGCGTCGCGCGCACGGTCGAGATCGTGCGTTTGGACGTACGCCGTGCCGAGCAGCGCCCACAGCGCGGCGTCCGCATCCGGGTTGGCGCGCGTCTCACCGAGCGCCGCTTCCGCTTCGAGCAGGGTGATGACGTCGTGCCGGCCGCGACGCACGAGATCCATCCCGTAGCGGATGACGATCTCGCGCCGGACGCCGTCGCGCGCGTTGTCGATCGCCATGCGAAACCACGCTTCAGACACGTCGTAGCTCTCGTCAAGCGACGCCAACGCTCCCTTGAGCGCGAGCGCGACCGGGAAACGCGTCAGCATCGTGTCGGACAGGGCCGCGAGCGCCTGCGCGAGCGCCGTCACCTCACCGCGGTCGAGTGCGGAAAAGCCGCGTCGTTCCAGGGCAGCGGCGAGTCGTTCTCGATCGCCCGCGCGCACGCGCAGCGCGAGCGCCTCGCGCCAGCGTCCGTCGCGCTCGAGGGCGGCGGCGGCGCGATCCAGGATGACGCCGCGCCGCGCGGGTGCGTAACGGGCCAGCCGATCGTCGATGCGAACGCGGCAGGGCTCGTGGAACGCATCGCCGCCGTGGACCGCGAAGGTCAGCCGGGATTCACGCAGCTTGCCGACGAGCGCCGGCGCGCATTCCAGCGTCGCGACGAGATCCTCGTCGAAGCGCGCGATGGCGGCGAGCTCGCACACGCGGTCAAGCTCGTCGCCCGAGAACCGTCGCAGCGCGCTGTCGACGAGCTGGTCGTACACGTCCTCGCGTGCGGCTGAGACGCCGAAGCTGCCGCTTGCGAGGGCGACGCTGAGTCCAAGCGGCCAGCCGCCGGTGCGTTCGTGCAGCGTCCGGGCGCGCGCAGCCGAAAGTGCGTAGCCGGCTTGCGCGAATGCGTCGCGCATCTCGTCTGGACCAACGCACAGCTCGGCGGACTCGATCGGCAACTCGGCGATGCCGGACGACAGCCAGCGCGGAACGGGGAAGGGCGTCGCGTCGCGAACCGCGACGATCCAGCGCAATTGCGGTATCGTCGCTTCGATGAGCGCGGTCAGAAACGAGGCGCACCGCGGTTCGCCGGTCACGTGATGCAGCTCGTCGAGGACGACCGTTGCGGTCAACCCCGCGAGATGCTCGCGCACCCAGCCGAGCGCCGCGGCCTCGCCGTCGTTGCCGTCGAGCTGCGCAGCGACGTTGGCGGCGGACCGTGCCATCGCCGGTCGCAGCGCGCCGAACGTCGCGGCCAAACCTCGGACGAGCTCGCTGGGCACCGCGTGCGCGGCCGTCGCCGCGAAGGACACGTGCGGGACCTCGCGCAGCGCAAGGTAATCGCGGATGAGCGTGCTCTTCCCAAGGTCCTCCTCCGCGACGACGAGCGTGACCGGCGCTTCGCGCGCAGCGTCGAGGCGCGCGAAAAGCCGCTCGCGTGAAAACGCGGGCGGCTTCATGCGGGTTCGGTCGCCGTCAAAAGGCGCCGAGGCCATTCGGGCTGCCGAGCGTCGCGCCGGCCGGTCCCGCGACCGTGTTCAGCGCGCTCGGGTTGGCATAGAGCTTGGGGGCGCCGGTCGTCGCCGCGCCGTAATCGCCGGCCGCTGCGTACAGTCCGGCCACGAAGGGCGCTCCGACGCTGGTGCCGCCGAGCACGACCCAGCCGCCTTCCACACTGCTGTAGACGTTGACGCCCGGATTGTAGTCGGCGATCATCGAAACATCCGCCACCGACCTGGTCGAACACGCCGAGCCGCTTTGCCACGCCGGAGCGGCGAACAGGATGCTGCAGCCGTAGCTCGTCGCCGACCAGGCCGTCTCGGACCATCCGCGCGGTGTGGTTGCGTCAGCGCTCAGCGTCGTGCCGCCGACGGCGGTGACATACGGCGAGGATGCCGGAAACTGGACTTGACCCGCGATGTCGCCGGTGCTCGCGGTGATCGCGATGCCCGGATGGTTGAACGCGGCCTGCGCGTCGGGATCGATGTTGGCGGCGTTTGCGCCGCCCTCGATGACGCCCCAACTGTTGCTGATCGCCGCGGGCCCAAACGAAGCCGCCATATTCACTGCGGACGCGAGGCTGTCGAGGTCTTGCCCGCCGGCTTCGACGAGCATCAAGCGGCAAGTGGGACACGCGACGGATGCCATCGCCAGATCGAGCGCGATCTCGTCGGCCCAGGTGGTCAAACCCGTTCCGTTGTTGAGCTTCTTGGCTTGTCCCGGTGGTATCTTGGCGCCGGCCATGATGACCTTCGTGAAGCAACCGTTTTTGGTGGTGCACGCCGGCAATCCGTATTGCTGCCGGTAGGTGGAGAGGTCCGACTCGGCGGTTTTCGCCTCGAACGCATCGACGATCGCGATCAGCGGCCCGGCCGGCGTCGCCGCACCCGTAGCCGGCGCGAGGCCGTAGGCGCTGCGAAGCTGCGCGGGAGACAGGCCGCTCGTCGGGGTGCTGGAGACTCCGGCGTTGGCATTTTTGTGAACGTGGCAGCCCGCGTCGTTACCGCTGCCGTCGCACTTCGCTTGATCGGCCGGGGCCGGGGTCGGCGAAACGCCGGGCAGTGCTTGCGCGATGTTGCTGGCTGCGCGGCCGTGGGGTGCGAGCGAAGCGCCGCCCGAAGCCGCGCAGCCCGCGGCCAGCACGAGTGCGAACGCGGCGAACAAGGCTTTGTGTCGCACGATCCGCGGACCGTGCGGCTGCGCCGGACGGTCGAACGGCGGCAGCGGTCGAGAGATGTCGGTAGGCGTCGTCGGCATGTGCTTCATCCCTGAAGCCCCTTTTCCAGAGCCGATCCTCAGATGGATCGGCTGCCAGCGCTCGTGTGATAGCGAGTCACGGGGTCCCGCCCGACACCGGTTCTCCAAATCACCTGGGGCTAAAGCCCTAGGCCTAATGACTATCCCTCAATCTTCGGGGTTGGTAAACCCGCGTGCGTAAGGAATAGGTACGGGTTCGGCCGCGATCGCTTTACGCAAGGGGGAGCGGATTGAAGGCCGCGCGCGCGCTGAAAACGTCTGCCGCGACGACCAGAAACGCTTCGAGCAACCCGCTGGCGGTGTGGACGGTGGGCACAGCGACGGTACCGTCGATGGTGCGGGCCAGCAGGTGCGGATCGTTGTCGGTCGCCACGCGGATGCCGCAGATCGTCGCCGCGTAGTACTCCAGCGCGGCGACGTTGGTGACCGCTGCGACGGCGACGCCGGGCAGGCTCTCGATCGCGAAGAAGAGGTCGCGCGTCTCGATCGCGACGCTGGCGAAGCCGGCCGGACGTTCCTTGGGCGCCTCGTCGACGCGCACGCCCGCGGGCGCCGCGAGGTTGGGCGGCGGCCGGCGCAGGAACCGGACGTGCACCGGCAACTGCGTGGAGCGCGCGTGCAGCTGCGTGGTGAGATCGCCGAGCTGGCGCGCGAAATCGAACAGAGCCGCGTGAGCGTCGGCGGCAGCCTTGTCGGCGGCAAGCGCCGCGTCGGCGGCACGTTGGTGAGCGAGATCGAGCGACATGGCTTCCCCTTTTCCCGCCGCGCCGGAACTTGAACGCTACTTGCGCTTGGCGTTGAGGGTCGCGCCGCCTTGGTGGAACGTCAGCCCTATGATCGCGCCGGCCGCATCGCGCTGGAACTCGAACTGCGCGGCCACGACTTTGTAGAAGAACTTGTCCTTCGCCGACGCGTAGACCGGAAGGAACTCCTGTCCGGTGAACTGCACCTCGATGCCGTCGCCGGCGCGCCGGACCACGAACGCGAGCGCATCGTTCACGGCGTACGTGCCGGCATACGCGTCGAGCGTCGCCGCATCGAGCGGCACGACGGGCGGAAACGACGGCGCGGCGTGGGGCGCCGCCGTCGGCAGCGTCGCCGGCGCGGTCATCCCGGGCCGGACGAACGCGATGGTCTTGCCGTCCTGGTTGAGCACGACCGCGTTTACCTTGAGCTGCGCATCTCGTGTGAAATCGACCTGCGCATCGACGACGTGGACGACGAAGCGATCGGGGCCGGCGAGATAGACCCGCAGGGCCTCTTGTCCGCCGAGCTTCACGTAGAGCTGACCGCCGCGGCGAGATACCACGAACGGCGTACCATCCTTACCATTGTACGTGCCGACGTACGCATCGAGCACTGTGGGATCGTTGTGTTCAGGCGCTTCGGGCTGGTCGACGATGACGGTGTCGTCGAACGCGTACGCCGCGACGTCCCCCACCGGCATGCCGCCGTTCGCCAGCGCTACCGCACCACGCGTACGGTCGCGCGAGATCGCGATCGCGGCATGATAGCCGATCGTGTCGCCGCCGTGGTGAATGATTCCGCGCGAGTTGCTCGTCATCCAGATGAGGCCGATGTGGTCGCCGGGGAGCATGTCGCGCGGCTGCTGCGCGAAGAGGCACGTCGCCGCGAGCGGCCCCTCACCCATGTTGCAGCGCAGGTACTTGAGCATGTCCGCGACGGTCGACGTGATCCCGCCGGCGGGCGCGAGCGCGTCGAAATGCCAGTTGGGCGCCACGTCGCCGTCCATTGTGTGCGGCGCCGCCAAGAGCGCTTGCATCATCCCGGGCGCCTCGATGAAGGTATGATCCATTCCGAGCGGCCCGAGGACGCGCTGTCGCAGGAGCACCGCGTACGCCGTGTGTGCGCGGTTCGCGAGCGCGACGCCGAGCAGGCCGACGCCGAGGTTCGAGTATTCATATCCCGCGCCCGGGTCGCGGGTTAGCTTGTAGCCGTTCAAGAACGCGTAGAGCTTCTGCGTTGTGTAGTGCGCGTACGGATCGGGCGATCCGGCGTCGAGGTTCGACGGCAAGCGCGGCAGGCCGGAATGCTGCGTGGCGAGGTTCAGCAGCGTGATCGTCTTGCCGTTGCGGGACGGGACGTGCACCGATGCGGGCAAATACTTCGCGACGGGATCGTCGAGGCGCACCGTGCCGTCGCGCACCATCGACGCGAGGATCGTCGCGGTGAACGTCTTCGTGACCGAGCCGATCTCGAAGACGGTGTGCTCGTCGAGCGGGACCGCGCTGCCCGATGCCCCAGCTTTGTAGACGGCGCTCTGCCCGTGGTCGATCACGCCGACCACGATGCCCAGGCCGGGCGCCGGGGCGGTGCGTGCGTCGAGGATCTTCTGGTAGGCAGCGTCGCCCGCGGGTATTGCAGCGACCGAGACGGCCGGTGGAACGAAAAGCAGCGCGAGCACCAAAGCGAACGCGGAACGAAGTGCACCCATCATCGCCCGCGTAACGCGCGAGGCGGTGATGCGGTTCCGCCGGGACCGTTCGTCAGGTCGGGGTCAGGACGTGGATCGCGCGGGCGGCGAGCAGGTCTCTCGTTTTCGCGGCGTAGGCGGCCATGTGCGGTGACGCCCCGTGCGCTTTGAGCGCGTCGGCGCTCGCCCACTTCTCGATCACCACGAAGCTGTCGGGGCCGAGCATGGCTTGGAACCGGCCGAGCACGTCGACGTCGACGGCGGCGCCGTACTCGATGCAGCCCTCCTCCGCGTGCACCGCGGGGACGTTGGCGTGGAACAGCTCGAGCACCGCATCGCGCAGCCCCGGCTTCGCGGTGATCATCGCGAGCACGTGGACCGCGCTCACGGAACGACGTGCCAGCTGCCGTCGGTGAATGCGAGCTTCGCTTGTGCCGCCAACGGCTTCTTCGCGTTGTCGACGTAGAAGCTCAAATACACCGGCCGGACCGGAACGCCGACGAGCGGGTCCGCTTCCACCAGCGTGTCCCCCTTGTTCTTGACCATCCCTTCGCCGAACGTCGTCGGAACGACGGTGAACGTGAAGTCGGCGAGTGCCGTCTGATCGGTATCTCCGGCGCGGACGTTGCTCACCGAGTTCACGGTATACAAGCCCAGCGGGATGCGTGAGCAGTCCTTAGGCGCAGCGACCATCTTCGTGAAGTTCGCCTTATTCGGGTCGACGGCCGTACGGTCGTGCTCCCAGTCGCCCTGGAGTTTTGCGATGCCGCGCTCGCCGACAGGCAGCCAATCGAAATGGTTGCCGTCGAAGGTGACGCGCCCCCATCCCAGGCTGGTGCGGATGTAGTCGACGGCCTCCTTCGAGACGACATTCTTCTTGTTGTCGTTGCAGACCACGGTGCTGACGGCGCGTGCATTGATCGCTTGTGTCACCAGCTTCTGCGCCTCGTCGGCGGTCGGGAGCGTGGTGGCGCCCGCCGCCGGGATCGTCGCGAGCGCAAGCACGACGACCGGGGCGAGCAGCAGGGCGTGAAACGTTCTCATAGCGCGCCTTCTTTCGGAACCCGTCCCGCGGACCTTGCCACGGGCCGGTTCGAGGTCAGCGGACGCGCCGGCGTGCACTGAGCACGCCCGTATTCATGCCCGCGACCGCCAGGCCGCCGTCGAAGCGGGCTGACTCCACCTTGATGCAGCGGTCGACCACCACGTCGAGGCCCGCCGCGTCGGCGAGGCGGATCGCTTCGTCGTTGATCACGCCGTACTGGAACCAGATCGCCTTCGCGCCGACGGCAATTGCTTCTCGCACAACCTGCGGTGTTTCGTCGGGTTTGCGAAACACGTCGACGATGTCGGGCGCACCGCGCTCCGCGGCGTAGGCGGCCAGCGACGGGTATGCGCGCACGCCGTCGATCTCCGCGATCGTCGGGTTGATCGGCGCGAGGTCGAACTTGGCGCGCGTGCGCAGGTAAGAGAAGACGAAGTAGCTCGGGCGGGTGTGGTTCGCCGACGCGCCGACCATCGCGACGCTGTGCGAGCGGTCGAGCAGCGCTCGGCGTTGCGCCGGCGTCTCCAGGATCACCGGTGCACCTCGGTCGCTTTTCGCGCCGCCGCAAGGCCGTGTTCGAGATCCCAGATCAAGTCGTCGACGTCTTCGAGCCCGACCGAGAGCCGCACCATCTCCGGCCCGACGCCCGCGGCGCGCATCTCGTCGTCGGACAGCTGCTGATGGGTGGTGGACGCGGGATGGATCACCAGACTCTTCGCGTCGCCGAGGTTCGCGAGATGGCTCCACAGCTCGAGCGCTTCGATGAACGCGCGGCCCGCCTCGCGGCCGCCGCGCAAGCCGAACGTGAACACCGAGCCCGCGCCGAGCGGCAGATAGCGTGCGGCAAGCGCGCGGTCGGGGCTGTCGGGAAGCTCCGCGTACGACACCCACGCGACTTCCTCTCGGTCGCGCAGGAAGCGCGCGACGGTGCGTGCGTTGGCGACGTGCTGCGGCATGCGCAGAGCGAGCGTCTCGAGCCCTTGCACGAGCAGCCACGCGTTCATCGGCGAGAGCGAAGCGCCGACGTCGCGCAGCACCTCGACCCGCGCGCGCTGCAAGAACGCGTACTCGCCGAACGTCTCGGCGAAGTTGAGCCCGTGGTACCCGGGGCTGGGCATGTTGAGCAGCGGATGCTTGCCCGCGCTCCACGGAAAGGTGCCGGACTCGACGATCGCGCCGGCGATGAGCGTGCCGTGGCCGCACAAGAACTTCGTCGCCGAGTGCACGACGATGTCGGCGCCGTGCTCGATCGGGCGGCAGAGAAATGGTGTCGCGAACGTGTTGTCGACGATCAGCGGCACGCCGCCCGCATGCGCGACCGCGGCGAGGGCGGCGAGATCGGCGACGTTGCCGTTGGGGTTGCCGATCGTCTCGACGAACACCGCGCGCGTGTTCTCGCGCAGTGCCGCGCGAACACCATCGACGTCGCCGCCGGGGACGAACGTCGTGTCGATCCCCATCCGCTTGAGCGTGACGGAGAACTGCGTGACGGTGCCGCCGTACAAGTTGGTGGACGCGACGAGGTGATCGCCTTGCTGCGCGAGGCTCAGGATGACGACGAGTTGCGCCGCGAGCCCGCTGGCGGTCGCGACGGCACCGAGCCCGCCTTCCAGGCTGGCGAGCTTCTCCTCGAACGCCGAGACCGTGGGGTTGCTGATGCGCGTGTAGATGTTGCCGTAGGTGCGCAGCGAGAATAGCTCGACGGCGTGCTCGGTGGAGTCGAACACGAACGCCGACGACATGTGGAGCGGCAGCGCGCGCGCGCCGGTCTCGCCGTCGGGCGGCGTGCCCGCGTGCAGCGCACGCGTGCGAAAGCCGAAAGTCCGTTCGTCCATCAGGTTTTCTTGGACGTTCGAAGGATGCCGCCCCCCGTGAGGACGCCGAGCGCGTCGAGGATCGCCGCGCGCGTCGCCGTGGTGCCGACGGCTCCCGCGAACGCGATCTCCGCGGGCGAGCCGGCCAGCACGATCACGCGGTCGGCGAGCGCCAGCGCGTCGTCGACGTCGTGCGTGACCACGATCGCGGACGCGCGCGTGAGCATAAGGATCTCGCGCACCGCGGCTCGCAGCTCGATGCGCCGCAGCGCGTCGAGCGCCGCGAACGGCTCGTCGAGCAGCAGCAGGTGCGGGTCGCGAACCAGCGCGCGCGCCAGCGCCGCGCGCTGCGCCATGCCGCCGGAGAGCTGCTTGGGCAACCGCCGAGCCGCATGCGCGAGCCCGACCAGCGCGAGCACGTTCGGCACGCGCGCGCGCTCCTCGTCGCTGCGTGCCGGAAACGCGACGTTGCGCTCGACGTCCAGCCACGGAAACAGGCGCGGCTCTTGAAACACGACGCCGATCTCGCCCGCGGTCGCGACCGTGCCCGCGTCGCTGCGTTCGAGCCCCGCGATGCAGCGCAGCAGCGTCGACTTGCCGCAGCCGCTCGCACCGAGCACGGCGACGCGCTCGCCGCGCGCAACGTCCAGATCGAGCCCGTCGAACACGAGATGCGATCCGTACGCCTTGCGCAGGCCGCGTATGCGTGCCGACGTCATACCGGCACCGTGTCGGTCCAGCCGACGAGCCGTCGTTCGAGCGCGCGCATCGCGGTCTCCGAGAGTTTGCCGCACGCAGCGAAGAGCAAGATCGCGACGAGGATCTCGTCGGTTCGCGACGTCTGCTGGCCGTCGGTGAGCAAGAAGCCGAGCCCGTTGGTCGCCGCGAGCAGTTCCGCCGCGACCAGGAACAGCCACGCCTGCGTGAGCCCGATGCGCGCACCCACGAGCAGCTGCGGGAGCGTCGCCGGCACGAGCACGCGCGCGATGAGCGCGAAGCGCGACAGCCCGAACATCGTCCCGACCTCGACCAGCTTGCGGTCGACGCCGTGGATCCCGCTCACGAGCGCGACGTAGATCGGAAAGAACGCGCCGATCGCGACGAGCGTGACCTTCGCCGTCTCGCCGATCCCCAGCCACAGCAGGATCAGCGGCACCCATGCGAGCGACGGCACGGATCGAATCGCCTGCAGCGTGGGATCCAGCGCGCGCTCCGCGACGCGCGACCCGCCGACGAGCGAACCGAGCACGAGCGCGAGCAGCAGCGCGATCGCGAAGCCCAGCGCGACGCGCTCGGCGCTCGCGCCGAGATCACGCCACAGCAGGCCGCTTTGCGCGAGGTCGGCCAGCTCGCGCAGGACGTCGCGCGGCGACGCGAGCTGGTACGACTTGATCCACCCGCTCGCGGTCGCCGCCCACCACGCGACGAACAGCGCGAGCGGCACGGCGAACCTACCCACGCAGCGCGAGCGCAGCCGTGGCGGGACGCGTATCGACCAGCGACGCCACCGCACCGTCGAGGTCGGCGTCCGGCTTCGCCAGCTTGTCGCTGCGGATCAGCGGCACGACCGCGGCGACCGCGTCGCGATAGTCGCCGCCCGGCGTGCCGTTGCCGGGATACGTCGTGCGTTCGTGCAGCTGGACGTCGGCGACGCGGCGTTCGGTGTGCGACGCGTCGGACAGCAGCGCGGCGGCCTCCTCGACGTGCGCGGCGGCGTACTGCCGCGCGCGCTCGTACTGGTGCAGCACGATCGCCGCGATGTCGGGGTGCTGCGCAAGGAAGTCCTCGCGTGCGTTGAGCGCGCCCCACGTGTTGAACGCGACGTTGCGGTACAGCAGCCGGGAGCCCGCGTCCAGTTGTGACGCGGCCATGTGCGGGTCGAGCCCCGCCCACGCGTCGACCTGCCCGCGCTCGAGCGCGGTGCGGCCGTCGGGATGCTGCAAGTCGACGAGCTGGACGTCGGCGGGCTGCAAGCCCGCGCTCTGCAGCGAGCGCAGGAGAAAGAACCACGGATCGGTCCCGCGCGTGGCGGCGACTTTCTTGCCCTTCAGGTCGCGCAGGCTCTTGAGCGGTGAGTCCTTGGGGACCACGAGCGCCGTCCACTCCGGGCGCGAGTACAGGAACACCGTTTTGATGGGCGAGCCGTTGGCGCGCGCGAGCAGCGCGGCGCTGCCGGCGGTCGAGCCGAACTGCACCGCGCCGGCGGCGAGAAAGCCGTTCGCTTTGTTCGAGCCTAGTGAGAGCACCCAGTCGACCCCGGTGCCGTGTTTAACGAGCGCCTCCTCGAGCCAGCCTTTGGCCTTGAGCACAAGGCTCGGCGGGTTGTAGTACGCGTAGTCGACGCCGATGCGGTCGGCGGCGCGCGCGCGGAGCGGCACGGCGGCCGCGAGCCCGGCGGCGCCCGCGGCGGTGAGGAATCGAGAGCGGGAAAGAGCTGTCATGAAACGCCTCCTGGTGCGAGGGGAAAGCGTGAGGAACAAAAGAGCCCCCGCCGAGATCGGCGGGGGCTCTGCACGAGGGCTGTGCGCGGTGCGCGCTAGCTCAAGCCGAGGCTCGCCGATCTCCTTGCGGAAGACAGCAAATGCACATCGCCATGAGACAGACCGTCGCCTTGGTCACGATTCGCGGACTTTAGCATGGTAGCGCGGGATCGTCAAGGGCCCGGCTCGGGAGGGCGGCGGCACGTCTGCGAGTGAACGAGTCGCGACTCTATGACATCGAGACCACGCATGTTGTCCGGGATCGCGGCAACCGGACGGCTCCACATCGGCAACTACATCGGCGCGATCCAGACGTGGGTGCGGCGCCAAGCCGACTTCGACTGTTTCTTCTTCATCGCCGACTTGCATGCGCTGACGATTCCGGAGAGCGTGCGGGCCGACGAGCTGCGGTCCAAGGTTCGGGAAATCGTCGGTTTGTACCTGAGCTGCGGAATCGATCCGCGCCAATCGACGATCTTCTTGCAGTCACACGTTCCCGCGCATGCGGAGCTCGCGTGGATCTTCCAATGCGTGACGCCGATGTCGTGGCTGCAGCGCATGACGCAGTACAAGTCGAAATCGCAGCGCACGAGCGCGAGTGCCGGCCTGTTCACGTATCCGGTGCTGCAGGCGGCCGACATTCTGCTGTATCAGCCGAAATACGTTCCCGTCGGCGACGATCAGCGGCAACACGTCGAGATCACACGTGACATCGCTCAGCGCTTCAACAGCCTCTTCGGCGAGTGTTTCGCCGAACCCGAAGCGCTCATCCCCGAGACCGGCGCGCGCGTGATGGGGCTCGACGACCCCACCGAGAAGATGAGCAAGAGCTTGGCCGAGCTCCGTGAAGGCCATGCGATCCGATTGCTGGATCCGCCGGAGAAGATTCGCCGGGCGATCATGCGGGCGAAGACGGATTCCGGCAGCACCGTCTCGGCGGAGAGTCTCTCACCCGCGATCGACAATTTGCTGTCGTTGTACGAAGCGCTGACCGGAACGACGCGGGAAGCCGCGCTGACCCAATTCGACCAGCGCGGCTACAGCGTGCTGAAGAACGCGCTGCTCGACGTCGTGCTCGACGTCGTCGGGAAGATCCGAACGAAATACGATGAGGTCACGTCGGATCCGGGATACATCGACGGCGTCCTCGCGGACGGTGCCGCGCGTGCCGCGGTCGTCGCGAACGGAACGCTGCGAACGGCAAAAGATCTCGTAGGCTTGATCCCGCCTGCTGCTCGTTCTTGATCGAACGAGGCGTGAACGGATGCAATTGCTTGCTGTAGTAGCCCTGTTGACGATCGCCGGTGGGGCGGCGCCGACAGCCGTTTCGCCCTTCCCGGATACGGCCGAACGGCGGTTCGTCGCTGCGCGCTCCTACGAGCTTCACAAGCGCTATCCGACGACCGCGGCCGCGCAGCGCGGCGGCTACTTCCGCTATACGGACGAAGATCGCGCCGGCATCATCGCGTACGCGAACCTGCGCTGGCAATCCGACGACCATCATCCGAGCCAGCTCTGGTACGACGAACGCGGGCGCTTGATCGGAGCCGACTTTTCGCGCCACGTCACCGATCGCACGAGGCGCCCACGGCTTTGGGGGTTGGCGCCCGGTCGCTGGACGCATTTCATCGAGCACGTGCACTTCGGCACGCGGAGCGGTCGCATTCGCTACGGTGCGGTGTACGTCGACAGCTATCGCGATGCCGGCGGGGACCCCCGTCATCCGGCGGCGCATCCGATCGTGCGGCTGGGATTCGCAACGAACGATCGCGACGTCCGGTTCGTGTTCGACTTTCCGGAGCTTTGGGTGGTGAGTGTCTGGCTCGTGCCGAATCCGCTCGGCGCGTTTGCCGATACGAACCCGAGCGTCCCGGTGCTGCACCGGAACGCTCGCGATCCACACGTTGCTCTCTGAGCGTCAGCGCCGATGTTTGCCGTGAGTCGGGCGCAGGTGCACGTTCCACATGTCGTGGTGGCGCATGCAGATGCAGCCGACGTTGTTCGCCGTAAAGACCGCGGATTGATTTCCGCCGCCGGTCACCGTGATGTTGACGGGCGTCGACGTGGTGCTGCCGACTCGCGTCACCGTGAATTGGTTCGCGCCCGGCCCCGCCGCCACGGTTTCGTTCGTGGTGTCGGCCGACGCGGCGCCGAACGCACCGGAATACCCCGACTGCGATGTCGTAAAGGTCGTGCTGAACGGAGCGCAGTTCATCGACGCACTCGTGGGCGACAGCACGACAGGACCCAGCGGCGGCGTCGAATTGCTGCCCCCGCATGACGCGAGTGTCCAGAGAACGGCCGTTGCCAGCAGAGCCTTGCGCATGCGACCTCCACAGAGAAAGCCTGGTTTTCGTTGGTGAGCGCTTCGCGCATTCCTCCGCCGATCGTTACGAGCGAGCCCTCGCCGGGGGCGCGGCGCCGGAGATGGGGCTCGATGCGCGAACGAACCGAGCATGGCTTCTCCGACCGTTCCGCGCCGCTGGAATACCGAGATCGACGGCATCCGCTGGCTGCCGCGATTGATCGACAAAGCGCGCATGGATCATCGCGGCGAGCTCGGCAACTATCTGCTCGGCCACTCGCCCGTCGATCACGCGCTCTTGACGCGCATGGGCCTGACGACGGAGCAGTTCTCGGAGATCGTGCGGCAAGTGCCCGACGACGACGCGGTGCTCGAGGCCGTTCGCGCGCGCTGGGATGAAGCGCGCGTGCGCCGTTGGTCGGCGCGGTTCACGTCGACGTACCGAACGTACATCATGCTTTGGGATATCGACGAAGGATACGTGCGCCCGACCGGTCTGCAAGCACTTGGGCTTGCCGCGTTCAGGCCGCTGGAGGGTGTGGCGATGACACTGCTGCGGCGCGTGCGCCGGGCACCCTAGCGGTCCGGGGTCCGCCATGAGCGTTTCGGTTCAGCATTTGACGAAACGGTTCGGCGCCTTCACGGCGCTGGACGACGTCAGCTTCGACGTGCCGTCCGGGTCGGTTTTCGGTTTGCTCGGGCCCAACGGTGCCGGCAAGACGACCACGTTCAAGTGCATGCTGGGCCTGGCCACGCCGTCGTCGGGAACCATGCGCTTCGACGGCAAGCCGCTGACGCCGCAAACGTTTCAGCAGCTGGCGTGCGTCGCCGAGCGCAGCGTCTTGTACGAGTGGATGAGCGTGCGGGAGCATCTCGAGATGCAGCGGCGCGCGTTCGCGCGCTTCAATCCGAAGCGGGCGGACGAGTTGACGGAGCTGTTCGTGCTGGAGCCGCGGCAGCGCATCCGCAGCTTGTCGAAGGGGATGCGCACCGCGTTGTCGGTCGTGCTGGCGTTCTCGATCGAGCCCGAGATCATGCTGCTCGACGAGCCGACGAGCGGGCTCGATCCGTTGCACCAGCGATCGGTGCTGAAGCTCATCATCGACGCCGCCGCGCAAGGCCGCACGATCGCGTTTTCGTCACATCAGATCGGTCAGGTCGAGCACGCGGCGGATCACATCGCGGTCCTGCAACGCGGCAAGGTGATCCTGACGGGCCCGGTCGACGGCATGAAAGCCGGGCTGAAGATCGTCGACGCGGTGTTTGCGTCGGACGCGATCGCGCTCGACGGTCTGAACGGTGACGTGCGCATCTCTCGGGTCGAGCAGACCGGGCGCACGCTGCGGCTGACGGTCAACGGCGGCGTCGAGGCGTTCACGGCGCAGCTCACCGCGCTGGGTGCGCAGAGCGTGCGCGTCGACGACCCCAACCTCGAAGACATCTTTTTGAATGCCGTCGATCCGGCCCGCCGAGCGGAGCCTGTGTGAAGTTCTCCTACGTGGAATATTTGCGGGCGCGCCGCGCGCTGCGGGTCGTCGCGATCCTGCTCGGGCTCTTGCTCTTGGCTGCCCTTCTCGCGCGGCTGTCGTGGGGAAAGCTCCCGACGCAGTATGACACGGTCTCCGCGATGGAGCACTCGCCGACCGCGCACGTGACGCGCACGGCGCTCCCGAACGGCGGCACGCGGACCGTCATCGACGATCCGAAGAAGCACGTGCACGCGATCGTCGAGCGGCGGGGCGATTCCGTTACTTCAGTGACGATGGGCGGATATTCCGATGCGCGCCACGACGCGCGCAATACCGAACGTGTTCGCGACGCGCGGGCGAGCACGCGGCGCAGCGAGGCCGTTGGGACGTCGGTGACCTATGCGTTCTTCGACCTGGGCACGCTATTTTCGATGACCATCCCGCTTGGGCTGTTGGCCGCGACGCTGCTCGCGGGGCCGCTCGCGAAGGAGAACAACGGCCATCTCGAGCTGGCGTGGACGAAGCCCGTATCGCGCGAGCGCTATGCGTTGTCCGCCGTGGTCGTCGACGTGGCGACCGTGGTGATCGCGCAGGTTGCAACGGCGGCGGTGCTCCTGCTCGCGGCGCTGTTTTGGGAGGCTCCGAACGTCACGTTCGGCTCGTTGGCGCTGGCGCGAATCGCGTTCGCGCTCATGGCGCCCGCGGCATGGTACGCGTGTCTCACCGCCTTCAGCGCCTCGCTGAAACGCGGGCCCGGTGCCGTGCTCGGGATCGGCTGGGTGGTCGCCATGGTCTGCCCCGTGATCGCGACCTCCACGCAGGACGCCTCGACGCCGGTCGGGCGTTCGGTGTACGCGATCTTCAACACGGTCAGCTATGCCGACCCGATCACCTACATCTGGTTTCGGATCGATAGCGTCAGCATCGCCGATCCGATGCGCGCGACCGTGATCGGACTGCTCGCGCTCACGGCGCTCGCGATCGTCTACCTCGGCGTGGCCGTGCTGCAGTGGCGCCGCGTCGAGGCATAGTTCAGATGCGCGCCATCTTCGCATAGTCGCTCGTCGGATAGCTGGCGATCAGCCAATCGAGAGTATCGTTCTTGCGGACGCGCGCGTCCTCGGTATCGATCGTGCGATAGAGTTCGGCGAGCGAGTACAGGAATTGGGGCAGCCACGGGTCGCCGGGAAACTTCTTGGCCCAGTCGTGCAGCGAGTCTTCGACAAGGACGGTCTCCTCGTAGATGCGAGCGGCGCTGTCGGGATGCGCCTCGACCTGGCGGCGCAGATCGCGCAGCGAGTTGCGAACTCCGAGAATGCTCATTTGGAGATGGCCGAAGTAGCGATCGGCCGGGGCGAGGATGGGAGCCGGGCTTGCGAAGGCCGGTGCGGCTGTCGTGACGGCCGTCGAAGCAAGCGCGACCGCCATAATAAAAGGGCGGTGGGTCATAGCGGAATTCTCTCAGGGCGCCGTAACCGGGCAGGACGCGAGGCCGGTGGCGAACCTCGTTACTAGCGCGTTACTGCTGGGACCGAAACGCCTGCGCTCCGTAGCGGCAGGAAGGACGGGCGCGCGCGGCGTCTTTCACGGTACGGGACTCGCCTTCGCGTCGTCGAATTTGGAGCTGAGCATGCGGTTCGCATCGTCGTTGGTCATCGCTGTGGTCGCACTGATCGTGCCGGGTGCGGCGCTCGCGCAAGCTGCGCCGCCTGCCAATCCGCAGGCGATGCCGCGCCGGGTGATGGATTCGGCCTTCGCGCTGGGCGCGGCGTACCGTGATATCGGGCGCGCCGAGAACGCGGGCGCGACCGGCCATTACATCGATGCGGCCCGGACGCACTACCGTTCGGCGATCGACCGCAACGGGCGCAACGACGATGCCGGCGCGAGCGCGGAGGCACGGCTCGCGTCCGATCTTGCTCGTGTCGCGGTCGACGAGCGGCCGGCAAACATGCCGACGGGTCCGAAGGATGTTCCGGCGCCGCCGACGCCGCGCCCGATGGCGGGCGGAATGCCCGGCGGACTGCCGATCGTGCGCGTCATGGGCGGTGACGGGCCAATGGGAATGGATCACGGCCCGATGATGCCGATGATGGGCGGCGGGATGCGGATGCATCACGGCGGGTTCGACGCGACCGGGCTGGCCGAAATCCTGAAAGTCGAGACGGGACCCGAAGCGCACGCGCTCGCCCAGAACGCGGTCGATGCGAACTCCGCCGCGCAGAAGGCCGCGCTCGCCGGGAACGTCGCCGAAGCCTCGCACCAGACGCGGATCTGCGACGATCTCGCCGCGGCCGTGCACGACCTCGCGGTGCTAAACCATCCCGAGCTCGGCAACCGGACCCAGATGCGCGTGTTCAACACCCAGATCATGACGCGGCCCTAGCGATTCGGGCACACGGCGTTCTCCTCGGCCTCGTGCACGACATGCGCACCGGCAGCGATCGTGGGCTGTTGACGTCGATCGTCTTGGAGCTCCCGCCGCCTTCCGGTGCGTCGCAGCTGACGGACCACGAAGCGCACCTCCGGTTTTCGGCGTCGGACGCCGATGCACGACGAATCGTCGAGTCGTTTATCGTTCGTCCATCGCCACCGAAATGCAAATGATGACGCGAGCCGCGGTGAGTCCCGCCCGCATCATGTGAGGCGGACGAGGCGCCGGCCGAGGTTTTCGCCGCGGTAGAGGCCGGCGATCGCATCAGGAGCGGCGTCGATTCCTTCCAGGATGTCCTCGCGGTAGCGCAGCTTTCCCGCGCGCAGCCATTCCGTGAGTTGCGCGATTGCTTCATCGAACCGGTTCGCGTAGTCGAACAGCAGGAAGCCTTGCATGCGCGCGCGTTTGACCAGCAAGTGCCGCTCGACGCGTGGTCCGGCCGGCCACGGCGCCCACGAAGAGATGGAGGCTGTTCCGCACACGACGATCCGCGCGCCGACGGCGAGATGCCGCATCACCGCGTCGCTGATCGCACCGGCCGTATTGTCGAAGTAGACGTCGACACCGTCCGGACACGCGGTGCTCAGCGACGCGTCCAGATCCGCCACGGCTTTGTAATCGATCGCCGCGTCGTAGCCGAACTCGCCGGTGCAGAGCGCCGCTTTCTGCGGGCCGCCGGTGATCCCGACGGTACGGCAGCCGAGGAGCTTCGCGATCTGTCCGACGCACGAGCCGACCGCGCCGGCCGCGGTCGACACGACGACCGTGTCGCCGGCCTTGGGCTGTCCGATGTCGAGCAGCGCAAGATACGCCGTGATGCCGTTCATGCCGAGTACGCCGAGGTGCGCCGAGAGCGGGACGCCGTCGTCCGCCACCTTGCGCACGCCGCTGCCGTCGGAGAGCGCATAGTCTTGCCAGCCGAACATTCCGACGACGTGATCGCCGGCGGCGAACTCCGGATGGTGCGATTCCGTCACGACGCCCGCGGCGAACGAGCGCATCACCGAATCGATCGCAACCGGTTCCGCGTAGTTCGCGACGGAACTGACCCAGCCGCGCATCGCGGGCTCGACACCGAGGAAACGGTTTCGGACGAGGATCTGTCCTGGACCCGGTTGCGGCACGGCGCTCTCGACGATCCGGAAGTGTTCCGCTTGCGGGATTCCGTCCGGCCGCGCCGCGAGGACGACCTGCCGGTTGCGAACGTTCGCCCGGTCGGGATCGGTGGCCGTCGTGTTCTCCATCGTGCGTTCATTACGCCGGGCGTCCGGGATACGCTCCCGGCCGCCCGGATGTTCGAACACGCCTTCGGGCGAACGCTCAAGGATGGGCAAGAAGATCGCGCTGGTCGTCGGAGCGGGTGTGCTGGCGTTCATCGCCCTGTTCATCGCCCTCGTCATCGCCGTGGACCGGTTCATCCTATCGCCGCACTAGCCGGGCCTTGCGTCCCGGGCGGATTTCTGGTACGGTCCGCTTCATGAACGGCCGCTGTATGGCGATTATGGCGATGTGTGCCACCCGTGAGGGTCGGTGTAGATCGTCGTCGTCCTGACCGGCGTACGACAAGCTACAGCGGCCCTCGCCTACAGGCGGGGGCCGCTTTGTTTTCACCCACTGCGCTCGACGCACTCGTGAAGGAGATCCCACGATGAGCAGCACCCTCGACCCCGCCGCGACGCGCGGCTTCGATACCGTCGCACTGCACGGCGCCCAAGGCGGACACGACGGCGACGCGACGACGAAATCGCGCGCCGTCCCGATCTACCAGACGACGTCATATACGTTCGACGACACCGCGCACGCCGCGCGCTTGTTCGCGCTCGAAGAGTTCGGCAACATCTACACGCGGATCATGAACCCGACGACCGACGTGTTCGAGCAACGGCTCGCCGCGCTCGAAGGTGGGGTCGGCGCGCTTGCCGTCGCGAGCGGACAAGCCGCCACGACGTATGCGCTGCTCAACGTTGCGCGCGCCGGCGATCACATCGTGAGCTCGGCGTCGCTCTACGGCGGCACATACAACGCGTTCGTGCACACGCTGCCGCGCTTCGGGATCGAGGTGTCGCTGGTCGACGGGTCCGATCCCGCCGCGTTCGAGAAGGCGATCAAGCCGAATACCAAGGCCGTGTTCGGCGAGACGCTCGGCAATCCGAAGCTCGACGTGTTCGACGTCGAAGCGATCGCGCGCGTCGCGCACGCGTGGGGCGTGCCGCTCATCGTCGACAACACGCTGGCCACGCCGTATCTGCTGCGGCCGATCGAGCACGGCGCCGACGTCGTCGTCCACTCGGCGACGAAGTTCATCGGCGGGCATGGGACGACCATCGGCGGTGCGATCGTCGATGCGGGGAAATTCGATTGGAAGGCGTCGGGGCGGTTCCCGGATTTCGTCGAGCCGGATCCGTCGTATCACGGCGTGCGGTACGTCGATGCGTTCGGGCCGCTCGCGTATATCCTGAAGGCGCGGGTGCAGTTGCTGCGCGATGTGGGCGCGGCGATCTCGCCGTTCAACGCGTGGCTGTTGCTTCAGGGGCTGGAGACGCTGGGACTGCGGGTCGAGCGGCATAGCAGCAACGCCTTGCGCGTCGCGGAGTTCTTGCAGGCGCATCCCAAGGTGCTTTGGGTGCGGTACCCCGGGCTGCCCGGTGATTCGGCATATGCGGCTGCGAAGAAGTATCTGCCGAAGGGCGCCGGCGCGATTCTCACCTTCGGCGTGAAAGGCGGCGCCGATGCGGCTCGGGCGGTCATCGACAAGCTGCAGCTGTTCTCGCTGTTGGCGAACGTCGGGGACGCGAAGTCGCTGGTGATTCATCCCGCGTCGACGACGCATCAGCAGTTGACGCCGGCTGATCAAATCGCCAGCGGCGTCAGCGACGATGCGGTGCGGTTGTCGGTTGGGATCGAGTCGATCGACGACATCCTGGCCGACCTCACGCAGGCGCTCGACACGCTGCCGTGAGCGTGGACGCCCTTCGACAAGCTCAGGTTGTCGAGCGCGACGTTGCCGTCGGTGCGCTGGAGCTCGTCTCCGGCGAGCGGCTTCCCGACGTCGTGCAGCGGGTGACGCGGTATGGGTGCGAGCCGCGGGCGGATGGCGCGAACGTCGTGTTCGTTGCCCATGCGCTCAGCGGGTCGTCGCGCGTGCTCGAGTGGTGGGGCGGGTTTCTCGGCGACGGTGCCTCGTTCGATCCCGCGTCGTGGTGCATCGTCGGCGTCAACGTGCTCGGCGGGTGCTATGGGTCGACCGGGCCTGCGTCGCTCGCGCCCGACGGGCGGCGGTGGGGACCGCGGTTTCCCGTCGTCACGGTTGCCGACATGGTCGAGGCGCAGCGGCGCGCGCTTTCGGCCGCCGGCGTCGAGCGCCTCGGCGTCGTCGTCGGCGGATCGCTCGGCGGGCAGCAGGCGCTGCAGTGGGCGCGTGCGCACGGCGACGCCGTCGATCGCGCGATCGTCGTCGGCGCGTTCGATCACCTGCGCGCGCAGGGGATCGCGCAGAACGGGCTCGCGCGCGACGCGATCGCGCTCGATCCCGCGTTCGCAGGCGGCTGGTACGAGGCGCCGCCCGTCGCGGGGCTGCGCCTCGCGCGCGCGCTCGCAACGTTGTCGTACAAGAGCGAAGGGCTTTTCGAACGACGCTTCGCAAACCGGCCCGACCGCGGCGGCGGCGATCCGGCGCGGACACTCACCGACCGGTTCGACGTGGACGGGTATCTCGCGCGGCAAGGCGATCTGTTCGTCGAGCGGTTCGATGCGAACAGCTATCGGACGCTCACACGTGCGATGGATCTGTTCGACCTGCGCGGGCACGAGCGGCCGGCCGGGTCGACGCAACTGACGTTCGTGGGCATCGAAGACGATCAGCTCTATCCGCCGCAATTCGTGCGCGAGTGCGCGGAGCGTTGGTCGGCCGCGGGCTGGGATGCGGCGTACGGGCATCTCGCGAGCGACCACGGCCACGACGCGTTCCTCGCGGAACCAGGCGCGTTGGCAGCGCTCCTGACAAACGGCTAAGCAAATACCTAGGCGGAAAGGCGCTCGCGGCCGTGCGGAGCGGTCAGGTCCTGGAGCGGTCCGATGGGGACGATGCGGGTCGGGTTGATCTCGTCGTGCGTCATGTAATAATGCCGTTTGATATGATCGAAGTCGACCGTGGGCGCGACGCCTTCGACTTGATAGAGATCGCGCACGTAACCGGATAAGTTCGCGAAGTCGACGATGCGGCGCAGGTTGCACTTGAAATGGCCGAAGTACACGGGGTCGAAGCGCACCAGCGTCACGAACAGTCGCCAGTCCGTTTCCAGCGGGGCGGCTCCGAACAGGTACCGCGTCTTCCCAAGCCTTGCGTCGAGCTCGTCGAGCGTGCCGAACACGCGATATGCCGCTGTCGCGTACGCTTCTTGCGTCGCAGCGAAGCCCGCTTGGTACACGCCGTCGTTGACGGTCTCGTAGATCAGGTCGTTGAGCTCGTCGATCTCGGCGCGGCGGTGCCGCGGGTACAGATCGAGCTCGGGCCGTTTCGCGAACGCGTCGAACTCCGTCTCGAACATGCGCATGATGTCGTCGTCGGAGTTGCTGACGATGCGTTTCGTGACCGTGTCCCACAGCACGGGGACGGTCACGCGGCCGTGATAGTTCGGGTCGGTCGCACGATACGCTTCGGCGAGGTACGCGAAGCTGTTGACCGGATCGTGCGTCGTGCCGTGACCGTCGCGAAATGCCCAGCCCAGCTCGTCGCGCACGGGGTCGACGACCGTCATCCCGATCGCGCGTTCGAGTCCCTTGAGCGCGCGCACGATGATGGTGCGGTGCGCCCACGGGCACGCGAGCGAGACGTAGAGATGATAGCGCCCGGCTTCGGCCGCAAAGCCCGAGCTGCCATCAGCCCGCACCCAGTCGCGAAACGCGTCGCCCTGGCGCACGAAGCGCCCGTCGACGGACTCGTCGGGAAACTGCGCCTTGACGGTCATCGCGCGCCGCGGTTTAGTTTTTGTAGCTCGGATCCTTCGCGTCGAGCATCCGCAGCTGCGGCGCCCACGCGAGCTTCGCGACCTGCGGCACGCCGCGCGCCTGGCGGGTGACGAGCTCCTGCACCTCGCGGCTGGGGTAGTGCAGCTGCGCGGCGCCGCCGGCGAGCGCGGCGATCTGCGTCGCGCAGGCACGCTCGAGGAAGTACATCGCCAGGAACGCTTCGGGAACGTTTTCTCCGACGGTCAGCGTGCCGTGGTTCCGCAGCAGCATTGCCTTCTTTTCGCCGAGATCGGCGACCAGCCGCGGCCGCTCGTCGAGGTCGAACGCGACCCCTTCGTACTCGTGGTACGCAACCTCGTCGCAGATCAACATCGCGGTTTGATTGATCGGCAGCAGGCCGTCTTTCTGACACGACACCGCGACGCCGTCGCGCGTGTGCAGGTGCAGCACGCACTTCGCATCCTCGCGCGCGGCATGCACCGCGCTGTGGATCGTGAAGCCGGCCGGGTTGACGAAATACGGTGTCGGTTCGACAACGTTGCCCTCGAGGTCCACTTTGACGAGGTTCGACGCGCTGATCTCCGTGAACAGCAGCCCGTACGGGTTGATCAGAAAATGGTGGTCGGGGCCGGGCACGCGCGCCGAGATGTGGGTGAAGATCAGATCGTCCCAGCCGTAGTGCGCGACCAGGCGGTACGCCGCCGCGAGGTCGACGCGCGTCTCCCACTCCTCGGCGGATACGCGGGCGCGAACGGACGTCAGGTCGATGAGGGCGGAGGTAGCGGTCATGCGGTGCTCCTGCTGGGCGGAACCCTTATCATTCGAAGACGGCCGGCAGGAGTCCCATCGGGACCTCTGCCGGCCGTTCGCGACCGCTTTCAGGGGGAGGAGTCGCGGTCAGCGCTAGTAGCGGTTGTACCCGCCGTTGCCTGTGACGTCGATCTCGTTGGCGTTGAACGTGCCGTCCTGGTTCCAGTTGCCGATCACGCGCACGCGCTCGCCGGCGGCCAGGTTGTTGCCGGTCGGGTTGATGACGGTGCCGTTGTGCAGCACGACGTGCGTGCCGTTGCTCAAGTACAGGTTGTAGGGCGTGAACGAACGGACGCTGCCGCTGAGCTCGCCGCCGCGGTTGCCGTTGCCGCCGTTGTTGTAGCCGCCGTTGTTGTAGCCGCCGTTGTTATAGCCGCCGTTGTTATAGCCGCCGTTGTTATAGCCGCCGTTGTTATAGCCGCCGTTGTTGTAGCCGCCATTGTTGTAGCTGCCGTTGTTGTTGCTGCCGTTGTTGTTGCTGCCGTTGTTGTTGCGGTTGTCGCGATTTCGCCCGTTGCCGCGATTGCTGTCGTCTTGGTCGCGCCGGCCGCGCTGGCCGTTGGTGCCGTTGTTGCCGTTGTTGCCGTTGTTGCCGTTGTTGACGCACTGGCCTTGGCCGTTGCGCCACTGTCCGTTCGGACAGCCGTTGTTGTTCGTGTTCTGATCGGGCGCCGCCATCGCGATTGACGGGAGCGCGATCAGCGCGGTGACCGCAAGGGTGCGGATGATCGAATGAGGCCTCATGAATGCTCCTGGTGGGACACGAATGGTGCGCTGCACCGTACCCGGAGAACGCACGCAATCCCATGAGAATGCTGTGAGAAGGCTGAGATTTCAGCCGTTTCTCGCGACAAGCAACCGCCCTCCCGGGCTCAGTGGACGAGGGGCACGTCCGCGAGCTCGGCCATGATGTGCGCGAAGTCACCGAACGTCAGCGCTTGGTCCGCGTCGCATTTGGCTTCGCTTGGATTCGGGTGCACTTCGAGCAGCAGCCCGTGCGCGCCGACCGCCTTGGCCGCGCGGCACAGCGGCGCGATCCAGCGCCGCACGCCGACGCCGTGCGACGGGTCGACGAACACCGGCAAATGCGTGCGCTCGCGAATCACCGGGATCGCGGAGAGGTCGAGCGTGTTGCGCGTCGCCGTCTCGAACGTGCGAATCCCGCGCTCGCACAGGATCACGTTCGGGTTGCCTTCGGAGAGGATGTACTCCGCGGACGACAGCAGCTCGTCGATCGACGCGGCCATGCCGCGCTTGAGCAGGATCGGACGATCCGTCTTGCCGACGGCACGCAGCAGGTCGAAGTTCTGCATGTTGCGCGCGCCGATCTGCAGCAAGTCGACCGACGCGGCCATGCGCTCCACCTGATCGATGCTCATGACCTCGCTCACCGTCGGTAAACCGGACGCGCGCGACGCCTCCGCGAGCAGCGCGACGCCTTCCCAGCCGAGGCCTTGGAACGCGTACGGGGACGTGCGCGGTTTGAACGCGCCGCCGCGCAGCATCACGCCGCCGGCCGCTGCGACCGCCTCCGCCGTCGCGAGGATCTGCTCGCGTGACTCGACGCTGCACGGTCCGCCGACGACGACGAAGTGGCCGTCCCCGACGACGACGTCGCGCACCAGCACGCGCGAGCGCGCGCTCTCGTCCTGGCGCGTCACCTTGAGCTCGCGCTTCGCCGGCTGCGGCGTCACGGCGGGTGCGACGTCGACGACGACGGCGGGCGCGCGCTGCGCGCGCGGCGGCGCGTCCGACGCGTCGTAGCTGCCGATGACGTGCAGCGCCACCGTCACGTCGCGCAGCGCGCGCAGTGCTTCCGCGAACCGTTCGTCGCGCACGTCGCCGTCGACGTCGGCATAGAACGACGACTGGCCGGTGGTGCCCAGGCGCGCCTTCGAGTCGAGCTTCGACACGTTCAACCCTTGCGCGCCGAGAATCGACAGGCAGCGCCCGAGCGCTCCGGGGATGTTCGCGACCGCGAACACCAGCGAGGTCTTGCGCACGGCGAAATCGTCCGCCGGCTCGAAGTCCGCGGCGGGGCCGTGCGCCTTCGGCGCGCGGAACAGCACGAACCGCGTGAAGTTGTCGGGGTGGTCGGCAATGGTGTCGGCGAGCTCGACCAGCCCGTAGCGCCGCGCGGCGTCGGACGACGCGATGGCGCCCCGCGTGAGGTCGCGCGCGGCGGCGACGTCGCGGGCGGCGACGCCGGTGTCGGGCACGGGCACGCGCCGCACCTCGGTCAGCGTTCCGAGGAAGCGCCCGCACTCGGCGAGCACGACGGGATGCGAGTCGATCTCGCGCAGGCCTTCGAGCGTGGCGCCGGCGAGGGCGAGCAGACGGTGCTCCATGCGCCACGTGATTTCCGCGAGGAGATCGAGCTCGTACTCCGCGAGCACGTCGTAGCCTTCGCGGATCGTCCCGGCGATGGCGTTGTCGATCGGCAGCAGCCCGAGATCGGCGCGGCCCGAGAGGACGGCGTGCGCCACGCCGCGGTACGACGAGCAGCCCAAGGGCGCGAACGCCACGCCGCGCCGCGCCGCGTACGCCTCGAGCACCGCGTGCGAGTACGAGCCCTCGATCCCCTCGAAGGCGGCGGTGAGCGTCAGGGTCGAGGGCTGGGCCTCGCCGGACGCGGGCTGGGCGCTGATCATCGTGCTCTCCAAGAAAGAGCAAGAGCCTCTCGCTCGGCGAGGGGCTCTTGCTGTTCGGGTCCCGACGGACTCGCTACGGCAAAGGCCTACCGCGCCGGAGCGCATCGCTCGTGGCGTAAAAATACCGGTAGGACCAGCTCCGAAGGGCCATCGTTCGACGGTCTTACCACGACCGGAGCCTCGGAGTCAACGGCGAGGCTGTAAGCGGGCTTGCAGCGCGGGGAGAAACCGCGGTGGTAGCCTGGACGTTGTGATAAACGTGCACCGGCTTTGGAAGATCGTCCCCCTCGCGCTCGCCGTCCTGATCGGGACGGCCGCGGCGACCCCCGCCCTGGCGGCCCCCCGCCAGGAGAAGGCCGTCCTCGCCGGCGGCTGCTTCTGGGGCTTGGAGGCCGTCTTCGAGCAGCTCCGCGGCGTCTCGAACGTCGTCTCAGGCTTCTCAGGCGGCAACAAAACGACCGCGCACTACGAGGTCGTCAGCACCGGGATGACCGGCCACGCCGAGTCGGTCGAGATCACGTACGATCCCAGCCAGATCTCGTACCGCCAGCTGCTCGACGTGTACTTCACCGTCGCTCACGACCCGACCGAGCTCGACTACCAAGGGCCGGACCACGGCTCGCAGTACCGCTCATCGATCTTCTACATCGGCGACGACCAGAAGCGCGTCGCGGAGACCGCGATCCGCGAGCTGACCGCCAAACATGCGTACAATGCGCCGATCGTCACCAAGGTCGTGCCGTTCGTCGCCTTCTATCCGGCGGAGGCATACCACCAGCATTATCTCGTGCGCCATCCCGACGAGCCGTACATCGTCTACAACGACATGCCCAAGCTCAAAGCGCTGCACGACCGCTTCCCGGCCCTACTCAAGGCGCACACCTGATCGCGGAAGTTCAGGGCGGGCTCTAAGAGAAACGTTCGGCATTCCGATTCAGGAGGAATGCATGGAGCGAAAGCACTTTCTCTCCGTCGTCGGCGCGGCGCCGCTGCTGCCGGTGGCCGGCGCGTTGCCCGGCGCCATCGGCGTGAACGACCTGCGCGTGCTCGTTACCGTCGGAGATGTCAATCGAATCGGCGTACTCGTGGCATCCTCGACCTTCGTCTTCCTCTCGACTGAGCCAGGGCAGTTGCGGACGCTGCACGTGCCGCGTCCCACATCCGAAGAGGCTCGCTGGAACATCGTTCCGCCGCCCTCGACGCCGTTCGTCAATCCGGCTTTTCGCAGCTCCGACGTTGTCTATGATGCGGTGCCGGACGCGGTCACTGCATCGAGTCTGTATCGCCGGGGCGTGGTTTTCGCTTTCAAACCGCGGGTCGATCCCGCGTACTTGGTCTACGTCGTCCCGAGCAGCACATCGTTCGCGGTTCGCGCGCTTCAGCGGGGCGGGGACGTGCGCGCGCTCTTTCTCGGGCCCGACGGAATTCACGTCGTCTTTAACGCGGCCCCTGACGGTCAAGTCGTCGTTTCGTTGCCGCCGGCCTAGCCGGCAAAAGGGCCCTTCCGGACGCTCGCCTGGCGTGCTCGCCTGACGAACCGTCCCACTTCTGCCAAGCTCCTGCCGTTGAACTGCACATGCGAACGTCCCCTATGCTATAACCGTTCTACTAACAAAATAGGAGGTCGGCGATGGAGTGGGGCTATCGGAGGGTACGCCAGCTGCTGCGCAAGCTGCGGATGCCCGGCGCGATTCAAGACGACGAGCTGGCCCTCACCCTGTGCCGGCTGACCGGCGCGAGCTCCGTTCGCGACGCGGTGCTGCTCCTGGCCGAGCGGGCGCTGCGGGTCTACCCGGCGGTCTACTGGACGATCGTGCGGCGCGTGGACGTCGACGGCGAGAGCTCCGCGGCGGTCGCCGACGAGATCCACCTCTCGGAGCGGTCGTTCTACCGCTATCGTGCCGCCGCGATCGCCGCCGTCGCCGCCGAGATCGACGCCGTCACCCGCACCGCGCCGCCGAAGCGCACGTCCGACGATCTCGACGTGCTGACGCTCGTCGCGCGCGGGCGCTATCTTTGGAAGCACCGCACGTCCGCGGCGCTGCTGCGGGCGGCTCGATATTTCGAACGCGCGCTCGAGATCGATCCGACGTTTGCCCGAGCGCACGCCGGAATCGCGGACGTGCACCTGCTGATGGGAGAGTATCTCATCCGCGATCCGCTCGAAGCATTCCACGACGCGCGCGTCGCGGTGGACACGGCGCTCGCGCTCGATCCGTCGCTGCCGGAGCTGCACGCGACGCTCGCGGACCTGCAGCTGTTCGGCCGCCGCGATCTGCGGCGCGCGAAGGAGTCGTTCGACCTCGCGCTCTCGATCGATCCGACCTACAGCACCGCGCATCACTTTGCCGCGTGGCACGCGTTGATCAACGACGACCTCAACGGCGCGCTCGATCACTTACGCACCGCGCTCGGATACACGCCCGACGGGCTCGAGCTGCAGACGACGGTCGGGATCGCCAACTACTTGCGCGGCGCGCACGAACAAGGCGTGCGCGATCTGGGCGAGGTGCTCGAGCTGGATCCGGAGTTCTCGTTCGCGCGCTACGAGCTGGCGCGGATTCTCTCGGGCTTGGATCGCTTTGACGAGGCACTCCGCCACCTCGACGTGCTCTCGGCGGCGGAGCCGCGCGAGTCATACGCCGCGCTGACCGCCTTCGCGGCGGGGCGCAGCGGCGACCCGCGACCCGCGCGCCAGTTCCTCGATCGCACCACGAACGGCCGGCGGCCGGCGCATTATCTGCGCGCGTACGCGCAGCTGGGGCTGGGCGAGCGATCCGATGCAATCAGCGAGCTTCGGGCGGCCGTCGAAGGCAACGAACCGTGGACCGTGCTGCTGCCGCTCGACCGCATCTTCTACGATCTCCGCAAGGACCACACGTTTCGCGCGCTCGTCCCGGTCGGCGTCGCCCGCTGATCGCGGATTGCGAGCGCGCTACAGCAGCCGCGGCTGCTCGCCGCTGACGATCAGCCGCGCGCAGATCTCGCGCGCTTCCTGCACCGACGCGACGTCCGTGCGCACGAACAGCTTGCGCCAGTGCGCTTTGCCGGAGAGCTTCGCGATGAGATCGGATGCCGCGCGGGCGTCGGCGTCGCGGCCCATCAGGCGCACGCGCACGGTCGGCGTCGCGCCCGCGGTGCCGAGCGGCAGGCGGTGGAGCAGCTGCTCCTGAGAGTCGCTCCACACCGCGTCGCCCCAGCGCGCGCGCAACGCCTGCTCGCAGCGCTCGAACGTGCTGAGATCTTGCTCTGCGTTGAACTCCGCGGCGAGACCGTACACCGTGTGGCGCTCGCGCAGCGCGCGCACACCCTCACCTTCCATCGGGCGAATCGCATCGATCACGCGGAAGTCGTCCCAGGCGAGAAATTCGTGCACGTCGTCGAGCGCGCGCGGATCCGGCCAGAGCACTTCGAGCACGTCGCGCAAAACGCGCTCGAACGCACGCGTCGTGTGGTGGAAGTACACCGTCGCGAACATCATGTAGCGCGCGAGCACGAACGACTCGAGCGCCACGACGCCGCGGCCGTCGACTCCCAGCTGCGGGCGCCCGTCGACTTCCAGCACGCGCAGCGACTCGATGAGTTGCTCGGCGTCGTACGTGCCGCCGGCGACGCCCGTAAAGTACGAGTCGCGCAACAGGTAGTCCATGCGATCGGCGTCGAGGTTCGGTCCGCTCACCAGCTCGCGCAGCACCGGATCGGCGTTCGGCGCGCCGGTGATCAAGCCGAGGACGGCGTCGGGATCGACGTCGATCGCGGCGAGCTGCTCGCGCAGCTCCGGCAGCGCGAGGATGGCCTGCGTTCGAAGCTCGTGCCGCACGCCGAGCACGGATTCGCACGCGTGCGAGAACGGGCCGTGGCCCAGATCGTGCAGCAGGAGGCTCGCGCGCAGCAGCGTGCGCTTGGTGCGAAAGTCACGGTCGGAGTCGAACGCTTCGGGCGAGTGGACGCGCAGCGCGTCGAACGCGCGCGTGCCGATCGCCATCGCGCCGAGCGCGTGCGAGAAGCGCGAGTGCTCGGCCGACGGAAACGCGAGGTATGCGAGCCCGAGCTGGCGCAGGCGCCGCAAGCGCTGCACGGAGGGTGCGGAAAGCAGCGCCACCTCACCGGCGTCGAGCTCGATGAAGCGGTGGATCGGATCGTAGATGCGCTTGCGCCTGGGCGCATGGTTGTCGCGCGGCGCGTCGTACTCACGCCCCATGTCGTTCGCTCGTGTGGTCCTCGCTGTACTCTCGTCGGCGGTGCTGCTCGGTGCGTCTGCACCGCAGCGCCTCGTCTACCCTCCGGCGCCGCCGCAGCCGGTGACCGACGCCTACTTCGGCCGCCAGGTCGTCGACCCGTACCGCTGGCTCGAAGACCCGAGTTCCCCGCGGACGCGCGCATGGGCCGCGGCCGAGTCGCACCTCGCCGCGCGGTTCATCGCGAGGGGGCCGGCGTACGCCGCGCTGCGCGCGCGGATCGAGACGCTGGCGAAGGGTTCGCCGTCGCGCCGTGGGCTGCAAATCGCGGGCCGGCACTGGGTGTACCTGCGCCACACGCCGCCCGCGCCGCAGGCGGTGCTGGTCGCGCGCGACGGCGCCGGCGCGCCGGAGCGCGTGCTGTTCGATCCCTCGACGTCGGCGGCGGGCGCGCCGCCGGCGATCGAGTCGGTGTATGTGTCGCCGGACGGATCGCGTGTCGCGTTCACCACCCAGGACGGCGGCACCGAGCAGGAGACGCTGCACGTCGTCGACGTCGTGTCGCGGACGATGCTTTCCGACACGCTGGCCAACGTGGGCGGGGGCACGACGCCGACGGCGCTCGCATGGGACGCGGACGGCAAGGGCTTCACCCACACGGCGCTGCCGCGCAATGCCGACGGCACCTACGCGCGCAACGGGATCGTGCTGGTGCATCACGCGATCGGCGACGATCCGGCGAACGATGCGTACGTGTTCGGCCGCGGGCTGTCGCCAAAGGCGGAGTATCATCTGCTCGCGTCGCGCGACGGCAGCGCGCTCGCGGCGTTCGTCGCTGACGGCGACGGCGTCGCGGCCTCGGTGTTCGTGCGGCGCGGGAACGGCGCGTTCGTGCAAGTCGCGACGCCGGCGGCGGGGATCGGCAGCAGCTCCGCGGCGGACGCCGCGTTCGTCGGCAACGTGCTCGCGGTCGTCGCGAAGGGTCGCGCGCCGCGCGGCGCGGTGATCGGGATCGGGCCCGGCCAGACGGTCGACACCGGTACGACGCTCGTCGCGGCGGGCGACGCGGTGGTCGACGACATCGTCGCGATCGCGGGCGGCTTTGCGACGCTCGACATCGATGGCGGCGACTCGGCGCTGCGTACGTTCGCGGCCGACGGCACGCCGCGCGGGAGCGTGCCGGTCCCGGGCGTGTCGACGATCGACGAACTCGCCGCGGATCCCGCCGGCGGCGACATCGTCGTCGGCTATCAGAACTACACCACGCCGTCGCGCTGGTACCGGTACGACGCGGCGCACAACGCGCTCGCCGCGACGGCGATCGGGCAGACCGCGCCCGGCGACTTCTCACACGTTCGCGTGCGGCGCGTGTTCGTTCCGTCGCTGGACGGCAAGGTGAAGATCCCGTTGGAGATCGTCAGCGGCCGGGGCACGCGCGGCGCGCGCACGCCGACGATCCTGGGCGCCTACGGAGCCTACGGCAGCATCACTCGGCCCCACTTCTCCGCGACGTCGCTGGCGTGGCTGGAGCGCGGCGGCGCGATCGCGTCGGCGATGATTCGCGGCGGCGGGGAATACGGCGAGGACTGGCACCAAGCCGCGCGCCTCGCGACGAAGACGGTGAGCGCGGACGACCTCGCGGCGTGCGCGAAATGGCTCGGCGCGAACGGCTACGGCGACGCGAAGCACCTCGGGATCGCAGGCGGCAGCGCCGGCGGCTTTTTGATGGGCCTCGCGCTGACGCGCGATCCGGAGCTGTACCGGGCCGTCGTCAGCAGCGTCGGCATCTACGATCTCCTGCGGGTGGAGCTGACGCCGAACGGTGCATTCAACACGCCGGAGTTCGGCACCGTGACCGACCCCGCGCAGTTCGCGTGGATGCTCGCGCAATCGCCGTACAACAACGTGCGCAAAGGCGTCGTGTACCCCGCGGTGCTGATGACGACCGGCGAGAACGATCCGCGCGTCGACCCGTACAATTCGCGCAAGATGATCGCGTTGCTGCAAGCGGACTCATCGTCGCCGTACCCCATCCTGCTGCTGCAGAAGAGCGGCCAGGGCCACGGCATCGGCAACTCGTTCCAGCAGGGCGTGGACGCGACGGCGGAGCGGTTCGCATTCTTTTGGAGCCAGCTCTCGAACTAGCCCATCACTCATCGAACGGAGGACGCTCGTGAAACAGACGCGGATCACCGAACAAGTGCTCGTGGCCGGGGCCGCGATCATTCCCAATCGGGTGGCGTGGCCCGAAGGCTCCATCGACGAGGGCGTGCAGACCGCGCCGGTGCCCGTCGAGAGCGACACGCGGCTGAAGAAGATCTACGTCTACGCGGACAACGTGTTTTATCCGCAGAGCACGGCCGACTCCCGGATCATCCGCGTGCAGACCGACGCCTTCGATCTCACCGGCTACATCGACTTCACCCACGCGCGCCAGCAAGACCAGTTCCAAGTCGAGATCCACGTGACGATGGCGCACGCGAGCAACGTGCTGCTGCAGCGGTCCGCGTTTCAGGGCGGAACCTTGGCGATGATGAATCAGCTGGCGCCGTCCAACGCCAACTACATCTCCGGCAACCATATCGAGATCCTCATCCACCAAGTCTACTCGCTCGATAACTTCGCGACGAAGATCCCGCTCGCGTACCAGTTCATCGTGGAGTCCCGCTAGGACGGAGCTGTCGCGGGGCGCGTCGAACGTACGTTTCGTGCGCATCGACGATGGGGTGAAGCGGGAAGTCCTCGCGCGCGCCGACATCGGCGAGGTGATCGGGGCGTACGTCAGCCTGCGCAAACGCGGGAACGACTTGGTGGGGCTGTGCCCGTTCCACGGTGAGAAGTCACCCTCGTTTCACGTGCATCCCGACCGCGGCTTTTTCAAGTGCTTCGGCTGCGGCGCAGGCGGCGACGTGTTCTCGTTCGTGCAGAAGCAGGAGAACCTCGCCTTTCCCGACGCGCTGCGCATGCTCGCCAAACGCTACGGCGTCGAGGTGGAGAACGAGGACCCGCGCGCGGCGCGCGCGCGCAGCGAGAAAGAAGCGATCTACCACGCGAACGACATCGCGCGCGCGTTCTTCCACCGCATGCTGCTCGACCCGCGCGAAGGCGCCGACGCGCGCGCGTACTGCGCGAACCGCGGCATCACCGATGCGACGATCGAAGCGTTTGCGCTGGGGTATGCGCCGGCGGGCTGGGACGCGCTGTCCGGCGAGCTGCATCGCAACGACGTCCCGGCGGAGATCGCCGTCAAGGCGGGGTTGATCAAAGCGAACGAACGCGGCGGTTTTCGCGACTTCTACCGCGAGCGGCTGATGATCCCCACGTTCGCGACCACCGGCGAGACGATCGCGTTCGGCGGCCGCGCGCTGACCGGCGCCGAGCCGAAGTACATGAACACCGCAACGACGCCGGTGTACACCAAGGGCCGTTATCTCTACGCGCTCAACGTCGCGCGGCGCGCGGCGGCCAAGGACGACAGCGCGATCGTCGTCGAGGGCTACCTCGACTGCATCGCGCTGCACCAAGCGGGTTTCACGAACGCGGTCGCGGTGCTCGGGACGGCGTTCACGCCCGAGCAGGCACGCGAGCTGCGCAAGGTCGCGTCACGCGCGATCCTGTGCTTCGACGCCGATGCGGCCGGCGTCGAAGCGGCGCTCAAGTCCATCGAGATGCTGAGCGCCGAAGGCGTCGCCGCGTCGGCGCTGCGCATCCCCGACGGCAAGGATCCCGACGAGTTCATCCGCCGCAACGGCGCCGACGCGTTTCGCGCGCTGCTCGCCAAGCCCATCGCCGCGACGCAGGTCAAGATCGACGCGGAGATCGACCGGCGCGGCGGAACGCTGGAGGGCGCGTCGCTCGCGCGGTGGGCGGAGGAGACGATTCGCCGGCTCTCCGCGCCCGAGGAGTGGGACAAGTTCCGCGTCTACGCCGCTGGGCGGCTCGGGCTGTCCGTCGACGACCTGCGCAAGGCGCGCCTCGTGCTCAACCCCAGCCACTTCGCGCCGCGCGGCGCGCAGGCGAACGCTTCGCGGCACATCACGCCGTCGATGCTCGAGAAGCCCTCGTTCGAGCGCGAGGTCCTGTGCGCCGTGCTCGACGAGCCGGCGCTGATCGCCGAGTACGCGGCGCGGATCCCGCCTGAGCGCTTCGACAACCTGCGGCTGCGCCGCGTGTGGCAGCGCATGGTTGCGGAAGCTCGCTCGCTCGCGCAACCTTCCGACGTCTTCTCCTTGTTCTCAGAGGATGACGACGCGAGGGGCGTCCTTTTGTCGGTTGAGTCGGTCGAACGGCTCGCCGATTCCGAGGCGCGCCGCGCGAAGCTCGACCGGGTGATCGAGCGGTTACAGCGCGACGACGCCACCCGCCGCTACAGGGCTGTGGATGCGGAGATCACGCGGTTGTTCGAGGCGGGACTCGACATACCGGCGACGCTTCGCGCAGAGCAGAACGCACTCGCGACAACACTGAAAAAAGGATAACCCCTCCGGCGAAGTACATTCTCCGGTTTCCCCGAGATCGCAACGGAAGGAGGTGAAGACCAGCATGGCACGCACGAAGAAGGCCGCAGCAGCAGCCGCAGACACCCCGCAACTTTCGCTCGACGAGCAGATCAAAAAGCTGCTTGCCGCCGGCAAGAAGCGCGGCACGCTCACGTACGAAGAGATCAACGCCGTCTTCGACACCAACGTCGAAGAAGTCGCGCCGGAGCGTATGGACGACCTCCTCGAGGAGATCGCGTCGCTCGGTATCGAGATCGTCGAAGAGCAGGCGAAGGACGAAAAACCCGCCGACCGCGACGAACCCGAAGAGCAGGCGATTCCGGCTGGTCTTGCCCTCGACGACCCGGTCCGGATGTACCTCAAGGAGATCGGTCGCGTTCCGCTTTTGTCGATGGACGACGAGCGGCGCCTCGCGATGGCGATCGAGTCCGGCGAAAAGGAAGCGCTCAAGAACGGGACGGCCGACAACGCCGTCGTGTTCCACGGCGAAGACGCGAAGCGCAAGCTGACCGAAGCGAACTTACGTCTCGTCGTGTCGATCGCGAAGAAGTACGTCGGCCGCGGCATGCTGTTCCTCGACCTCATCCAGGAGGGGAATCTCGGGCTGATCCGCGCGGTCGAGAAGTTCGACTACCGCAAGGGCTACAAGTTCTCGACGTACGCCACGTGGTGGATTCGCCAGGCGATCACGCGCGCGCTCGCCGATCAGGCGCGCACGATTCGCATCCCGGTGCACATGGTCGAGACGATCAACCGGCTCATCAAGATCAGCCGCCAGCTGCTCCAGGAGTACGGCCGCGATCCGACGGTCGAAGAGATCGCCAACGAGATGGGGCTCACGCCCGAGAAAGTCCGTGAGGTCATCAAGATCTCGCAGGAGCCGATCTCGCTCGAAACCCCCATCGGCGAAGAAGAAGACTCGCATCTCGGCGACTTCATCGAAGACCAGGAAGCGGTCGCGCCGGCCGAAGCCGCGTCCGTCATGCTGCTCAAAGAGAAGATGCAGGACGTCCTCAAGAACCTCACCGAGCGCGAGCGAAAGGTGCTGGTGCTGCGCTTCGGGCTGGAAGACGGCCACCAGCGCACGCTCGAGGAAGTCGGTCAGGAATTCGGCGTCACGCGCGAGCGCATTCGCCAGATCGAAGCGAAGGCGTTACGCAAGCTGCGCCACCCGAGCCGCGGCAAAGCGCTCAAGGACTACTGGTCCAACGAGTGAGCTAAGGCGTCGCGCTCGGCGCCGCTGATGGGCCTTCGCCGCGGCACGCCGCCGCGGCCGCGACGACCGTCGGCGTGAGCGTGCGTTCGGCGCTCGCGATGCGCGTTTGCTGCACCTCGACGTCGGCCGCGAGCTTGTCCCAGATCGTGTTGCCGAGCGTGTTCGTCGGGGCCGTCGCCTTCTCGAACATGCCGCCCGGTCCCGAGCCCGGCACCGACGACGCACCGAGAAACTCATCTGCGCCGTTTGATTTCGTGCTCAGGTCGTTCGAGGGCGCGACCCGCGCCGCCGACACCGAACCCGCCATCTGGCCCGAGACCTCTTTGCGAAAATCGCTCATCGTCGTCGTCTCGAGGACGCCGTTGACGTGGTTGAGCGCGAGGTTCTGGCGGTCGGCTGCGGCTTGCAGCTGCGCTTTGAGCAGCAGCGCGAAGCGGTCGTCATCGGTCGCCGGCTTCTTCGGAAAGCGCTTCTCGTCGCCGAGCAGCTTCTTGATGACGCCGAGGTTATGCGCCATCGCGACGACGACTTTGCCGGCGTAGATGCGGTCGATCTCGAGCGCTTCTTTCGAGGAGTTGTCGTGCGCCATCTTCAGCAGCGCGCGATGGCTGGCGCCGATCAGCTCGTCCGTCTTCATCAACCCGAGCACCGACGGCGCGACGTTGTCGCGCACGGTCGAGCAGAAGCCCTTGGAGTGCGTGCGGCCGATCTCCGGCAGCGTCGTGGGCGCGCTCGCGGGCGCCTGCGCCGTCAGCACGCACAGCGCCCCGACCGCCACCACGAGCCTCATGCGCCGCGGCGCGGCCCGGACGGCCGCGCGTGTTCGCGCACTTTGCGCGAACACGACACTTTGCGCGAACACGACACTTTGCGCGAACACACTACATCGGGTCGTCTTCGCCCTTGCCCGCGTGCGGGCTCGGAACGACGTTGGGGTTCTTGTCGGCGAACTGGCCGAGCGGATTCGGCACGACCCACACCGCGACGTCGTAGATCGCGGGATACAGGAAGACGGCCGTGACGCTCGCGGCATCCTTCACCGCACCGGCTTTCACCAAGCCGTCCGCGGTCGGGTGCTCGACGTCGCCGGAGCCCGCGTACTTCTTCGCGCCGACGGCCTTGCCGTAGACGCACTTACCCGTCGCCTTGTCGCACGTCACGAAGTGCACGTGCGCGCCGATCGTGATCGTGCGCTTGGGATCGATTCCCAAGATCGACGGCCGCTCGGGTTTCGGCGCCGGCGTCGCGTCGGGGTTGCGGCGCACGCTGAAATCCGCGCCGATCAAACGGCCCTTCACGTCGTACCATAGCTGCGCCGGAACGTCGGGGTCCGTGGTGTTCCACGCGGCCGTGTTCACGTAGCTGATCGCGCCGGTCTCGTCCTCGTTCGTGTACCGGACGTAGCCGGCTTTTATCGCGGACTGCGACGTCGGATAGCGCTTGGGAAGATCGCGCATGATCTTCGTCAGGAACGCCGACTCGGCGGCGTTCGGCGCCGGTGCCGCGGTCGGCGCGGCGGCCGGTGTGGCATCGGCGGCGCGTGCCGGTGCGGGTAGCGCCAGCGACGCGAGCGCGAGGGCGAGCAGCAAGGACGAACGACGGCGCATCATGCGGTCGCCGTTCGCGTTCCTCAGGTCGGTATCTTCGTCGCCGCCGGCGCCGGGGTGTCGTTCGCGGGAGAGGCCGTCGGCTGCGGGGTCGGCGTCGGGTGGGGCTCGCGCTTCATCTGCATCTTCGGCGATGCCGTGCGCGCCGGCGTCGGGGTGTACATGGATGCCGGCTGATCGCCGGTGAGCTGGAACGGAAACGGCACCCGAATCGACCAGCGGTCGCCGACGTGATCGATGGCGGCGAGGGTCATCGCCGGGATCTCGGCGCCCGCGGGGACCGGCGCGATGATCGGAGCGACCGATTTGACCGGCAGCAGGCCGGCGTTAATGGAAAAGCGGTCGAGCGAGATCGCGCGAACGCGCCGGCCGTTGGGCGTGTCGGTGCCGCCGACGACCAAATATGCGCGCGTGCCCGCCGCGGCGAGCACGGTGCCGTCCAGCGTGAGGGCGTCGCGCAGGTGGACCGAGATGACGTCGCCTTCACGGCGGGCGGCGTCCAGGCCGGCATCCGTCACGAAAACGACCGCGGTCCCCGCAGGCAGCACGTGCTGCTGCGGGGACTGTGCGGTCGCCCACGATGCGCTAAAAAGAAGGAAGGCCGTCGCGAGGACGGCCGTCCATCGGGCGCTGAGCAACCCGCTCAGCTGGCTTTCTTCTGCGATGCCTCGGCGGCCGCGGCCAGCGCCGCGTCCTTCTCAAGCTGTACTGCCTTCTTGCCTTGCTCGATCAGAGCTTTGACCTTCTGGCCGCCCTTCTGACCGATCGTCTCGTAGAATTCCGGGCCGTAACGATCGCGCGTCGCCTCGCCGCCCTTCTTGCCGCCCTTCTTGCCGATGGCTTCGTAGAAGGCGTGGCCGTGGGCTTTCTTGGTTGCTTGACCGCCCTTGCGCCCGATCATCTCGTAGAACTCGGGACCATACTTTTTCTTGACGGTCTCGCCGCCTTTTTGGCCGGCTTCGCGGACGCTCATGCCGCTTCCGGTCTTGCGTTCTGGGGTGGACATTGGTGGGGGTGAACCTCGTGGAAGGAAATCGACCTATCTCAGTAACGTAAGCGATCTCATGGAAGTTGTCGGCCGGAGCATCGATTACTATAAGGTTCGGGCAGTCCGTGCCCTCGCGGGGGTCGTCGCCGCGGTTGCCATACTTACGCCGGTCGCGGCGGCTCCGGGGGAGCAGCCGGGATACCGGAGGTTGGTAGAGCTTGAGAGCGCCCGGACGTTCTCCGACGAGCTGACCGCGGCGCTGGCGTCGGGTGACGCCGGGTTGGCGGGGCGGGCGGCGCTGGCGCTCGGAAGGACCGAAGATTCCCGCGCGGCCGGACCCCTAAAGAACGCGACCGCGGCCAAGGACGTTTCGCTCCGAGCGCTGGCTGTGTACGGATACGGTCTCTTGGCCGCTAAGAACCACATTGAAACCGAAACGGTTGCTAAGGCGCTTTCCGACCCGGCCGGGCCCGTACGCATCGCCGCGGTCGACGCGGTCTGGCGGGCGCGAGCAGCCAAGCTGCCCGGTGCCGGCCCGCTCGGGCAGACGCTGGTGGCGATCGCCGGCCGCGATTTCGATCCGATCGTGCGCGCGCGCGCGGCGACGGCGCTGTTCGCATGGAGCGACGCCGCCGACGGAACGGCGATCGCGCGCCGCCTCGTGGCGGCGTTCGCGCGCGAAACCAACGCGACGGTCCGGTGGCACGACGCGTGGACCCTGCGCCGCGCGTTCGCGACCGCCGTCGACCCCGCGACGATCCGCGCCGGCCTTGCCGATCGCGACGAGCTCGTTCGCATTCAGTTCGCCGATCTCGTCGCGCGCCGCAAGCAGCCGCAGGCGATCGCGCAGATGCAGCCGTTGCTGAAGGACTCGTCGTGGCGCGTTCGCGAGCAGGCGTACGAGACGATCAAGGTGCTCGCCGGACTGCAGCGCACGGATCATCTCGGCGCCATCCCCGCGGAGATCGTGACGCCCGCGCCGTCGGCGCAAAACACCGAGGCGCCGCTGACGCGGCCGGCCGGCGTCGCTGCCGCGCGCAAACCGGTCGCGACCGACGCGCGGCTCGACCTCGCGCTGCGGCCCGCGACGAGCGCGCTGATGGACGGGCCGATGCCGGGACCGCATCCGCGCGTGCGCATCGGCACCACGAAGGGGACGATCGTCGTGCGGCTGTATCCCGAATGGGCGCCGCTGACCGTCGCGAACTTCCTCAACCTCGTCGATCGCGGCTATTACGACAACTTGCGCTGGTTCCGCATCGTGCCTGACTTCGTGGTGCAGACGGGGGACCCGAACGACAACGGCGAGGGCGACGCCGGATACACGATCCCCGCCGAAGAGAACCCGCTCGAGCAGCGGTCCGGCGTCATCTCGATGGGGCTGAACTACACCGATCCGCCGAACGCGCACGCGATTCGCGACTCGGCGGGGACGCAGTTCTACGTCACCCTCTCGCCGCAGCTGCACCTCGACAAGGATTTCACCGTGTTCGGTGAGATCGAAAGCGGGTTTCCCACGCTGGGGCGCCTCATCGAGAGCGATCGGATGACCAAGGTCGAGAGGCTCGCTGACGACTAGCGTTCTGCGATTGTGGCGGGCGCGACGGGGGTTACCGTTGCAGCATTGAACGTAATGCGAAGAATGCGTTTTCTTTGCGTTCCGTGATTCGGCGGTAGAAGTAGCCCGCCCAGTGGGTACCGTACGGGACGTAAATTCGGACGCGGTAGCCTTCATCCACCAGGCGGCGTTGGAGATCCGGGCGCACCCCGTACAGGAGTTGGAACTCGAAGCGGTCGCGGCCGATGCTGCGCTCGCGCGCGAACGTTTCGACGGCTTCGATCAGGCGCGGGTCGTGCGTTGCGATGCCGGGGTAGTTGCCGCGTTCCAGCAGCGCTTCCGCGCAGCGCATGTAGTGGCTGCGGATCGCCGCCATGTCCTTGTACGCGATCTCCGGCGGCTCGCCGTATGCGCCCTTGCACAGGCGCACGCGCGCGTTCAGCGCGATCGCCCGCTCGACGTCCGCTTGAGTGCGCTTGAGGTACGCTTGCAGGACGGGGCCGACGTGCTCGGTCTGTGCGTACAGGCGTTCGAAAACGCGCAGCGTTGCGTCCGTGACCGCCGAGCCTTCCATGTCGATCCGAACGAACGGATCGTGGTTGTGCGATGCGCGCTCCACCACGGCGCGCAGGTTCTCCAGCGCGAGCGCTTCGTCGATCAGCAAACCCATCGCGGTCAGCTTCACGGAAACGTTCGTCTCCACGCCGCGCGTTCGGATCGCGTCGAGAAGCGCGAAGTAGGCGTCGCGCGTCCGGTCGGCCTCGGCACGCACGGTGACGTCCTCGCCGAGGAAGTCGAGCGTCGCGCTCATCCCCTGCGCGTTGAGCGCGGCGACCGCATCCATCGCCTGGTCGACGGTCTCGCCTGCGATAAAGCGCTTCGCAAGGAAGAAGAACCGCTGCTGGAACGCCGGAGTTTGGATCGCATCGAGGACTGCCACGAACGGGCCGCTTCGGCATGAGACGGCGCCGCCCCCGGGGTACCACGGGATGGTGACGCTCGGCGCCTTTTCCGCCTTTTTTCGGTCGCGCCGTAGGCGCGGGGTCCGCGATCCCGGAAACGGCGCGCATGCCCTCGCGCGTCCTCGTTGCCGACGACGATCCGGAGATCTGCATGCTCATCAAGGCGATCCTCGCCCGGGGACCGTACGACGTGACGACGTGCAACGACGCCGAGAGCGCGCTCGTCCACATCCGCACGGATTCCCCGTACGACATCCTGATCAGCGACTTCATGCTGCCGGGGATCTCCGGGATCGATCTGATCACGCAACTGCGCCAGAACCGGGCGACGTCGCGCCTGCCGATCGTGCTGATCAGCGGCCACAACAACTACGCGATGGGCGAGCGTGCGAAGTCGGCGGGCGCGAACGCCTTTCTCAACAAGCCGTTCACCGCCGCGCAACTGCGCACGATCGTGCAACAGCTGCTCGCGGACCCGCTCTCGGTCTTGGGCGCATAACGGCCGTCGCGCAAGGCGGCGCATGAGCGTCGGCGCTTTCTTCAAGGTCCTTTTCGTTGCGCTGTCGCTCGGTCTCGACGTGTTCGCCGTGTCGGTCGGCGTCGGAATGAAAGGCAGCGACGTCGCGGTCAAGATTCGCATCGGCGCCGCGTTCGCGTTCGCCGAGGTGAGCATGACCGTGATCGGCGTGCTGCTGGGGCAGGCGGCGGGAAAGCTTCTGGGCGACGCGGCCGGGTATCTCGGCTTCGCGGCGCTGGTCGGCGTGGGCGCCTACATGATCTACGAAGCGCTCCACGGAACCGAGGAGGGTGGCGGTTTCGACCTCTCGCGCGGTTTCGGTCTCGTCCTCGGCGCGCTTTCGATCAGCCTCGACTCGCTGGGCATCGGCTTTTCGATCCTCTACATCGGCGTGCCGCTCGGCACCAGCCTGGTGTTCATCGGCGTCGCATCGGTGCTGTCGACGACGCTCGGGCTCGCGCTCGGCAAGCGCCTTGGCATCGTGGCCGAAGAGAAGGCCGCATTGTTGGCGGGCATCGTGCTCGTCCTCACGGGGCTAGCATTTGCCGGACTCAAGTTTTTCAACGTCGGCGCCTGAGGCGCTCTACGCCCTCGTGACGGCGGCGGCGCGCAGCGTCGTCGTCGTCGGCACAGCGAAGAACGCCGGCAAGACGACGACGTTCAACGCGCTGCGCGCCGTCGCGGCTCGACGCGGCGTCGCGATCGCGGTCACGTCGATCGGGCGCGACGGTGAACCGGCCGACGCGCTCGATGCCGAGCCGAAACCGCGCGTGCGGCTCGCGCCCGGGACGATCGTCGCGCTGCCCGCGGGATTGGTCCCGCGCAGCCCGGCGCTTGCGATCCTCGACGCCGGCGGAGCGAGCGCGCTCGGCACGACGGTCTTCGCGCGCGTGGTGCTGCCGACGACGTGCGAGATCGCCGGACCGCCGACCGCACGCGCGATGCGGGCGACGATCGAGCGCCTGCGCGGGCTCAGCACGGGTCCCGTGTTCGTCGACGGCGCGATCGACCGCGTCGCAGCGCTCGCCGGCGGCGGCGATGCGGTGATCGTCGCGACCGGCGCCGCGAGCGGGGCCACGATCGCGCGCGTTGCCGCGGTTGCCGCCGATACGGTGGCGCGCCTCATGCTGCCGGGACGCGATCCGCAGCGCGAGCACGCGCGCGTGATCGTCGTCGCGGGCGCGCTCGACGCACGCGATGCGGAGGAGCTGCTCGCGGATGCGCGCGATGCGACCGTGGTTGTGGAAGATCCGACCCGCATCGCGATCCGTGGCGCGCTGTTCGCGAAGCTCCGCGCGGCGGTGGATCTCCGTTGCGAGCGGCCGTTACGCGTGGTGGCGTGCACGACGTCGCCGGTGGGGCGGGAAACGGCGCTTTCGCCGCGGGCGCTGGTCGAGGCGGTGGCGCGCGCGACCGGCTTGCCCACGTTCGACGTCGTCGCGGACCTCGCGGCGTGATCGCCGACGCGCTGACCGCGGAGCGGATCGGGCTGACGTGGCTGCGGGCGGCGGTCGCGCCCGCCGGCGCGTTCGGCCGCCGGCACGATGACGCGACACCGGTGTACGGGCCCGGTGACGTTGCGCGCGCGCACGCGGAGATCGCAGACGTCGTCGCGCTCGCGGAACGGCTCGAGCGCGATGGGGTCGCGCGCTTGCGCGCGGCATTGCGCGCCGTGCCCGAGGCGACGCCGGTCGTCGCCCGCGCGCGCGCCGGTGATGCGCTCAACGACGTCGACTTCTACGAGCTCGGGCGCTTGGTCGACGCGCTGGCGGCGCTTGCGGGGGCCTGGGACGCGGCCGGCGGCGAATCACATCGCCGTCCGCCCGTGCTCGACGCGCTGCGCGCCGTGCTCGCGCCCGGCCGGGACGGCGCGGGCTTCTACCTTGCCGACGCGTTCGCGCCCGGCTTGCGTGCGGCGCGCGCGGCGCTTGCGGACGCCGAGGCTGCGGCGGACGTGCGGCGCGAGGCGATCGCCGTTCGCGTGCGCGACGCGATCGGGATCGATCCGGTCGGCGACGAGTTCGTCGTGCTGCGCGACGTGTACGACGGACCGCTGCCCGAGGGCGTGCGCGTCGTGCGCGAGACGCCGACGTACCGCACGGCCGCCATCGGCGTTTTGGCCCCGGAACGCGATGCCGCGCTGGCGCGCGTATCCGAAGAAGAAGAGACCGCGCGGCGCGCGCTCGCCGAGCGCGTCGCGCGCGAAACGGACGTGGTCGGCGCGGCAACGCGCGCGCTCGGCGCGCTCGATCGCATGCTCGCGCGTGTGGCGTTCACGCAGCGCTGGGGCGGGTGCATCCCGTCGCTCCGCGGCGACCGGATCGCGTTCTGTGACGCGACGTTCGCGCCGCTCGCCGACGTGCTCGCCGCGCGGGGCCGGCGCTACACGGCGCTGTCGCTCGACCTGCGCGGCGTGGCCGTCTTGACCGGCCCGAACATGGGCGGCAAGAGCGCTGCGCTCGCAACGACCGGATTTCTCTGCGCATGTGCTGCGCTCGGCGTGCCGCCGCCGGCGCGAACAGCGTCGCTCGCGCTGCTCGACGCGGTGATCTGGATCGGGGGTGACGGGCCGGAGGACCGCGCGCGCCTGCTGTCATCGTACGCCGCCGAAGTCGTTCGCGCACGCGATACGCTCGACGCCGCATCGCCGAGCGTGCTCGTTCTCGTCGACGAATTTGCGCGGACGACCGGTCCGCGCGAAGGCCGTGCGCTGCTCGTGGCGTTCATCGAGGCGCTCCGCGAGCGCTCCGCGTTTGCGCTCGTTGCGACGCATTTCGACGGCGTTGCGGAATCGGCGTGCGCGCACCACGTGCGTATTGCCGGAGTCCGCGACGGCGCGCTGGACGCGCTCGACGCCGGCGATCTCGAAACCGCGCTCGACGCGATAAACGCAGCGATGGACTACCGCATCGTCGACGCGCGCGATGGCGGCGCGACTTCCGATGCGCTCGCGCTTGCGCGATTACTGGGGCTCGACGGCCGGGTCGTCCTACGAGCGCAAGCGCTGCACGACGGGGAGAAATGACGGCTCAGAACCACGATCGGCGTTTGAAGAGCGAGGCTGCGAACGCTCCGTTGCAGCCCGGATGCTGGCATTGATAGACGGACTGCCCGAGGTTGCATTTGTCGCAGATCATCCCTTGGGAGCCGTCGCTGAGATCCCCGAAATGAAAGCTCAGGGATCCGTCGTTCGAGCATGCAGGGAGCTCGTTCTTTTGACCGCATCGCGGGCACGTTGCCGTTGCGAACGCCATCGTTACACCTCCTGATTCGGAACGTTCATAAACCCAATGCCAGGGAGTCCGCGCGCGGGTCGCTGCCGCCCGCGAGCGTGCCGCGTTCGCGGTCGACCACGATCGCGTGCGCGTGGCCCATCGCGTTTTCGAACGGGCCGAGGGCTTCGACGACGTGGCCGCGCCGTCGTAGTCCCGCGACGATGTCGTCGGGCATGCGCGACTCGACGAGCACCGTTTCGCCCGGCTTCAGCTCCGGGCGCTCGGTGAGCGTGTGGCGGCCGTAGACCCAGCGCGGGTGGTCGAGCGCGTGCTGCACGTCGAGCCCGCGGTCGACCAGTTGGTGCAAGAGCTGCAGCAGGATCTGCGGCTGACCGTCGCCACCCATCGTGCCGAACACGATCTCCGGTTCGCCGTCGCGCAAGAACATGGGCGGCGAGAGCGTGTGCACCGGCCGCTTTCCGCCTTCGTACACGTTGGGATGACCGGGTTGCGTCGAGAAGTACGCGCCGCGGTTCTGCAGCACGATGCCCGTGCCGTCCGCGATGACGCCCGAGCCGAAGTTCATGTAGAGGCTCTCGATCAGCGAGACCGCCATGCCGTCCTCGTCGACCACGCACAGGAAGATCGTTCCGCCGCGGTCGGGCCGCTGCGCCCGCGCGACGGCTCGCTCGGGGTCGATCGATTCCCGCAACGCGCGCAGGCGCTCCGGCGTCAGCTCGTGCTCGATGCCGGTCGGGCCGAACGCGGGATCGCGGAACGTCGCGTCGCGGATCGCCATCGCGCGCTTCATCGCTTCGACGCCGAGGTGGTGCCACAGCGGCTCGTCGGCACCGCCGTCGCCGGCGAGCATCCCCGCGCCGAGCAATAGGCACGCCCCTTGCGAGTTCGGCGGATGCGTCAGCAGCTCGCCGCCGTTCCACGGGATGCGCAGCGGCACCGTCGGTTCCGTGCGGTGCGACGCCAGATCGTCGACGGTCATCGCGCTGCCGCCGCGTTGCAGCGTCGCGACGATCCGTTCGGCGATAGCGCCCGTGTAGAAGGCGTCCGCTCCGCCGCGGCGGATCGCTCCGAGCGTGTCGGCGAGGTCCGGGCTGCACTGGCAGTCGCCGGCGCGCGGCAGGCCGTCTTTGAAATAGATCCGGGTCGCCTCGGCATCCGCGCGCAGCAATGGTTCGTTGAGCGCGAGATAGTTCGCGACCACGTCGGTGATCGCGAAGCCGTTGCGAGCGAAGTGCTCCGCAGGGCCCAGCAGCTCGTCCAGGCCGCGCGTCCCGTGCTCGCGCGCGACGTCTTCCCACGAGCGCACCGCGCCCGGCACCGTGACGCTGAGCGCGCCGCGCTGCGGGAGCACGCCGTTCGGGAGGCGGTCGAGCGACGCGGCGCGCGGCGTGCGGCCGCTGCCATTGTAAGCGGCGGTTCGGATCGCGTCGGCGTGGCGTACGATCCGGCTCGGGTCGTTGACGATCCAGAACGCGTCGCCGCCGATCCCGCAGCTGGCCGGGTACACGACGGCGAGCACCGCGTTGGTCGCGATCGCCGCGTCGACGGCGTTGCCGCCGCGGCGCAGCACGTCGACGCCGGCCGCGGTGGCGAGCGCGTGCGGCGACGCGACCATGGCGCGCGTCGAGCGCGCGATCGCGCGCGTCGGCCGAAAGCCGGCAGCGGTCTCGTTCATCGCAGGCGCATCTCCGTACAATAGATCGCCTCGTCGGGACGGGGCTGCCACTGCAGCCGCTTCGACGTCGCGTACAGGTCTTCGTACTGGAACAGGAACAGCCACGGCGCGTCGTCGTGGACGATCCGCAGCGCCTTGGCGTAGAGCGCTTTGCGCTTGCCCGGGTCGAGCTCGTAGCGCGCCTGGTCGACCAATGTGTCGACGGTTTTATTCGCATACGTCGACGTCGTCGCATCGGATACGAGCTGCGACGCGAGCGTGTTGTCGGCGTCGTAGGTGATGTTGCCCCAGCCCAGCATGTACATCGGTGACAGCGCGCGGCGCAGCGTTTGCGAGTAGTAGCTGACCCACTCTTGCGTGCGCACGTCGACGTGCACGCCCGCGGCTTGCAGTTGGCCCCCGATCGCGAGCGCGATCTCTTTGTCGCCGTTGTAGCGGCCTTGCGGCGCGTACAGCGTGAGGTTGAGCCCCTTGCCGTCCGGATAACCGGCTTTGGCGAGCAGCGCCTTGGCTTTCACGGGATCGTGGCGGTACGGCGCGAGGGCCGGGTCGTAGCCGAAGAAGTTCGGTGGGACCGGCTCGCCGAGTTCGTAGGCGCGCCCGCCCAGCACCGCCTTGACGATGGCGGGGACGTCGATCGCGTAGTTGAGTGCTTGGCGCACGAGCACGTTCTGCTGCGGTCCCGGCTGCAACGTGTTGAACGCGATGAAGAGCACGCGCACGCTGCGCGCGCTCGCCATCCGCGTGCTCGCGCCGCCGGCCAGCAGCGTTGCGTACTGGAACGGCACGTTGGTGATGAGGTCGGTCGCGCCGGTGCGCAGCGCCGACACGCGCGTCCCGGCTTCCGGGATCGGCTTGAACGTGACGTGCGCGATCGCCGGCGCGCCGCCCCAGTAGCGCGCGTTCGCGTCGAGCTCGAGCGCGTCGTCGCGCCGCCACGACTTGAGCACGTACGGTCCGGTGCCGTTGACGTGGTCCGCCACGTAGGCGTCACCGTGCTCTTGCCACCACTTCGCGTCGGCGATGAACACCGGCCGGGTGATCGCCGGCGGCAGCGGCGTCGGCCGCTTGGTCACGAAGCGCACCGTGTACGGATCGGGCGTTTCGACGCGCGCGACCGTGTCGACGCGCGGCACTTGCTGCGACTTGTACGCCGGATCGAGGATCTTCTCGACCGTGAACTTCACGTCGGCGCTCGTGAACGGGTCGCCGTTGGCGAACGTGACGCCGCGCCGCAGCTTGAACTCCCATTCGGTCGGCGTGATCCGCTTCCACGAGGTCGCGAGCTGCGGCACGAGCGACGCTCCGTCGGCCGAACGGCGCGCCAGCGTGTCGTAGAGCTGCGACTGCACGTTGGTGTCGGTCGTCACCGACGCTTTGAGCGGGTCGAGCGTGCTCACGTCGACGCCCTGCGTGATCGTGACCGTGCCCGGATCGGCCGCCCGCGCCGTCGCGGCCGGCAGCGCGAGCGCGAGCAGCGCTGCGGCGACGAGGTAGGTTCTCATCCCGGAATTGCTCCTCACGCGGTGACGGGGGACGGAACCGTTCTCCCCCTGGCGGAAGAGGCCATGCCGAAGGAGGTCCATGAACCCCCGAGGACTTTCGTCAACGCTCGCAGTCGTTGGCCGGTGACCGGCCGGAGGTGATCCCGACATGAAGCGCACCGTCTTCATTCTCTTCGCCGCCGCGCTGGCGCTCGCGCCGGTCGCGCCGCTTCGCGCGGCCGATGCGCCCGGCACGACCGTCACGATCTCGCAAGGCGTCGATGCCGACACGCTCAACCCGCTGCTCACGACGATCACGCCGACGTTCAACGTCACGGATCAGATCTACGACCGGCTTGCGGACCGCGGCTCGAAGCCGGGCGAGCTCATCCCGCTCCTGGCGACGTCGTGGAAGCGCATCAACCCGACCACCGAGGAGTACAAGCTCCGGCACAACGTCGTGTTCTCGAACGGCGATCCGTTCACCAGCGCCGACGTGCGCTACTCCGTCGACTGGATCAGAAACCCGGCCAACAACTCCAAGCAGACGCCGTACATCCGCGACATCGATCGCGTCGAGACGCCCGACGCGTACACCGTGCGCTTCATCTCGAAGACGCCGCTCGCGATCCCACCCGGGCAGCAAAACCTCTTTCGCATCGTCGACGCGAAATATTTTCAGGAGAAAGGCAACGCATACGTCGGCGAACATCCGATCGGAACCGGTCCCTACGTCCTGCGCGAGTGGCGGCGTGACGATCAGGCGATCATGGATGCAAACCCAAAGTGGTGGGGCGGGCACGTCAAGGTCGATCACGTGATCTTCAAGGCGATCCCCGAAGCCGCCGCGCGCGTCGCCGCGCTGCGGACCGGCGCGACCGACCTGATCACCAATGTACCGTCGCAGTACCAGACGCAATTGACCGGCGGGCAGAACACGAAGCTCGTGAGCACGCGCAGCCTGCGCCAGCTGTTCATCGCGTTCAACACGCTGCTGCCGGGCCCGCAGAAGAACAAGCTCGTGCGGCAGGCGCTCAACTACGCCGTCGACGTGCCTTCCATCGTGAAGAACGTGCTGGGCGGCCGCGGTTACGAGCTCACCTCGCCGATCCCGCCGAACTACTTCGGTTACGACGCGAGCGTCCCGGGCTACAAGCACGACGTCGCAAAGGCGAAAGAACTTCTCGCGAAAGCGGGTTTCCCCGACGGAAAAGGGCTGTCGCTGCTGATCAACGCGCCGATCGGGCGCTACAACCGCGACCGCGAGGTTGCCGAGGCGATCGCCGGGCAGTTCAAGGCGGTCGGCATCGACGCGACGGTGCGCGCGCAGGAGTGGGTGTCGTACGCCGATCAGAACAACCGGCGCGCGCTCACACCGCTGTACGAACTGGGTTGGAACCAGCCGTCGGCCGACGCGGACGGCATCGTGACGTCGCTGTTCATGTCGACCGCGCCGCTGTCATGCTACAGCAACCCGGAGGTCGACAAGCTCGCGGATCAGGCGCGCGGCGAGCTGGACGTTGCCAAGCGCAAGGCGCTCTACAAGAAGATCGCGCTGGTCCTGCGCGACGATCCGCCGTGGATCGTGCTCTTCGAGTACGAGGATCTCTACGCGACGTCCAAACGGCTGCACTGGCAGCCGCGCGGCGACGAGTCGATTCGCGCCAACGAGATGTCGGTGAGCTGACGACTTGACCGCCTACCTCGGACGGCGCGCGATCGGCGCGCTGTGGGCGCTGATCGGCGTCGCGATCGTCGTTTTTCTCATCCTGCACATCACGGGCGATCCGGCGGCGGTCATGATGCCACCGGAGTCGACCCGTGCCGAGATCGACGCGTTCCGCCACGCGCAGGGCTTCGACCGGCCGCTGATCGTGCAGTTCGCGTCGTTCGCGGCGTCGGCCGCGCACGGTGACATGGGCTTGTCGCTGCGCCACCAGGAGCCTGCGATGGGCCTCGCGCTCCAGCGACTGCCGGCGACGATCGTGCTAGCGACGAGCGCGTTCTTGATCGTCCTGCTGGTCGGCGTTCCGGCGGGCGTGCTGTCGGCGCTGCGGCCGCGGACGTGGATCGACTACACGGCGCGCATCATTGCGCTGATCGGCCAGAGCGCGCCGACGTACTGGATCGGGCTGATGCTGATCCTGCTGTTCGCGGTGCGGCTGGGCTGGGTTCCCGCGAGCGGGATCGGCGACTGGCGCAATCTCGTGCTGCCGGCCGCGACGCTTGGGTTCTTCTCGACGGCCAAGATCATGCGGCTGACACGCGCGGCCATGCTCGAGGTGCTCGATGCCGACTTTATGCGCACCGCGCGCGCGAAAGGGTTGACGGCGGTACGCGTAGCGCTCGGGCACGGCCTGCGCAACGCGTGGCTGCCGATCGTCACGCAGCTCGGCGTCGAGCTGGGCACGCTGCTGTCCGGTGCGATCATCACCGAGACGGTGTTCGCGTGGCCGGGAGTCGGGCGGCTGGCGGTGCAGGCGGTGTTCGAGCGCGACTTCCCGGTGGTCGAGTCGGTCGTGCTGCTCACCGCGACCATCTTCGTCGTCCTCAACCTCGTGGTCGACTTGCTGTACGCGGTGCTCGACCCGCGCATCCGGTACGCGTAATGGCCACCGCGGTCGCCGGCGTCCCAGCAGCTTACGGCGACGTCGAAGGCGTCACGTCGCGCACGGCGGCGCTGCGCAAGCTCGCGCGCGATCCGGCCGCGGTGATCGGGGCCGTCATCGTCGCGATCGTCGTCGTGTGCGCGGTGTTCGCGCCGCTGATCGCGCGCGCCGATCCGAACGCGCAGGATTTGACGTCGACGCTCGTGCCGCCGATGTGGATCGCGGGCGGCGTGCACTCGCACCCGCTCGGCACCGACAACCTCGGCCGCGACGTGCTCACCCGCATCATTTGGGGGGCGCGCGTGTCGGCGATCGTCGGCATCTCCGTCGTCGCGATCGGCGGCACCATCGGCGTGACCGCGGGTTTGCTGGCCGGTTATCGGCGCGGCTGGGTCGACGCCGTGATCGCGCGCATCACCGACGTGCAGCTCGCGTTTCCGCTGGTGCTGCTGGCGGTCGCGATCGTGGCCGTCGTCGGTCCCGGCTTGTGGACCGTGATCGCGGCGATCGGCTTGACGTCGTGGGTGCAATACGTGCGCGTCGTGCGCGCGGAGACGCTGAGCCTGCGCGAACGCGAGTTCGTCCTCGCCGCGCAAGCCGCCGGCGCGACGACGACGCGCGTGATCGGCCGCCATCTGCTGCCGAACGTGGCATCCGCCGCGATCGTGCTCGGCACGTTCGAGATCGCGCGCGCGATCGTGCTGGAGTCGTCGCTCTCTTTTCTCGGCCTGGGCGTCCCCCCGACGACCCCATCGTGGGGCGGCATGCTCGCCGACGGCCGCCAGTACCTCGACACGGCGTGGTGGACCGCACTCTTCCCTGGCCTGGCGATCATGACCGCGGTGATGGGCGTGAACTTGCTCGGCGACGGCCTGCGCGACGCACTGGACCCCGCTACCTCATAATTAATGCCCGCGCGCTTGCAGGCATTCCTTGCTGGCTAAGACAACCTAGCCAAACTCGCACTTTGCGCGAGGGGGAGGCGGGGTGGTGGATTCAGGGTGCAAGGTAGTCGTCACGGGCGATGTGATGATCGAGTCGAAGCTCGCGAGCGGAGTCGCTTACGACAAGGAGAGTCCTGGCGAAGAGCGCGAGGCGGCCGACCCTATCAGCGGTCCGAGGATCTATCTCCACCGGTATTTGGAAGCGGGCGGCGCTGTAATCGTCTGGAAAGTCATTAGCGAAGTTCTCGCTCTTTGGTTCCCGGCGCAGCAGACAGTATCTGGTCCGCAAGTCGCCCCGATGGACCCCAAAGCTTTCAATAACCCGAAACTCCAGGACCGGTTGTGGCGCTCGAACATCGTCGCGAAGCAATTTCCGCTCGTCGGGAAGGGAGGCGACGACAGCACACCCGTCTGGCGAATCAAAGACGGCCTCGGCATCAATCGCGCAGGCCCGAACGCGCTTGAAGAGCTTCGCCGTGAAGAATTTCCTCTCGCCTACGAATACACCGATGCTGGGGACGCAAATCTCGTCGTCGTCGAGCACCTGAATCAAGGATTCTCGGAACACGACAACCTGTGGCCGCTGTCGTTACAAAATGAGAATGACGGCCGCCGATGGTTGCTCGTGCGCTGGGCGCGCCCGGAACTCAATGCTATTACGGCTTTGGGGAAATTGGTATCCAAGCGCTTTCCTAATAGGACGATCGCTATCGTATCGGTCGAGCATCTTCGGCGCTTCGGCTGGCAGATCAGCCGGGGCTTGTCCTGGGAACGCACCGTGTCGGACTTGCACGAGCACGTCACGAAACATTGGGAAAACGCGATGGCCGGGACCGCGCAACTCGTCGTCGTGTTCTTCCAAGCCGGCGCGGTATTGTTCTCGAAACGTGGGGATGTGATCGCGACGACGCTCGTCTACGATCCGGAGCATTTGGAAACCGATTGGGGTCGCCAGTATGAGGGCGACATGTTAGGTTTCAGTCGCGCGCTGACGGCTGGAATCGCTCTGCAAATGATGTGCGCGGGTACGCCCGGCCAATGTGACGACAGGGGGATCAAGGCGGGTTTGCTCGCCGCCCGGCAGCTGCTCATAGGTGGCTATGCCGTAGATGGTCAGCAAGAGCGCGATGACACCGCACTGCCGAAGTCGTTAGAATTTCCGCGCAAGACCATCGCGCACGTGATAGGTACAGCGCTCGAGCTCGGTGATGTTGCTGGCCGCTTCGGCAACAAAACGGCTGAGGCTGAATATGAGGTGCTCTCTTCCTGGGTACGGTCTTCTGCCGAAAAGTTTCGCGTTCAGACGATCGAGGATAATCTGCTCCGAAGCGAATGGCGGCTCCTCGATCTCGCCATGCCGCAGCAAGCGAAAGCGGAAAATGTGGAAGGTGTCGTCGCTTTTGCACGGGACGTCGTACAGTACGGGAGCAAGTCTCTGTCGTGGTCCTTCCCGACGCTTCGCTTCGGCGATCTATTCATCACTGACCGAAAAGAGATGGAAAATTTTCGCGCATTGCGCGATCTCATGCTCGACTATCTGTCCTCTTCGAATGTCTCTTCGCCGCTGTGCATCGGCGTGTTTGGGTCGCCAGGTTCGGGAAAATCGTTCGCAATAAAGCAGCTATCGCGGCACCTCTCGGAAGAGTACAAGTCGCGCGTTGAAAGAACTCCGCTCGAGAACGTCACTTTCAACGTGTCCCAGTTCACCGACATTGGTTCGCTGGTAAGTGCGCTTCATACAGTTCGTGACGTTGCTCTCAAGGGTCGCACGCCTCTAGTCTTCTGGGACGAGTTCGATGCCCCGTACGGAACTACGCGACTCGGCTGGCTGCGATACTTCTTGGCTCCGATGCAGGATGGCCAGTTCCAGGAAGGCCCGGTCATCCACAACATCGGGCACGCGATCTTCGTTTTCGCGGGGGGTAACTATACGCTGGAGGAGTTCACGGAGCTGGCAAAGGCCGAGGATTCCGAGACGAAGATTCGTGACTTCATGTCCAGACTCAAAGAGCCGACCGTCCCCGACACGAAAGCACGTAATGTTCTGTCCAGGATCCTAAGGACCGACGTTTCTGACACGAAGATTCGTGATTTCGTGAGCCGATTGAAAGGGCTCATGGAGGTTCCGACGTTGGACTATGAACAGCGGCCGAGCAAAGATGCGCCTCCTGACGCCGCAATTGTTTTACGGCGTGCCGAACTTTTGCGGGCATATCTCACTACAGCCGCGCCGAAGCTCATTCAAGAAGTTAGGCGCCGTGATGATCCGCGGCTCTACAAGCGGCTCAACATCGATCGCGGTTTAATCCATGCGTTTCTGTTGGTGCAAAAGTACGAATTCGGCGCAAGGTCGATGGAAGCGATCGTAAAAATGAGCGCGTTAACCGGAAAGTATCTTTACGACCGCTCGAGTTTGCCGCCGCGCGATCAGCTCGATCTCCACGTTGAGGCTAAGGGATTCCTCGAGCTCGCGGATGAGGAGTGGAAGGAGCCGGCGCACGCCTGAGGCCGACGGGCTCCGCTGTGTCGAACGCGAAGATCGCCATCATGGACCCGCTCATCATCACCGTCGCGCCGGTCGGCGCCGAAGTCATGCCGGAGCAGTCGCCCTACCTGCCCGTCACGCCCGCGCAGCTCGGCGAGACGGCGCGCGCGATTCGCGCGGCCGGCGCCTGCATCGTCCACGTGCACTGCCGCAACGACGACGGCACCAACACCCACGACGTCGAGCGCTTCCGCCAAGCCTACGAAGCGATCCGTGCTTCGAGCGACCTCATCGTGCAGTTCTCGACCGGCGGCGCCATCGGAATGACGCCCGAGGAGCGGTCCGCGCCGCTGGTGCTGCGGCCGGAGATGGCCACGCTGACGTGCGGCTCCGTGAACTTCGGCGACGACGTGTTCGAGAACAGCTTTCCGATCATGCGCGGCATCGCGGCCAAGCTCGACGAGTTCGGGGTCACGCCCGAGCTGGAGATCTTCGACCTCGGCCATCTCTCGAACGCCAAGCGGCTCGCTGACGAAGGCGCAATTCGGCTTCCGGCCCACGTCGACTTCGTGCTCGGCGTTCCCGGCGCGCTCGAGGCTTCGGTGGAGCACCTCGTCGATTGCGTGCGCGCGCTTCCGGCCGGCTGCACCTGGTCGGTGGCGGGTGTCGGGCGCATGCAGCTCACGCTCGCCGCGGTGGCCGTCGCGATGGGTGGGCACGTCCGCGTCGGGCTCGAGGACAACCTCTACTACAGTAAGGGCCGCCTCGCGCGCAATGAGGAGCTCGTCGCCCGCGTCGTCCGCATCGCCGAGGAGCTCGGACGCCCTGTGGCCAGCCCGGACGAGGCCCGGCGAATCCTCAGACTGCCAACCGCGACCGCCGCGTAGCCGTTCCCGAGGGGAATAGACCGCTCGACCGGAAACCGCGTCGGCCCGCTTCCCGGGGAGGTCCTCCGCTGCTCACGTACGTCGTCCGCCGGACTCTGCAGAACATCCCGATCCTGTTGCTCGTCTCGATCGTGCTCTTCACGATCCTTCAGTACGCCCCGGGTGGACCGCTGACGCCGTACCTGCAGAACCCCCACATCACCGAGGCCGACATCATCCGGCTCAAGCACAACCTCGGTCTCGACCAGCCGGGCTACGTGCAGTATTTCACGTGGCTGTTCAAAGTGCTGCAGGGCGACTTCGGCTGGTCGATGTCCAACTCCGAGCCCGTCAGCCAGGCGATCATCGAGCGGCTCCCCGCGACGTTGACATTGATGGGCTGCGCGTTCGTGTTCTCGCTGGCGATCGGCGTGACGGCCGGCATCATCAGCGCGGTGCGCCAGTACTCGTGGCTGGACTACACGGTCACGACGCTCGCCTTCTTCGGGCAGTCGATGCCGGTGTTCTGGTTCGCGCTGATGATGCAGCTCGCGTTCTCCGTCGTCGGCATCACCGCGTTCGGCTATAAGTTCTCCCTGCCGTCGGCCGGCATCTCCACGTCCGACACGTTCGACTTCTGGGACCGCTTGCAGCATCTGATCTTACCGACCGTCGTGCTGTCGCTGCTGTTCATCGCGCAATGGAGCCGCTTCATGCGAAGCTCGATGCTCGAAGTCGTACGCACCGACTACATGCGCACCGCTGCGGCGAAAGGCGTGTCGCAGCGCGCCGTGATCCTCAAGCACGGCCTCAAGAACGCGCTGATCCCGCTGGTGACCGTCATCGCGCTGTCCCTGCCCGGCCTCTTCGCCGGTGCGGTCGTGACCGAGACGATCTTTGCCTGGCCCGGGATGGGCCGGCTCTTCATCAACGCGCTCGGCCAGTTCGACTTCGCGCTGCTGATGGGCTACATGATGCTCACGTCGTTCCTGGTGATCACGTTCAACTTGGTCGCCGACCTCTGCTACGCGTGGCTCGACCCGCGCGTGAAGTACACCTAGGGCGATTGCGAAATGATGTCTATTCGCGTCCGATTTTCCTCGCCACGATGCCCGAGAACGATGACTCGCTCGGAGGCGCCGTAGATGGCCGCATCGTTACCGCTCAACCCGTCCGCCGTGCCGGTCGCCGAAGAGATGGCGCCGTCGCGCAACACCGTCTGGCGCCGCTTCCGGCGCCACAAGGTCGCGCTCGCCGGTGGCGTCATCATCATCTTCATGGGGCTGATTGCGATCTGCGCGAACATCCTCACGCCCGCCGATCCGAACTTCATCGACCAGGTGAACTGGCAGGGCTACCCGCTCGCGCCGGGCGTCGCGCACCACATCCTGGGCACCGACGAGAATGGCCGCGACCTCCTCGCGCGCTTGATGTTCGGCGCGCGGATCTCGCTCACCGTGGCCCTCTTCGCGGTCATCATGGAGATCTCGATCGGCACGTTCTTGGGTGCGATCTCCGGCTACTACGGCGGCTGGGTCGACTTCTTCATCATGCGCGCGACCGACGTCGTGCTGTCGATCCCGCTCCTGCCGCTGCTGCTCGTGCTGACCGCGATCGTCGCCGGGACGTCGAACAAGGCGTCGCTGAACTTCGGCGTCATCGTCGTGCTGATCGGCGGGCTCTCGTGGCCGTCGGTCGCGCGACTCGTCCGCGCGTCGTTCCTGTCGCTGCGCGAACGCGAGTTCGCCGAGGCCGCGAAGGCGGTGGGCAACCGCGACGGGCGGATCATCTTCCGCCACCTGCTGCCCAACGCGATCGCGCCGATCATCGTGCAGGCCACGCTCGAGGTGGCCAACGTCATCATCCTCGAGTCGACGTTGTCGTTCTTGGGCTTCGGGATTCAGCCGCCGACCGCGTCGTGGGGCAACATGCTCGCCAACGCGCAGTCGAACATCACCGACGCGCCGTGGGCGGCGATCTTCCCCGGCCTCTGCATTCTGGTCACCGTCTTGGCGATCAACTACCTCGGCGACGGGCTGCGGGACGCGCTCGATCCGAACATGCGCTGACCCGGCGTAGCGGCGTGGCGCGCGGCACGATCATCGCGCTCGGCGGCGGCGGGTTCACGATGCGCGGGACGTTCTCGCCGCTGGATCGCTACGTGCTCGGGGCGACACGGCGGGCGCGGCCGCGCGTCTGCTTCATCGCGAGCGCGGGCGGCGATCCGGGCAAGCATCTACGCCGGTTCTACCGCGTGTTTCGCGCGGTCGACTGCGAGCCGGCGCACCTCGACGTGTTCGCCGTACCGGAGCAAGGCGTCGCGGCGTTTCTTGCCGCGCAAGACGTCGTGTACGTCGGCGGCGGGAACACGCGCAATTTGCTCCTGCTGTGGCGCGGGTGGGGCGTGCACCGCGCGCTGCGCGAGGCCGCTGCGGGCGGAACGGTGCTGGCGGGGATCAGCGCCGGTGCGCTGTGCTGGTTTCGCGAGGGGATCACCGACTCGTGGCCGGGGCGGCTCGCGCCGTTGGCGTGCTTGGGATTCATCGACGCGAGCTTCTCGCCGCACTACGACGGCGAGCCGGGACGGCGGCCGGCGTTTCAGGGGCTCATCGCGCGCGGCCGGTTGCGGTCCGGGTTCGCGGCCGACGACGGCGTCGCGTTGCGGTTCGACGACGGCGTGTTTCGCGAAGCGGTCGCCGAGGATGCCGGGAAATCGGCGTATCGCGTGGTGCGCGCCGGGCGCGGCGTCCGCGAGCGGGCGTTGCCGACGCGCCTGCTCGTTTAGCGAACCGGCGCCATCCGCTTCTGCAGCGCGCGCGCAACTGCGTACGTGACGCCCGCGAGCGCCAGCGGGATCGGCGCGTAGGCAACGCACCACACGAGCGTCGTCACGAACGCGATCAAGCTGTCGGCCAGCGCGTTGAGGCCGCTGTGCCATGCGCCGTCGATGCGCGCCGTCGGGCCCGGTACCGCGGGCGTCGGGTTGGGGCGGTCCTCGGTGATGCTCACGGCGATGGTGCTCGTCGCGACGCGGTGCACGTCGTTGCGGTGCTGCGCGTCGAGCTGCTCGATCTGTCCGCGCACCTCGCTGAGGTTCTGCTGCACGGTGAGGATGTCGTCGACCTTGCCGCCCTTGTCCATCAGCGTGCGCAGATCGGTCTCCGCGCGGCGCAGGTTGCGCAGCCGCGCTTCCTCGTCTACGATCGCGGCGTCGACGTCTTCGGCGTCAATGGCGCGCTGCTGGACCGTGCCGAGCAGCCCGAGATGATCGAGCGTGTCCTCCAGCCGGTCGGCCGGGACTTCCACGACCATCGTCGCGGCGTGCACCGAACCCGCGCTGCGCGGGCTCGTGTCGTCGAGCGACGTCACGTCGCCGCCCGCGCGGCGCACGGCCGACTGCGCCTGCTTCAGCGTCGCTTCGACATCGCGCACGAGCAGGTCGAGCCGCGCCTTCTTCGCGAGCCGGTGCTGTTTGGCGACGGTCTGTTCGGCCGGCGCGGCCGCGTGCTCGTGCTGCACCGTGATCTTCTGCGCGTTCGGTCCCGGCGTGACGCGGAAGATCGTCGTCTGCTTGACGTCTGAAACGGCCCCGCCGCCCGTGTCGGTCGCCGTGACGTTCGCCTCGCGGGCGTGGTGCGCGGCGAATGCTGCCGCGCCGAAGCCGACCACCAGCATCGCGGCGGTCGCATAGCGGGCCGGCGTCCCCCACCACGCGGTGTGCAGCCGCGTCGCGGCGATCGCCGTCGCCGGCGTGGCGATGCGCGCGAACGCGTCGTCGAGCACGTGCTCCGGAAGCGGCGGGGCCGCATCGGCGCGCGCCTTGAGCGTCGCCGCGAGCGCGTGCAGCTCGCGCAGCTCGCTCGCGCAGGTGGTGCACGTCGCGAGCTCGGTCTCGACGCGCGCGCGTTCGGCGGTGTCGAGCGTGCCGTTGGCGTAGAAGGGCAACAGCTCGGCGATATCGTGGTCGTTCATCGCGGGTGCTCCGCGGTCGCGAGCGCGTCGCGAAGCCGCTGTTTGGCGTAGAAGGCGCGCGTTTTTACGGTCGCGACCGGAACGTCGACGATTTCGGCGATCTCTTTCTGAGAAAAGCCCTCGACGTAGGTGAGCTCGAGGACGGCGCGGTGTTCCGCGCTAAGGGAGGTGAGCGCCGCGTCGAGGCGGCGCCGGTCGTCGGCGCGCAGCACGGCTTCTTCCGGCGTCTCCGCACCACTGGTGACGCCGAGCAAGTCGTCGAGCGGGACGAACGTGGTGCGCCGCTTGCGCAGCGCGTCGATCGCCTTGTGATGCGCGATCCCGAACACCCAGGTCCGTGCGCGCGAGCGGCCGCCGTACTTGCCGGCGTTCCGCCAAACCTCGACCATCACGTCGCTCGTCAACTCCTCAGCCAAACCGTCGTCACGTACGAGATCGCGCACGAACCGGTGGACGCCCGAACCGTGCGCGCGGAAGAACGTCTCGAACGCGGTCTTGTCGCGTGCGGCGATCCGTTCCAGCAGGCCCCGATCGTCGGCGTCGCTCATCGGCCTTCCATACTGCTCGGTCGAGCGAAGGCCGTCAGAGGTTCAGCGCTCGGACTTCGGCTCGAACGCCAGCGCGAGCGAGTTGATGCAGTAGCGCTGCCCGGTCGGCTTGGGTCCGTCGTCGAAGACGTGGCCGAGATGGGAACCGCAGTGCGCGCAGCGCGCCTCGGTGCGGACCATCCCGTGCGAACGGTCATCGACGAGCTCGACGTTCGCGCGGTCCTCGGGCGCCCAGAAGCTCGGCCAGCCGCTGCCGCTCTCGAACTTGGTCGCCGACGAGAACAGCGTTTTGCCGCATGCGGCGCACGTGTACGAACCTTCCGCGTGGTTGTGGTAGAGCGCGCCGCTGAAGGGCGGCTCGGTCGCGCCGTTACGCAGCACGGCGTACTGGTCGGGCGGCAGCTCCGCGCGCCACTCGGCGTCGGTCTTCTCGATCTTGTTCACATGCCTTTCAACCGCTCGCCGACGGGCTGTGGTGGCACCCCGAGCCTGCTGGCCTGCACGCGGCGGCGTAGCCGCGCTTGCGCGCTCGCCGTTGCGAGCGCACTTGCGCGGGCCATGCCGATGGCCTACACTCTCGGGGTTGCGGAATCGGCTGTTCGCCGAATCCGCGAGCCCCGTGCGCGAGTGGCGGAATTGGTAGACGCACTAGCTTGAGGGGCTAGCGCCCGCAAGGGCGTGCTGGTTCGAGTCCAGTCTCGCGCACCAACCATCTTTTCGTGACCCGCACCCGGCGCCGTATGGCCGCCGGGCTGAGGTCGTGCCCGCCCGGGCGGGACCAACGGAAGAATTAGGAGAAGCCCGCGAAACATCCGAGCGCCATCGCTCGTATTTCGGGGCGACCGGCGAGAGGGCGGTCTCTGGCATATGTGGCTGACGCGTTTTTCTATCCAGCGACCGATCATCGTCTCGATGCTGTTCATCGCGCTCGCGGTGTACGGCGTCTTGTCGTACTCGAAATTGGGCCGTAGCGAGAATCCGAACGTCACCTTCCCGGTGGTCGTGATCAGCGCGGGCTATCCCGGCGCATCGCCTCAGGAGATGGAGCGGTTCGTCATCAAGCCGATCGAAGACCAGCTCGACGGCATTCAGAACCTCGACCGCATGTCGGCGGTCGCGCAGGACGGCCGCGCGGTCGTCGTCGTGCAATTTCTGCTCGACACCAACCTCGACTTCGCCGCGATCGACGTCCAGCGTCGCGTCGACACGGCGCGTCTGTACATGCCGACCGATCTCGATCCACCGTTCGTCGACAAGAGCGCCGGCGACCAGCAGTCGCCGATTCTGGAGCTGGCCCTGGCTTCCAAAAGCCTGTCCGGTACGGAGCTCTCCGATCTGGTCGACCAGCGCATCCTGCCCGAGCTCAAGCACATCCCGGACGTCCAGAGTGTCGACTCGCGCGGTCAGGTGAAGCGCGAGTACCACGTCTACCCGGACCCGCTGCGCATGATGTCGGCGTCCGCCACGCTGCCGGACATCTTCAACGCCCTCGCGATCAACAACGCCAACCTCCCCGGCGGCCGGCTCGACGGCCCGACGGTCGAGACCGACGTTTCCGTCCGCTCCGACATCGCGCGGGCCGACGACATGCTCGGAATCCCGCTGCCGATTCCCGGCGGCGCGCAGAAGGCATTGTCGATCGGCGACCTCTCCACCGTCGAGGACGGCCACGTCGACCAGCGGATCGTCTCGAAGTACAACGGTGCCCCGACCGTCATCCTCGACCTCAACCGCGTCATCACCGCCGACGAGATCCATTCGACCGCGGTCGCGCGCGACCAGGTCAAGCAGATCGCCGCGCGCTATCCGCAGGTGACGTTCACCGAGATCGACGCGCCCGCCGACTACACGCAGAAGTCGCTGAACGGCGTGCGGGACAGCCTGCTCGAAGGCATCGTGCTCACCGCCATCGTCCTCATGTTCTTCCTGCACGCGTGGCGCAACGCGGTCGTCGTGATGATCGCGATCCCGAGCTCGCTGCTCGCGACGCTGATCGTCATGCGGCTGCTGCACTTCACGCTCGACATCGTGTCGCTGATGGCCCTTTCGCTCATCATCGGGATTCTGGTCGACGACTCGATCGTCGTGCTCGAGAACATCACGCGGCATCGAGACATGGGCGAACGGCCGCTCGACGCGGCGATCAAGGGCCGCAGCGAGATCGGCAGCGCGGCCGTCGCGATCACGCTCGTCGACGTCGTCGTCTTCCTTCCCATCGCGTTCCTGAGCGGCATCGTCGGAAAGTTCATGGTCGAGTTCGGCATCGTCGTCGTCGTGGCCACGCTGTTCTCGCTGCTGGTGTCGTTCACGCTCACGCCGATGCTCGCGGCGCGCTGGTCGGTCAAGAAGCGGAGCACGGCGGCGCCCAAGGCGCTCGCGTGGTTCCAAGTCGCGTTCGACCGCTTCACGCTGTGGTATCGCGACGTCGCGTTCAGCTACATCATCAAGCATCGCTGGATGGTCGTGTCGATCTGCCTCCTGCTGCTGATCAACGCGATCGTCCTACCGGCGTCCGCCTTCCCGGTCGCGATCGGCATCGACGTCGCCGCGATCGCGATCGCGCTGGTGTGGATGGTCGCGGGCCCGCTGATGTACGCGCTCGGAAACCGGGTCGGCGGCAACGGGCAGCTCGTGTTTCGCTGGGCGCTCGGCCTGGCCGGTGTCGCGCTGCTGACGGCCGTCGTGTGCGGTGTCGTCGGCGCGATGTCGGGCGCGCCCATGCTCGCGAAAGTCGCCCAGATCGCCGGCGCACTGCTGGCGCTCTGCCTCGTCGTCGCGTTCTTTGCCTCGCTCATGGTCCGGCGTCCCGCGGTCAGCCGCCGGGCGAGCCTGAGCGCCATCGGAATCATCGGCGGCATCGCCGGTGCCATCGCGCTGTTGTGGGTCGCCAATCGCGGCATCGACACCGAGTTCATCCCGAACTCGGACACCGGTGCGATCCAAATGACGCTGTCGTTTCCGACCGGTACGCCGCTGAAGACCACGCAGGCGGCCGTCGACCGCCTCGAAGAAGCGATCGTCAAAGTCGACGGGATCGAGAAAGTCATCACGACGACCGGCGTCAAGCCTTCGGGCTTCGGCTCGACGATCGGCGGCAACGTCGCGCGCATGTTTGCCGAGATGAACAAGAACCGGCGCAAGGAAACCAACCGCGCCGTGCGCGACATTCGCACGCTGTCGTCGATCGCGCCGGGCGGTGTGTTCACCGTCGCCGGCGAGGGCGGCGGCGGTGGCGGCGGCGACCCGATCAACTACACGCTGTCGGGTCCCGAAGACGTGATCGACGGCGCGGCGAACAAGCTTGCCGCGTACGTTCGCTCGATCCCCGGCACCGTCAACGTGCAGACCGGTGCCGAATTGGCGGCGACGCGGCTCGACGTCTTGATCGATCGCGCGAAGTGCGCGCTGTACGGCGTGAACCCCGGCAGCGCCGGGACCGCGGCGCGCATCGCCGTCGGCGGCGCCGTCGCGACCCGCGTCCGCACGGTGACGGGCTTGGTCGACGTGCGCATTCAGCTGCCGGCCCAGTACCGCAACCGTATCGAACAAGTGCGGAACATCGCGGTCCGCGCGAACGACGGTTCGATGTACCACCTCGGCGACGTGGCGACGTTCTCGTACGTCAAGGCGCCGACCAAGATCGAACGCCTCGACAAGCAGCGGGTCGCGCACGTGTCCGGCGGCATCGACCCCGGCGTGACCACGCTCGGGCCGGTCGTGAACAAGCTCAACGCCGCGACCTCCACGCCGGGTTTCTTCCCCAACGGCGTCGCGCTGCGCGCAAGCGGTGACTCGCAGTTCCTCGGCGAGACGATCTCGAGCATGAGCATCGCGCTGCTCACGTCGTTCGCGCTGGTCTACGTGCTCATGGTGATCCTGTACGGTTCGTTCTTCACGCCCGCCGTCATCATGCTGTCGGTGCCGGTCGCGCTGGTCGGCGCGCTGTTCATGCTCGCGGCGACGCACCAGTCGCTCAACCTGTTCTCGATGATCGGGATCATCATGCTCTTCGGGCTCGTCGCGAAGAACGGGATCCTGCTGGTCGACTACGCCAACACGATGCGCAAGCGCGGGATGCGCGCGGTCGACGCGATGCGCGCGGCGGCCGGCACGCGCCTGCGACCGATCGTCATGACCACGGCCGCGATGGTGTTCGGCATGCTGCCGCTCTCGCTCGGGCTGGCGGAGGGTGCGGAGTTCCGGCGTTCGATGGGCACCGTGCTGATCGGCGGTTTGCTCAGCTCGCTGATCCTCACGCTGTTCCTCGTCCCCGTCGTGTACAGCTGGGTCGTCACGTGGCTCGAATCCCGCGCGGACAAGCGTGCGCTGCACCACGAGCACGAGGATGACGAGTTCAGCGCGCCGCCGGCGCCGCGCGTCACGGCCGGCGCGATGGGCGACTGAGCGCTCGCCGCATTCGACGAGCGAGAGCGCGGCAGCGTCCGACAGCGACCTCGCCAGTCTGAGAAATCGCTGAGAACGGGTAAGGGGACCTTCGGCAACATGCTTGCACGGAGGTCCTCGTACTCGATGACATCATCCACCACGCGACGCCTGTCCGCGCTGGCGGCGGCATCATTACTCAGCGCGGCCGTCGCGATCCCGGCCTTCGCAGCCGGCCCGGTCAGCGTCACGGTGAACGGTCAACCCGCGAACCTCAACCCACCCCCCACGGAGCGCGCGGGCCGCGTGTTCGTACCGCTGCGCGGCGTGTTCGAACAGCTCGGCGCGAGCGTCGTGTACGCGAACGGCGTCATCAACGCGAGCGGGCGCGGTCACAACATCTCGCTGCGGATCGGCTCGCAACAGGCGACCGTCGACGGGCAGCAGCAAACCGTGGACGTCGCGCCGTTCATCATCGGCGCGTCGACGTACGTTCCGCTGCGCTTCGTCTCGCAGGCGCTCGGGGCGAGCGTCAATTATGACGGCGCGAACAACATGGTCGCGATCAACACGAACGGAGGAGCGTACACCCCGCCGAACCAGACGATCACGCCGGTTCCGAACGGCAACGCGCAAGGCGGCGCAATTACGCTCACCAACGAGCAGCCGGGGCGTGGCGCGTCCGTAACGGCCCGCCGCCCGACGATCGAGGCGACGTTTGCCGGCGGTACCGGCGATCCGAATTCCATCCGGATCACGCTCGACGGCGCCGACGTCACGAACGACTCGACCCGTTCGCCGCGCGGCTTCCTCTACGCGCCGCGCTCGCCGCTGCAGCCGGGTCAGCATCGCGTTCGCGTGACGGGTACCGACACCAACGGCAACGCGTTCAACCGCGGCTGGTCGTTCACGTCGGGCACGTCCGCCGCGGTCGGCGGGTCGATCACGAACGTCCGCCCGGCGAACGGCTCGACCGTGCCGCGGCAGTTCGTGGTCTCGGGCCGCACGACGCCGGGCGCGCGCGTGGTCGTCCAGATCGGCGCCAACAGCGGCGGCAACACCACGATCGGCGGCATCATCGGCGCGATCCTGGGCGCCAACGGCGGCCAGAACAACTCCGCGAGCACGACCGTCGCGGCCGACGGCAACGGCGTGTTCTCGACGCAATTCAGCATCAACGCGCCGTCGGGCACGCAGCTGCTGCTTGCAATCAGCGCCACCGACCCGACGACCGGTGCGACCGGAACGCCGGTTCAGGAAACCCTGACGATCCAGTAGCCGGACCCACTGCCTTCGCGCCCGCAGGCGCGAAGGCAGGTTCGAACCCGTGTCGCGTCTCACCGGTTCGCGGTGCCCGCGCAGATCGAAGGTTCCGGCCGGCGGTCCTCTCGTCACGTCCTGATCACGGGGGCGGCGGCCGGGCTTGCCAAGGGCATCGCCCGCGCGTTCGCCGGTGACGGCGAGCGCGTGTCGTTCACGTACCGCCCCGGCGGCACGCCCCCCGACGCGACGCTCGCGCTGCTGCGGCCGCACGATCCGGGCGCGGTCGCGATCCCGGCCGACTTCACCGACGCCGCTGCCGCAGGCGAGGCCGTGCGCGCGGCCGAGGCGGCGCGCGGGCCGGTCGAGGTGCTCGTCCACGCGGTAGGACCGATCGTCGTGAAGCGCTTCGCGCGCTGCACGCCGGACGACTACCGCATGCTGACCGAGGCGAACCTCGGCTCGGCCGTCGCGCTCGCCTTCGCGGTCCTGCCCGGCATGCGCGCGCGGCGGTACGGGCGGCTCGTCTTCTTCGGGATGAACGGCTCGGCGACCACGCAGCCGGCGCGCGGGATGGCGCTCTACGGAGCCGCCAAGGCGGGCGTGGTGACGTTTGCGCGCGCGCTCGCGCTCGAAGAAGCGGCCAACGGAATTTCGGTCAACGTGGTTGAGCCCGGCGACATCCGCGACAAAGAGGCCGATCGGGCGGCGGCACGCGCGATCGCGGCGAACAACCCGACCGGGTACGCGGGGTCGTGGGAAGACGTCGCGGCGGCGGTGCGTTTCGCGACGGGGGACGAGAACGGGTTCTTGAACGGGATGGTGCTCGGGGTGAACGGCGGACGCACGGAGCCGTACGAGTGAAATACGCGACCTGGGTCATCGTCGCGTTCGTCACCTTGCTGCGCGGCTTCGCCGCGTGGAAGGTGCCGTTGACCGGCGACGAGGCGTACTACTGGGAGTGGGCCAAGCACCTCTCGCTCGGCTACGCCGACCACCCGCCGATGGTCGCCTACCTGATCTTTCCGTTCGATTGGGTGACCGCGAACCCGTTCTGGATTCGGATCGGTTTTCTGCTGTGCGGCGTCGTCGCGACGCTCGCCGCGGCGGCGACCGCGAAGCGAATCACCGGCAACGAGCGCGCGGGGATGGTGACGGCGCTCGCGATGACGCTCACGCCGATGCTCTCGGTCGGCTTCGTCTTGGCGACGCCCGACGGTCCGCTGATGGCCGGCTGGGCGATGTGCCTGTATCTCACCGTGCGCGCCTCGCAGACGCACGCGCGGCGCGACTACGTGCTGCTCGGCGTTGCGCTCGCCTTTGCCCTGCTCGCGAAGATGTTCGCGTTCGCGCTCGTCGCGGGGATCGTCGCGTGGGCCGTCATACCGCCGCGCCGCTTGTCAGCGCCGCAGCGCCGCTCGCTATGGCGCGAAGGGCTTGGCCTGTCGTTCGGCGTCGCCGCGGTGTTGTACGCGCCGTTCGTCTTGTGGAACGCGCAGCACCATTGGACCAGCTTCATCTTCGCGCTGCAGCAGCGCCACGTCGCCGAGGCGTTGTGGTATCGGCCGTTCTCGTATCTGTTGGCGAATGCCGGTGCGTACTCGCCAGGTCTGTGGATCGCCGCGCTGTTCGTGCTCGTTCGGCCGCGCAACGCGCTGATCGCATGGACGTCCATCCCGCTCAGCGCCCTGCTCATCCTCTTGAACTTTCACGAACGGATCGAGCTGCACTGGTTCTTCGGTCCGTACGTCTCGCTCGCGGTCGGAATGGGAGTCGCTTTCGACGACCTCTCGCATCGCGCGCGCGTGCTGTGGGCGACCGCCGGCGGCGTGCCTGCGGCCGTGCTGATCCCGTTCTTATTTCTTGCTGCGGTCTTTCCGGGCCAGCTCTACTCACAATTTCTCAAGACGGGCTCGACGCTCAGCAACACCGGTCCGTTCGAGATCTTCACATACTGGCCGCTGGCCCAAGACGTGAGGCGCATGGCGAGCGCGAACGACGCCGTCGTCGTCACCGACGGGTACGGCTTTTCTTCGCAGATGGACTTTGAAGCCGGCATTCCGCCGGTCGTCATCGGATATGCGTGGCAAGGCCAGGAGGCGCGGCATTGGTACGATGCCGCCATGCAGCCGAAGCGCATCCTCTTCGTCGACAAGGAGGCGCTCGTGCCGCGGCCCGGGCATCCGAAAGACAAGGGCCGTGCGGATTTCAAGCGGCGGCTCGGGATGGCGTGCGGCGAAGTCAAGCCAGGCCCCGATCTCGAATATTCGTACACCGATCCGACCGGGCACACCGTCCCGGCACGCACGTACTTTCTGACGTGGTGCGACGATCCGCGGCCCGACGCGATCCGCATCCTGCGCTGGGACGACGCGGGCGCGGCGCGCACCGCCAAGTCGTGATCGACTACATCCCGCTCACGTTGGGCCGCTACACGCGCCAAGTGCGCATCTACGAAGTGAAGTCGTCGCGCGCGGATTTTCTCGCCGACAGCAAATGGGAGTCGTATCTGAGGTTCTGCACGCAATTCGCTTTCGTCGCGCCCGCCGGCGCGATCCAGCGCTGGGAGCTGCACCGCGACGTCGGCTTGATCGAGTGCGAGTGGCTGGCGCTTCTCGAAACGATGGCGTTCGCGCACCCGCTGGCCTGTGACGAACCCACGTTTACCGATGGAGCCGGGATTTGAGCGATCACCGGCCCTTCGCGCTGCCCGGCGCGGAACTGCACTACGGCCCCGACAAGACCGTGGACGTTCTGCACATCCATTTGACCCTGCGGCCCGACATCGAACGGCGCCGGCTGGACGCGCACTGCACCACCACGGTGCAGGCGATCGAAGACGGTATCGCGCGGCTCGCGCTCGACGCGGTCGACCTGCACGTGCGTGCGGTGCGGCGCGACGGCGGCGACGGCGCGCCGATGACGTTCCGGTCGACGAGCGAGAAGCTGGAGATCGCGGTCGAACCGCCGCTGCGCCGTGGCGAGCAGCTCGTGTTCGACGTCGAATACGCCGTCGAGAACCCGCGGCGCGGACTGTACTTCGTCGAGCACGGCCCCAAGCACGCGTGGACGCAGGGCCAGGACTCAGACGCGAGGTTCTGGTTTCCGTGCTTCGACCATCCGGCCGAGAAGCAGACGACGTCGGCGACGATCACCGTCGCGAAGGGGCACTTCGCGCTCGGCAACGGCGCGCTCACCGAGCGCGCCGAGTCGGCCACCGAGACGACGTTTCGGTACGAGCAGAACATTCCGCACGCCGCCTATCTCGTCACGATGGTGACCGGGCCGTTCAGCGAGATCGCGCAGGCGCACGACCGCCTGCCGATCTGGTACTACACGCTACCGGGGCGCGAAGCCGACGGCGAGCGCGCGTTCGGGAACACGCCGGCGATGGTCGACGTGTTCGAGCGCACGATCGGCGTACCGTACCCGTACGAGCGCTACTCGCAGATCGCGGTGGCGGACTTCCTGTTCGGCGGGATGGAGAACACGACGGCGACGACGCAGACGGACCGCGTGCTGCACGACGAGCGCGCGCACCTCGACTACTCGGCCGACTACCTCGCGTCGCACGAGCTCGCGCACCAGTGGTTCGGCGATCTCGTCACGTGCCGCGACTGGTCGCAAGCGTGGCTGAACGAAGGCTTCGCGACGTACTTCGAGTCGGTCTGGCTCGAAGCGCATCTCGGCTGGGACGAGTACCTCTACGACGTCTACACGCTCGTGCAGCGCTATCTCGAAGAGGACGGCGAGCGCTATCGCCGCCCGATCGTGTGCAACCGGTACCGCGATCCGGCCGAGCTGTTCGATCGCCATCTCTACGAGAAGGGCGGCGCCGTGCTGCACATGCTGCGCGGGGAGCTCGGCTGGGAGCGGATGCAGCGCGCGCTCAAGCGCTACGTCTCGGACAACGCGGGGCGCAACGTCGAGACGATCGACCTGATCCGCGCGATCGAAGCCGAGACCGGCCGCAACATGCGGCGCTTCTTCGCGCAGTGGGTCGAGCGCAGCGGGCATCCCGAACTCGACGTGAGCTATCGGTGGGACGGCGAACGCACGACCGCGCTGATCACGATCGCGCAGCAGCAGCCCGTCGACGACGACAATCCCGCGTTCGCGTTCGACGTCGAGATCGGCTTCGTCGCCGAAGCGCCCGCGGCGCTCCGCACCGACTTCGGGGCCGGACCGCTGCCTGGCGAGACGCGCGTGCGTTTGCACGTCGACCGCGCGCCGCAGGTCTTCGCCGTCCCGCTGGAGCGCGAGCCAGTGCTCGTGCGCGTCGATCCCGATGCGTGGGTGCTCGCCGCGTGGACCTCGTCGCTCGGTACCGACGCGCACGTGGCGATCCTGCGCGGCGACCCGTCGCCGACCGCGCGGATCCGGGCCGCGAAGGCCCTCGCAAAAGACGATCGGCGCGCCGCGCGCGAGGCGCTCGCCGAAGCGCTCGCGCACGATCCGTTCTTCGGCGTGGGGGTCGAGGTCGCGGCTGCGCTCAGCGATTCGCGCGCACCGTCGGCGCGTGCCGCGCTGCTCGCCAACGCGGCGCACCCGCATCCCAAGGTGCGCCGCGCGATCGCGAAGGCGCTGGGCGCGTGGCGCGACGCGGAGGTCGCCGGAACGCTGCTCGGACTGCGCGACGATCCGTCGTACTTCGTGATTGCCGACGCGCTGCACGCGCTCGGGAAGACGCGCGACGCCCGCGCGTTCGACGCGCTCGTCGCGGCGGTGGGCGAGCCGTCGTGGAACGAGACGATCGCGGCGGGCGCGGTGCGCGGCCTCGGTGCGCTCGCCGACGCGCGCGCGCTCGCCGTGCTGCAAGGCGCGCTCGACCCCAGCCGCCATCCGGCGCTGCGGCGCGCGGCGGTGGCTGCCGTCGCGGAGCTCGGTACGCTCGTCGATTCGGTTCGCACGGAAGCGGCCGACGCGGTGAACCGGGTGCTTGACGACGCGGATTATCTCGTGCGCGTGTCGGCGTGCACCGCCGCGGAACGCATCGCGGATCCGCGGCTGCTGCCCACGCTCGACCGCCACGCGCTCGCCGAGCGCGACGGCCGGATGCGGCGCCACGCGGCGGAGGCCGCGATCCGCGTGCGCGAAGCGCAGTCGAAGCCCGCCGAGCTGGTTCGGTTGCGCGACGAGGTGGATCGCTTGCGCGCGGAATCGCGCGCGTTGCGCGAGCGGCTCGACGGGTTGGACCCGCTCGGCGCGAAATGAACCGGCACGTCCGCCGCGCCGCCGCGGCGCTGGTGCTCGCGGCGGTTTCAGCATGCGGCCGAACCGCGCCCGGCGTGCACGCGCCGGCGGGCCCGACGCCGCTCGCGGCGGCGCCGAGCGCACCCGCGTGGAGCGCGGGCGAGCTCGCCGCGCTGCAATCGCAGCTGCGCACGGCGTTCGGCGCGTCCGCGCTCGCGACGAGCGGGATCGCCGTCGTCGACGGCAACGGGCGCGAGCTGTTCGCGCGCCGCGAGCGCACGCCGATGACACCGGCCTCCACGTTCAAAGTGCTCGTCGGCGCAACGGCGCTGCAGACGCTGGGGCCAAACTTTCGCTTCTCGACGACCTTTGAATCCGTCGACGATCCCGCGGACGGAAAGATTCGCGGCGACGTGTACCTCGTCGGCACGGGAGATCCGCTGCTCACGCGCGACGATCTGCGCGGCGGCGCCGCCGCCGTGGCGCGGTCGGGCGTGCGCGACGTCAGCGGTGCGATCGTCGCCGATGCGAGCGTGTTCGCAGGCGCCGAGCAGAACCGCGCGTGGGAGACGGACGATCTGCAATACGGCTACGCGGCGGGGACGAGCGCGCTCTCGCTCGATCAGGGCACGGTCGAGTTCCATCTGGTTCCCACGAGCGTCGGCGCGCCGGCGCGCATTCGCGTGCTGCCGCCGTCGGGAGCGGTGCGGGTCATGGGCGGTGTCGTCACGTCGTACGCCACGCTGCTGACGATTCAGCGCGATCCGGCGCGCAACGACTTCACGTTCAGCGGTCGCGTCGCCGCGGGCGCGGAGCAGTCGTTCTGGCGGCCGGTGATCGACCTCCCGCGGTACGCCGCCGACGTGGCGCGCACGATGCTGCGCGAACGCGGCGTCAGCGTGGACGGCGGCGCGAGCACCGGCGTCGCGCCGGTCGCGCCGTACGTGCTTTGGCGCCATCGCTCGCCGAAGCTGCGCGACGTCGTGCACGAGATGATGATCGAATCCAACAACCATTTCGCCGAACAGCTCTTGCGCGCGGTCGGCGCGACGCGCGGCGTGGGAACGGAAGCCAACGGCGCGCTGGTGGAGCGCGCGATCCTCGTGCGCGGCGGCGTCCCGCAGGACGGCCTGCGCATCGTCGACGGCAGCGGGCTCGCGCCGACGGATCGCGTCGCGGCACTCACGCTCGCCGTCCTGCTCGCGCGAACGGCGGTCGAACCGGCGGGGTCGCTGTTCGTCGGTGCCTTACCGCGCGTCGGCATCGAAGGGACCGTGCGGTGGCGGCACGTCACCTCAGCGCGCGGGCGGGCGCGCGCGAAGAGCGGGCACATCGAGCACGTCAACGCGCTCACGGGGTACGTGCAAACACGCCGCCACGGGCGCGTTGCGTTCGCGATCTTGGTGAACGATCGGCGCGCCGATGACGGCCCGGTGAATCGAGGGATCGATCGCGCGCTCGATATCTTGGCGCGTAGTTGAGGAGTTCCTGACTAGGGATTTGGGGCGAGCGGGAAAAACGAGCGGACATCAGTTCGCTCTCGAAAGGTGCACCTCTGTGATCCGTTCGTCTTGGCTTGCTCTTGCGTTGGCACTCGCCGTTGCCGGTGCGGCGGTGGCGGATACGCCTTCGGTGAAGGTTCCGTTGCTGCCGCAGAACGGGTCGAAGATCGGCGGAACGGCGACGATCACGCACCTCTCGGTGAAAGCGCCGGCCGTCGTCGACGTGCGCATCGTGCTGGACGGTGTGTTCATACCGGAGAACCGCTATCCGGCAGGTGTCTACGCCGGGACGTGCTCGAAGATGGGCGCGGAACCGGCATACGAGCTGAATCCGGTGGTCGGCGGCCGTTCTGATACGCGGTTGCACGTGAGCGCTCCGAAGCCCGGGCCGTATGTCGTCGCGGTGTTCAATACCACGGAGACGAAAACGATGTCGTGCGGTGCGCTTCCCGCGATGAAGCACGATAAGCAGTAACGGGGGAGCGCATAACATAGCGAGTCCGCATCCGGTGGGTGAGTCGGCGGCGGACGGTGCGGCGACGGGGACGCGACCGAAGCGCTTCACGGGCCCGTGGAGATCGGGATCGATCGCGCGCTCGACGTGCTCGCGCGCAGCTAGCGCATGCGCAGAAGTGCGTCTCGGGCCAGCTGTTCGTTGTGCTTGGCTTGCGCGCGCAACGCGGCGGGTGCGGCCGGGTCGTCTTGGACACGTTCGTCGAGAACCGTTGCGTGCGCGAGCCAGCGCCGGGCTTGCGCGGTACCGCGATTGGTCGCGATCGCCGCTTTGCGCCATTCGGAGGCGGCGCGCGCCAGATCGGCGTTGCGGACGATCCCGGTCGCGTGGTCGGCGCAGGTCTCGGTTTTTTGCGCGGCTGATGCGCACAGTGCCGCGGTCATATCCGTTTGGTGGGGTGTATCGCACGCTGCGGCGTCCCGGCCGGTCGCCGGTGGACAGCTCGCGGCCGCGGCGAGGTATGCGGCGAGGACGGCGGCGAGCGCGATCGCGGCGGCGACCGTACTCCTTCGGGCGGGCATGATGGGTTGGTTCTGCACCGAAGGCACGATGTCGTGCTGACCGCCCTCGATCCCGTGATTCTCGCTCGCGTGCTGGCTCGAGCGCTGCGGCGGGGCGGCGACTTCGCCGACGTGTTCTTCGAGAATCGCCTCACGCAAACGTTTCGGCTGCAAGATGCGCGCATCCACGAGGCCTCGTCGAGCGTCATTCGCGGGGCCGGCGTGCGCGTCGTCGCCGGACAACGCGCGGGCTACGCGTACTCGGAGGATCTCGACGAAGCGGCATTGTTCCGCGCGGCGGACGCGGCGGCATTGATCGCGCGCGACGGGCGCGAGCAGGATGTCGTCGTGCAGCTGGTCGGCGCGCGAGCGCCCGCGATGTACGACGGACACGCCGATGAACCGGCGGATTCCGCGCGCTACGTCGATTTGTTGGCGCGCGCCGACGCCGCGGCGCGGGCGTTTGATGCTCGGGTCGTATCCGTGAACGCGTTCGTGACCGACGAGCTGCAGTACGTGCAGATCGCATCGAGCGACGGACGGGTGGTGACCGACCGGCGGCCGCTGGTCGCGCTCGGCGTGCAAGTCGTCGCGCGCGAGGGCACGCAGCGCGAGAACGGCTACGTCGGGGACGGCGGCCGCACGAGCATCGGCGTGTTCGACGCGACGACGCCGGAATCGCTCGGGCGCGAGTCGGCGCGCATCGCGACGACCAAGCTCGGCGCGCGCGAGGCGCCGGCCGGGGAATTGCCCGTCGTCATCGGCGCGGGCGGCGGCGGCGTGCTGCTGCACGAGGCGGTCGGGCACGGGCTGGAGGCCGACTTCAATCGGAAGGGCACGTCGTTGTATGCCGGGCGGGTGGGCGAGCGCGTGGCGAGCGATCTCGTGACGATCTTCGACGACGGCGACTTGCCGGGCGAGCGCGGCAGCGTTGCGGTCGACGACGAGGGGATCCCGGGGCAGCACAAGGTGCTCGTCGAGAACGGGATCCTGCGCGGGTACATGCAGGATCGTTTGAACGCGCGGTTGATGGGCGTCGCGTCGACGGGGAGCGGGCGGCGCGAGTCGTATCGCGTTCTGCCGCAGCCGCGCATGTGCAACACCTTCATGCCGGCGGGCACGTCGACCCCGGAGGAGATCATCGGTTCGATCGACCGCGGACTGTACGCGACGTCGTTCAGCGGCGGGCAGGTCGAGATCAGCAAGGGCGACTTCGTGTTCATGATCGCCGAAGGCTACTTGATCGAGCACGGCAAGATCACCGCGCCGGTGCGCGGTGCGACGCTCGTCGGCAACGGCCCCGATGCGATGACCAAGGTGACGATGGTCGGGCACGACGCCCGGCTCGCGAACCGCTCGTACACGTGCGGCAAAGGCGGGCAGCGCGTTCCCGTCGGGGTGGGCATACCGACGGTGAAGTTGTCGTCGTGCACCGTCGGCGGAACCGGCCGTGGCTGATCCGCGCGACGAGGCGCTCGCGCTCGCCGACACGGCGATCGCGCTGATCTCCGCCGCGGGCGCGACCGATGCCGACGCGATCGTCGAGATCGCGGACCGCTTCGCGTGCGAGGCCCGCGACCGCGACGTGACCAAGCTCGAGCGCTCGCGCGCGCGGTCGCTGTACGTGCGCGCGTTCGTCGGCACGCGGCATGCGACGCTTGCGACGACCGATCTCTCACGCGACGGCGTCGCGGCGCTTTCACGCCGTGCCGTGGCGGCGGCGGCGTTCGTCGCCGAAGATCCGCACGCCGGACTCGCGGACACGATCGCGTCCGACGGCGTGTGCGATCACGATCTGGGCACCGTCGATCTCGACGTCGCCGCGCGCGCCGACGAGGAAAAGATCGACGAGGCGCTCGCGATGGAGCGTGCCGTCCGCGACGCCGACGTGCGCGTCGCGAACTCCGACGGTTCGCGCGTTCGCGACTCCCAGGTGTCGTGGGCGCTCGCGAACACGCGCGGCTTTCGCGGCGTCACGCAGGGGACGCAGGTGTCGCGCGCGGCGGCGCCCGTGGCGCTCGACGGCGCGACCAAGCGGATCGGGCACTACGGCACCGCGGCGCGCGGCTGGAATGCCGCGGAGAGCGCGCCGGCGGTGGCGCTGCACGCGGTGCACCGCGCGCTCGCGCTCCTGGGCGCGCGCAAGCCGGCGACGATGCGCGTCCCGGTCATCTTCGAGCGCGACGTCGCGGGGACGGTGCTCGGCGACGTGTTCGCGGCCATCAACGCGGCGAACGTCGCGCTGGGCAACTCCTGGCTGGCGGACCGCGTCGGCGAGCGCATCGGCAACGAACGCGTGACGATCGTCGACGACGGCCGGCTGCGCGGCGGTCTGGGCACGTCGCCGTTCGACGGCGAGGGAACGCCGACGCGCGAGACCGTCGTCATGGACGGCGGCGTGCTGCGCACGTACGTCAGCGACGTCTACTGGGGACGCCGGCTCGGGATCGCGTCGACCGGCAACGCGTCGGGCGGCGGCGGCATCGCGGCGAACAACTTCTACCTCGCGCCGGGGTCCGGCACGCTGGACGACCTGATCGCGTCGACCGAGCGCGGCGTCCTCGTGCTCGACACGATCGGTTTCGCGACGGAGTATGCGAGCGGAACGTATAGCCGTGGCGCGCGCGGCATCTACATCGAGAACGGCGCACCGCAGTATGCGATCGACGAGTTCACGATCGCAGCGACGTTCGGCGACATGCTCGCCGGCATCGACGGCGTCGCGGGCGACCTGCGCTTCGACGGCACGATCGTCTCCCCGTCGTTTCGCGTCGCCGAGATGACGATCAGCGGGACCTGAGCGCGACCGCTATGGTCGCGCGCGCTTCACGAGCTCGCCGACCGCGTCACGAATCTCCGCAAGCTCGAGCTCCAGTGCGTTCGTGCCGACCACGAGCTCGAAGGAGCAGATGCGCGGGTGCGCCGTCCGCGAAAGGTGCTGGAACGCGATCACGCCGCGCGTTTCGGCGACCGCGTCGCGCGCGGCGATCAGCGCGGCGTGCTCCCCATCCAGGTGCACGACGAACGCATTGCAGGCCGGCGGATCGGGGCTCACTGCGACGCCGGGGACGTCGCGCAGCGCTGCGGCGATCTCCGCCGCGCGCGCATGGTACCGCGGCATCCGCGGAAGTTCCGTGCGCAGCCCTTCGCGCGCGGCGACCGCGTAGGGATACATGCGGAACGGCGTCGCGCCCGCGCGCCCGATCCACACGCGCGCGGCGGCGACCGTCTCCGCATCGCCGGCGAGCGCACCGCCCGCCATGCCGCCCAAACCTTTGTAGAACGACACGTACACCGTGTCCGCGAGGGCCGCGATCTCCGCGAGCGATGCGCCGTAGCCCGGCGCGGTCTCCCACAGGCGCGCGCCGTCGATATGGAACGCCGCGCCCGCGTCGCGTGCGTGGGCGGCGATGGCGACGAGATCGTCCCACGGCGGCACGCGATAGCCCGTGCGCCGCAGCGGCAGCTCGACGACGACGGCGGCGAGCGGCTCGTGCACGGCGGCGAGCTCCGCGAGCGTGAACGGATCGACCAGCGCGCCGACGCGCGCGACGCGCAATCCGTAGAGCGTGCCGATCGCGTCGTTCTCGTCTTCGACGATGTGCGACCGCGGGTGCGCGGCGACGACCGTGCGACCGCGGCGGTCGGCATGCACGCGCAGCGCGGAGAGCTGCGCGGCTTTGCCGCTGGTGCAGAAGACCGCCGCCTCTTTGCCGAGCAGCGCGGCGATCTCGCGCTCGAGGTCCTCGACGATCGCGCCTTCGCCGTATGAATCGAACGCGGCGTCGTCCGGCAGCGCATCGGCGAGCGCGCGCAGCGTCTGCGCGGGTGTCGGTTCGGCTTTTCGGGAGAGGTGGCGGGCTGCTGCGGTGCGGATCACACCGGGCGTTTCGCCGTGCGCAGCACCGGGCCCGTGGTCACGCGGCGCACGTCGGGCGTCGGTTCGAGCGCGAAAACGTCCAACGGCTCGCGCTTGCCGCGCACTTTTTGCGCGCCGAGCGGGCGCACGAGGTAACGGCCGGCCTCGCGGACGGCCTGCATCACGCTCTCGGTCACGACGACGGGGACTTGCAGCCGTTTCGACAGGCCTTCGACGCGCTTGGCGGTGTTGACCGTGTCGGACACGACCGTCGTATCGATGTGGCGCGCATCGCCGACGGTGCCGAACGTGACGGGCCCGGTGTGCAGGCCGACGCCGATCTCGATCGGCGGGCCGAGGCCTTCGCGGTTGAGGTCGCGCACGGCGGCTTGCAGGGCGAGCGCGGCGTCGAGCGCGTCTTCGACGCAGCGCGGGAACAGCGCCATGTAGCCGTCGCCGAGGTACTTGTCGATGCTGCCGCGGTGCTCGCGGACCACGCGCGCGGAGCGGGCGAAGAAGTCCGCGATCAGCACGAACGCGTTCTCGGAGGACAGTTCCTCGGTCAGCGCCGTCGAGTCGCGAATGTCGGCGAAGAGCACGGTCATCGGCTCCGTGGCGCGGTCGCCGATCTCGATGTCCGCGAGCGAGGTGCGCCCGAGGCGGTCCACCAGCGTGCGCGGTAGGAAGCGGCCCTTCGCCTCGCTTTCGCGCTCGAACGTCGCGAACAGGCGGGCCGGCGCGTCGCGCGTCGCCGAGACGACGGCCTGGGCGTAGCGGGCGATGGCTGCCGCGCCCAGGACGAGGGCCACCCCGGCGAGCACGGCTTCGTCGCCGCCCAGGATCATCGCGACGGTTCCGAGCGCGGCCGCGGCCGCGGCTTCGAGCGCTTCCCGCCTGCGGCGCAGGGCCGGGCCGGTCGCCGCCGCGATCACCACCAGCGCGCCCAGCGCTCCGGCGGCAGCCGCCGTCACGGACGTCATACGGGAACCATGCGCGCTAACGACTCCCTTCGTCGAGTGCCCGGGCGAGGACACCCGGTAAAGAACACCGTACCCGATTCCGATGGCCACCGCTCCTTCGATCGGCACCCAGCTCGTGATGCGGCTGGAGACGCCGAACACGCCCGGTTCGTTCGGCGTCCTCGCCTCGGCGATCGGGGATGCGGGCGGGATGGTCGGCGCCGTCGACACGCGCACCGTCGGCAAGACGACGATCACCCGCGACGTGACCGTGAACGTCCCGAGCGAGCTGGTCGGCGACCAGGTGCGTGCGGCGATCGAGAACGTCGAGGGAGTGCGCGTCCTCAACGTGTCCGACTCGACGTTCCTGGCCCACCTCGGCGGCAAGATTCGCACCGGCATCACGCGGCCGGTCAAGACGCGCCAGGATCTCTCCACCGTCTACACGCCCGGCGTCGCGCGCGTCTCCAGCGCGATCGCGAAGGATCCGGCGAAGGCGTACGCGCTCACGATCAAGCGCAACACCGTGTGCGTGCTCACCGACGGCACCGCGGTGCTGGGCTTGGGCGACATCGGACCGTACGGCGCGGCCCCGGTGATGGAGGGCAAGTGCATGCTCTTCAAGCAGTTCGCCGACATCGACGCGTTCCCGATCTGTCTCGACACCAAGGACGTCGACGAGATCGTGCGCACCGCGAAGCTCATCGCGCCGATCTTCGGCGGGATCAACCTCGAGGACATCAGCGCGCCGCGCTGCTTCGAAGTCGAGCGCCGGCTCGTCGAAGACCTCGACATCCCGGTGATGCACGACGATCAGCACGGCACCGCCGTCGTCATCCTCGCGGCGCTGATGAACGCGGTCGCCGTCGTCGGCAAGAAGTTGGAAGACGTCACCATCGTGCTGACCGGCAGCGGCGCCGCCGGCACCGCGACGATCAAGATGATGCTCGCCGCCGGCGTGCGCGACGTGATCGCGGTCGATCGCGACGGCGCGCTCAGCCGCGACGTGCAGTACCAGAACTCGCACTGGACGTGGCTGGCCGAGCACACGAACCGCGAGAACCGCCGCGGCTCGCTGCAGGACGTGCTCAAAGGCGCCGACGTGTTCATCGGCGTGAGCGCGCCCGGGATCTTGCAGCCGGAGTGGATCGGCACGATGGCGCGCGATCCCATCGTGTTCGCGATGGCGAACCCGACGCCCGAGGTGATGCCCGACGCGGCGGCGCCGTACGTCGCGGTGATGGGAACCGGCCGCAGCGACTTCCCCAACCAGATCAACAACTTGCTGTCGTTCCCCGGCATCTTCCGCGGCGCGCTGGATTGCCGCGCGCGCAAGATCACCGAGGGGATGAAGCTCGCGGCGGCGCGGGCGATCGCCGGCATCGTCGGCGACGAGCGCAGCGCGGAGTACATCGTGCCGAGCGTGTTCGACACCAAGGTGGTCGAAGCGGTGGCGCGCGCGGTGCGGCAGGCGGCGATCGAGGAAGGCGTAGCGCGGCGCGAGCTGCTGATGCCCGACGACGAGGCGGCCCAAGAACCGGCGGGAGTGCGTTAAGGTGGCCGATCGCATCCTGATCATCGAGGACGACGCGGACGTCGCGACGTTCGAGAAGATGATCCTCGAACGCAGCGGGTACGAGGTGCGCGTTGCGAGCACCGGCTCGGCCGGACTCGAAGCTGAACCGGCGTTCAAGCCCGCGATCGTGCTGCTCGACGTCGAGCTGCCCGACATCTCGGGCCTCGACGTGTGCACGTCGCTGGCGAACTCGTCCGACGCGTTCATCCTCATGGTGAGCGCGCACTCCAGCGAGAACGACGTGCTGCGCGGGCTCGGCCTCGGTGCGGACGACTACATTCGCAAGCCGTTCTCCGGCAACGAGCTCGTCGCGCGCGTGCAGTCGTTTCTGCGCCGCCGCGAGCGCTCGCGCAAGACCGATCAGGAAGGCCGGCTGCAGACCGGCGGCGCGACGCTGGTGCGCGACTTCCACACGCTCGAAAACGACGGCAAGAGCGTCACGCTGACGGCGCTCGAGTTCCGGCTGCTGTGGTATCTGGCGGAGAACGTCGGCAAGCTGCTGACGCGCGCGCAGATCCTCGAACGCGTGTGGAACGACGTGAGCGGCGTGCCGACGCGCGTCGTCGACGTCCACGTCGCAGCGCTGCGCAAGAAGCTCAACGAGGTCGGCGCCGTCATGGCGATTTCGTCGGTGCGCGGCATCGGATATAGGCTCGACGAGCGATGACGCCCGCGATCGCGCTGGACACGCGCGATCCGCGGCCGTTGTACGTGCAGATCGCGGACGCGCTGGCGACCGCGATCGAGCGTGGTGAGCTGGCGCCCGAAGAGCGCCTTCCGCCGATCCGCGCGCTCGCCGGCGACCTCGACGTCGCGCTGGTGACGGTGTCGCAGGCGTACGAGACGCTCGCCGCGCGCGGGCGGGTCGTATCGCGCGTGGGGCGCGGCACGTTCGTCGCGCCGCAAGCGCCGCCGGCGGATACCGCGTTCGCGCGCACGTGGGAGCCGTCGCTGCTGTCGCGCGGCGAGCGCATGGAGGGCGTGCTGGACCGGCTCGCGCAGGCGCGCGCGCCCGGCATCATCTCGCTCGCGAGCGCGCACCCCGCGCCCGAGACGTTCCCGATGGCGGAGTTCGGCCGCGCGATGCAGCGCACGTTCGCCGACGATCCGCCCGAGGCGATGCAGTACCGCGCGAACACCGGTGACCCCGACCTGTGCGCGACGCTCGCCGAGGGGCTCAACGCGCGCGGCTGCGACGCGACCGCGGACGAGATCATCGTCACGTCGGGCGCGCAGCAGGCCGCCGACTTGATCGCCTCGGTGCTGTTGTTCGATCGCGCCGTCGTCGCCTCGGAGTCGCCGACGTATCCGGGAACGCTCGGCGTGTTCGACGCGCGCGGCGCCAGCTACGTGGAGGTGCGAAGCGACGCGGACGGCGTGCGCATCGACGACGTCGAGCGCGTGTTCGCAGAGTACCGCCCGCGGCTGTTCTCGATCTGCCCGATCGCGGAAAACCCGACGGGCGTCGTGCTGCCGGCACGGCGCGGCAAGGCGATCGTGGAACTCGCGCGCCGCTACGACGTCGTCGTGCTCGAAGATCAAACCGGCTGGACGTTCGCGTACGAGACCGCCGCGCCGCCGCCGCTGGCGGCCTACGACACCGACGGCCGCGTCGTGATGATGGAATCGTTGTCGAAATCGATCTTCCCGGCGCTGCGCATCGGGTATCTGCGCGTGAAGGGCGCGATGCGCGACTCGATCGAGGCGGCGAAGGTGCGCACGGACTCGTTCACCTCGACGCTCACCCAGCGCGCGCTGTGGCGCTTCTTGCGCACGCCGGCCTATCCGCGCCACCTCAAGGCGGCGCGCGCGCTGTACCGCGGCCGCCGCGATCTGTTCGTCGACGCGCTGGCTCGCGCGCTCCCGTGGGCCGACGTCCGCCCGCCGCAGGCCGGGACCAACGTCTGGCTGCGTCTCCCGCCCCGGCTCTCGACGCAGGCGGCGTTCGACCAGTGCGCCCGCGAAGGTGTCTTGGTCATGCCCGCCGATCCGTTCTATCCTACGCGTAGCGGACCACCGGCGCTGCGTCTGTCGTTCGGGGACCTCGACGACGACGCGCTGCTGCGGGCCGTTGAACGGCTCGCCCGCGCCCTCCACTAGCATCGAAGGAGACGATGAAACCGATTCGCCTCGCCGTCGTGCTGCTCGCGCTCGCGCCTTGCGCGGCCGGCGCCGCCCCGCACCGTCCGCCCGCGCACCACGTCCCGCAGCATCCGCGTGTGCCCGCGCGGCCAGTGGTCACCTACGCCGCGCCGTCCGGGAACATTCCGGCCGGACACCTGCGCGGTGCGACCTACGACGCCGTGCTGCCCTCGGGGCGCATCGTCACGCCACTCGGCGACAGCGTGCTGACCGGCATGAATGCGCTCGGTGTCGCGCTCAGCCCCGACGGGCGCTTCGCGATCGTCAGCAACGACGACGAGCGCGAAGGCCTGGTGCACTCGATGATCGACTCCGGCGCGACGGGCGGGTTTTTGCTCGCGGTCGTCGAGCTCTCGACGATGCGCGTGGTCGACCGCTATCGCGCGGCCGGCGAGAAATTCTGGGTCGGCGTCGCGGCGCTGCCCGATCCCGCCGACGCGACGCGCACGCTCGTGCTGGCGTCGGGCGGGCCCACGAACGTCGTGTACGCGTTCGATCTCGACGCGAACGGCAAGCTCACCGTCGACGCGACGCACGTCATCACGCCGCCGGCGCCGGCCGACGACGCGTTTGCCGACAAGGGCCATAGCTATCCCGGAACGATCGTGCTGTCGAAGGACAACCGCCGCGCGTACGTCGTGAACGAAGCCGGCGGTACGGTTGCCGCGATCGACACGGCGACGCGCACGGTCGCGCTGCCGGTGCGCCAGGTGGGCTTCTTTCCGTTCGGCGCCGCGCTCGCCGGCGACCGGCTCGTCGTGACCGACGAAGGCTTGATGCGCTACGCGAAGCTCGCGCAGCCGGCAACCGCGCCGCCGTTCCGCACGTCGGTCTCCGATCCGGCGCACGCGTCGGCGCTTTCGTTCGTCGGCTTTGCCCCGACCGGCGATCTCGCGGTCCAAGATGCGAACCCGTTCGCGAACGCGGCGCTGCCGATGGATCCCGCACCGGACGGCGCGCGAACCGTTGGCGGCGCGCACCCGACCGCCGTCGTGACAACGGCGAACGGCGCGTTTGCGTTCGTCGTGATGACCAACGTCGACCGCGTCGCGACCGTGTCGCTCAACGGCACGCCGCGCGTCGTGGGCGGCACCGAGCTGCGCCTGTTCGACAAGGGCCCGTACGGCACGCAGCCGTCGGCGCTGGCACTTTCGAAGGACGGTTCGCGGCTGTACGTCGCGCTCGCGGGGCTCAATGCGGTCGCCGTGATCGACGCGCGCGATCCCGTCCGCCTGCACCGGCTCGGTTTGATTCCGACCGGCTGGTACCCGACCGCGCTCGCGCTCGCGAGCGACGACCGCACGCTGTACGTGGTCAACACGAAGGGCTACGGCCATGACGCCGGCTTCACGGGCGACCCGAAGATCTCGGCCGATTCCAACGCGGTGTGGTCGACGCTGCAGAAGGTCGACCTGGCCACGGTGCGGCTCAAAGCGACCACGATGACGACGCTCGCCAACACGCGCCGCGTGCTCAGCAAGCCGGTGACGTATCCGAAGGGGATCGACCACGTCGTCGTCATCCTCGAGGAGAACAAGACGTTCGATGCGATGCTCGGCGATCTGGGCGCGCCGTACGGCGGCGATCCGGCGCTCGTGTCGTTTGGCGAGAGCGTGACGCCGAATCTGCACGCACTCGCGCGGCGCTACGCGCTGGCGACCAACATGTTCTCCGACGCGGAAGAGTCCGACGCCGGACACCAGTTCTTCGCCGGCGGGATGGCGACGCTGTATTCCGAGCGCACGCTGTTCGCCAAGGGCGGTCGCACGCCGCTCGTCAACAAGAACGAAGATCCCGAAGACTATCCGCGGCTCGGCTACGTGTTCAATGCCCTCGCGCGGCACCACGTTTCATTCCGCGATTACGGTGACTTGATTCGCGTCAGCGGATACGACGAGGGCGGCGCGCCGGATCCCAAAGCCGACGATCCGCAGTACGCCGGAATCGACGACAAAGATGCGCCGACGCAGGGCCTCGGCGGGCTCTACGGCCTAGACGTCCCCGCCCCCGCCGTTCTCGACGGCCACGTCGATTTGAATTTCCCCGGCTGGAATCTGCGCATCCGCGACGAGCGGCGCGCCAAGGAGTTCATCCGCGACTACGGCACGCTCGTCGCGCAGGGGCGCCAGCCGCGCTACACCTACATCTGGCTGCCGGCCGATCACACCGGCGCCGGCAAGGGCATTCCGCCGATTCCCGAGGAGGTCGCCGACGGCGACCGCGCGTTGGGCACGATCGTCCAGTATCTATCGAATCTTCCGTCGTGGCGCCACACGGCGTTGTTCGTGCTGCCCGACGATGCGCAGTCGTCGCGCGACCACGTCGACGAGTACCGCTCGTATACGATCGTCGCCGGGCCGTTCGTGAAGCGCCACTATCTCGGCGGCCATCACATCTCGACGGTGAGCGTGCTCAAGACGAGCGAACAGCTCCTGGGGCTCGGCACGCTCGCGCTCGGCGATCTGCTCGCCACCGACATGAGCGATTTCTTCACGCCGGCGGGCGGCGACGGCGCTCCGTACGAGGCGATACCGGTGCCCGCGCAAACCGCGAGTGCCGAAGGCAACCGCATCGCGGCACTGCTCGCACGAACCGATCAAAGCCGTCCCGACGCCGACACGGCGCGCGGCGCACGGCTCGTGGACCTGTCGCGCCAGGCGGACCGGCTCGCGGGCCGGCGGTTCGCGATGAAACCGGACGTCTATCGCAGCGAGCAGGACGAACTGTACCTGCGCGCGCTCGCGGTCGTCGAGTGATGAGGCCGCAGCAAAGAACGGGGTAGCATCAGGCATGCGTCCCATCGACATCGCCCTGTTCATCCTTCGGCTCAGCGGCGCAATCGTGCTCTGGCCGCACGGCGCGCAGAAAGCGCTCGGCCTCTTCGGCGGCCCCGGGATTGCGGGAACGGTCGCCGCCATGAGCCACATGGGATTTCCGGTGCCGCTCGTCTACGTGGTGATCGCGGTCGAATTCCTCGGCCCGATCGCGCTCGTGCTCGGCGTGTTCACCCGCCTCGCGGCGCTCGGCATCGCGATCGACATGGCCGTCGCCGCCTACAAGATCCACTTGGCCAACGGCTTCTTCATGAACTTCGCGGGAAATCAAAAGGGCGAGGGCATCGAGTTCTTCATCTACGCGGTCGGCATCTCGCTGGCACTCGTCATCGCAGGCTCAGGCCGCATCGCGCTGCTACCGAAGACCTGATGTTCCGCTATCTCTTGGTGAGGAGGCGCTCGTCGAAGAGAAACTCCTCGACTTTCCGGTCGATAGCGAGCGTCCGGGCGCGTGCGTGCGCGGGGTTGATGACGTAATTCCGCTCCGCCTTGACGATCGCGGAAGGTACTGTAAGGACCGGCGAACTCGACGACCTGAGCCAGATTTGCCCGTAGTCCATCGCGACAGCAGAGCGCAACAACTCCCAACCCGCAGGGGGGTTTCCGCTTTCTAGAGCGTCCTCGGGAAAGGTGACGCCGACGAACACGAGATCCGCTGGGAGATCCTCAGGATCGACGTTCGCCAAGTATTCGAGCGCCGCGAGCGATCGCGTCGATGAGGCGTATGCCGCGCGGGTCCCGATGCGGTTCCACCTGCCGCCACGGCGTTCCGCGCCGATTCCGCTGTAGGCTTCGGCCGCTGGTGTTGCGTGCACCCGGCGCGTCAAGCGCCAGGCGCGAATCATGCGCCACCACCATACTCGATGGTACCTAGGGCCTGATTGACGAGCGCGGCGCCGGGCTCGGTGATGACAAGGTCGATCGGCTTTTCGCCGGCGAGCACGCGGTTGGGTTTTCGTAACCATCGCATCGCCTTGCCGAGGTCTCCGAAGGCCTGAGCGGCATCCAGCGTAACCTGGGCGAGTCTCATCGTCCGATCACCTTCGACGATGTCGAGCCGTTCGTGTGCCTGTTGCTTGCGCGAGATCGTTTTCTCGCTGATGCCAACGACGGCTGCGAGTTCAGCGACCGAAAAACCGATACGCCGCAGCTCGAGCCAGACTTTGTATGAAATACCGTCGCGAATCGACTGCGCGAGTTCATGCCCACTCTGCTGCAGCCTCACGGCTGTCGTATCCAGGAGGGAAACGCCCGAACGATAGCGCTCGATCAGCCGAAAGACCTCGCTCGCTTCATATGGAGCTTTCCGGACTTTTGACTTTCGCACGACGGTCATTTGTCCATCTTACCATGCCGATGGCGGTATGTCCACGCAATCGTGCGGTCAGGACCGCGGGCATTGCTCGGCGAAACCGCGCTGGTCGTGACCGTGAAGACCTACGCTGCCCCGTATGTGTCCAGCGACGCCGGCGCCCTCGCCGGCGCCGTCGTGCTGCGGCCGTCCGCCGCCGTCGACCGCTTGCCGCCCATCAAGGGCGAGCCGTCGCCGATCGCCGACCGCGCGCAGGAGCAGCACGGGATCTTCGTTCGCACCTTGCGTGACCACGGCGTCACCGTGCACGAGATGGCGCCGGTCAGCGAGTCGGCGACCGAGACGCTCGTCGCCGACTGCGCGATCGTGCTGCCGCAGGGCGTGGTGATCGCGCGGCCGTCGCAGATCGAGCGCCGCGCCGAAGTCGTCGCCATCGAAAAACAGCTCGCCGCGCTCGGGATCCCGATTCTCGGCCGGATCGAAGCGCCGGGACTGCTCGACGCCACGGACGTTGCCGTTGCACCGGGCCGGATGTTCATCGGCATTCCGCGCGCGGGCGCGGGGCTGCGCCGCCGCTCCAACGAGCTCGGCCGCCGGCAACTCGAAGCGATCGCCGCACTGCAAGGGTTCACGACGGTCGAGCTCCCTGTCGCGAACGACGTGCCGCGCTTGCGCGACGTGTTCTCGCTCGTCGCGTCCGACACGGTGATCGCCGCGCCCGACCGCGTCGATCTTGTGGCCGCGACCGACCTGCGCATCATAGAAGTCCCACGCGGAGAAGAGCTCGCCGCGGGTGTTCTCGCGCTGGGCGAGCGGCTCGTCGTCGCGAACTTGCGCTTCCGTGAGTCGATCGCGATCTTGCGCAAGGCGAAGATCGCCGTTGAGGCGATCGATCTGTGGGAGTTCGGAAAAGCCGGCTTCGGCCCGTTCTCGCTCGCCCTCGCATTGAAGCGCGGCTGAGGGTTGCGAGTAGCAATCCTTTCCGACATTCACGGCAACGCGCACGCGCTGGAGCGTTGTCTCGACGATCTCGCGTCGCGCGGCGGTGCGGACATCGTCGTTGCGGCCGGCGATCTGTGCCTCGACGGACCCAAGCCGAAACAGGTCCTCAAGAAGCTGCGCGCGATCGGCGCGCAATGCCTGCGCGGTAACACCGATCGTTTCGTCGGCGCGACCGACCTCGCGCAACTCGACGACGAGGACGCGCGCGGCGTCGCATGGGTGCGCGAGCGGATCGGCGACGAGTGGACGCGCTGGCTCGGCGAGCTGCCGTTTTCGCTCACCTTCGGCGACGGTGAGGACGGTCTGCTCGTGTGTCATGCGAACCCGAAGAGCGACGACGAGCACGTGTGGCCCGACGCGTATGACGACACGCTCGAGCGCCTGTTCGACGGCATCACGCAGCGCACGATCGCGTTCGGCCACCTCCATCTGCCGTACGTGCGCATGTGGCGCGGCCGCACGCTGGTCAACGTCGCGTCGGCGGGCTTGCCCAAAGACGGCGATCCGCACGCGCACTACGCGATCCTCACCTGGCGTTCGGGCGGCTGGGAAGTGCAGTCGCGCCACGTCGGCTTCGACGTCGACAAAGTCGCGCGCCAGTTGAAGCGCAGCGGCATCCCCGACGTCGAGCAGCGCATCGCGACGCTGCGGCGCCATCGCTATCCGAAGCTGGGACCGCCCGGCACGGTGATCCCATGAGCGTCCCCGCGCTGCAAGTCGACAATCTCGTGAAGCGCTACGGCGATTTCACCGCGGTCGACGGCATCTCGTTCCAAGTGCAGGAAGGCGAGTTCTTCGGGTTGCTCGGTCCAAACGGCGCCGGCAAGACGACGACGATCAACGCGACCGTCGGCCTGGCAAAGATCACGAGCGGTTCGATCTCGCTGTTCGGGCACGACGTCGAGCGCGACTGGCGCACCGCGCGCCGCCAGGTGGGGCTCGCGCCGCAGGAATACAACTTCGACCGCTATCTCAACATCCGCGACGTGCTGATCTTTCAGGCCGGCTACTACGGCATTCGCGGTAAGGCGGTGCAGCAGCGCGCCGACATGCTGCTCGAGCGCTTCGATCTCGCGTCGAAGGCCAAGCAGCCGTACATCAAACTCTCCGGCGGAATGAAGCGGCGGCTGACGCTCGCGCGCGCGCTCATCCACGAACCCAAGCTCGTTATCCTCGACGAGCCGACGGCGGGCGTCGACGTCGAGCTGCGCTTGGAACTGTGGTCGCTGCTGCGCGAGCTGAACACCAACGGCACGTCGATCATCCTCACGACGCACTATCTCGAAGAGGCCGAGGAGCTCTGCGACCGGATCGGCATCATCCAGACCGGCAAGCTCATCGCGCTCGAGACCACGCAGAAGCTGATCGGCGACGGTTCGCTGCAGGACATTTTCCTGGAGCTCACGCGCCGATGATCGCCAACGCGGTCGGTTTCCAGACGCTGATCAAGCGCGAGATGGTGCGGACGTTCTCGATCATCAACCAGGTGATCTGGCCGCCGGTGATTCAGACGCTGCTATACGTGTTCGTGTTCGGGCTCGCGCTCGGCAGCAGCATCAAGACGATGCACGGCGTGCCGTACGCGCAGTTCCTGATCCCCGGGCTCATCATGCTGCAGGTGATCGACCAGACGTACAGCGAGAGCTCGTCGTCGGTGTTCCAAGGGCGCTTCATGAACTCGATCCAGGAGCTGCTGATCGCGCCGCTCTCCGCGACCGAAATGGTCCTCGGCTACGTCGTCGCGGGCGCGGTGCGCGCGATCTTCATCGCGCTGCTGGTGACGGTGCTCGGCGTCGTGTTCGTGCACGCCGTCCCGTCGAACTGGGGCCTCTACATCGTCGTCATCGCGCTCGTCGCGGTGCTGTTCTCGTCGCTCGGGATCATCTTCGGCCTGCTCGCCGAGAAGTTCGACCACATCGCGGTGCTCACGACGTTTTTCATCACGCCGCTCGTGTTCGTCGGCGGCGTGTTCACGTCGGCGCAGTCGCTGCCGCCGCTGCTGCGCCAGATCTCGCTGTTCAACCCGATGGCTTACATGATCGACGCGTTTCGCTACAGCTACATCGGCGCAGGCGACGTGCCGCTGCCGCTGTCGCTCGCCGTGGTCGTCGTGCTGTCCTCGCTCGCGTTCGCGGTCGCGCTGCGGATGATGGCGACCGGCTACAAGCTGCGGACGTAGCCCGCCATGACGAGCTCGCCCGCGCAACCCGCGCTCTGCCCCGTGCGTCACTAGCCCACATGAAACGCCCTTTCGCGTTGTTTGCCGTGCCCGTGCTCGCCGTCGCGTTCTGCGCCGCGGCGACCCCGGCGGCGCAGCTCCCCGGCCCGGTCGTGGGCCGGCCTGCTCCCGCATTCACGCTGACCATCGTCGACGGCAAAACCGTGCGGCTCTCGGACTACCGCGGCAAGACGCTCGTCGTGAACGTGTGGGGCTCGTGGTGCCCGCCGTGCCGCCTCGAGACGCCCGACCTCATCGCGGAATCGAAGGCCGACCTATCGCGCGGCGTAGCGTTCCTGGGCGTCGACACGACCGAGACGGCGAGCGTCGTGCGCGCGTTCGTCGCGGCCAAGGGGATCGCGTACCCGCAGGCGGTGACCACGAGCACGAGCGACTTCGCGAAGGCGTACGACATCCGGAATTACCCGACCACGCTGGTCATCGGGCCCGACGGCGTGCTGCGCGCGATCCACGCCGACAACATCCTGCCACGCGCGCAGTTGCACGCATACATCGTCGCCGCGCAGCACGGCGCGAGCGCGCCGCTGAACTCCGCGTTCCAGGCGCGGCTCGACGCGCTGCTCGATCCCGCGCAGTATCCGTTCAGCGGCGACGCCGCGTCGATTCGCGCGAACGTCGTGAAGGCGTCGCAGGCGATCGCGAGCGCCGACGACTTGCAGGACGAGGCGATGAACGACCCGGCGCGCGACCACGACTTGATCAAGACGCACGCCGAGCAAGAGACGCTGCGCGCGGCCGCGATCGCGGCGTTCGCGCCCGTCGCGACGGGCGATGCCGACCTCGCGCTGCTCGCGCGGATGCGCGGCGACGAAGCGGCGGCGCTCGGCAATTGGAGCGAGGCGAACGCCGCGTACGACGAAGCGCTCAAACGCGCGCCGAACGATGTCGCCGCGATGAGCGGGCAGGCGTACGCGGCGTCGAATCTCGGCGACGACGCGCGCGTCGCGAGCATCGACGCGCAGATCGCCGAGCGCGCGCCGTCGTATGCCGCGTACGTATCGCTGGCGCGCGTTCAGGCGAAGGGCGGCAACGTCGCCGCTGCGGAGCAGAGTTTCGAGAAAGCGATCGCGCTCGCCGCCAAACCGGCGCAGCTCGCATGGACGAACCTCTACTACGGTCGCATGGAGACCGCCGCCGGCAACCGCGACAAAGCGCGCGCCGCGTTCGCGCGGGCCGCCGGCGCCGCGCAGCAGATCGCGCCGAACGATCCCCGCAGGGAGTGGTACGCCGAACAGGCGCAGGAAGGCACGGTCGCGCTCGACGTGGCGCGTGGCGGGCAAGCGGCGCTCTCGCTCGCGCCGTGGACGGGCGCCGATCTGCCGGGCTCGATCGCGAGCACGTTCAAATACCGGCTCGTCGTGACCGGTGCTCCCCGCGCGCGCATCACGCTCGCAGAGAGCGGCTTGCCCCAGCGCTGGATCGGCTCGTTCTGCACCGACCGCGTGTGCGCGCCGTTCCGAACCTCGGTCGTCATGCCGGCCGACGGCGTGAAGGTCATCGAGTTCCAGGTCGTCCCCACCACCGAGCGCAAGGGTCCGGTGAACGTCCGCATCGATGCGACGAGCGGCGGGCGCACCGTCGCGACGGTCCGCACGGTCGTCAACGTTTAGGAGATCATGCTGCACGCAATCCTCGCCGCCGCGGCGCTCACCCTCACCGGCCCGCAGGTCGGCTCGCCCGCCCCCGACTTCCACCTCACCACGCTCGACGGCAAGGCAGTCTCGCTGGCGGACTACCGCGGCAAGACGCTCGTGCTCAACGACTGGGCGACGTGGTGTCCGCCGTGCCGCGTGGAGACGCCCGATCTGGTCGCGGCGGCGAAGAAGTTCGGCGCGAAGCGCGACGTCGTGTTTCTGGGCATCGACTCCACCGAAGCCGCGCCGATCGTGCGCGCGTTCGTTGCGTCGAAGTCGATCGCGTACGCACAAGCGATCGACGGCGACAAAGCGTTCTCCACGGCGTACGACGTCCGCGCATACCCGACGACGTTCGTGATCTCCGGCGACGGCGTGCTGCGCGCGCGCTACGTCGGCAACATCTCGCCCCAGGTGCTCGCCGGATTCGTCGGCGACGCGCGCGCGGGACGCAACGGCGTGCTCGCGACTGCGGCGCAGAAGAAGGTCGATGCGCTGCTCAATCCGGCGCTGTTCGCGTTCGGCGGCGACGCCGCGACGATCCGCACCGTCGCCAAGACGGTGCTCTTGGCGATCGACGCCGCGGAAAACGTCGACGGCGACACGGATTATCTTCGCACGCAGGCCGAGGAGAACGCGCTGCGCGACGCCACGGTCAAACAGCTCGAGCCCGTCGCGGAAACCGACGAGAGCAAGAGTCTCCTCGCGCGGCTCCAAGGCGACACGGCGTCGGCTCGCGAGCAGTGGCCCGATGCGCTCGCCGCGTACCGTCGCGGGCTCGCCGTTTCGCCGAACGACGTCGACCTGCTGAGCGCCTATGCGAGCGCGCTGCACGCGACCGGCGACGACGGCGCCGCGACCGATGCCTACGCCGCGGCCACGCACGCCGACCCGAGCGTCGACGCGTTCGTATCGCTAGGCGTGTCCGCCGGCGATGCGAAGCGATTCAACGACGCGTCGGTTGCGTTCGCGCAAGCGATCGGGCGGGCGCGCGCCGCGGTCGCCATTGCGCCGAAGAACGCCAAGGCGATCAAGAAGCTCGCGTGGGCGTACCTCTATCAAGGCCGGATGTACGTCAAAGCGGGCGACCCGGCAAAGGCGCGCGCCGCGTTCGCGCAGACCACCGCGTGGGCGTCCAAGCTGCCCAAGACCGACAACCGCTACGCGATGTATCTCGAAGAGGCGCAGGAAGCCACCGTCGCGCTCGACGTCGCCCACCCCGCGGGCAAGACGGGGCTTTCGCTCGCGCCGTGGACCGGGCCCGACCTGCCCGGCTCGGTCACGAGCACCTTCAAGTACCGGCTCGTCGTCGCCGGCACGCCCGGCAAGACGGTCGCGCTCACGGCCGCCGGTCTCCCGAAGCGCTGGGTGGCGTCGTTCTGCAGCGACCGCCAGTGCGCGCCGTTCCGCACCACCGTGGCGCTTCCGGCGTCCGGGGTGAAGGTCATCGAATTCCAGGTCATCCCGTTCAGCGCCGGCCCCGGCTCGCCCACGATCCGCGTCGACGGCGACGGTGCGACCGCCCGGGTCCGAGTGGCCGCTACCGGATGATTTGCGCGGGGTTCCGCCCGAGCGCGGCGTAACATCCGATATCCCGCCCGGTACGGACGGGCGTCTTGCTGCGGAGAGGCGGAGGACCATCACGGACGAGGTCGTGGGAAAAGTCGGGCGCGTGACGGGGACCGTGGGTCCCGGTCGGGTCGGTGAGATCATGCTCGCCGTGCGTGGGGGCAGCGAACACTTCCACGCCTACCCGTGCGATGCGCAGATCCTCACGGTCGGCACCCGCGTCGTGGTCGTCGAGTATCATCCGCCGCGGACGGTGATCGTCGCCGAAGCGTGATCGCTGCGGCGCGGGAGGAACATCGTGACTACATTCGCGACACCGGCACTCTTTATCGTCGGCGTCATCGTCGTTGCACTCGTCATCTTCGTGCTGCTGTTCCGGGCGATGTGGCGCGTCGCCGAGCCCAACGAAGCGCTGGTGATCTCGGGGCTGCATCATCGCTCGCACGAGGAGACGGGCGAGTCGCTCGGCTTCAAGATCGTGACCGGTCGCGGAACGCTCGTCATCCCGGGCGTCCAAGTGGTGCGCAAGCTCTCGCTCGACCTGCGCGAGTCCGAGTTGCAGATCGCATGCGTGACGCAGCAAGGGATTCCCGTCCACATCAAAGGCGTCGTGATCTACAAGGTCGGTGACGACTTCGCGTCGATCGCCAACGCCGCACGCCGCTTCTTGGACCAGCAAGACCGCATGGACGCGCGGATCCAGCAAGTGTTCGCCGGCCACCTGCGCGCAATCTGCGGTTCGCTCACCGTCGAAGATTTGATTCGCGAGCGCGACAAGCTCACCGAAGCGACGCGCGGCGCGTCCGGCACCGAGATGGAAAAGCTCGGGCTCATCGTCGACTCGCTGCAGATTCAAGAGATCGACGACCCGACGGGCTACATCGACAACCTCTCCAAGCCGCACACGGCGATGGTGCAGCGCGACGCGCGCATCGCGCAGGCGTCCGCGGATCAAGAAGCAACGCAGCGCGAGCAGGAGGCCGCGGCGCTCAAGGCGCAGGCGCAGCGCGACAGCAAGATCAAGCAGGCCGGCTTCCAAGCCGAAGTCGACACGGCGGCCGCGAACGCGAAGCAAGCCGGACCGCTCGCCGACGCTCAGGCCCGCCAGCAGGTCGTCGTCGAAGAGACGAAGATCGTCGAGCTGGACGCGCACAAGAAAGAGTCGGAGCTGCTGGTATCGGTACGCCGTCCGGCGGATGCCGCCGCGTACGAGAAGACCACGCTTGCCAACGCGCAGCGCGATGCCGACATCGCCGCCGCCCAAGCGCGTGCGAAGCAGATCGAGCTGCAGGCGGGCGCCGACGCGACGCGCGTGAAGCTCGCCGCCGAGGCCGACTCGCAACGCACGACGATGATCGGCAATGCCGAGGCCAGCGCGATCCGCGCGAAAGGTACGGCCGAAGGCGACGCGATCAGCGCACGCGGTCTCGCCGAAGCGGCCGCGATCAAGGCGCGCGCGGAAGCGCTCGCGCAGAACCAAGAAGCGGTCATTTCGCAGCAGCTCGCCGAGCACTGGCCGGCGATCGTGGAAGCCGGCGCGAAAGCGTTCAACAACATCGATCAGATGATCGTGCTCAACGGCGCCGACGGCATGTCGGAGATGATGGGCAAGATCATGACGCAGGGTGCGGCCGGCTTGCAGCTTGCGCGCAACCTGCTCGCGCGCACGAGGTCCGGTTCGGACTCCGCGAACACGGCCGCCGCTAACGGTGAAGCCTCGATCGTCCCGGCGAAGGTCTCGGACGCGAAGTGAGTCTCTGGACGCGCATCGGCCGGCTGCTGACGGGGGAGGCGCGCTCGCAGATCGAGCGGCTCGACGACCCCGCGGCATCGGTCGACGCGGCGTACCGGACGCAACTCGAGATCGTCGACGAGGTGCGCGGGCACCTCGTCGACCTGCTCACCGCGCGCAAGCGCTTGGAGATGCAGCTCACGTCCTACGAGCGCAGCGCGACGCAGCGCGAAGCGGTCGAGGCGTTCCGCGCCGAGATCGAGGAACTGAAGACGCGCGAGGACGCGCTCGACGACGCGGCGCACGAGTTGCGCCGGCGTGCGGATGCGCTGCGCGCCGAGCGTGACATCACGCGGGCACGAGTGGCAGCGGCGAAAGCCGGAATCGCGGCGCACGGCGCTATCGCCGGCGTGAACTCGGCGCACGCCGAGATTCGTACGCTGCTCGAAGACGCGCGCGACAGAACGCTGGCGCTGCAAGCGCGCGCCGCGGCGCTGGCCGAGCTCGTCGACCGCGACGCGCGCTCGCTGGCCGAACCAGATGCGCCGGCCGCGTTGCCGGTCGAGCACGAAGCGCTGAACCGGCCGCCGGAGTAGTGCCGCACGGCGTGGAAGACGGCCGGGCATGATCGCCTGGCTTCCCGCCTTGCTGCTCACCGTCGCCGTAGCAATGGTTCCGGAGACCACCGCGGCGCCGGCACCTGCACCCGAGCCTTCACCTGCGGCGAGCGCGTTGCCCGAGATCGGGCGCGTGCGCGCGAACGCGGCCTGCCAGATGATCGTCGAGCACGCGCGCGTCGCGATCACGAACGCCGTGCACAACGATCGCCGGCTGCTCTCGCTCGCGACGGTCATGGACCGGGTGAGCCCCGGCGCGACCGTCGGCGAAAAGAAGGTGCGCGCCGTGGACGTTCTCGCGCAGTGGGCGTCGTCGATCGAGTCGGATGCGGCGGAAGCGCAGGGCGCTATCGAGCGGCTGCGCGCACTCGCCGCCGCGTCCACCGACGAAACGCGCAAGCGCGAGCTCAAGGCGTTCGCGGATGCGTTGTCGGGTGCCGTCGCCCGCCAGAAATACGCCGCGCACGAGGTTCAGCGCGGGTTGTTTCTGATCGGTGCCCGCGCCGACGTGGCTGAGGCGCGCAGCGTGGCGGACGAGAATGCGTTCGGCGGCAAGGGCGGCCTCGGGTCGGTGGACGGAACGCCGTTACGCGCCCCTTCCGATTCGCCGAAGCTGCGTGACATCGCGGCCACGCTCGTCGAACGCATCAAGATGATCAAGGATGACGAGCACGAGGGCGTCCGCCACGAAGTCGGCGCGACGAACGGATGCTAGCGAGCTGCTCGGCGTGAACCGGCGGACCGTGCTCGGCGCGCTGGGCGCGACGGGAGCGACGCTCGCCGCGGTTCCGGCGCTTGCGTGCGCGCTCTCGCCGGCGATCGAAGAAGGACCGTTCTTCGTGGACGCGCACCTGCAGCGCTCGGACTTGACCGCCGGGACGGCGCGCACGGGTGTCGCCGGCGGAACGCCGCTGCACCTTTCGGTGCGCGTCGAAACGATGCGCGGTACTGCGTGCGAACCGCTCGCGGGCGCGCACGTCGACGTGTGGCATGCCGACGCGACCGGATTGTATTCCGACGAAGCCGTACTCCACACGCGCGGCGAGCGGTTCTTGCGCGGCTATCAGGTGACCGATGCGCGCGGCGCGGTTCGCTTCACGACCATCTTTCCCGGCTGGTATCCCGAGCGTACGCCGCACATCCACGTGAAGATCCGCACGTTCTCGCGCGACAACGTCACGAGCACGTTCGTGTCGCAGCTCTATTTCGATGAGGCCGTAACCGACGCGGTGCTCGCACGCCGCCCGTACGCGACGCGCGGAAGACGCGACACGACCAACGCGCGCGACCAGCTCTTCGACGCAAGAACGATCGTGCCGCTGGTCCCGGTCGGCAGCGGTTATAGCGGGACGTTCACGCTTCGCGTCCCCAGGACAGCTTAGAAGAACGGGCGGATCTCTCCGACTAGTCGACGCCCTCTGGCTCATCTCTCTGTCGGCTATGGCTTGAACGCTGCGCCAAGCGGCTTGTTGGTGAAGTGAACGAACCCGGTTTGTTTCGGCGCTGCCGCGAAGTTGGCTGCGGGTTCGTTGTGCCGCAGTTTGCGTTGTTGTCGGGGTGCCCGGGCGGTACAGCGGTTTGCGTGATGTCGTAGATGTACACGCCGTTGTATGCGTTGGGCGAGCCCGACGTATAGGCTTGCAGCGCGACGAGCAGCTTCGTGTTCGACAGCCAGGTGTTCGAGTTCACGTGCGTGTCGTCGCAGACGCGGGCGCTGCAGTTCTGGTCTGTCGTCCCCCAGTATGCGATCGGCCCATTGACCGTACCGCGCGCGCTGGGGTCGGTGCCGACGTTGTCATAGACCTGAACCTGCGGATTCGGATTCAACCCCGGGGTGCTGACCACGGCGACGTGACCGTCCGGCGACGTGGCGACCCACTGCGGCTGCGCCCCGCCCGTATCGATCGACTTCGCCAGTACCGCCGTCGGCCCGGCCGTGATGGTGTAGAACGAGCAGGACCGGTCGTATCGGACTGGCCGGGCGAGTTGCTCCGATCCGCAGATTTGGATCACGCCGGACCATGCACCGCGACCCTGGCGCCGGAGGCTACGAGGTCAGCGGCCGGGGCGTTCGGGCGGTACGTCTTATTACATCGTCGTCGGCTTGGCGCCGAGCAGCGCATCGTTTTCTGATCTCGGTCAGCGGAAGCGTTGATATCGCCTGTTGCTCAGCGCGCGGATATAGCCGCTGCAGTAACGCCATGGACGACGACGAGAGTCCGGCTACGTCCCACCAGTCTGCACCGTACAGATCTGGCAAGCTCGTCGTCGTCCCGTAACGAGCGAGCGTTTCAAGGTTCTCTATGGTGGCACCCATTAAACCAGCGCCGCAAAGCGACGTCCTGTGCCGGGAACTTGGGCCAAGGCTAAGCCCAATCTGCGCCTCTCGAAAATTTACGAGGGTGAAATCAGCACCGGCCGCGTCGCCATCGAGTTCGGATCCGGCCACGGTGAAATCTGATAAGTCGGAGTCGCGCACATTAACGGAAAATGCTACAACGTTTGCAAGAGAGCGATCTTTGGTGGGTAGAACGCCTTGGCTCAATAATGCACTTAAGGCCACTTCGGATGAAGACATGGCAGGCGCCGCGTTGGCCATCTCTTTGAGCCATTTCTCAGGTCGCGGACTACGGAACGCCAGCCGTCGATAGTCCGCCGCTTCGGCTGACCATACGTTCTCGAAGTCGCCAACAGTCGCTCTCTTCGAGTCGTCAACATTGCGAAAGCCTCGCGAAGAAAGCTCGTCGGCGATGGCGGCGTTTGCGCGGGACGGCATCCGAAAGTCATTCTTTGCTCTCCACGAAGTATAGTTGAACTTCGGTTGCCGCCCTTCGTCGACCATCGCTGATTCCAAAATGAAATTGTAATATGCCGTGCGAATACGAGACCGCGCGGCAACTTCGACAGATCGTACTTCGGCGAGACTCGCCATTCCGCCGTGTGACAACGCCGTCGTTATGGCGTCACGGACAGCGGCATTGTCTTCGGACCAATAATCGTTCGCTAAGAGCGCTGCGGTTTGAGGTGCAAGTTGATCGTTCGACAGATATCGGCTCAATCCGACGACTGCTCCAACTCTCGGCGGCCCTTCCTTTGCGAATCCTTCAGTGAGCTTGCTATAATCGTCGAACCTGCGTTGCTCCTGGGCGGCGTGATCGATCGTTGCGTTGAAGACGAGGCCGGCAATACCAAGAAGGAGCGTAGCGAGTCCCAGGAGCGTCGTCGCTGCGGTGCTGATCACGGCGCGGAGCGGAATTCGTTTGGCCTCGGCAAGGACAGATCTCAGCGAGTCGATCTCAAGCTGAAGCTTGGTTATCTCAAGATCGGACTTGAGGACCTCAGCATGCTTGCCGGCCTCAGCGTCAACCTCGAGCTTGGTGGTGTCATCAGCCATGCGTTACCCCGAGTGACCGCGATGCTTCTCGACGGCCACAAAGCCGAATCGATAAACATTGGACGACGTGTTGGCGGGCGAGTTGGTTGCCGTCAATGAAATGGTCCATTTTTGGACGTCGTAGACGCAACCCTTGCGCCGCGTTACGCGCCACGACCTCGGTTGCCTCTCGGTGACCCAACGCTTTAAAAGAACGGGTTGTGTGCTTTTTCCTCGGCGATCGTCGTCGGGGGGCCGTGGCCCGGCATCACGACGGTTTCGTCGTCGAGCGCGAACAGCTTGAAGCGGATGCTGGCGAGTAAGTCGTCGTAGGTCGACACGTCGGCGAAGATGCCGCCGACCGAGCCTGCGAACAGCGTGTCGCCGCTGAACAGCGTCGAGCGGAACAGGAAGCACGACGAGCCGTCGGTGTGCCCGGGTGTGTGCAGCATGCGGATCGACGCGTCGTCGCCGAACGGCAGTTCGTCGCCGTCCGTGACGGGGAGTGCCTTGCGCCCGAGATCGCCGATCGCGTGCACGTCGGCGCGGTGCATCACGATCTTCGCTTCCGGAAACGCGCGCGCGACATCGGCGGTCGCATCGCAGTGGTCGGCGTGCTTGTGGGTCACCAGGATGTAGCGCAGGGTATACGGCCCTTCGTTCACCGCGCGGAGCAGCGTCTTCGGGTAACCGGCCGGATCGATGAGCGCGGCCGTCTTCCCGTCTTGCAAGAAGAACAGATAGCCGTTGGACGGGTGCGGATCGTGTGGATGGTGGCGCACGTCGGGCGGAATCTCCGCGCCCGGATACCAGCGCCTCGCCGAGGCGTCGGCGAACTTGCCGGGATCGAGTCGCAGCACGACGGCGAGCGCGCGCGCCTGATCGTCGGTCGGCACGCCGTCGCCTTTGAGCCATGCCTGGATCGCGCGCGCCTCGATCCCCGTTCGATGCGCGAGCTCTGCGGTGTCGATCCGCGTACCGCGCGACGCTTTCCGTAGTAGATCCGACAGATCGTCTTCGAGCGCGATCTTGGGCCAGCCGGCGGTGGCGCTCACCAGAGTGCCCCGCCGCCGACCAAGACGTAGAGCGTCGGCCCGAGCCCCCACACGATGCCGACCACGCACCAGATGATCTTCTGGCTCAGGTTGAGGTCGGCGCGACCGCTGACGTTGATCCACATCAGCACCACGGCGACCGGATGGAGAAAGATCGAAATGAGGATCCAGAGGACGCGCTTCATCGTTCGGGAGCGCTTCGCATGTGCCGCGCGAGATTCCGGCGTACCTCCCGGGATGCGCTTGCTCGCCGTTGCCGCCGCGCTGCTCGTGTCGCTCGCCGCGTGCGGCGGGCCGCGCCATGCGCCGCCGGAGAATGCCGGACTGGGGGCCATCACCGCGATCACGATGGAGAAGACGGCGTGCTACGGGACGTGTCCGGCGTACGTGGTCCGCTTCATGGGCGATGGGCGCGCGCGATATTCCGGCGGGTCGTACGCTCCGCTGCAAGGGCAGTTCTCGGGCAACTTTGATTTCGCTCCGCTGGCGGCGTGGATCGCGACGCAGCATCCTGAAACGCTGCCGGACACGTACCCGACGGTGAACATCGACGCGCCAGCGGCGAATCTGCAGATCGACTACGGCGCGCGCCGCGTTCGCTTCACGGGCATCAGCGAAGCCTCCGCATCGCTGCGACTCGAAGGCATCTTGCTTGCGCTCGACGGCGCGACGTCGCGCATTCGCTGGCGGCGCGACGACCCCGTAACGGCCTTCTTGGGCAGGTTCCGCGGCGCGGTGACGCTCGACATCAGTGTGGACAGCACCGGAACGTTCTACGCGTACAGTACGCCCACCGGGTGTCGGATGCACAGCTACGGTGCGAGGATCGAACGGGGCGCGCTGCGGTTGCGGTGCTCCGGGCGGACGACCGTGCTGCGCATCGCCGGCGACGATCTGCAGGCTGACGGGAACGCCCTCCCGCCCGGACGGTACGCCCGCATCAACCCGTACGCGATGACGCCGGACAACCACTGGTACCGGCAGGCCCGCCCCAAGGAGTGAACGGCGGGTCTGAACCGGACGCAACCCCCGGCGGGTTGAAGAGGGCGGAATGCCCGTCCCCACCCACGCCAAGATCATCATCATCGGCTCCGGCCCCGCCGGCCTGACCGCCGCGGTCTACGCCGCGCGCGCCAACCTCGCCCCGATCGTCTTCGCCGGCCACATGTACGGCGGGCAGCTCATGCTCACGACCGAGGTGGAGAACTACCCCGGGTTCCCCGACGGGATCATGGGGCCCGAGCTGATGGAGGCGTTTCGCGCGCAGGCCGAGCGGTTCGGCTCGATCGTCCACAACGCCGACGTGACCGAGGTCGATTTCTCGAAACGGCCGTTCGTCGTGCGCACCGCCGAGGACGAGTACGCGGCCGACAGCGTGATCGTCGCGACCGGCGCGAGCGCGCGCTGGCTGAACATCCCGGGCGAAGCGCGGCTGCGCGGGCGCGGCGTGTCGACGTGCGCGACCTGCGACGGCGCGTTTTTCCGCGCGAAGCACATCGTCGTCGTCGGCGGCGGTGACTCGGCGATGGAAGAAGCGCTGTTCCTGACGCGTTTCGGCAGCCAGGTGACGGTGATCCATCGCCGCTCCAGCCTGCGCGCCTCGAAGATCATGGCCGAGCGCGCGCTCAACCACGACAAGATCGCGTTCATCTGGAACACCGCCGTGGAAGAAGTCATCGGCGACGACCACACCACCGCGTTGCGTTTGAAAAACCTCGTCACCGGCGAGGAATCGACGCTCGCGGCCGACGCGCTCTTCATCGCCATCGGCCACGATCCGAACACCGCGATCTTCGCGGGCCAGCTCACGCTCGATGCGGCCGGCTACATCGCGAGCGAGGACGGCGTGCGCACCAACGTCGAGGGCGTGTTCGTCGCCGGCGACGTGTACGACATCCGCTACAAGCAGGCCGTCACCGCGGCGGGGATGGGTTGCAAAGCCGCGATCGACGCGGAGAAATATTTGGAGTCGCTCGAGGTGCACCCGAAGGCCGCGGTGGCCGTCTGATGGGCGAGCCGGGTTCGCCGGCGGACGCAGCGGCCGCGATCCATCCGTATCCGCACGCGGTGGATGCGTTCCGGCGCATGGACGGGCTCGAAGCGCTGCAGATGATGCAGCGCGGCGAGATTCCGACCACCAACATCACGCGCTGGATGAACTTCTCGCTCGAAACCGCCGAGCGCGGCCGGGTCGTGTTCGCGATGATGCCCGAGGAGAAGCTCTACAACATGATCGGCTCGGTGCACGGCGGCATCATCACGACGCTGATGGACAACGCGCTGGGCAGCGCCGTGCAGTCCGTGCTGCCCGCCGGCCGCGTCGCGACCACAATGGATCTGCACACACGCTTTCACCGGCCGGTGACCGCCGCGACCGGAAAAGTGTTCGCCGATGCGCACGTGGTGCACGCCGGACGCCGCACGGCGACGTCCGAAGCGCACCTCGTCGACGCGAACGGCGCCGTCTACGCGACGGGCACGTCCACGCTGATGATCCTCGAGGACAAACCGTCGAGTTAGCGGCGGTAGAATACCGTTACGCGCGGGTTCTGCGGATCGTTCCGTGGATCGACGTCGACGGCGATCACGGCGTTCGGGTCGACGCGAAGGTGCTGCAAGTATTCGGCGAGCGAGCTCTGGTCTTCGCTTTGACCGTTGTTGCGATCGACGTCCGCGACCGTCGCTTTTGACAGCGCGGACTCCAGCGCGGCGTGACGGCTGCCGCCGGCGCGCGGCAGCAAGCGGCGGGTGGCCGTGCCGAACTGCGTCACGGCAACCGCGACGATATCGCGCGACGAGATGTGATTCTTCATCGTCGCGAGCGTCTGCGTCTCGCGGTCCATGTGGACGAGCGCGTACTGCAGCAGCGAGGTTTGCTGGCTGCCCGTCATCGTGGTCTGCGCCGCCGCCGCCAGCGGGATTCCGAGCGCGAGCGCTGCGGCAAGCAACGCCGTGCCTGCTTTTCTTGCGTTCTGTGTCATGCCGATGTTATACCCGCGCGCGGAGATCTTCGGCGTACGCCGCCTCGATCAACCCGGCGTACCGCTGTTCGACGACGCGGCGCTTCACCTTGAGCGTGGGCGACAGCTCGCCATCCTCCACGGTCAGGTCGCGCGGCAGGATCGCGATGCGCTGGATGCGTTCGTACGAGGCGAGCTCGGCCGTGTTGGCCGCGACCTCTCGGATCACGAGCGTGCGGAGCCGTGCATCGGTCGACATCGCGGCGGTCGGCATTTCCGCCGGAAGCTCGAGCTCTTTGCGGATGAGATCCCAGTTCGGCGCGACCAGCACCGCCGGGTGCGGGCGGTTCGCGCCGAACGCCATCACTTGGCCGACGTAGATCGAGCGTTTGATCGCCGTCTCGATGCGCGACGGCGAGATCCACTTGCCGCCGCTGCTCTTGAACAGCTCTTTCTTGCGGTCGGTGATGACGAGATGACCGCGTTCGTCGAACGCGCCGATGTCGCCGGTTTGAAACCAGCCGTCGGCGGTGAACGGCTGCTCCTCGCGCGGCAACTTGTAGTAGCCGAGCATGACGTTCGGGCCTTTGACGAGCACCTCGCCGTCGTCGGCGATCTTTACCTCGACGTGCTTCACCGGGGTGCCGACCGTGCCGAGCTCGTTGTCGGCGGGATGGTTGACGGTGACCGTGGGCGACGTCTCCGTCAAGCCGTAGCCTTCGAGAATGTTCAGACCCATCGCCGCGAGCGCGAGCGCCGTGTCGCGGTGCAGCGGCGCGCTGCCGCTCACGAAGTACTCGAGCCGGTCGAGTCCCATTGTCGGGCGGATCTTCGACAGCACCAGCTTGTTCGCAAGCGCGTACTTCACGCGAAGCAGCGGCGACAGGCCGCCGTCGCGCACCGCGCGCTCGTATGCGGAGCCGATGTCGATCGCCCACGGCACGAGCTTCGCCTTGATGCCGCCCGCGTCGCGGGCCTTGCCGACGATGCCCGCGATGACGCGCTCGAAGATGCGCGGCACGAACGCGACGAAGTTCGGGCGGATGATCTTGAGATCGTCGAGCAGCCGCTCGGGCGTCGTGACGTAATGCACGAGCCGGTTGTAGAGATAGCCCAGCGCGTTGGTGTGCTCGAAGATGTGCGCGAACGGCAGCACCGACAATGCGACTTGGCCTTCGTGCTGGTCGCTCTCCGCCGAATCGAACGCGTTCAACGTGTTCGACACGAGGTTGCGATGCGAGAGCATCACGCCTTTCGGTTGGCCCGTCGTTCCCGAGGTGTAGATGAGCACGGCGAGCTCGTCGATGCCGATGCCGTCGTAGTACGCCGCGAGCGCCGCGTCGTCGCGACCGAGCGACTCACCCGCGCGCACGAGCGCCGCGAACCCGTCGTCGCCGTCATCGTCGAACGCGACGACCGGCGGCGCGTTCGGCACCGCCGCGCGCACGTGGGCCGCGCACTTCGCGTCGTCGACGAAGACGAGCTTCGCCTCGCTGTCGGCGAAGATGAATTGGATCTGGTCGTCCGCGGTCGTAGCGAACATCGGCACGACGACGCCGCCCGCATAGAGGATGCCGAAGTCGGCGATCAGCCACTCGACGCAGTTGTTCGCGAGGATCGCGACGCGGTCGCCGCGACCGATGCCGCGCGACCGTAGCGCATGCGCGACGGCGGCGGCGCGCCGGTGCACGTCCTGCGCGCTCAGGGCGACCGTTTGCCCGCCCCGCCGCTCCGCGAGCGCGACCGGCCGCGGATACGCGAGCCGCTCAGCAACGAACGCGGGGAGGGTGGGCAACTCCGTCGTGGACATGGCTGGGACCCTCCCCGAGGCGAGCGGGCATGAGAAGACGCGGAGCGCCTTGACGGGTTAACTCGAACCTATTATAAATAACATATGGCAATGCGGTCAAGGGAGGCGTCCGACTTCCCCACCGAGCTTTGGGGCGACCGCGTCTTCACCGGGGAGGTCAAGACGAAAACGGTCTTTCCGGCCCTGGTCCTGCAGCTGCTGCACGCCCAGCCCGACAGCGGCTACGGTTTGATGCAGCGGATCGCCACCCTCGGCGGCATTTTCCCGGTCAATCCCAACACGATCTATCCGCTGCTGCGGCGGCTCGAGGAACGCGGGTTCATCCGCGGCGAGGCCGACGCATCAACGAAGCGCGGCACGACGCTGTACCGGATCACGACGACCGGCGACGAGCGGCTCGAGCGCATCAAGACCAACTTCAAGCCCTACCTCACCAATCTCATCGCGGCGCTGCAAGTGCTTCGCCGCGACTTGTACGGAGAGACCTCATGAGCACCTACCGCGCGCCGTTGCGCGACATGCAGTTCGTTCTGCGCGAGCTCGCCGGCGTCGACGAGATCGCGAAGCTGCCCGGTTACGAAGACACCACCGACGTGCTCGACGCGATCCTCGAGGAAGCCTCGACGTTCGCGTCCGAGGTGCTCGCGCCGCTCAACCAAAGCGGCGACCAGGAAGGCTGCACGTGGAACGACGGCGTCGTCACGACGCCCAAGGGTTTCAAAGAAGCGTACCACCAGTTCGCGAAGGCGGGCTGGATCGGTCTGCCGGTGCAGGCGGAGTACGGCGGTCAAGGGCTGCCGCAGATCATGCTCGGGCCGACGCTCGAGATGTGGAACGCGGCGAACATGGGCTTCGCGAACGGTCCGCTGCTCAACCAAGGCGCGATCGAAGCGATCGAACAGTTCGCGTCGGACGCGCACAAGCAGACGTTCATACCGAAGCTCGTGAGCGGCGAGTGGACGGGCACGATGTGCCTGACCGAACCGCAAGCCGGGTCCGACCTCGCGCAAGTGCGCTCGACGGCGGCGCCCGAGGGCGACCACTACCGCGTCAAGGGGCAGAAGATCTTCATCACGTTCGGCGAGCACGACATGGCGCCGAACATCATCCACCTCGTGCTTGCGCGCCTGCCGGACGCGCCGCTGGGCACGAAGGGCATCTCGATGTTCATCGTGCCGAAGGTGCTCGTGAACGCCGACGGGTCGCTGGGCGAGCGCAACGACGTGAAGTGCGCCGGGATCGAGCACAAGCTCGGCATCAACGCGAACCCGACGTGCACGCTCAACTACGGTGAGAACGGCGAAGGCGCGATCGGCTACCTCGTCGGTGAGGCGAACCGCGGCCTGGAGTACATGTTCGTGATGATGAACGCCGCGCGGTTCTCCGTCGGCGTGCAGGGCCTCGCGATCGCCGACCGTGCGTACCAGCACGCGGTCGAGTATGCCAAGGAGCGCATCCAGTTCCGCGACGTGGCGTCGCGCGATCCCAAGCCCGTCGCCATCATCAAGCACCCCGACGTGCGGCGCATGCTGCTGTGGTGCAAGGCGAACATCGAAGCGATGCGCGCGCTGGCGTACGTCACGGCGGCGTCGCTCGACTACGCGCACAAGTCCGAGGACGAAGCGGTGCGCAAGGAGCACCAGGCGTTCGTCGAGCTGATGATCCCCATCGTCAAGGGCTGGCTCACCGAGCGCGCGATCGACGTCTGTTCGACCGCGCTGCAAGTGTTCGGCGGCATGGGCTACGTCGAAGAGACCGGGATCGCGCAGCAGTACCGCGACGTGCGCATCACGACCATCTACGAAGGCACCACCGGAATCCAGGCGCTCGATCTCGTCGGCCGCAAGCTCGTGCGCGACATGGGCGCGAGCGCGACCAAGGTGCTCACGCAGATCGGCGCGTTCGCCAAGGAGCTCGAGGCGTCGGACAACGAGCAGGTCAAGGCGCTCGCGCAGCCGCTGGCCGAAGCGACGAAGTCGCTCGGCGACGCCGCGCAGTTCATCGGAATGTCCGCGATGGGCGACACGCGCAAAGCGTTCGCGAACTCCGTCCCGTTCATGAACTTCTTCGGGATCGTCGCGGGCGGCTGGCAGCTGTTTCGTGGCGCGAAGGTTGCGGCCGAAAAGCTGGCTGCGGGCGACACCGACCCGTTCTACACCGCGAAGATCGACACCGCGTCGTTCTACGCCCACAACGTGCTCTCGCAGTCCGCGTGGCTGCAGAAGCAGATCGTCGAGGGCTCGGGCGACGTGATGGCCGGCAGCGACGACATGTTCGACGTCGAGCGCCGCGCGCTCGTCACCGCGTAACCACGGAAAGCACATGAGCAACACCAACGCAACACCTCAGCGCGTGAAGAGCACGGACGCCGGCGACGGCGTCCTTCTCATCACGCTCGACAACCCGCCCGTCAACGCGCTCTCCTACGTGCTGTCCGGCGAGCTCGTGCCGCTGATCGAAGCGGCCGACAAAGACGCGAGCGTCACGACGGTGATTTTCACCGGCGCGAACGGCATGTTCAGCGGCGGCGCCGACGTCAACGACTTCACCACGCCGCCGACGGCCGAGACGAAAACCGTTCGCTCGGTGATCGAAGCCATGGAACGCAGCGGCAAGACGTTCATCGCGGCGATCGACGGCAACGCGCTCGGCGGCGGCTTCGAGCTGTCGCTCGCGTGCGACTACCGGATCGCGACGACGAGATCGCGCGTGGGCCTGCCCGAGATCAAACTCGGCCTGCTGCCGGGCGCGGGCGGCACGCAGCGACTGCCGCGCCTGATCGGCGCGAACGACGCGCTGCAGATGATGCTCAAGGGCGACATGATGAAGGCGCCGGATGCGCTCAAAAAGGGCATCCTCGACGCGATCACCGACGGCGACGTCGTGGAAGCGGCGAAGAACTACGCCGGCAAGCCGAAGCGCCGCATCTCGGAGCGCAAGGCGGAGCTTGGCGTCGCCAACTTGGGCTTGTTCGCGACGCCGTTCGTCGTCGCGCAAGCGCACATGATGGTGCCGCCCGAAGAGAACGGCGGCTTCGCCGCGCACAAGCTGATCGACGCGGTGCAGGCCGCCATCGAGCTGCCGTTCGAGCGCGGCTGGGCGCGCGAGATGCGGCTGTTCATCGAGCTCGTGCAGTCGGCGCCCTCCGCGGCGCTGCGCCACGTGTTCTTCGCCGAGCGCGAGCTGTCGAAAGTCCCCGGGCTGCCGAAGACCGCGGCGCTCGAGATCAAGACCGCCGGCGTCATCGGTGCGGGCACGATGGGCACCGGCATCGCGATCGTGTTCGCGGAAGCCGGCATCCCGGTGACCGTCGTCGAGACCAAGGCGGAAGCGGTCGACAAGGCGCGCGAGACCGTGTTCGGCATGTTCAAGTACCAGGTTGACAAGGGCCGCATCAGCCAAGAAGACGCGTGGAAGCGCGCCAACTCGATCGCCTTCGAAACGGACTTCGCCACGCTCAAGGACGTCGACATCGTCGTCGAAGCCGCGTTCGAGTCGATCCCCGTGAAGAAAGAGATCTTCGCGAAGCTCGACGCGATCGCCAAGCCCGAGGCGATCCTCGCCTCGAACACCTCGACGCTCGACATCGACGAGATCGCGTCGGCCACGAAGCGCCCCGGCAAGGTGCTGGGCCTGCACTTCTTCGCGCCGGCCAACATCATGAAGCTGCTCGAAATCGTGCGCGGCAAGGAGACGTCGCCCGAGACGCTCACCACGGGCATTGCGCTGGGCAAGAAGCTGCGCAAGGTCGCGGTCGTGTCGGGCAATGCGTTCGGCTTCATCGGCAACCGCATGCTGTTCGAATACGAAGCGCAGGCCGTGCAGCTGGCGGAGGAGGGCGTGAGCCCGGCCCGCATCGACAAGGTGATCAAAGAGAAGTTCGGCTTCGCGATGGGACCGTTCGCCGTCGCCGACCTGTCGGGGCTGGATGTCTACAACTTCATCTCGCAGTCCGCGCACGGCACGCCGCTCGGGCGGATCCCGATCATCGCGAAGCTCGTCGAGCAAGGCCGCCTCGGTCAGAAGTCCGGCGCGGGATTCTTCAAGTACGACAAAGCGGTGGGCAAGGGCCGCGAAGCGATCCCCGATCCCGAGGTCGAGCAGCTCATCGCGCAGCTCGCGCAGGACGCCGGCATCGCGCAGCACCCGAACGTGAGCGACGACGAGATCATCGCGCGCTGCACGCGTGCGCTGGCGGACAGCGGCGCGGAGCTCGTGCGAACCGGCGTCGCGCTGCGTCCCGGCGACGTCGACATCGTCTGGATCTACGGCTACGGCTTCCCGCCGCACCACGGCGGACCGATGCACTACGCCGCCGCGACCGGCTACACGCCCAAGGGCGAGCCCACGACAACGGAAACCAAGGAGCTGACCCATGCCTGAGGCGGCGATCGTCTCAGCCGCGCGCACGCCGATCGGCAAAGCGTTTCGCGGCGCATTCAATCAAACGCACGGCGCGACGATGGCGGGTCACGTCATTGCGAACGCCATCCAGCGCGCCGGCATCGACCCGGCCGAGGTCGAGGACGTCGTCGTCGGCACCGGCTTGCCTGAAGGTGCGACCGGCCACAACATCGGCCGCGTCGCCGCGCTGCGCGCCGGGCTCCCGCGCGCGGTCGCGGGCACGACGATCAACCGCTACTGCGCGTCGGGCCTGCAGGCGATCTCCAGCGCCGCGCATCGCGTGATCGTCGACGGCGCCAAGGTGATGGTCGCGGCGGGCGTCGAGTCGATCTCGCTCGTGCAGAACGACATGAACATGCACGAGTTCACCGAGGAGTGGGCGCTGCGCCACGAGCCCAGCCTCTACATGCCGATGCTGCAAACGGCGGACTTCGTCGCGAAGAAATACAAGGTCTCGCGCGAGACGCAGGACGAGTACTCGCTGCAATCGCAGCAGCGCACGGCCGCAGCGCAAGAAGCAGGCCGGTTCGACGCGGAGATCGTCCCGCTGCCGGCTTGGAAGTACGAACAGGACAAGAACACGAAGGCGTTCCGCGAAGAGCACGTCACGCTGACGAAGGACGAAGGGAACCGCCCCGACACGACCCTCGAAGGATTGCTGTCGCTCAAGGGCGTGCTCGACAAGAACTCATCGATCACGGCGGGCAACTCGTCGCAGCTCAGCGACGGTGCGGCCGCCGTCGTCGTGATGGACGCCGACGAGGCGCGCAACCGCGGCATCAACCCGCTCGGGTTCTACCGCGGCATGGTCGTGCGCGGCTGCGATCCCGGCGAGATGGGCATCGGACCGGTGTTCGCCGTTCCCGACCTGCTCAAACGGCACGGCCTCACGGTCGACGACATCGGCTTGTGGGAGCTCAACGAGGCGTTCGCGGTGCAGACCGTGTACTGCCGCGACACGCTGGGCATCCCGAACGACAAGCTCAACGTCGACGGCGGCGCGATCTCCGTCGGACACCCGTACGGCGTGAGCGGCGCCCGCATGACGATGCACGCATTGATCGAAGGCAAACGCCGCGGCGCGAAGTACGTCGTGATCACGATGTGCGTCGGCGGCGGCATGGGCGCTGCGGGCCTGTTCGAGGTCAATCTCAACTAAGGTCGAAGCCCGGGCGCCTGGTGTATGAGCGACTCAGGCGCCCGAAGCCCGCAGCGCCGTCCGATGTGCCTCCGACGCGTGCGTTGTCGCCGCCCGCGGCGGCCCCGGAACCGCGCCTGACCCACCGGCTCGCGGACATCGCGATGGTCGCGGACGCGCCGCCCTTGCAGCGCAAGATCAAGGCCCTGGCTACGAGCGAAACGTTCGACACGGTCTTGGCGGCGACCACCAAAGTGACCGACGACTGCACGCCTCTCGCGGCACCGCTCACGTCGGGCGAGCAATACACCGTCAAGACCGTCAACGACATGAAGCAACTTGCGCTCGGGCAAGAAGCGGACGTTCTGCTCCCACGCAAACACGTCGTCGGAGAGATCCACAACGCCAGCCAGTTCGACCGGATCAGCGGGGAGTGGCCCGGTGTGCCGACGATGGGCGAAGGGTCGTACACGACCAAAGAAGCGCAGCCCGCGATGGCCGCAACGCGCGGGGCATCGCACACGACGTTCGAGACGAATTTTCAAGCCCAGGGCTCAACCCTACTGCCCTTGGAGAACTTTCATGCCGCCGCATACGGGCGGCTGATGGCCTTCCTGCTGCTATGGAACGAGTACAAGGTCAACAAGGCTCAGAACGTCGTCGACCTCTTCAAGAAAAAAGTGCCTGATTTCGTGAACCTGTATGTGGCGTATATCAACGTGGGGGCCGGTGTCTACTCACACGGAATGGACCAATCGATCCTCGGAATTTGGCCGAGCTATGCCGGCAAGATCGAAGAAGGGTACGGTGCGATGTACGAGTTGCTCAGCGGCTCCGACGGGAAGGCGGCGTTCGCGAAGGTGAAAGCGATCGCTGCGGACATCGCCGCCGTGAGGCCGATTCCGGCGATTTCCGCGACGGAGTTTACGACGGTGCAGGGATTGGCCGCCGCGATGGTCCCCGCGGTGACGACGATTCTCAAGACGTCGATGGCCGCGAAGGCGGGCGCGAACGTCGTCAACCCGCTGGCCGGCGGAGTCGACACCTACGTGAACGCGAACGCGAAAACGATGGCCGATGCCGCGAGCGCCGCCGCCTTCGACACCTCGAACCCGGTACGCGAGCACTTCATGAACGAGCAAATCCGCACGCTGTCCAAACCCGCGCTCGTGAAGGTCGGAAAAAACCACATCGCAGGGCTCACCACGAAGGCGATCCCCGACGCCACGCTCTACCTGGACTTCACCGATTTCGACGCCGCATTGCGGAAGCGCGCGACGGACCTCTGACCGCTAGGCAACTCGTGTGCGGATCGTGGGTGAGACCGCGATGATCGTCGAGCCGCCGGCGTGCAGCTCCGAGAGCAAGTCCCGCCCCCGGTGTCGCCCTGAGCCTGTCGAAGGGTGCGCCACCGACTTGGCGGTTGCTACTCCGTTGTGAACATGCCCTTGTAGCGCTCGCGCAGGTCGCGTTTGAGGAACTTGCCCACGCCCGTGCGCGGGATCGTGTCGACGAACACAACGCGGTCCGGTGTCTGCCACTTCGCGAGCTTGTCGGCGAGCCATGCGTGCACGGCCGCTTCGTCGACGTCGTGGCCTTCGCGCGCGACGACTGCGGCGACGGGGCGCTCTTGCCACTTCGGGTGCGGGATGCCGAACACGCAGGCTTCTTTCAAACCCGGGTGCCCCATCAGGATGTTCTCCACCTCGACCGAGGAGATCCACTCGCCGCCGGACTTGATGAAGTCTTTGACGCGGTCGACGATCTCGATGTAACCGAACTCGTCCTGCGTGACGACGTCGCCGGTGTGGAACCAGCCGTCGCGTTCGAACGCGGTCGCGGTGGCGGTCTCGTTGTTGTAGTACGACTTCGCGACCGCGAAGCCGCGCACCAGCAGCTCGCCGCGCGAGCGGCCGTCCTGCGGCACGTCGTGGCCGTTCTCGTCGACGATGCGCCACTGCACGATCGGCGAGAAGCGCCCCTGTTTGTAGCGCTCGCGGTGCTGCTTTTCCGGATCGCCGTCCAGGAGCGACGTATCGCGGCTGACGGTGCCGATCGGCGACATCTCCGTCATGCCCCACGCGTGGACCGCTTCGATGCCGAGCGCGTTGAGGTCGTCCATCAGCGACGTCGGCATCGCCGACCCGCCGATGACGATGCGCGTCAGCGACGGCAGCCTCTTGTTCTGCGCGCGCAATGCGTCGCGCACGGCCATCCATACGGTCGGAACGCCGGCCGAGACGGTGACCTTTTCCGCTTCGCACAATTCGATCACGCCGGCCGGATCGAGCCGCTCCATTGGCATGATGAACTCCGCGCCCACCAACAAGCACACGAACGGCGTGCCCCAGGCGTTGACGTGGAACATCGGCACGATCGGCAGCACGCGGTCGCGCTCGGTGATTCCCAGCGCGTCGGCGAGCCCGCTCGCGAGCGCGTGCAAGAACGTCGAGCGGTGCGAGAACATCACGCCCTTCGGATCGCCCGTCGTGGCCGACGTGTAGCACAAGATCGCGGCGGCGCGCTCGTCGATCTCGGGCCAGTCGTACGTGTCGGGTTCGGGCGCGAGCAGCGTCTCGTAGTCGAGCGCGCCGTCGAACGCTTCGGGCGCCGCACCCATCTGGACGAAGGTGCGGCCCGAGTCGGGCTGCAGCGCCGCGGCGGCTTTGATCGCTTTCGTCAGCGACCCGTCGAAGAACACGAAGCGGTCGTCCGCGTGATCGAGGATGAACGCGACCTGGTCCGGGAACAGCCGGATGTTCACCGTGTGCAGCACCGCGCCGATCATCGGCACGGCGTAGTACAGCTCGAGATGGCGGTGCCCGTTCCACGCAAACGTGGCGACGCGATCGCCGGGCTTCACCCCGAGCGTGCGCAGCGCGTTGGCGAGCTTCGCCACGCGCTTGCCGAACTCGGCGAACGTGAAGCGCAGCACCTCGGTGCCGTCGCGCGAGACGATCTGCTTGCGCGGATGCGCCCGCATCGCGTGCTCGAAGATCGCGCGGATCGAGAGCTGCTGGTCGGACATCGTCGACGGGAGCAGCCCGCCGAGCTCGGGGGAATACGTCGTCGCCATGGTGGGTTCGGCTTACGGCACCAGGGACCGTAGCGCCTCGGCGAGCTCGGGGTAGCGGAAGACGTAGCCGGTTGCCATGGTGCGCTCGGGGAGGACCCGCTGGCCTTCGGTGATGGCGATCGCGCCTTCACCGAACATCAGCGTTGCGACGAACCCCGGGACCGGGACGATCGTCGGACGGCCGACGGCATGCCCCAAGGCGTGCGTGAAGTCCGCGTTGGTCACCGGCCGGGGGGCGCTGGCATTCAGAACGCCTTCCACCCCGTCGATCGCATGCAGCGCGATCCCGATCTCGTCGTCCATGTGGATCCAGGAATTCCACTGCTTGCCGCTCGCGTTCACCCCGCCGCCGCCGAGCCGGAAAATCGGCAGCAGCTTGCCCAGCACGCCGCCGCCGCGGCCGAGCACGAGCCCGGTGCGCAGCTTCGCGACGCGCATGCCGAGCGCCGCGGCGCCGTCGGCTTGCGCCTCCCACGCCTCGCAGAGCTTCGCGAGGAAGTCGTTGCCCGGCGGGCTCGACTCCATGAACGTCGCGGTGCGGCTCGTGCCGTAGTAGCCGACGGCGGATCCGCTGACGTACGCCTGCGGTCGCGGGTCGACGCGCGAGAGCGCGTCGAGGTACGCGCGCGACGCATCGACGCGCGAGCTCCACATCGCGGCCTTGCTGGCCGCGGTCCAGCGCACGGCGACGGGCGCGCCGGCGAGGTTTACGACGACGTCGCTCCCCGCGCTCGCGGCGGCGGCGGCGGCCGGATCGCGCAGGCTGGACTCGACGACGTCGTCGCCGCGCGCGCGCAGCGCCGCGCTCAGGTGGCTTCCGATGAAGCCGCTCGCGCCGAGGATCGTCACTCGCATGGGACATTGGACGACGCGGGCGCACCGTGCGTCGCGTCGAACCTCCGCTCGTGCTCGGGAACGTCCAGGCGCTCCGCGCGATCGCCGCCCTGATGGTGGTCGTCGTTCACGCCTACGCGGTGGAGTCGACCTATCTCCCCGGCCGGCCCTGGACCACGCCGTTCCACGTGCTGGGCACCTACGGCGTCGACTTGTTCTTCGCGATCAGCGGGACGGTGATGCTCGTGTCGACCGCGACCTGGTTCGGCGAGAAGACCGCGCCGCGGCGCTTTCTCGCGCGGCGCGCGACGCGCATCTACCCGCCGTACGTGATCGTCACGGCGCTCGTGCTCATCGCGTACCTGCTCGTGCCCGCTGCGACCGGCGAGCACCGCAGCGCGCGTCCCGACATCCTGTTGTCGTTCCTCGCGCTGCCGCAGCGGGGCGAGCCGCTGCTGGTGGTCGGCTGGACGCTCACGTACGAGCTGGTGTTCTACTGCGTGTTCGCGGTCGCGCTGCGTTTTCAACGGCGTTACCTTCCCCTCGTGACCGTGATTTGGCTGCTGGCCGTCGTGCTGATCGGCGCGTTCGGCCCGCCCGAGAACCCGTGGGTGCGCGTCCTCGGCAGTTGGTTCAACCTGGAGTTCGTGTTCGGCATGCTCGTCGGGACGGCCGTGCTGCGCGGAGCGTTCGTCGCGCCGCGCACGCTGCTGGCGCTCGCGGTCGCCCTGATCGTCGCGGTCTGCATCGCGACCGCGTACTCCGGTCGCGAGTTTCTCGCGATCGCCTGGTGGCGGCCGTGGGCCGTCGGCGCGCCGATGGCGCTGCTCGTGTACGCGGCGCTGGGGCTGGAGCGGCACGGGCTGCTCGCGCCGCGCTGGCTGCGCGCGCAAGGCGACGCGAGCTACGCGCTCTACTTGTGGCACGTGCTCGTCATCGGCGGGCTCGGGCTCGCGCTCAACCGCGTGCACGTGCACGGTGCGCCCGCGCGCGTCGCGATCGTGTTCGGCGGCTATGTGCTCGCGATCGCGGTGTCGTTCCTGGCGTACCGGTACGTCGAGCGGCCGTTGCTGCGCCTGGCGCGCCGCTACTTCGAGAGCGCGTCGAGCAGCACCGGTCGCAAGGCGGTCGCCCAAACGCCGTAGCCTGCAGCCGACGGGTGCAGCTTGTCCGGCATGAGCGTGGCGGGGATCGCGCCGTCCGCATCGACGAAACCCGCGCTCGCGTCGAGCCAGCGGACGTGCGCGCCATCGGCGAGCATCATGATGCGCGCGTTCACGTCCGCGAGCTTGGCACGGACGGGATCGCCGGGCGCGCCGCGCGGCAGCAGCGCGTTGAGCACGACGACCGCGTTCGGCAGCTTCGCGCGCACCGTGTCGACGATGCCGGCGACGCCGCGCGCGATGTTTTCCGGCGTCGCGCTCGCGAGGTTGTTCGTGCCGATCAGCAGCACGACGACGCGCGCGCCGGTGCCGTCGAGCTCACCGTGTTGCGCGCGCCACAGCACGAACTGCGTGCGGTCGCCGGAGATGCCGAAGTCCGCGACGCTACCGAGCGGTGCGATCTCGCGTTCCCACACGTCCTTGCCGCGCGTCGCGAAGCTCGCGCTGATCGAATCGCCCAGGAACAGCACGTCGACCCCGCCTTGCCGCGCGCGAGCGACGAATGCGTTGTGCTCCGCGAGCCATTTCGCCGTACTCCACGGCCGCGGCGCCGCGATCCACGCTCCGGCGCGCAACACGGCGGAAGGCGACGGCGCGGGGCTCACGATCGCCGGCGGCGGGGCGGTTTGCACCCCGCCTTACGGGTGGGGGCTGGGGTTGCCGCTCGACATCGGGCGGGGTGCCATCGTCTGCGTAATCGGCATCGCCGAGCCGTGCGAACCGCCCATCATGCCGTGCGATCCGCCCATCATGCCGGCCATACCGGCGTGGCCGCCGCGAGCGACCGCGGTCGCGCGGCAGACGTACATGCCCATGCCCTTGCCGTAATGCGACGAGCCTTTCATGTAAAATGTCTTCGCCGGCGCCCTGAACCAGACCACGGGCCCGGTCTTCGTCGTGCACTTCGGCATTGGATGACTCATCATGCCGTTCATGGTGCACGATGTGGCGCCGGCGCCCGCAGTCGAGCTGAGTGCGAGCGCGGCCACGGCCGCACCAGTGAAAAGAATACGCATGATCGCCTTCTTCCCGGACTTGCCGGGCGCTCCTCGGCGGAGCGCCCGCTCGCTTCCGGCTGCTCGAATCGCTAAGAACCGGCGGACGGCGCGCCGAAAAGAAGAACACGATGACCAGCAACGCGATCAATGTGTCCGTGTTCATCTTCGCATTCGCGTCCGCGTTCTTGCTCGGGCAGAAGCGCCCGATGCTTGCGCTCTCGACGCGCGCGCTGCTCGCCGTCCTGCTCGGCCTCGCGCTCGGATACGCCGTCGCGGTCGACCAGTGGTACCGCGCCTACCTCGGCGTCGCGACGCTGATCGCGAACGTGCTGTTCATCGCCTTCGCGGCGATCGATTTCACGAACTGGCAGAAGAAGCGCTTGAAAGATCGCGGCTAGCGCGCCGCTAATGCTGGCGGGGTGAGCACTTCCGCCGATCTCCGCACCCTGCTCGGCATCGCGCTGCCCATCGTGCAAGCGCCGATGGCGGGCGGCTTCAACACGCCCGACCTCGTTGCGGCCGCCTCGAACGCGGGCGCGCTCGGTTCGACGGGCGCCGCGTACTTGACGCCGGCCGCGATCCGCGAGCACGTCGACGCGATCCGCGCGCGCACCGGGCGCCCGTTCTCGGTGAATCTGTTCGCCGGCGGCATCGAGTCGCGCGACGTCGATCCAGCCGCGATGCTCGCGCTGCTCGCGCCGCTGCACGAGCGGTTCGGGCTGCCGCCGCCCGTCGCGCCGGGTGCATGGCCGTACGATGTCGACGAGCAGCTCGACGCGCTCGTCGCCGCGGACGTGCGCATCGTGTCGTTCGTGTTCGGGCTGCCGGACGATGCCGCGATCGCGCGCTTGCGCGCGGACGGCCGCGTCGTGATCGGCACCGCGACGACGGTCGCGGAGGCGCTACGCTGTGAGGCGGCGGGGTGCAGTGCGGTCATCGCGCAAGGCGCGGAAGCTGGCGGGCATCGCGGTACGTTCATCGGGCCGTTCGAGTCCGCGATGACCGGCTTGATGGCGCTCGTACCGCAAATCGTCGATGCGGTGCGCATCCCGGTGCTCGCCGCGGGCGGGATCATGGACCGGCGCGGTGTCGCGGCCGCGCGCGCGCTCGGCGCGAGCGGCGTCGTGTGCGGCACGGCCTTCCTCGACACGGTCGAAGCGGGCACGAGCGCAGCGCATCGTCACGCGCTCGCAGCGTCCCGCGACGGCGACACCGTGATCACGCGCGCGTTCAGCGGGCGTCCCGCGCGCGGCTTGGTGAACGCGTTCGAACGCGCCGTCGACGCGCGCCCCGACGACATCTTACCGTATCCGAAGCAGAACGCGCTGACCCGCCCGCTGCGCACGGCGGCGGCGGCGGCAAACGATCCGGAGTATCTGTCGCTGTGGGCGGGTCAAGCAACGCCGCTCGCAATGCACGACGTGCACGCGGCCGACGTGGTCGCCGAGTTGGCGGCGGGGTGGGGTGACTAACCCAGTGCGCTCAGCAGCGCCGCGCTCTCCGCGTCGAGGCGCTGTTCGAAAACTTTGGGGTGGGTGAGGTAGAAGACGCACATCGCTTCGACCAGGAAGCGGTGCTGCGCGGCGCCGGCCAGCGTGCGCACGCGTGCGAGCGTCGCCGTCACCAGGCGGCGTAACTGCACGACGGCTTCCGCGCTCGACGCGTAGCACGCGACGAAGTTGAGCTCGCCGTGCTCGCGGTCTTCGGCTTGATCGATGAAGTAGTCGAGCAGGATATGGATCGCGGAAACCCCCGGGAAGTATGCCTTCACGGTCGCGTCGACCTCGTGCGCGCCGAGGCGCACGTGCCCCGCGAGCTCGATCAGCGCGAACACCGGCAGCGACGAGCCGCACGCGGCGGCAAACTCCCACCACGACAAGCCCGGGAAGCGCTCGCGGTTGAGCGAGTACCACGCGTCGCACGCGAGCTCGCGCGCGCCGGCCGGACCGTGCTTGAGCACTTGCAGGTCGGCGTAGAAGCTCGCGATCTCGACGAGGTCGTCGCGCACGGCGTGATAGTTCGGCAGCGCGCGCAAGCCGGCGCGCGACGCGTCGACGAGCGACCGCAGGTAGCCGCCGTCGTCGCCAGGCGGGCCGTCGCGGTAGTAATCCTGCGGTTCGCGGCGGTCGTCGAGCGCGTCGATGAGGGACGCGTGCAGCGTCGCGTACGCCTGCTGCGTCACGCCGGGAAGCCGGTCGCAGAGGTTGTCGAGATAGTCGTAGATCGTCTCGATGGACGCGACGATCGCGACGTAGCGCCGCGCGGCGTCGCGCGGCATGAACGTCGCGAGGATGCAGCCGCCCTGCACGTGATACGCTTTCTGGTCGATCGACGCGAGCGCTTGTTCGCGCAGCGCACGATCGGGGATTCGCTCCGCGCGCATGCGAATCGCCGCCAGCTCGCGGCCCGCGCGCGGGATGACGCTGCCGACGAAACGCGCGGTCGCGACCCAACCGCGCGGGCCGAGCGCGAGAAAGCGCCGGATCCGGCTGGGCCGGCTGAACACGATCGCGAGCGTGCGCCGCACGTCGCGCTTGAGCACGGCCGGGATGCGCGGCAGCTTCGGGCCTTTATATCGCACCGACGAACCGTCCCGGCGCGAGGATGTTGCGCGGATCGAACGCTGCCTTGAGCGCGCGCATTGTCGCGAGCGTCGACGGCGGATCGCCCCACGCGTCGGCGCGCGCGGCAGGCCCGGCGGCCAGCACGGTTGCGCGTCCGAGGAGATCGCGAACCGTCCGGTCGATGCCGCTCACCGGTTCCATGTCCCCGTCCAGCTCGGCGATCTCACGTACGCGCACGACGACGTCGCCGGTGCGCAAGTCCGCGATCGTCTCGGCGCCCGGGATCGCGATGCGCACGCGCTGCGCGCGCGCCCCCGCCTCCGACGGCAGGCCGCGCGAGAGGAAGGTCACCGAGGCGTCGCCGTCGCGCGCGACGTAGGCGTCGAGCACCGCCGCGAACGCGCGGCCCGCGTCGTCGCCGTCGAGCAGCCGCGTCTCCGCGACGCCGGCCGCGCCGAGCGCGGAGCGCAACTCGCGGGTCGCGCGGTCGACGAGGTGTTCCGAACCTTCGAGCAGCGCGATCAGGCGCGGCCGCGTCGTCGAAAGCGCCTCGCGAAAGCCGTCGACGACGAGCAGCGCGGACGGTTCGAGGCCCAGCGCGCTCGCATGCGCGATCGCGCGCTCGCGCTCGTCCTCGTCGAACGGCGCGATCGCGAGCCGGCGCGCGTGCGGCGCAGGCAGCACCTTGAAGTTCGCGCGCACGATGACGCCCAGCGTGCCGTGCGAGCCGACGTAGAGCTTGCCCATGTCGTAGCCGGTCACGTTCTTGACGACCATGCCGCCGGTCTTCGCGAGCGTGCCGTCGGCGAGCGCGAGCGTCGCGCCGATCAGCAGATCGCGCGGCCGCCCGTACGTCGCGCGCCGCGGCCCCGCCCACCCCGCGGCGAGCGTGCCGCCGAGCGTCGCTTGCGACGCGAGCGGCGCGTCGAGCGGCAGAAACTGTCCGTGCTCCGCGAGCGTGCGCGCCAGCGCGGCGAGCGTCATCCCGGCACCCGCGCCCACAGTGAGATCGCGCGGGTCGTAGTCGTACACCGCGTCGAGCCGTTTCGTCGACAGCGCGACGTCGTAGCGCGACGGCGCGTTCGACGCGCGCTGCAGCGTGCCGCCGCCGTGCACGATGACTGCTTCGCCCGCTGCCGCGGCCGCGCGCAGCGTTGCCGCGACCTCGGCCGGCTCCTTCGGTTCGAACACGCGCGCCGGCTGGAGTGCGCCCAGCGCGTACGGCCCGAGCGCGGTGCGCTTCGCGCGCGGCCGTTTGGCGATCACGCGGTCCGTGCTCCCACTTCACCGCACATCGCGCCGCTCGGAAAGATCTTGTCGGGGTTGAACGCGCGCATCGGGTCGAACACCTCGCGCACTTTCCCCATCGCCGCGAGATCGTCGGTCGAGAACACGAGCGACAGCGTCTCTCTCTTCTCGTAGCCGATCCCGTGCTCGCCGCTGATCGTGCCGCCCATGTCGATGCACGTGCGCAGGATCTCGGTGCCCGCGTCGACGACGGCTTGCACCTGGCGCTTGTCGCGGCGGTCGAAGATCAGCAGCGGGTGCAAGTTGCCGTCGCCGGCGTGGAACACGTTGCCGACCGGGATCCGGTGGTCGCGCGCGATCCCGTCGATCGCATGCATCACCTGCGGCAACCGCGTGCGCGGGACGCAGGCGTCCTGAATGTAGTAGTTGGGGGCGATGCGGCCGATCGCGCCGGCCGCGCCTTTGCGCGCGGCCCACAGCGCGTCGCGTTCCGTGCGATCGCGCGCCGCGCGCCACGACAGCGCGCCGTGCGCGCGCGCGATCTTCGCGAGCGCGGCCTCGCCCGCGGCGACGTCGTCCTGCGCGCCGGCGATCTCGACCAGCAGCACGGCGCCCGCGTTCTCGGGAAAGCCGGCGTGATAGTGCGCCTCGACCGCGTGCGTGATGAGCGCGTCCATGATCTCGAGCGCCGTCGGCGTGAGCCCCGCCGCGATGATGGCGGACACCGCTTCGGACGCCGTCTCGACGTCGGCGAACGCGGCGACGCACACGCGCACCGCTTCGGGAAGCTTCAGCAGCCGCACCTCGACCTCGGTGACGATCCCCAGCGTGCCTTCGGATCCGACGAGGACGCCGGTGAGGTCGTAACCGGCGTCGTCGACCGACGTGCGGTGCACCGCGCCCTCGGCGTCGACGTACTCGATCGCCAGCACGTGGTTGGTGGTCGTGCCATAGCTGAGACAATGCGGGCCCCCCGCGTTGGTGCCGACGTTGCCGCCGATCATCGAGGTCTTCTGGCTCGCGGGGTCGGGCGCATAAAAAACTCCGTGCGCGGCGATCGCCTTCGAGAGGTCGAGGTTCACGAGACCCGCCTGCACGCGCGCGCGGCGGTTGCGCACGTCGAGCTCGACGATCCGGTTCATCCGCGCGAACGACACGATGAGCCCGCCGCGCGTGGGCACCGCGCCGCCGCACAGGCCGGTTCCCGCGCCGCGCGGTACGATCGGCTCTTCGCACTCGCGCGCGATGCGCACGGCGATCGCGATCTCGCGCGTGTCGCGCGGGACGATCGCCGCGGTCGGCAGCCGGTCCTCGGAGTACGCGTCGAAGGCGTACACGGCCAAGTCCTCCGGCGCGCTGCGGACGACGTCCGGGCCCAGCGCGTCCACAAGACGCGCGGCGAACGGAGACAGGGCCATGATCTCGTGCGCTACGGAGGGCGGCGGAAGAGTTCCTGGGAATGCGCTTGCTCGGTGTTCTTCTGGAAGAAGTGGACGGCGCGCGCGTCCGGCCGGCACAAGCCGCTGGTGCGGGTGAGGGTCTCCGACGAGCAGCGGCAAGCCTATCGCGCGCCCGTCGAGTTTCCCGTGGTCTACGTGGTCGACGGCCGCCCCGGCTCGCGCACCGCGGTCGCCACCGATCTCTCGGCGGCGAGCCTGCGGCTCATCGGCGACGAGGACTTGGGCGAGCAAACGCTGGTCGATCTCCGGTTCACGCTGCCCAACGACCTGGTGCACGACGTCCACGTCGAAAAGGAGATCGTCGAGACGACGGCCCGCGGCCGCACGCAGAAGAAGGTCATGGTCCCGCCCGAGCCGTTCGCCGAGATGACCGTGCGCGCGAAGGTGGTCAACGCGTTCCTTCGCGTGCGGCGGCGCAAACTCGCGCACGGCCTGCAGTTCGTCGACATGGCGGAGCAAACCGCGGAAGAGATTCAGCGCTTCATGCACGTCTGGCAAATCCGCCAGCTCCGCGAACGCGCGCACCTGCGCGGCGAATAGACTTTGCCGCTCTTGACGAGCGGCGAAGTCCTCCCCGGCTTCGCCGGGTCCGAATAAGGAGTGGGTTTAGTACAGGAGGTACTTCGACCGCAGCGTTTTGAATGCGCGCAGGGCCGGGGTCCACGACGACACGATCGCGTCCGCTGACGTGCCCGCGTCGAGTGCTAGGCGCACCGCGTCGGTGCCCCAGTCGCGGTCCATGATCTGCTCGTGCGCGACGTGGTATTTGCCTTGCGCGCGCGCCGCCGCGAGGATCTCGATCGCGGTGCGCACGTTCGGGAACGCGTGCGGGTCCGTCACGTTGATCGCCACGCCGTGCAGCGTCTTGCCCGCCCAGAAGCCTTTCGCCGGCGACCAGTCGGCGGGCTCGAACTCGACGCCGGGAATCTTGCGCGCAGCGAGCGCGGCGCGAAACGCCGCGGCATCGAAGCTGTACCCGCCGGCGTATTCGAAGGGGCGGTCCGTGCCGATGCCGTTGTTCACGCCCGCCTCGTCGACGAGACCGGTCGCGAGGTACACCAGCGTCGTGCGCGCGTACGGAATGTTCGGCGACGTCGGCACCCATTTCAGCGCGGTGTCGGACCACATCATCTCGCGCATCCAGCCTTGCATCGGGATCACGCGCAGCTTGCAGCCGATCGCGAAATGCTCGTTGTACATGCGCGCGAGCTCGCCGACGGTCATCCCGTGGCGCTCGGGGATCGGGTAGAGCCCGATGAACGATTTGAATTTCGGATCGAGCACCGGCCCGTCGAGGAGCACGCCGCCGATCGGGTTCGGGCGGTCGAGCACCCACACTTCCTTGCCGTACTGCGCCGCGGATTCCATCACGTACGCCATCGTCGAGACGTACGTGTACGGGCGCGCGCCGACGTCTTGGATGTCGAACAGCAGCACGTCGATTCCGTCCAGCATTTCTTTGGACGGGTGGCGCGTCTTGCCGTACAGGCTGTGCACGGGCAGCCCGGTCTTCTCGTCGGTGGACGAGCCGACGGTCTCGCCAGCGAGCACCGTGCCGCGAATGCCGTGCTCCGGCCCGAACAGCGCCTTCACCGCGATCTGCCCGTTGCGGTGCACTGCGTCGACGAGCGGCTCGCCGGTCGAGAGCACGCCGCTCGGGTTCGTCACGATGCCGATCGTGCGCCCGCGGAGATCGTGCCACGCGTCGCGCACGAACACGTCATCGCCGAGCGAGACCGCCGCCTTTTCGGACATGACGCGCGGCCGCACGACGGGCTCGGTGGCGCGCGCCGCAACCGGCATGGCGAGCGTCGCCACGGTGGCCGCGAGAAAAGAACTGCGGTGCATCGTTAAACGAACTCCGGGTGGGTATCGGCGGGGATGAGCTGCGCCTGCGCGGCGCGGGCGAAGAGGTCTTCGACGGCGGTGATGCCGGTTTCGCCGACGTCGTCGCTGTACTCGTTGACGTAGAGCCCGATGTGCGCGCGCATCACGTCGTCGTTCATCTCGAACGCGTGCGCCCGAACGTAATCGATGATGTCGCCCTCGCGCTCGCGCGCGAAGCGGAGGCTTCGCCGGATCGCGTCGTCGATCGCGCGCGCATCCTCGTCGGGCACGTCGCGCCGCACCAGGATCGCGCCGAGCGGGATCGCGTTGCCGGTCGTCGCCTCCCACCAGTCGCCGAGGTCGATCGCGGACACGAGCCCGGCGTTCTGGTACGTGAAGCGTGACTCGTGGATGATGAGCCCGCCCGCGACGTCGCCGTTCTTCACCGCGTCGACGATGCGATCGAACCGCATCTCCACGGTGCGCGGCTCGCGCCCGAGCGCCAACCGCAACAACGCGTACGCGGTCGTGAGGCGCCCCGGGATCGCGAACACCGCGTCGTCGCCGAAGTCCGTGAGCAGCGGCGCCTTGGCGTCGACGCCGGGCTGCGCGATCACCAGCGGGCCGCAGCCGCGCCCGAGCGCGCCGCCGGCCCGCAGGATGCGGTACTTGTCGAGCAGATACGGGATCGCGCCGTAGCTCACTTTCGTGAGCTCGTACCGGCCCGCGCGCGCCGCGCGGTTCAGCGCTTCGACGTCGTCGAGCACCACGTCCACCTGCGGCGCGCCGTCGAGCAAGCCGTTGGTGAGCGCCGCGAAGATGTACGTGTCGTTCGGACAGGGCGAATAGGCGAGCGAGTAGCGCTTCATTCCGCTAGAAGAACGTCGAGCAACGCGTCCGTCGTTGCGGTCGCAGCGGCGGCCCCCGCGCGAAAGTCCCATTCGTTCGAGGCGCGCTCGCCGACCAGGTTCGACACACCGCGAATCTCGATCGCCGGCACGCCGGCCACTTGCGCGGCGCGCAGCACGGCAAAGCCTTCCATCGACTCGACGTCGGAGCGAAAGCGGTACGCCAGCGCAAGCGCCCGCGCGGTCGTGCTGGTTACCGTCGCCGACGTCACGCCGCGGCCGACGATCACCGGGATGAGCCCGGCGAGAAACGGCCGCAGCAGCGTGCCGTCGGCCTCGACGTGGCGGACCAGCTCGAGCCCGCCCGGCAGCGGAAACGCGCTGCCGTCCTCCAGCCCGAGGTCGGCGAAGTCTTCGCGCGAGCACACGACGACGTCGCCGACGGTACAGCGATCGCGAAAACCGCCCGCGATCCCCGCGTTGATGACCGCGTCGTACTGTCGTGCCGCGAGCGCGCGCGCGGTGCCGAACGCCGCTTCCACGGGACCGACGCCGGTCGCGACGACGTCGACGCCGTCACGCGCGGGCAGCCCGGCGAGCTCCTGGGCTACCGCGCAGACGACGAGGATGCTGACGTGGGCACCAGATGGCTCGCGACCCACAGCGGGCCGACGAGCAGATGAAGCAGGTTGGTGAGAAACGCCGGCGACTTGCCTTCGTATCCGTGGCCGACGAACTGGAAGATCCAGCCGACGACGAAGACGCCGATCGCAAACGGCCACGACACATACGCGGCGATCAGGTAAAGCACGATCATCCCGGCGATCGCGATGCCTGCGGCCGCGCGGACCTCGCGCCCGAGCGAGAGATAATACACCGACGTCGCGATGATGGCGAGCACGGCGAGGTTGAGGCCCGTGCCGGACAGTGCGGCGAGCCGCAGCCATGCGATGATACCGAGCACGATCAGCGGGATGCCGATTTCGTGACAGATCAGATTACGCCGGTCGCGATGATAGGCGCCGTATTCGTCAAACAGCCGGCTCCCTGACGTCATGGAGATCACCTCACGCCGATGAATTTGTGGGTCTGCAGCGAGAGCCGCAGCCGGCCGGGATCGCGCTTCGCCGCGTCGACGGCCAGCGCCACGTTCGACGGCTTGTTGCCTTCCGGCTGCAAGAACAGCGGGGTCTCGGGCGGGAAGTGCGCGATCCACTCGTCGGGGACGCGGCCGTCGACGATCAGCTTCGCCTCGTTCGCGCGGTGCGCCATCGCCGGCGCGAGGCGCTCCTTCGGCGACACGGTGAGCCACACGTCGTCGGGCAAATCGGTCGCGAGCGTGCCGTTGGACTCGATGTGGACGCGCCGCCCGTCGGCGCGCAGCGCGTCGATGAGCGCGTGCGTCTCGCGCTGCGCGAGCGGCTCGCCGCCGGTGAGGATGACCATCGGGCACGCGCCGCCTTCGGCGCGCACGCGCGCCACGACGTCGCCGACCGACGCGATGAACTTCAGCGCATAGTCGGTGTCGCAGAACGCGCAGCTGAGATTACAGCCGGCGAGGCGGACGAAGACCGCGGGTGTCCCGGTCCACGTCCCCTCGCCCTGCACGCTGTAGAAGATCTCAGCGAGTTGGAGCACCGTGATCCTAGCGGGGCGTCGTACCCTGGCGGCGCGCGGTGAGAACCTGCACGGTGACGACGGAGTTCACGGGGATCGTCACGTTCTGCTTCGCGTTCTTGGCGTACAGATAGCCGCCGGCCGCGCCGAGCAGGCCACCCATGTTGGTGCCGACCTTCTTGCCGAGAATGTTGCCGGCGATCATGCCGACGACCGCGCCGCCCACTTCGTTGACGGCGTTGCTCTTCGTGTTCTCGGTGACGCCGGTCGCGCGGCCGTTCAGCGCGTACGTGTTGCCGGCGCGCGTCTTGAGCGTGTCGAACGTGATCGAGATCTTGCCGGCACGGCCTTGGGAAGCGCTCTGCACGCTGTCGACGTGCCCGTAGATCGTGGCGCCGGTGATGTTGTTGTCCTGGGAGTGCACGTTGGACATCGTGATGCGCTGGCCGACGACGGCGTCCTTGGAGCTGACGCTCTGATCGATGTTGCCGACGAGCTCCGTACCCGGGGTGATGGCGGCCGAGGCCGCGAGCGGAATGAATGCGACGGCTGCTGCCGTGAGTGCGAGGGCGAGTTTGCGAATCATAGGTCTGGGGGCCTCTCTTGGTTGGTTGGGGTCCTGTCGAGCTATGTACCCGTATGGCTCAGCGGATCGCCCTTCTTCATAACGGCGCAGGCCCTCGGAGTCTCCCACAGCGCGAGCTCAGCGAGCTGCGGCAGCTTCTCCGCGAGGCGCCCCCACACCCAAACGAGGATGTTTTCCGCGGTCGGGTTGTCCATCAGCTCGTTGAGCGACCGGTGGTCGAGCGCATCGATCACGGTCGCTTTCACCACCCGCGAGAGCACCTCGAAGTCCTCGACCATGCCGGCCGCGGGGCCGCTTGCTTGAAGCGGGCCTTCCAGGGCCACGTCGAGCCGGTACGAGTGTCCGTGAAGCCGCGCGCACTTCCCGGGATGGTGCGGGAGCACGTGCGCGGCCTCGAACGTGAAGGACTTGCGGATTTGCACAGCCCAGGGAATTCGCCGTGACCACGAATCGCTCCCGACTCGTCACCCAGATCATCACGGCCCAGATCGCGCCGCCGCTCCTGAGCTCGGCGCTCTACGACGTGGGCGCCGACGGCGTGCCGCGGATCCTGCCCAGCGTCGGCGGGATCACGCTCAACGTGCGCGTCGGCGACTCCGCGTTCGCGTTCGAAGCGGATCACGCCGAGCCCGCGGTCAGCGCGCGCCATCCCGACGACAAGATCAACGCCGCCTTTTGCACGCTCGCGTGCATCGGCAACGTCGCGACGGTCGCGAGCGGTGAAGCGAAGGGCGAGCGCGGCGTGGTGACCGGCAAGCACGGCGGCATCGAGCACGTGATGATCGACTTCCCAGAGCGCGTCATGGAGCGTATGCAGATCGGCGACGCGATCAACGTGCGCGCGACCGGCGTCGGGCTCGCGCTCGACGATGCGGGCGACGTGAAGGTGTTCAACTGCGATCCCGACCTGCTCGACAAGCTCGGGATCGAGCGCCACGGCGCGCGCTTTTCCGTGCCGGTCGCGCGCATCGTTCCCGCGCGCGTGATGGGCTCCGGGCTCGGCCGGCAGACGGTCGCGCGCGGCGACTACGACATCCAGTGCTCCGACGACGCGACGGTGCGCGAGTTCGGCCTCGACGAGCTGCGGCTGGGCGACATCGTCGCCGTCACGGATGCCGACAATTCGTTCGGACGCGTCTACCGCAGCGGGGCCGTCACGATCGCCGTCGTATCGCACGGCATGTCGCACATCGCCGGCCACGGGCCGGGCGTCACGACGCTGTTGACGTCGGCGAGCGGCGCGCTCGAGCCGCACGCCGACCCGCGCGCGAACCTCGCGACGATCCTGGGCTTGCGATGAGCGATCCGCGCATCGACCCGATCTCGCCCGAACAGCGCGCGGAACCGGTCGTGGTCGTGCCGTACGATCCGGCCTGGCCCGCGACGTTCGCGGCACTGCGCGACCGTCTCGCACCGGTGCTCGGCGAGCTCGCGGTCGGCATCGAGCACGTCGGGAGCACCGCGGTTCCCGGGCTCCCTGCGAAACCGATCATCGACATCGACGTCGTGATCCTCCACGCCGACGCTTTGCCCGAGGTCGCGACGCGGCTCGCGACGCTCGGCTACACGCAGCTCGGCGATCTCGGGATCGTCGGGCGCGAAGCCTTTCGCGCAACGCCGGATCTCCCGCGCCATCACCTCTACGTGTGCGCGGCGGGCGCGGTGACGCTACAGGCGCATCTGAGCCTGCGCGACGCGCTGCGTGCCGACCGCCATCTCGCCGAGCAGTACGCGCGTCTCAAGCGCGGGCTCGCCGAGCGGTACGGCGACGACCGCGACGCCTACAGCGAAGGCAAGAGCGCGTTCGTCGCATCCGTGCTTCGCGCCGTCCGCGAACGGCGCGAGCACCGGCACTAGGCCAGGCGAAGCCTCAGCGCTTGGCGCGGCGCAGGTGTACCGCGTTGCCGCGGTAGTCGAACCACAGCTCGTACGAGCGCAGTAAATCCGTGCCGACGATGCCGTCGACGTCTTCGGTGCCGAGATCGACGTTGGAGACGTCGGCAGTCGCGTCGCGCGTCCAGATCCCGCCGAGCTCGAACGCCGGAACGCGAGTCGTCTCCGCGTTGGCGAAACCGCCCATGCCGCGCACGTGCATCGTGCTCGCGACGCGGTCGGGCGTGAACTCGCCGCGCTCCGCGAAGACGGTCTCGAACACCGTGCGGTTCGCGCCCGTGTCGAGCACGACGCGGCCGCTCGCGGTGCCCGCGCGCACGCGCACGGCAGGCGTCTTGTCGTCGAGCGCGAGCGCCACGCTGCTCGTATCCGCCGGCGCGCGGAAGTGGTCCGGCGACACCGCCTCCGCAAAATTCTTGTGCAGGTCGACGTGCACGACCGTGTCGGCGAAGAAGTCGAACCCGAGCAGGCCCGCGAGCCGCGTATGGTTGTCGATGTGGAACGGCACCGTCACGACGCGAGTGACGACGTTGCGCATGCGGAGGCCGCCGATGCTCATCTGCGGCACGATCGTCGTGGTCTCCGGGAACGTTCCCACCGTCGAACCGACGCGCTTGCCGTAGGATTCGAGGCTCTGCTGCTCGACGACGAACGGGTCGATCACGATGCCGGCGGCGCCCGAGTCGAGCAAGAAGTCGTACGCACCGTGGCCGACGATCACGCGCACGACGGCGAGGCCGTTGACGAACCGCACCGGGAGCCGCACCACCGTCTCGCGCGCGGGGAACTCGACGATGTGGCGCGAGGCCGGCATGTCGACGTCTTTCACATCGGTCGTGGTGTCCAGCACACGGCTCGCCAGGATTTGCTCGCGCTCGTTGCCCAGCGTGTCGGTGGTGCGCACGCGCGACGGTTCCGGGACGCCGTCGACCGGCCGGTAGTCGTCGTACGTGCTCGTGTAGCGGCGCCGCCGCTCGACGTACTCGCGGCGCGACACGTTGCCGGTGCGTTTCTCGACGAAGAACCATTCGTGCCGGCCGGCGGACGGGTTCACCTCGACGACGTACGCGTTGAGCGCGACGGACTCACCGATCAGATGGACGTTGCGATCGTCGCCGGGATCGCGGAACGCGCGGTCGCTGACCACGTCGCGCTGCTCGTGGACGCCCGCGTAGGTAAAGGTGATCCCGTTGCGGTTCTGCTCCCAGTGCACGCCGCGGTACACGCCGCGCTCGTACGCCAACGGACCGAGGGTCGTCGTCTCCCGCACGTCCTTGCCGAGCCGGTTCACTTTGTACGAACCGACGGTGCCGTCTTGGAACAGCCGCCAGTCCTCCAGGATCGTCGCGGTGCGCGTGTGATCGCGGTGCGAGCGGTCGTAGAGCGCGCGGACGCGGGCGAGCGTGGTACTCGACGGGATCAGTCCGCCCGGCTCGTCGTCGATCGCCGCGCACACCGGCGCGGCCGTGACGACGAACGCGGCGAGGAGCATCGCTCCCCGCCGCGCGAGTGTCGTTAGAGCGATCCCGTTGGCCCCATCGCTTCGAGGCGCTTCTTGAGATCGCTCAAGAAGCCGCTCGCGACGGCTCCGTCGACCACGCGGTGGTCCAGCGACATGCACACGTTCATCATCGACCGGATCGCGATCGAGTCGTCGTCGCGCACGACGGGACGTTTCACGACGGCTTCGGTCGTCACGATCCCGGTCTGCCCGGGCACGAGGATCGGCGCCGACAAGATGGAGCCGTTCGCGCCGGTGTTATTGACGGTGAACGTGCCGCCCGCGAGATCGTCCGCACCCAGCCGGTTGCGCCGCGCCTTGTCGATCAGCTCGCCCGCCGCAAGCGCGATGCCTCTGATCGAGAGCTGGTCTGCGTGACGGATCACCGGCACGACGAGGTTGCCGCCGGCGGCAATCGCGAGCCCCACGTTCACGTCGGCGTGGACGCGGATGCCCTCGTCGGTGAACGACGCGTTCATCAGCGGAAACGCCGCGAGCGACTCGACGGCCGCGCGTATGAAGAACGGCAGCAGCGTCAGCTTCACGCCGTATTCTTTCTCGAACGCGTCCTTCTCGCGCGCACGCCACTTCCACACGTTGGTCACGTCGACTTCGGTCATCGTCCACGCGTGCGGAGCCGTATGCTTCGACTCGACCATCCGCTGCGCGATGATCTTGCGCGCCTGTGTGAGCGGGATGAGATCGCCGGGCCGCGCGGCTCGCGCCGCTACGCGAGCCGTCGCGCCGCCGCTGGACGCCGCCGGCGCAACGGGCGCGGCCGTTGCCATGATCGTGGCGGCAACGCCTGCGCTCGGGCCGGCTTTTGCGGCCGCTATAATGTCGTTCGCCGTGATGCGGCCGTTGCTGCCGCTGCCACGCACGCTCGCGAGGTCGACGCTGTGCTCGCGCGCGAGGCGGCGCACCGCGGGCGACGTGCGCACGCCATTCGGTCCGGCGGGTGCACCGTTGGACGCGCCGTTGTTCGCCGGCGCGCTGTACGACGGTCCGCTCAGCCCGACGTTGCCGCCGGGGACAGGCTCGTCGCTCGCCTGATGGTTCGCTTCGGCCTTTGAAGCGCCCGTGTCACCCTGAGCTTGTCGAAGGGTCGCCGCGACTTGCTCCGCCGGCGACGCGCTGCCGTTCGGCGCCGGCGTCGTTTCCGCCACGACGTCGTCGATGATCGCGATGGGCGTGCCCGTCGGCACGGTTTCGCCTTCCTTGACGATCAGTTCGCGAATGATGCCGGTGACCGGCGACGGCACTTCGGCGTTGACCTTGTCGGTCGACACCTCGACGAACGCTTCGTATTTCTCGACGCTGTCGCCGGGCTTCTTGAGCCATTGCGCGACGGTGCCTTCGGTGACCGTCTCGCCCAGCTGCGGCATCGTGATGGTGGTAGCCACTAGAATTTCGCCAGCTCTCTCATCGCGTCGACCATCTCCTCGGTGGACGTCATGAACTCTTCCTCGAGCGGCAGCGCGTAGCCCATCGCCGGAACGTCGGGCCCCGCGAGGCGGCGGATCGGTGCGTCCAGCTCGAAGAACGCTTCTTCGGAAACCATCGCGCTGATCTCGGCGCCGATCCCGCCGAACTTGTTGTCTTCGTGGATGATGAGCAGCTTGCGCGTCTTGCGCACGGAGGCGAGGATCGTGCCCTTGTCCATCGGGCGGATGGAACGCAGGTCGATCACCTCGACCGAGATGCCTTCGCCTTCGAGCCGGTTCGCGGCATCGAGCGCTTGGTGCAGGTTGTAACCGTAGCTCACCACGCTGACCTGCGTGCCGGCCTTCTTCACGTCGGCCTTGCCGATCGGAATCGTGTAGTAGCCGCTGGGGACCACGCCCTTCACGCTGCGGTACGTCTTCTTGTGCTCGAGGAACAGCACGGGGTCGGGGCACTCGATGGCGGCGTTGAGCAAACCTTTGATGTCGGCCGGCGTCGAGGGCGCGACGATCGTCAGCCCCGGCACGTGATAGAACAGCGCTTCGATCGACACGGAGTGCGACAGCGCGCCGCGCACGCCGCCGCCGTACGGCGTGCGGATCACGAGCGGGCACGTGTAGTCGCCGTTACTGCGATAGCGCGTCTTCGCCGCCTCGCCGACGATCTGGTTGAACGCCGGATAGATGAAGTCGGCGAACTGGATCTCGGCGATCGGCCGCAGCCCTTCCATCGCCATGCCGATGGCGACGCCGACGATCGACGCCTCCGCGAGCGGCGTGTCGATGATGCGCTGCTCGCCGAACTCTTCGAGGAAACCCTTCGTGATGAGGAAGACGTTGCCGCGCGCGCCGACGTCCTCACCCATGATGAGCACGCGGTCGTCACGTTTGAGCGCGTCGTACAGCGTCGTGCGGACCGCCTCGACGTTGGTCATCGTCACGCCGGTTTGCTGCTGCGCGGTGGCGGTCATCACGCGAACTCCTGCCACGGGTGATAATCCGCGGCGACGACGTTGGTGTAGAGCGACTCGGTCGTCGGATACGGCTGCGCTTCGGCGGCGTCGGTCGCCTCGTTGGTCTCGCGCAGCACGTCCTGCTTCAGGCTCTTCGCATGCGCTTCGTCGATGACGCCGGCCTCGATGAGCACCTGTTCGAAGCGCGGCACCGGATCGAGCTTGCGGCGCTCTTCAATGATCTCGCGCGAGCGATAGGTGCGGTCGTCGTCGTCGGTCGAGTGCGACAGAAAACGGTAGCACTTCGCCTCGACGATCGACGGCCCGCCGCCGGTGCGCGCCCGCTCGAGCGCTTCGTGCATCGCCTTGTACGTCGCGACGGGGCTGAAGCCGTCGCACACCGCGCCCGGCAGGCCGTAACCCGGCGCCTTGTCGGCGACGTTGGCGACCTTCATCTGGCGATCTTGCGGCGTCGAGATCGCCCACTCGTTGTTCTGCACGAGGAACACGATCGGAAGGCAGTGGACCGCGGCGTAGTTGACGGACTCGTGCCACTCGCCTTGCGACGTCGCGCCTTCGCCGTTGCTGCAGATCACGGCGCGGCCCGGCTCGCCGCGGTACTTGAAGGCCGCCGCGACGCCGGCGGCGTGCGTGCAATGGCCGGCGATGATCGACGAGATCGACAGCACGCCCAGATCGTGGTTCGTGTAGTGGTTGGGGAACTGGCGCCCCATGGAGCGATCGGTCTGCCGAGCGAACAGCGAGGAGAGGATCTCGAACGGGCTCATCCCGACGCCCAGCGCGAGCCCGAGGTCACGATAGTAGGGGACCAGCACGTCCTGCCCTCGTTTGAAGGCCATCGCCGCGCCGGATTGCACCGCCTCGTGCCCTTCGGAGCCCAGCGCGAACGGGATCTTGCCCTGGCGGTTCAACTGGAAGCCGCGATTGTCGAGCTGCCGCTGAAGCAGCATGTTGCGGAGCATCGCGACGAGTTGCTCGTCGCTCAGACCTGCCCGGTCGAGCTCTCGCCCGCGTGTGGCCGTGGTTTTCGCCATCGAGTCGATCCCCTGGACCTGTGAAGTGAGAACCGCGGATACTCGGGCGCCGGTCGCGGCGACTCCTGCGGGAGATGAGACCCCGGCTAAAAAGCATGGTTGCTGGGCTACCCAAGCAGGGCCTATCTGTGAGCCGTTCTACCCAGGAAAGGCCCCGTTGCGCACACTATTGCAGTCGAGCGGCCGTTGACCGAGCTTTCGGACGACGCCTCGCTCGTAGTGCATCACGGGTGGTCCGCACGACCTTCGCACACAATTTATAGAGAGGTTCGCGTATGGGCGTTCTGCACTTTCACCGTGCTCGAGCATCACGTCTAGGACAGCGTCTCATGGGCGCGGTCTTCATCGCAGTTCTTGCCGCAGGATGCTCGGGCGGCGGCGGTACGTCCGCAACGCCTCCAGTCGGCGGCGCCCAGCAGAATAAAGGCACCGCGAGCGTTACGTTCACGATGCACTGGGGGACCGGAACCGCGACCGTGCAGCGCACCCCGCGATACGTCCCGGCGACCGCGCGCAGCGTGTCGGTCTCGGTCAACGGCGGCACCCCGCAATATCTCAACGCCCCGGCCAGCACGATCGTGATCGACGCGCCGGTCGGCACCGACACCTTCGTGTTCCAGACGTACGACGGTCAGAACGGTCAAGGCAACGTCCTCAGCCGCGCTTCGGTGACGCAGACCGTCGTGCTCGGTGCCGCGAACTCTGTGTCGGCGGTCCTCAACGGCGTGGTCGTATCGACCTCGATCTCGCTGAGCAACCCGAATCCCAATGCCGGCGTGCCGGCAACGGTCAACGTCAACGTCAGCGCCAAGGATGCCGACGGCAACACGATCGTCGGTCCGGGCGACTACAGCGTGCCGATCCATCTGGCGATCAACGATCCGTCCAATAGCGGCACGCTGTCGCTATCGACGACTACCATTCCAAACCCGTCGACGACGGCGACGTTGACGTACAATGGCGGTACGCTGAGCAGTGCGTCCGTCGTCGCGTCGGCAACCGGCGTGACGAACACGGCGGCGACCTTCGCGCCGACGCCGACGTTCTACCAGTTCTCGATCCCCGTCTCCGCCAACCGGCCGCAATGGATCGCGCAAGGATCCGACGGCAACATGTGGTTCACGGAGAACCCGGGCGGCAGCGTCGCGCGGATCACGCCGGCCGGCGTGGTCACCGAGTTCACCGTCCCCACGGCGAACGCGCAGCCGCAGATGATCATCGGTGCGACCGACGGTAACCTGTGGTTCACCGAGTTCTCGACGACGCCGCCTCCGGGCACCAGCAAGATCGCGAAGGTGACACCAACCGGCACGTTCACCGAGTTCAGCACGCTCTTCGCACCGCCGCCGCCCGACAATCCGTTGGGATTGGTCGACCGCGGCGATGGCAATATCTGGTACGTCGCCAACGGCAGCAGCCGCGTCGGCTTCCAGGGGATCAGCTCGGGTGTCGCGGGCGAGACGAGCATTCCGACCGCGAACTCCGGACCGTTCGGAATCGCAACCGCGCCCGACAACAACCTCTATTACACCGAATCCGCAGTCGACAAGATCGGCCGCATCGCGAACTTGTTCGCGGCGCAGAGCGAGATCAGCGTGACGGCGGGCACGGTGCCGGAGTCGATCGTGCGCGGTCCCGACGGTAATCTGTGGTTCACCGAAAACGGCACCGGCAAGATCGGCCGTCTGTCACCGAATTCGTTCTCCGTGACGGGCGAGTTCCCGACGCTCACCGCGAATTCGGCGCCGGTCGGCATAACGGTCGGCCAGGACGGCGCTCTGTGGTTCACGGAGAACGGCCTGGACAAGATCGGCCGCATCACGACCGGGGGAACCGTCACCGAATACACCTCGCCCGTCACAGGCCTCGGTCTCAGGGGGATAGCGGTCGCACCCGACGGCTCGCTCTGGTTCTGTGAACCCGGCACCGGACTCAACCCCGGCCGCATCGGAAAGCTGGTGTACTGATGCGCAAGCTCACTGAGGTATCACGCATGTCCTTGCGCACGGGGCTCGGCCTGGGCGTCGTGCTCGCCGCCGCGTTCATCACCGGCTGCACTGAAGGCGGCACGTCCAACCCCGCGCCGGTCGTCAACGTGAACGTGCCGACGCCGCTGCCGACAGCGGTTCCGACGCCGGTTCCGCCGGCCGCGCTGACCGCCCCGGGCGGCACGACGGTCGGGATGACGAAGGCCGGGCAAAACGGTACCTTCACCGTCAGCGAAAACGGCTATTCCGGAACGCTCACCGCGTCGAACGGCTCGCCGTCATGCAGCGGGATCGCAACGTTCGCACCCGCCTCCGGGACGGGACCCACCGCGACGTTCACCATCACGGCGGTGGCGGCCGGTATCTGTCAGATCAAGGTCCAGGACACCAACGGTCAGACGGTCGCGGCGAGCGTGACCGTCACCACCACGACCGGCAACGTTAGCAGCAAACGCCGCCAGTAAGGATCCGCCGCTGAGAACGAAGCTCGCCGCGACACGCGCGGCGGGCTTCTTTTGTTTGCACGCGCGAGACGGCGGGAACGTGTAGCGGCAATCAGTCCGATCGAAACGATCAGGAGGGGCTCGACACGATGGCAGCAGCGAAGAAAAAAGGCGGCGCGAAGAAGAAGACCGCGCGCAAGAAAGGTGTCGTCGGCAAGGCGACGGCGGGCGCGAAGAAGGTTGTCGGCCGCGCGAAGAAAGCGGCAAAGAAGACGGCCGGAACCGTGAAGAAGGCCACGCGCGGCGCACGCAAGGTCGGCGCCGTGCTCAAGAAGGCCGGCGACGTGCTCGAGGCCGGCGCGGCCGTCGTCGAGACCATTACCGCGAAGGCAGGAAAAGCGGCGAAGACGGGGAAGCGCGCCGTGACGAAGCGGCCGCGCCGCAAGGCCAAGCCCGCGCCGAAGTAGCGCAGCCGACCCCGCGGATCAGTCCAGCGAAGACGGCAGACGCGCGCGATACATCTCGAGCGCGTCGTCGTTCTCGATCAGCGTACGGGCGATCCGCGGGTGCGGTTCGGCGTGGTTGCGGAGGTAGTCGATCTCGCCCTGGTCGGGCCGGATCGCGAACGCAAGGCGTTCGCCGTCGAGTGCAAACTGGGCGTCGACTCCCGGCTTGTTGCCGCGCGCGTCGAAGCGAACCCAGCGATCGAGCGAGCCGAGGTACACGGTGTTGAGCGCGTGCACCGCGTGGCCGCCGGAGGCGTCCTCGAAGAGCGTCAGCCGTTGATAGCAGATGCCGGCCGGTAGACCGGCGCGCCGCAGGAGGGCCGCCGCGAGGTGGCTCTTGGCGTAGCAGATGCCTTCGCGGTGCTCGAGCACGTCGAGCGCGGACCGCGTGACGCGGCGCCCCTGAATGTCCCACGAGTGTGACACGTCGTCGCGGACGAAGTGGAAAACGGCGCGCGCGGCGTCGGCCTCGTAGAGGCCGTGGAGCCGCTCCTCGACGAAGGCGCCGATCTCCGGCGCGTCGACCTCGATGAGCGGACCTGAAGCCAGAAACGCTTCGAACGGTGCCTCGGTGACGAGAGTCGTCATGAAACGGTAGACGTGCGGGCCGCGCCGAATCGTTGCGCGCCGGCAGGAAGGTGGAGGCGATGGAGGACGCTCGACACGATAGCATCGGCGCGGCGGTGCGGCGTTCGGCGCTGCGAACGCCGCGCAAGATCGCATTGCGCTTTGGCGAGCGAGCGTGGACGTACGAGGCGCTCGATCGCGGCGCGAACCGAATCGCGCGCCTTCTGCAAGAGGCGGGACTCGAGCCGGGCGCGCGCCTGGCGGCGTACGGCCGCAACTCCGATGCCTATTTCTTGACCTGGCTGGGCTGCGTGCGCGCCGGCGTCATCCACGTCCCGGTGAACTACGCGCTGCGTCCGGACGAGCTCGGATACATCGTCCGGCAGTGCGGCGCATCCGGCGTCGTGTGCGACGAAGCCCTGTTCGCGAGCGTCGCGGCGAGCGCCGACGCGTCCGCGGCCCGGATACAGGGCCGCTTCCACGGCGGCGGCGCCGCGTTCGACATGTTGTCCGCGGCGCTCGATGAGCGGATCGACGGCAGCGTCATCGACGTCTCCAACGATGAGTGCATCGCGCAGATCCTCTACACGTCGGGGACGACCGCCGAACCAAAAGGGGCCGTGATGACGCACGCGGCGTTCCTCACGCACTACGCAAGCTGCATGGTCGCCGCGGACATGAGCGCGACGGACCGCACGCTCGACGCGCTGCCGCTCTATCACGCGGCGCAGATGCACGCATTCTTCATGCCCCACATGCTGCTCGGCGCGACCGCGGTCCTGATCGAAGCGCCCGAGCCGGCGCTGGTCCTGCGCTTAATCGAAGAGCACCGCATCACGTCGTTCTTCGCGCCGCCGACCGTCTGGATCGGACTGCTGCGACACGCCGATTTCGACCGGCGCGACCTCACCAGCCTCGAGCGCGTGTACTACGGCGCGTCGATCATGCCGGTGCCGGTGCTGGAGGAGCTGCGGCAGCGGCTTCCGTCGGCGAAGCCGTACAACGGTTACGGCCAGAGCGAGATCGGGCCGCTCGCGACGATGCTGCGCCCCGAGGAACACGACGCGCGGCCGGCGTCGTGCGGGCGCCCCGTACTAAACGTCGAGACGCGCGTCGTCGACGAGCACATGAACGACGTGCTGCCCGGCGTCCCCGGCGAGATCGTGCACCGCTCGCCGCAGCTCATGCTGCGCTACTGGGACAAGCCGGAAGAGACAGCGCAGGCATTCGAAGGCGGGTGGTTCCACTCGGGGGACGTCGCATGGCGCGACGAGGAGGGCTACCTGTTCGTCACCGACCGCGTCAAGGACATCATCAACACGGGCGGCGTCGTCGTCTCTAGCCGCGACGTGGAGGAAGCGCTGTTCACGCACCCGAGCGTCTACGAATGCGCGGTGATCGCCCTGCCCGATCCGAAGTGGATCGAAGCGGTGACCGCCGTCGTCGTTCTGCGCCAAGGCACGGAATCGAGCGAAGATGCACTCATCGAGCACGCGCGCACGACCCTCGCGCCGTTCAAGGTACCCAAGCGCGTGATCTTCGCGGACACGCTCCCGCGCAACACCGCCGGCAAGGTGCTCAAACGCGAGCTGCGCACGACCTACGCCGCTACGCCGTGACGATCTTCGCGGCGTTCTCCACGCGGCGTTCTACTACATGCTCGACTTGGAGCTTTTCAGGCGATCAAAGGCCGCACGGTCACGAAGTCCGAAGAGATTTTCTGTCGAGTCGATAGCGGGGTGCTGCAAACATGAAGAAGCGGTCTGGCGAAACGTGCGAAGTCCTGTTGCCAAATGGCGGAACCGTTCGGATTCGAGTATTGGACAGCGACGATCCTGAGCGCGAGGTTGGCGCGTTTACGCCGACTCCGTCGATGGCCGATGTCGGAAAGACGATTGCGGGAATCGCGGAAACCGTTCGCGATGCGGTTGCGAAAATTTCCGTAGATAAAGTGTCGGTCGATTTCGGTTTGGAAATTGGTGTTGAAAGTGGCCATGTAACATCATTGTTTGCAAAAATAGATGGAACGGCCGATCTGCACGTAAGCATTGAGCTTTCTCTGAGCGACAAAGACAAGGCATGACCCTCGGCTCTGTATGAGCTCATTGCTTACCGACTTGCTCAACGCGGCCACTGTTCGCCTCGTGACAGCTGAGGGGGACCTTCTCGGTACAGGATTTTTCGCAGCTGAGGGGATTGTTCTAACTTGCAATCATGTGTTGCGGGGCGTGAACCCAAATCGCGTTCTGTGCGAATGGCAAGGGAAAGCGGAGCCGATCACAGACATCATCTTGAGTGACGAAATAAGCGACGTTGCGCTTCTGCGTGTTAATCACACAAACCACGTCGTACCGAGGCTCGAACCAGATTGGCGTCCTGGCGATGATGTTTACACGTTTGGATTTTCGACGAAGAAACCGCGCGGCGAAGCCGTTACCGCCAAATGCGAGGGCCTCGCGTACGATTCGGAGACTAACGGCAGCCCGCTCATTAAGATTAAATTCGGTCAGGTACGCCCGGGGCTGAGTGGCGCACCACTGCTGAATCTGCGGACTGAGAATGTCTGCGGGATCGTTTCGCGAACCCGCGACAAGCGATCCGATTTGGGTGGTCTCGCGATTCAAATCAGCCTCCCACTGATGCGCGTTCCGGCGGAGTTTCAGACCTCCGAAGAAAGCTTCGAGAAGTGGGACGCCGCTCGCTCTTCGAGCCAGGTTTTCAGAATTGATCTGGCACCGATTCTCGAGAGCCATGTCATTAAGCGGCCGGAAGCGACTAGAGCCGTCGAATCATTTCTACTCGATGAGGAGGGCGCCAACGAGGCGATTGCCGTCGCGTCTTTCCAGGGGCTTGCCGGAATCGGAAAGACCACGTTAGCAACGATGTTGGCTCAGGACGAGACCATAATCAAGAAATTTCCGGATGCTACGCTTTGGGTTACCTTGGGGCAAACACCGGACGTTGTGCAAGGGCAACTCGGCTGGCTTGACGCCTTCGGACGGCGCGCTCAATCCAACTCTATCGAGGCGCTGACCGGCTTGTTGCGCCAGCTTCTGAGAAACAAGCGTTGCCTATTAGTAATCGACGACGCATGGAGCGCTGACGCAGTGCGCCCGTTTCTTGTCGGGGGGAAGTCGTGCCGAACGATCATCACAACGAGGCGGGAGGAGATCGCCGCGGAAGTCGAAGCGAAGCTCAACCGCCTGCCGCAAATGACCGAACGCGAGGCACTATCGCTGATCGAGCGCCGCCTCGGTCGCGACCTGGGTGGTACCGAACGAGTCCAGGCGCAACGTGCGATGGCTGCTGTAGAGAATTTGCCGCTTGCGCTGGAACAGATCGCCGCGCTCGTACTCAAGGGAACCCCGTGGGATCGTCTCAATACCGACCTCCGCAATGAAGTCAAGCGCCTAGACGCTCTACGGGATCGTTCCGAAAGACTATCCGGCGCAACGTCTCGTGTCGAGGCAGCTCTACGTCTAAGTAGCGATACGCTCAAACGCGAGATGCCCGATGTGTGGGCATGCTTTGTCAGGCTCGGGTTATTAGCTGATGGAGCCATCATCACAGCGGCCGCGTGCATCAATCTCTGGGATCGGGATGAAGACCTCGCCGATACAATGCTAGCGGCGCTCTCGGCCGATGCCCTATTGATACCAACGGGTAACGTTATGTTCCGCCGCCACAGCTATCGCGCCTATAGGTTGCACGATCTGTTTCGTGACCTCGCGCGCAAGCTCTTGGCACAAGAAGAGCCGATTGGTCTCGCGGCAGACCTTACGCTCGAGCACACGGCCTATCTTCGTCGTTGCCGACGAGCGAAGAGCGGCCTTCGGCGTTGGCAGCGGTTGCCGGATGATGGGTATATCAGAGGACACCTCGTCTGGCACATGACAAAAGCCTGGCTGCCCAAAACAGTGATGAGCTTATTCCGCAGCCGGGCTTGGTACGATGTTCGCGTAGAGCGAGGGAGCCCGCGTGGTTATGTTCGGGATCTAGAATTGGCGTGGGAAGTCGCAGACCGTAAAGACGGACCGCGGCCTATGCGCGAGCGCCTCAGAGATCAATTCCGAATGGCGCTCTGTTATTCGAGCGTTCACAGCATTTCGCGGACGATAACGCCGGCGTTGATCGCGCAGTTTGTTCGCCACAATCTATTAGCGGTAGACGGCGCACTGTGGTACGCGGAAACGGTTTCCGACCCGCTGTTGCGGCTTCGTGTCAAGCTCGAACTCTGTGATTGGCTCGAAGACGACGAGGCACAGCGCGTTCTTCAGGATGCGGTATACGAGGCGCGCTTCGTAAGCGCTGACGAAGCGCCGGCTATTGAGCGCGAAATCGTGGCGATGTTGGCTCGTCGAGAATTCTTCGACCTCTTGCTGCGTATAGTTGCGCGCTCGGATCGTGTAAAGCAAGTGCGTATCCTCCGCATCGCGAGCGACTCGACGTGGCCGTCATCACACATATCGAGAATCATGGTCGTACTTCGCCCGCATGAACCGACTGATCGGGCGGAGATACTAATAGCTGCGCTCGAAGCCGGTAACGTATTCGACGATGTTCTAGATGAAGCGCTTGCCGCCGTCGCGGCTATTCCGCATGATGTACATTGGCTAACAAGGCAGCTTCGACTGATTCCATTTACCGAAGGCGCGTCTCGGCAGCACGCATTTAGCGGCGCAATGCAGTGCGTGAGTCAGCTGCCGGACGGTGCTGAGGAAGCGGACGCCTTAGCGGCGTTACTTAACGCTAACCCTGGCTGCGATATTGTCGAGATGTATCGAAGCGTCGCGAAGCGGTTCTCGCTTTCAAATCAGGCGAGAATTCTTGGCCGCGTTGCCCTTCTGATGCCAGAGTCGGACGCTATAGCGCTGCTGGACGCGCTGCTTCAACGGGCCGCTTCAACCCCATCAGTGCTATTTGACGTCCTAGACGAGTGTATGCCCGCATTTGCGGAAAAGGATACGCAACTGCCGGACGTTTGGTTACGTAGCGCGCGGCACGCCGGCAGCTTTGATGTTCTCGCAAGGTTGTTGGCGAACAGCGGCAGCCATATGCCTCTCGCAAACGTTGAAAGCGTCGTGCGACTTTTGATCTCCCGCTTGATCGGGGCTACCCGCATTTCCGCGGTAATCTGCTCTTGGCTTGAATCGGCCAATGAAGCACTCATTGATGAGCTCGAGAAATATCTTTCAACTGGCGCTCTGATGGACGATATCTCGCTCGATGAAGCGTGCGCTGAAGTCGCAATCGCTTTCGGGAAGCGAGCGGCAACGACAAACGAGGCGGCGCCTGCCGCGCTTTGCGAACTATATGCTCGACAAGTCGACGACCTGGCACTGACAATCGATTTGATGGGTCAGCTTGTCGATATTCTCGGTAGAGACGGAGCGGAGTACGTTGCGATCCTCGATGATGCGATCGAGACGATTCTCAGGGCGCGAGATTGGCCCTACTATCCGGTCATCGCAAGGAACTTTAATCACCTGTCTCGGGCGCATCGCGAATTGTTTTTTGCCGATCTGTTCGGTATGGAGGAATTCGAATGGACGGGTGGCACGGGCCTTAGAGAGGACCTTCTTTCACTTCTCGCGCCGACTTTGCCTAAAGACGTTGTTCACGATTACTTAAACGCATTTTCTGGGATTAATGACGGCAGCTTTGTGAACGCCGCCCTTCAGGCTCTTGAGAGCCGTGCAGATGATGACGACGTACGGGTTCCTGCCACTGACGAACATCGAAAATTAGACGCACTGCTACGAAATGCCGCGATGCGCACGCGGCAACCGGTTCTTCAATTTGTGCGCCGCCTTCTGGAGGAAGCAATCGTATTACGCGATGTTGAAGCGGCGAAGGCCGTCGTGCGCATCGCGCTGGAGTATGCTAATTCGACGGCTTGCTTCGCTCTAATTAGAGATGTGTTGTGGTCTACCGAGCTTAGTCAGAATGTCTTGGAAGACTTGTCGCCAAAATTATTGGAAAATTTTGGTAGTCACTTTGGATTAACGGTCTCTGGCGGCGAGACGGAACCGTTGGCGGCGCCACTTGAGTTTGCCGACCACTTTGGGAATCTATTGCCGTTGCTACCGCTCTTCTCGCCAAATGATCGTACCAACATAATTGAAGGCGCAATGATCCTAATAGACAGGAAGGGCTTTGATTTTATTCGTCGTGCCGTTCTCGCTGGCTTAGTATGGAAGTTTGGCGGTGATGTAATTCCTGTCGGGCATATCCGCGCATTTTCGTCATCGATCCGGATCAGCTCTTTTACCGACGATATGGTCGAGTTCACCAGAATATTGCGTAGCCTTGGTCCGATAATGCTTCCGAGCGAGCGGAGCGACGCGACCCGACTTCTGCGGACGCTTGAGGTCAACTCTTCACGGTCAGCCGTATCGATTGCACGCGCATGGGTTGCCATGGCGCCCGCTTTGGGTGTTGAAGTCTTAGAAGAAGTCTTAGCAGATCTGAGTCCACTTGAGCGCGTCGCAGTACTCACTTCGGAGATTGACGGGTTTCGAGGGGACGACCGCGTGAAGGTTCTCGCGTTCGTTGAAAAAATCACGCGGAGTATTGTCGTGCCGTCACAACGATTCGACGCACATCTGCGACTCGCCCGAGTCAGTTCAGGTCAATCGAAAGTGGCGCACATATCCCAGATGGCGGCTGATATTGGTGCTGCACCGCTGACAGCCGATCAGACCTTTTCCGCGGCGTTCTTATTGTCGCTGCTTGGACCGGACGCGAGAGACGACGCATGGCGGCAGTATCTACATCGCGCAGCCAAAAACCCACGTCCCGAATTCCTGGAAAGCATCGGCTCCTTTCGGTTCTTTGCCGCCGTGCACGGAGGTGCGAAATTGTGGGATAAGATGAGTAAGGTAATCTACGATACTGCGCAGATTTGGCCGTGAAGGCGCATACTATAAAGGCATGTTACTGTCCGCCGACCACTGGCGGTGACGCACGCCGCTACGCCGTGACGATCTTCGCCGCGTTTTCCAGACCGAGCTGCTCGATCGACGTCTCGCGCATCTTGTACTTCTGAACTTTGCCGCTGACCGTCATCGGCCAGCCGTCGACGAACATCACGTAGCGCGGGATCTTGTAGTGCGCGATCTGGCCTTTGCAGTAGTCCTTGATCTGCTGCTCGGTGGCTTCCGCGCCGTCGTTGAGGATCACCCACGCGCACAGCTCTTCGCCGTAGCGCTCGTCGGGGACGCCGATCACCTGCACGTCCTTGATCGCCGGGTGCGTGTACAAGAACTCCTCGATCTCGCGCGGGTACACGTTCTCGCCGCCGCGGATCACCATGTCCTTGATACGCCCGCTGATGTTCAGGTACCCGTCGTCGTCCATCGACGCGATGTCGCCGGTGTGCATGTAACGCGCCGGGTCGATCGCGGTCGCGGTCGCCTCGGCGTTCTCCCAGTAGCCGAGCATCACCGAGTAGCCGCGCGTGCACAGCTCGCCTGGCGTGTCGCGCGGGAGGATGCGCCCGTCGGCGTCGACGATCTTCACCTCGATGTGCGGGTGCACGCGCCCGACGGTGCCCGTCCGCTTCGCGAGCGGGTCGTCGGTCATCGTCTGCGTCGACACCGGCGACGTCTCGGTCATCCCGTAGCAGATCGTCACCTCGGGCATGTGCATCTCGCTCTGCACGCGCTTCATCACCTCGACCGGGCACGGCGAGCCGGCCATGATCCCGGTGCGCAGCGTCGACAGGCCGTAGTCCTTGAAATTCGGCAGCGCCAGTTCCGCGATGAACATCGTCGGCACCCCATACAGCGACGTGCATTTCTCTTTCACCGCGGCCTCGAGCGTGAGCTCCGGATCGAACGTCCAGTTCGGGATCACGATCGCGGCGCCGTGCGTGGTGCACGCGAGGTTGCCGAGCACCATGCCGAAGCAGTGGTAGAAGGGGACGGGGATGCAGACGCGGTCCTTCTCGGTGTAACGGCAGCCCTCGCCGATGAAGAAGCCGTTGTTGAGGATGTTGTGGTGCGACAGCGTCGCGCCTTTGGGGAAGCCTGTCGTCCCGGACGTGTACTGGATGTTGATCGGCTCGTCGAACTGACAGCGCGCCTTGCGTTCGGCGAGCGCCGCGTCGTCGCACGATCCTGCGCGCGCGAGGTAATCGTCCCAGCTCGTCTCGCCGGATTCCGGCGCGCTCTCGCCGGCGATCACCACCTCGCGCAGCGCGGGCAGCGACCCGCGCACTTCGCGGACCATCGCGAGGTACTCGCTGGTCTTGTACCGGTCCAGCGTGATGAGCGTGCTCACGCCGCTCTGGCGCAGCGCGTACTCCAGCTCGGACAGCCGGTATGCCGGGTTCACGTTGACGAGCACGGCGCCGATCTTCGCGGTCGCGTATTGCGCCAGCACCCACTCCAGCGAGTTGGGCGACCAAATGCCGACGCGTTCGCCGTGCTCGACGCCCGTCGCGACGAAGGCTTTCGCGAAGCGGTCCGTCTCGGCGGCGAACTCGGCGTACGTCAGTCGGCGGTTCTGGTGAACGGAGACGACCGCGTCGTTGCCGGGAAAGCGCTGCGCGACCCGGTCGAGGTTGTCGCCGATGGTCTCCCCGAGGAGCGGCACGGGGCTCGCCCCGTGAGCATAGGACGAAAGCGCCATGGTGCCTTCGCTTCGGCGAAGGCGCCGCGGTCGGCCTTCGGCCGCCCGCGCTGGCTTTTGCGGCGGGAGGCGAAGGACGTGGCATGACCATGACCGCGATTCCCCAAGACGACCTCGTTGCGACTCGGCGGCGGCTGCATGCCGCGCCCGAGCTTTCGATGGTCGAGCACGAGACGGCGGCGTACGTCGCAGCGGAGCTGGGCAAGCTCGGGCTCGACGACGTCCGCACCGGGATCGGCATCACCGGCGTGCTGGGGACGCTGAAAGGCGGCAAGCCGGGGCCGGTGACGCTGCTGCGCGCCGACATGGACGCGCTGCCGATGACCGAGCTCAACGACGTGCCCTACAAGTCCACCCGCGCCGGTGCGATGCACGCGTGCGGTCATGACGGACACGTCTCGATCTTGCTGGCCGCCGCGCGGACGCTCGCAGCGCGGCGCGCCGAAGTGCCCGGTACGCTCGTGTTCTGTTTCCAGCCCGGTGAAGAAGGCTACGCCGGTGCGAAGAAGATGATCGACGACGGCGCGCTGGAGAACCCGCACGTCGACCGCACGTTCGCGCTGCACCTGTTCAGCGGGCTCGACGCCGGTAAGATCGGCGTGCGCGATGGCGCGTTCTTCGCATCGGCCGACGAGTTCGATCTGACGATTCGCGGGAAGGGCGGGCACGGTGCGATGCCGCAGCTCGCGGTCGATCCGATCGCCGCGGGCGCGTACGTCGTCACCTTGCTGCAGAGCATCGTCGCGCGCGAGGTCGCGCCGAAAGATCCGGCCGTGGTCACGGTCGGCCAGTTCGTCAGCGGCACCACGTTCAACGTGATCCCCGACGAGGCGAAGATGAAGGGCACGGTGCGCGCGTTCGACGCGGACGTGCGCAAGTCGATGCCCGAGCGCATGGAGCGCATCATCAAAGGACTGGCCGAGGCGCTGCGGTTCGAGTACGAGTTCGACTACCATTGGTCGTATCCGCCGACGGTGAACGCGCGCGAGATCAACGACGTCGTGCGCGACGTCGGCCGCCGCGAGCTCGGCGCGGACAACGTCGTGGAGCACGACATCGTGATGTGGGCCGAGGACATGTCGTTCATGCAGGAGGCGCGTCCGGGCGCGTACTTCATCGTGGGCGCGCGCGGCGGCCCCGAATCCGCGTTCCCGCACCACAATGCGCGCTTCGACATCGACGAGGGTTCGCTGGCGGTCGGCTACCGCATGATGGTCGCGCTCGGCCTCGCGGGCTGAGCGCTCGCTTTCTCAGCAAACTCTCATGCGGGCCTCATCCTGGGCTCAAACTGTTCTCATGAAGCGAGCGTACTTTCGGTAAAACCCCTGGTCCACCGAGGAGTGATCGTGTACGCACCCCGCTCGCAGCCCATTCCCGCCGTCGTCGCGCTCCGCCTCATCGGCGTGCTCGACGGGGACCTCGTCACGGCGTTCAGCGCCCTCGTGCGTGGCATGGTGGGGTTCGAGAACGCGACGGTGATCGTCGACGTCCGCGATCTGGAACTGTTCGGCGAGACGGACCTCGCGGCGTTCGCCGCGGCCGTCCGCCGCGTGCGCGCCGACGGCCGCGACGTGCGGCTCGACGCGCGCAGCCTCGCCTGGCGCCGGATCGCCAAGCGCGACCTTCCCGGCGTGCCCGCGGTCGATGCGAATCTGAGCTCCGACGTACGTCGCACGGTGATCCTCGCGCACAGCGCGCGCAAGCGAAGTCGCTAGGCCGTATCGACAGGAGAGACCTCTCGCGAGCCCACCTACGTCGCGCCGGAGCGCCCGATGGTTCGCCCTTTGCACAATGACAGGGCCGTCCGGATGGCCGTATGGTGGAGTATGCGCCACGAAGAGCACGATGCGTGCGGCGTCGGGTTTCTCGCCGACCTCGCCCAACGCGCCTCCCACGACGTCGTTCGCCTCGCGCTCGAAGCCGTCGGCGCGATGGAGCATCGTGGCGCGCGCGCGGCCGACGGCCGCACGGGTGACGGCGCCGGGATCCTGATCGAGACGCCGCACGCGCTGCTGCAGCGCGAGCTCGCGGCGGCTCACGTGCGCGTTCCCGACCAGCACCTCGCCGCCGTGTGCGTGTTCTTGCCGCGCGCCGAGGAGCTCGCGGCCGCGATGCGCGGCCGCATCGAGCGCGCGATTCGCAGCGAAGGCGTGAAGCCGATGCGCTGGCGTGTCCCGCCGGTCGATCCGTCCGTGCTCGGTGCCCAGGCCGCGGCGACCGCGCCGTCCTACGAGCAGTTGCTCGTCGACGTGGGCCCTGGCAACGCGCGCGAGCGCATGCGCTCGGTGCGGCGTACCGTTATTCACGCGCTGCGCGAGGAGAACGACGCGGCGACGCTGGTCAGCGCGTCGACGACGAAGGTCGTCTACAAAGGCTTGCTTTCGTCGAGCGAGCTGGGCACGTACTTCGCCGACTTGCGCGATCCGGCGTGCATGTCGCGCTACGCGACGTTCCACCAGCGCTTCAGCACGAACACCGCGCCGAGCTGGCGGCTCGTGCAGCCGTTCGGAACGATCGCGCACAACGGCGAGATCGACACGATCACCGGCAACCGCGCGTGGATGCGCGCACGCGGCATCGTGTCGCCGCGCGGCGCGAGCGACTCGCTGGAGTTCGACGTCGCCGTCGACGCGATGGTCGGCGCCGGCTACCGCGTCGACGAAGCGGTCGATTTCATGCTGTCGCCCGCGGTCGACGACGACGACCGGCTGCGCGCGTATTACGACGCGCACGTGCCGACCGTCGAGCCGTGGGACGGTCCCGCCGCGATCGTGTTCGCCGAAGGCGACCGCGTCGGCGCGGCGCTCGACCGCAGCGGTTTCCGGCCCTTGCGCTGGTGCCGCACCGAATCGGGCAAAGTGCTCGCGGCCTCCGAAGCCGGCGTGATCGACTTCGGCGCGGACGAGATCGTCGAGCGCGGGCGCCTCGGCCCCGGCGAGCGCATCACCGTCCGCTTCGCGACCGGCGAGCTGATCCGGCCCGAGGCGTTTCGCACGTTCCGCCGTCAGGGCGCCGACTTCCGCGCGACCGTGCAGTCGTGGCGCTTCGAGCCGCCGGACGACATCACGTCGCTGCCGCCGCAGCCCGACGCACTGCGCCGCGATCTCGTGCGCTTCGGCTACACCAAAGACGAGTTGCTCGGCGTCGTCGGCCCGCTCGCCGACGGCACCGAGGCGATCTCGTCGATGGGCGACGACGCCGCGCTGCCGTTCCTCGAACGCCGCATGCCGGTGACCGAGTACTTGCGCCAGCGCTTCGCGCAGGTGACGAACCCGCCGATCGACGCGCTGCGCGAAGGGTTCGTGTTCGACATGCGCGCGTGGGTCGGCAGCGGCGCGACCAACGGCGACGTGCCCGCACCCGGCAGCATCGTCACCATCGAATCCGCGCTGCTCGAAGAAGGCGCGTTCGACGCGCTCGCCTACGACACGCGGCTCATCACGCATCGCATTGCGCTGGACTGCGGCCAGACCGGGTTGCGCGCGCGCATCGCCCAGATTGCCGCCGAGGCCGAACGCATGGTGGGCGAGGGCGCAAGCTATCTCGTGCTCGACGACCGCCTCGCCGTGCTGCCCGTGCCCGCGATCCTGGCGGCGGGCGCCATCCACCAGCGGCTCACCGACAAAGGCCTGCGCATGCAGGCGTCGATCGCGGCGTGCGACGGCGCGGCGCGCGACGCGCACGCGTGCGCCGCATTGATCGCCGCCGGCGCGAACGTCGTCACGCCGTGGCTCGCGGCGCGCGCGGCGATCGCGCAGACCGGTTCGGCCGCCGCGTTCCTCGACGCGCTGCGCGCCGGCCTGGTGAAGGTTCTCGCGAAGCTCGGCATCTGCACGCTGCGTTCCTACGTCGGCGCGCAGACGTTCGAGGCGCTCGGTCTCAAGCGCGAGATCGTGGAGACGTGCTTCCCCGGGATGGCGGTCCACGTGCAATCGCTGGGCTTCGATGAGCTCGAAGAAGACCTGCGCGCGTGGGACGCGCAAGCGCGCGACGCGACCGAGCTGCCGCAGCGCGGGCTCTTCCGCTACCGCCGCGACGGCGTGCGCCACTCGTTCGATCCGCCGTTGCTCAAGAATCTGCGCAAAACGATCGTCGCGCGCGACGAAGAGGCGTTCTTCGCCTTGTCGGATGCGCTCGAGGCGCGCCCGGCGATCAACTTGCGCGACCTCGTCGAGCCGGTCCCGCTCGGCGACCCGATCGCGCTGGACGACGTCGAGCACGAAGACGAGATCCTCAAGCGGTTCGTGACCGCGGCGATGTCGCTCGGCGCGCTGGGGCCTGAGGCCCACGAAGCGGTTGCGCTCGGTGCGAAGATCGCCGGCGCGCGCAGCAACGGCGGCGAGGGCGGCGAGGATGCGACGCGCACGCTCAACGAGATCAAGCAGGTCGCATCGGCGCGCTTCGGTGTGACGGAAGACTATTTGGCAACCGCCGGCGAGCTCGAGATCAAGATCGCGCAAGGTGCGAAGCCGGGCGAGGGCGGCCAGATCCCCGGCTTCAAGGTGACCGCCGAGCTCGCGGTGCTGCGCGGCGCCGCGCCGGGCCAATCGCTCGTGTCGCCGCCGCCGCACCACGACATCTACTCCATCGAAGATCTCGCGCAGCTCATCTACGACTTGCGCCGCGCGAACCCGAAGGCGAAGATCGCGGTCAAGCTGGTCGCCCAGTCGGGGATCGGCTTCGTCGCGAGCGGCGTCGCGAAGGCGTGGGCCGACGTCGTGCACGTCGCGGGACACGACGGCGGAACCGGCGCGTCGCCGCTGGGCTCCATCAAGCATGCAGGCCTCCCGTGGGAGCTCGGCCTGGTGGAGACGCACCACACGCTGGTGGCCAACGGCCTGCGCGGCCGGGTGAAGCTGCGCGTCGACGGCGGCTTCAAGAGCGGCCGCGACGTCGTGCTCGCGTCGATGCTGGGTGCCGACATGTTCGGTTTCGGCAGCGCGCTGCTGGTCGCGCTGGGCTGCATTTACGCGCGGCAGTGCCACCAGAACACGTGCCCGGTGGGCATCGCGACGCAAGACGCGGTGTTGCGCGGCAAGTTCCCCGGCAGCGCCGAAGACGCGGAGACGTTCCTGCGGTTCGTCGCGCGCGACGTGCGGCGGCGGCTCGCGGCGCTCGGCGCGCGCTCGCTCGACGAGGTCTACGGCCGCAGCGATCTGGTGCGCCCGCGCTACGACCGCGCGCGCGGCATCGATCTGGATGAAGTGCTGCGCTTGCCGGAGACGCGCGCGCCGCTCGACTTCGCGCGCGTCGACGACGCGCACGTCGACGATGAAGCGATCCCGGGCGGCACGCAGCGCCTCGCACCGGCGGACCGCGCGGTGGGCACGCGCATGGCGTACGACGCGGTCGTGCGCAAGGCGCGCGGCGAGTACGTCGCGCCGGCGAACTACCGCTACAACGGCAGCGCGGGCCAAAGTTTCGGCGCGTTCCTCACCGCGCCGCTTTCGCTGGAACTCGACGGTGAAGCGAACGACGGCGTCGGCAAAGGGATGAGCGGCGGCGTGCTGATCGTGCGCGGCGCCGGGCGCGCGGACGAACCGGCGATCGGCAACGCGTGCTTCTACGGCGCGCGCGGCGGCGAGGCATTCGTGCGCGGCACCGCCGGCGAGCGGCTCGCCGTGCGCAACAGCGGCGCGACGATCGTCGTCGAGGGTGCGGGCGACCACGCGTGCGAGTACATGACGAAGGGCACCGTCGCGATCCTGGGCGCCACGGGGCGCAACCTCGCGAGCGGGATGACCGGCGGTGAGCTGTTCGTGCTGCGCGCGCACGCGACGCGGTTGGGACCGACGCCGCTGGTCGCGCACGACCTCGACGACGGCGCGAAGGAGCGGTTGCGCGCGCTGCTCGCGCGGCACGCCGCAGCGACGGGCTCGCAGCGCGCACGCGACTACGTCGAGGGTGGCGTCGACGAGCTCGCGGCGTTCGTGCGGCTCGCCGTCGCCGTGCCGCAGCCCGCCGCCCTGGCGGTCGCGCCCTAAAGGAGCGCCCGCCAGCCGGGCGCAAACCTCGCGGCGATGACGGCCGCCGACGGCGCTTCGAGCGAGACCGCGCGCGCGTGCGCGCACTGCCGCCTGCCCGTGACGACGCCGTTCTGCGTCGCGTGCGGCGCCGACGTGGGGGGTGCATGCCTTCCGCTGATCCACACGTCGAGCGACGTTGCGGTGCTCATGCGCCGCGTCAGCCTCGGCGGCGGCGGCGCGCCGGGCTTCTGGACGTTCGCGCACGGCGCACCCGTGCTGGGATCGCTGTACTGGCTGTTCTGGCTGCCGCTCCCGCCCGTCTCGCTCGGAATCGCGGTCTACCTGTTCTTCAACGGCAACCGCGTGGCGCTGCAGCGGCGCCGTTATCGCGATCCGCAGCACTTTCGCGAGGTCGAGCGCGCGTGGGCGATCGCCGGCGGCGTGCTGCTCGGGCCCACGCTGCTGGCGACGCTGCTCTGGGCCGTCACGATGCTCGTCCTTCTCGGGCGCGCCGGGATGCTGCGATGACGGCGACGACGTCACGCGGCTGCTGGTCGTGCGGAACGCCGCCGGTGGGACGGTACTGCGGCACGTGCGGCGTCGAGCTCGCCGCGGGCGGCGGAACGTGGCAGGACACGGTGTATCTCGGGCCGCGCAACGCGGCGCTGTACCGCCGCGCGCCGCACGAGATCCGCGCGCTGCTGCCCGTTTTGCTCGAACCGTTCCGGCATCTCGACGCGATCGCGCCCGGCCGCTGGCGCAACGTCGCGCTCATCGCGGCGATGGGGATCGCCCCGCTCGCGTTCATCAGCTACTTCGAGAGCGTGAAGGACGCGGTCGACGCGTTCCGCGTGCTGGGCCTGTACTTCTCCGCGCTGTGGGCGCTGTTCTTCGCGTCGGCGTTTCGCGCCACCGGGATTCACTGGCGGCTCGGGCTCGCCGCCTATTTCGGGACGACCTTCATCGCGATGACGCTGCTGCTCGCGTCGCTCGCGCTCAACATCGAGCTGCTGCGCACGCCGTTCGTCGCGGCGCACAGCCTCTGGATCGCGATCCCTGGCGCGATCGCGTTCATCGGTGTCCCGGAGGAGCTGACGAAAGCGCTCGTGCTCTTCGCGATCTGGCGCTTCGCCGGACCGCTACCGACGCTGCGTGCGTTCCTGTTCTATGGCTTGATCTCGGGGCTGGGCTTCGGAATCAAAGAGGGCGTGCACTATCAGCTCGGCCCGTACACCGCGGCCGCCGCGCGAAGCGGCGCGTTCGCCCCCTTCTATTTGGACAGCGTGCTGCGGCTGACGTCGCTGCCGTTCTTTCACGCCGTGTGGACGGGGATCGCCGCGTGGCTGATCTGGTTCGCGGCGCGGATCCCGTCGGCGCGCGCGGGACTGCTCGTGCTCGCGGTGCTGATCCCGGCGACGTTCCACGGGCTGTACGACGCGCTCGTCGGCCGGTCGCAGGTGCTCGCGCTCGTCGTCGTCGGCCTGAGCATCGTGCTGCTCGGAATCTACGCCGCTTCGGCGGCGCAGTTCGAGCGCTGGTTCGGCCTCGAGGTCGACGACGACGACGGCGTCGTCGTGCCGGTTACGGCTGCGGAGGCGGGGTCGGCGGCGTTGCGCTAGCCACCGTGTCCGGCGTATCCGATTGCTTCGGCGCGGTGGCGGCGTGAACGGCGCTGCGTGCGGCGTCGGCCGCTTTCGCCGCTTGATCCGCGAAGACGCTCAGACTCTGCTGCGCTTGCGACGCGCCCGCTTCAAGCACCGTCTTGCCGGTCGCGATGAACGTTCCGGCGTGCTGCAGCGCCGCGTTGTACTGCTCTTGCGCGGCCGCCGTCACGTTGGGCGCCTGCTCGATCAGCGTCTTCTGCAAATCCTGCGCCTTGGCGACGGCGTCTTTGACGATCGGATGCGCCTGTTCGACGCCTTTCTGCAGCGCGTCGGCCGCGAGCTGCTGCAGCTGCTTCGCCTGCTCGATCGCCTTGTTGAAGAAATCCATGCGGTTTCGTTCGTCCTAGGGCGCGGCATCCCCACCGTGGACCGTGAGAACCCAGCGCAGCGCGCGTGCGTATTGGTCGAGCTCCCGGACCGTCCGCCGCAGCCAGCGGAACGCGGGGTCGCTCCGCTCCTCCGCAGCCCAGCTCGACTCGACCTCGTTCACGAAGGCGACGATCGCCCCGAGCTGCGTCTCGATCCCGTCCCAGCGCTCGCGCAGCGTCGCCTCCGACGCGTCGGGGAGCCGCTCCAGCAGCGGCGGCGCGGGCCGGCCTCCGAACCGCATGCTGAACTCGAGCCGCGCAAGCGCGTAGTCGCCGCTCCCGCGGATGAAGCTGGCAAGAAGGTTGACCAATCGGGGATTCACGGGGTGCGGGCTCTAATCTGAGGCTCCGTGGCTGATCGTCGGTATGTCATCGTTGGAAACGGTTTTGCCGGAACGACCTGCGCAGAACAGCTGCGCAAGGCCGACCCGGCGTGCTCGATCGTGCTGTTCGCCGACGAGCCGTACTGTCTCTATAACCGGATCGCGCTGCCGCCGATGCTCCGCTTGCAGGTCACCGAGCAGAAGGTGATCATGCGCGACGTGGCCTGGCACGAGAAGCTGCGCATCGACCTGCGGCTTTCGACCCGCGTCGACCGGATCAACGTCGCAGAGAAGACGGTCGTCGCCGCCGGCCGCGAGGAACCGTACGACGCGCTGCTGATCGCGACGGGCGGGCGGCCCAATCCGGCCGCCGCGCCGGGCGCCGCGGGCGCGCAGAACGTCTACAACTTCCAGTACATGGACGACACGAAGGCGATCTCGCACGCGCTGGAAACGGCGAAGGTCGCGGTGGCAGTCGGCGGTTCGTTCATCGCCTACGAGCTGGCCGAAGCGTTCATCGCGCGCGGCGTCGAGACGCACTGGCTGATCCGCGGCCCGCGTTTCCTGCGCCGCATGCTCGACGAGGCGGCCGGGGAGCTGCTTCACGACGCGGCGCGTGCCGACGGCGTGCACCTGCACTTCGGCGAGGAAGTGCGCGAGCTCGTGCGCTCCAACGGCGTGGTGTCGAAGGTCGTCACGACGACCGGCGAGACGATCGCGACCGATCTGGTCGGCATCGGGCTGGGTCTGACGATCAACACCGAGCTGTGCGACGGGACACCGATCCGCACCAAGACCGGCATCATCACCGACGAGCATCTCGAGACCGACGTGCCGGGGATTTTTTCCGCGGGCGACTGCGCGGAGTTCTACGACCCGATCGCCGAGCAGCATTATCGGATGGGAACCTGGAACAGCGCGGGCGCGCACGGCAAGCTCGCCGCGCACAACATGGCCGCGTCCGGCACGGGCGCGGACCGCAAGCAGTTCGACACCGTCCCCGAGTACTCGTCGCTGGTGTTCAGCGGCCAGACGATCACGCAGTTCGGCCTCTCGCCGGAGTATCGCGACGACATCGAAACCGAGATGGAGATCGACCGCGACAAGGGCTGGTACCGCGCGCTGTACTTCCTCGAAGACCGCTTCGTGGGCGCGGTCCTCATCGGCAAGGGCAACCGGGCAGGCAAGCGGCGCTACCTCGACGCGATCAAGACGAAGGCGCGCTTCCCGAAACCGGCCCGCCGCGAGCTGTTCGCCTGGACCGCCGAATAGCACGTTCTCGCTCTTGACCGTCGAACATATGTTCGATACGGTGATGGTCCCATGCAGCACCCGAGCCCGGCGCCCGGACCGTGATCGTCGGCGTGCGACTGCCCTGCTTCCGGCTCGGCGATGCGCCGCGCGCCGCGCGAGCGTGGCGGTGCGTGCTCGACGCGCTCGCGCCGCTGCCCGCGCCGATCGACGCGGGCCGGCCCGGGATGGCGTTCGTGACGATACCGCGCGGAGACCGGCCGGATCGGTGGTTCACGCGAGTGCGCGACCGGCTCGCGCCGGTGGGCGTACCCGTGCGGTGCGGCGCCGGCGCGAGCCGTTTCGTCGCCGCCGTTGCGACGCATCGCGCCGTCGACGCGGTCTGCCCGCTCGGACGTGAAGCCGCGTTCGTCGCCGACGCGCCGCTCGAGCTTCTCTGCATCGGCGACGACGTCGCGTTGCGGCTGCGCTTGCTCGGCGTACGCACGCTCGGTGATCTGGCCGCGCTCCCGCCGATGTATCTCCGCCGGTTTCGCGGCGAAGCGCCGCTTTTGGACGAGCTCGCCTACGGCTTGTAGAGCGATCTCAGTGCGCTGTGGTCCAGCTCGCCGTCGCCGCGCGCGATGAGCGCGTCGAAGCGTTCGCGCACCAGCTTCGCCGCGCCGAGGTCGAGCCCGCGCTCGTCGCCGGCGTTCGCGGCGATGTTCATGTCCTTGCGGTGCAGCCTGGATTTGAAACCGGGGGTGAAGGCGCGATCGATCATGCGCTGGCCGTGCACCTCGAGGATCTTGCTTTGCGCGAAACCGCCGAGCAGCGCGGCGCGGACCTTCACCGGATCGACGCCCGACGCTTGCGCGAGCGCGAGTGCTTCGGCAACTGCTTCGATCGTCACCCCGACCACGATCTGGTTGCACGCCTTCGTGACTTGGCCCGCGCCGAGCTCGCCGACGTGAACGATGTTCTTGCCGAGCGCTTCGAAGATCGGCTTCGCGCGCTCGAACGCGGCGTCGCTGCCGCCCGCCATGATGGACAGGGTCGCGTCGATCGCGCCTTTCTCGCCGCCGCTTACCGGCGCGTCGACCGACGTCGCGCCGCGGGTCGCGAGCTGCTCGGCGACGCGCTTCGTCGTCGCGGGCGCGATCGTGCTCATGTCGATCCACAGCGCGCCCGTGCGGATCCCCGCGACGATTCCATCGTCGCCGAGCGCGACCGATTCGACGTCGGGCGAATCAGGCAGCATCGTGATGACGACGTCGCTTTGCGCGGCGACGTCGCGCGGCGTCGCCGCGGTGGTCGCGCCGAGCGCGACGAGCTCGTCGACCGGGCCGCGCGAACGGCTGAGCGCGATGACCCGGTATCCCGCGCTGACGAGGTTGCGGGCCATCGGCTTGCCCATGATGCCTAGGCCGATGAAGCCGATCGCCGGTTTGTCGTGCTGCGCCATTACGATGCTGCTCCCTCGTGCGTGCGAAGTGCGTCGATCCACGAAAACGTGTCCGGTACGGGTCGCGACGGCCGGTATTCGAGGCCGACCCAACCAGCGTATCCGATCTCGTCGAACACGGGCAGGATGCGTTCGTATGCGAGCTCGCCCGTGCCCGGTTCGTTGCGCCCCGGGCTGTCGGCGATCTGGACGTGACCGAGCCGGGCCGCGTGCGCGCGGATCGTCGCGATGACGTTGCCTTCCGCGCGCTGTGCGTGGTAGACGTCGTACTGCAGCTTGAAATTCGGCGCGCCGGTTTCGTCGATGAGCGAGAGCGCCTCGGCCGTCGTGCCGATCACGAAGCCCGGCGTCTCGATGCGGTTGAGCGGCTCGACGACCAGCGTCGCACCGATCGCATCGAGCGCGTGCGCGGCGTAGCGCAGGTTCTCGACGAGCGTCGCGCGCGCCCGTGCCGGGTCGAGCCCCGGGATCGCGATGCCGGTCAGGCAGTTCACGCGCGTGCAATCGAGCTCGCGAGCGATCGACACCGCCGCCGCGACGCCCGCCCGAAACTCGCCGATGCGTGCGGGATCGGTGGCGAACCCGCGCTCACCCTTCGCGAAATCGCCTACGGGCAAGTTGAAGAGGACTTGCGTGAGCGCGTGCTCGCGCAGCCGCCGCTTGATCTCCGCCACGTCGTAGTCGTACGGAGACATGTACTCGACGCCGCGGAATCCGTTCAGCGCCGCCGCATCGATGCGATCGTAGAACGGCAGGTCCTGGTACAGGAACGAGAGGTTGGCCGAGAAGCGGAGCATCACGAGACCTCGTTGATCGATGCGATCGACGTGCCCATTGCGGCATTCTCTTTGTGTTCGGTGAGGATCTCGATCAAGACGGGAATGCTCCGTTCGTTCGACTCGCGCGTTGCCCAGGCGAGCGCGCCTGCGATGTCGTCCGGACGTCGTACCCGCATCCCTGCCGCCCCCATCGCCTCCATCGCCTTGACGTGGTCCATCCCGTAGCCGTCGGCGCCGTACGAGATCGACACCTCGTAATCGCTGTCGAATTTGAAGCCGGTGCGCTCCGCCTGCCGGATGAGCCCGAGGTGCGCGTTGTTGAGCATGACGATCACGAATGGGATGCGATACTGCACCGCCACCGCGATCTCTTCCATCAGGAACTCGAACGAGTAGTCGCCGACGACGGCGACGACCTCGCGCTCGGGCTGGCCGAGCTTGATCCCGGTGGCCGCGCTGATCTCCCAGCCCAGCGGGCCGGCTTGCCCGCACACGAAGTAGCGCAGCGGCTTGTGCGTGGTCTGAAATTGTCCCGACCAGATCTGGTACAGGCCGATCGCCGTGACGAACGTCGTGTCCGGTCCATAGTAGGCGTTGAGCTCGCCGAACACGCGGGGGCCTCTGACCGGCACGTGGTCGAAGTCGGTGCGGCGAACCAGCGTGCGGCGCGCTTCCGCGATCCGCCCGGTCCATGCCGTGCGCTGCACGCCCGCCGGATAGCGGCGGCGCGCCTCGGCTAGCATCGCTTCGAGGGTGAGCTTCGCGTCGGCGACGATGCCGAGATCGGGCTCGAAGATGCGGCCGATCTGGGTTGCTTCGACGTCGACATGGATGAAACGGCGGTTGCCGCGATACGTCGGCAGATCGCCGGTGTGCCGGCTCGCGAAGCGCGCACCGACGGCGCACACGACGTCGCTTTCGAGGAACAGGGCGTTCGCAAACGGTTGACTCGTCTGGATGCCGACGATGCCGGCGTACAGCGCGTGGTCTTCGTCGATTGAGCCCTTCCCCATCAGCGTCGGTGAGACGGCCAGCTGCAGATGTTCCGCAAGCGCGACGAGCGGCTCCCACGCGCCGGCGAGGAGCACGCCGCCGCCGGGCATCAGGACTGGACGCTCGGCGGTCGCCAGCCATTCGACCGCGCGGCGAATCTTCGCCGGCGTCGGCGGCGACTTGAACACCGGGAGCGGTTCGTCGATGCTCGCGTCGTACGAGATGAGCTGCTGCTGCACGTCTTGCGGCAGGTCGATGTGCACGGGGCCGGGGCGGCCGTCGCGCGCGATGCGGAACGCTTCGCGGAAGACCCACGGGATCTGCGCGGCCTCCTTGCACAGGAATGTCTTCTTGACGACAGGCTTGACGATCTCGCAGATGTCGACGGCCTGGAAACCTTCGCGGTGGAGTTGGCCGACGGGAACCTGGCCGGTGATCGTGATGATGGGGATCGAGTCCGCCATCGCGGTGTAGAGGCCCGTCACGAAATTCGTCCCGCCGGGCCCGGACGTCGCGATCGCGACGCCGACTTTCCCCGTCGCGCGGGCGTACCCGTCGGCCGCATGCGTCGCCCCCTCTTCGTGGCGCGCGACGATGTGGCGGATCGACGAGCTGCGCAATGCGTCGTACAGCGGGAGAATCGACGCGCCCGGGATTCCGAAGGCCAGTTCGACGCCTTCGCTCTCCATGACGCGGACGGCCGCCTCGGCGGCGGTGATGGTGACGGTGCGGGGCGGGGCGCTTGGGGCGGCGACCATCGGCTTCCTCCAGGCTGCGGGCAGTATGGGATACGGTATCCCGAGGTTGCCCTACGATAGCGCGCCGCGGCTTCGCTGTCAATGGATACGGTATCCCAAATTATTGACTCCGGCCGCCCATCCGGGTACGGTGGACCCATGCACGCCAAGTCGCTGCAGCCGCTCCGCCGGGCGCTGCCGCTGCGAGACCGCATCCACGGCCGGCTCCGGGCCGCAATCCTCTCGGGCGAGCTGTCGCCGGGCACGCCGGTCATCGAGTCCGAGGTCGCGACCCGGCTGGGCGCGAGCCGGACACCCGTTCGCGAAGCGCTCCGGCGGCTCGAGGCCGAGGGGCTGCTCGATTCACGCGGCCTGCGCGGCAGCGTCGTGCGTGCTCTCAAGGCCGACGAAGTGGAGTGCGTCTTCGAGATTCGCGAGGCCCTCGAGTCCCTGGCCGCGCGGCGCGCCGCGCGCACCCTGCGCGAACCCGAGCTGCGCAAGCTCGAGCAGCACGTCGAGAGCATGCGGGGCAGCGTCGATGATGCGAACGAGCTCGGGCGGCACGAGACGGCGTTCCACGACACGATCCTGGCCGCCGCGAACGGTGACCGGCTCAAGAAGATGCTGACCGACCTGCGCGAGGAGCTGATCGCGTACCGCTACCTCTCGCTCTCCGACCCCGAGCGCCGGCGCGCGTCGATCGCGGAGCACGACGGAATCCTCGCGGCGCTCCGCGCGCGCGACGAGGACGCCGCCGCGACGCGGACTGCGGCGCATATCGCGAACGCGCGCGCGGCCGTGTTGCGCCTCGCGGCTGCGGCCGCGACGTCGCAAGCGAAGCCGCGTGAGGTGCCCGGGTCGTGACGAGCACCGCCGCCGCGCCCGCTCCGCCGTTGCCGGCCGATGCGCTGCACGCGCGCTTCGGTGCGATCGTCGGCGCGAAGAACGCGTTCGTCGCGGCCGTCGAGTTGCGCACGTACGAGTGCGACGGCCTGCTCGGGTATCGCGTGCGGCCGGAGATCGTCGTCTTGCCGGGTTCGACGGATGAGGTCGCGGCGTGCGTGAAGCTCGCCCGCGAGTTGGGGATGCCGGTGGTGCCGCGCGGGGCGGGCACCGGGCTGTCGGGCGGTGCGCTGCCGAGCGCGGGCTGTATCGTCATCGGCCTGTCGCGGATGAAGAAGATCCTTGAGGTCGATCTGCCGAATCGCGTCGCGCGCGTGCAGCCGGGCGTGATCAACTTGGACATCACGCGCGCGCTCGCAGCCGACGGCTACTACTACGCGCCCGATCCCAGCTCGCAGAGCGTGTGCACGATCGGCGGCAACGTCGCCGAGAACTCGGGCGGCGCGCACTGCCTGAAATACGGCTTCACGGTCAATCACGTGCTCGGGCTCACGATCGTGCTGCCCGACGGCGAGATCGTGGAGCTCGGCTCGCACGCCGGTGAACCGGACGCGCTCGGCTACGATCTCGTCGGCGTGGTCGTCGGCAGCGAAGGCATGACGGGGATCATCACCGAGGCGCTCGTGCGCGTGCTGCGCACCACGCAGCGCACGCAGACGCTGTTCGCGACCTTCCCGTCCACCGACGAAGCCGGCGATGCGGTGTCGCGCATCATCGGCTCCGGCATCGTTCCCGCGGCGATCGAGATGTGCGACCGGCTCGCGATCGAAGCGATCGTCGCGGCGACCGGCGTGGATTGGCCGCTCGACGTGGGCGCGCTGCTTCTGATCGACATCGACGGCGTCGATGCCGAGGTCGAAGACACCGTTGTGCGCGCGCGCCAGCATCTCACCGACGCCGGCGCGATTCTCGTGCGGGCGCCGAAAGACGAATCGGAACGGCTGCTCGCGTGGAAGGGCCGCAAGGCCGCGTTCGCCGCGATGGGCCGCATCTCGCCGAACTATCACGTTCAGGACGGCGTCATCCCGCGCAAAGAGATCGCGAAGGTGCTGCGCGAGATCAGCGCGCTCGCCGCGCGCGAAGGCTTGCGCGTCGCAAACGTGTTCCACGCCGGCGACGGCAACCTGCACCCGCTCGTGCTGTACGACGCGCGCATCGAAGGACAGGAGCTCAAGGCGGAGCAGGCCGCTGGCGAGATCCTGCGGATCTGCCTGCGCTACGGCGGTTCGGTGACCGGCGAGCACGGCGTGGGGTTCGACAAGCTGTGCTATCTCGGCGAACAGTTCAGCGCCGACGATCTCGACACGATGCAGTCGGTCCGCACGGCATTCGACCCGGAACGGCGCTTCAACCCGGACAAAGTGTTCCCGACGCCGCGCCTGTGCGGCGACAAACCGGGCGCGTACGTCGCGCACGCCACCGAGACCACCGGCGAAGCGGGGCGCGGGTGACGACGATCGCCGTCGCGGGCGTCGTGCCGCGCGACGTCGTGACGCCGCGCAGCATCGACGAGCTCGCGCAGATCGTGCGCGAGCTGCACGACGCGCGCAAGCCGTTCGCGTTCGTCGGCGGGGGCACGCACCTCGAGCTGGGCAACGCGCCGCGCGCGCTCGACACCGTGGTCCGCATGACCGCGCTCGACGCCGTCATCGACTACACGCCCGAAGACCAGACGATCACGGTCGAGGCGGGCATCACGCTCGCGGAGCTCGACCGCGTGCTCGAACAGCACGGCCAGATGCTGCCGCTCGACGTTGCGGACCGCGCGCGCTCCACCGTGGGCGGCGCCGTCGCGACCAACGCGTACGGCCGGCGCCGCCAGCGTTACGGCACGGCAAAGGACCTCATCGTCGGCGTCGGCATCGTGCGGCCCGACGGCGTCCGCGCGCGCGGCGGCGGCAAGGTGGTGAAGAACGTCGCGGGCTTCGACCTGCCGAAGCTGATGGTCGGATCCCTGGGCACGCTGGGCGCGATCGCGACGGTGACGTTCCGGCTGTACCCGATCGCGCAGACGACGCGCGCGGTCGCGTTGACGTTCGAACACACAGACGACATCGCCGCCGCGACGCGCGCGTTGCTGGAACGGCGACTCGAACCCGAGTCGGTCGCATTGTACAACTACGACACGCTCGTGGTGAGCATCGGCGGCACGACGCAAGGCGTCGACGCGCAGATGACGACGCTCTTTGGCGACATCGCGCCCGCGTGTTCGGCGCGCCCGCGCGAGTTGAGCGAACTGGAACGCGAGTCGTACGAGCAGCGCGAGCGCGCGGTGCGCCGCGACGGTGCATGGCGCATGCGCGTCGTCGCGCCGCCGTCGACCGGCGTCGCAACGTTGGGTGCGTTCGTCGAAGCGCCGCCGCTCGCGGTGCCCGTCGCATACCCGCTGCTCGGCGTCGCGTACCACGCGTACGCCGACGCGCCCGCAGCGACGGGGACCGACGGAGCACACGACGGCCGGCCGATCGCGGGCGTGCGGGAACGCGTCGCGGCGGAGACGCGCGGCGCGGGCCACGTCGTGATCGCCGCAATGCCCGACGCGGCGCGCGGCACGGTCGACGCGTGGGGCCCACCGCCGCCGTCGTTCGCGCTGATGCGCGCGATGAAGCACAACTTCGACCCGAACGGCCTGTGCAACCCGGGCCGCTTCATCGGAGGCCTCTGAGTGTCCGTCCCCGTCACCGACCCGCTCGCGCACGATCCGGACGCTTCCAAGCGCGGCTACCGCGACCTGATCGCGGATTGCGTGCACTGCGGGTTTTGTTTGCCGGCGTGTCCCACGTACAACTCGTGGGGCGAGGAGATGGACTCGCCGCGCGGCCGCATCGATTTGATGAAAGGCGTGGAAGACGGGATCATCCCGCTCGATACGCTTGTCGCGGGGCACATCGATGCGTGCCTGGGGTGCATGGCGTGCGTTACCGCGTGCCCGTCGGGCGTCCGCTACGATCTCCTGATCGAAGCGACCCGTGCGAAGGTGGAAGACGCGATTACCCGTCCGGCCGGCGATCGTGCGTTTCGCGAGCTCGTGTTCGCGCTGTTTCCGTATCCGAATCGGCTGCGCGCCATGATCCCGGGACTCTGGCTCGGGACGAAGCTCGGCTTGACGCGCGCCGTTGCCGGGCCGCTCGGCAAACTGCTCCCCCTGCGGCTGCGCCAGCTCGTGACGATGGCGCCTCCGATCAAGTTGCGCGACGCGTTCGGGTCCTTGCCCTACCTCACACGTGCGAAGGGTCAGCGCCGTGCACGCGTCGCGCTGGTCGCGGGTTGCGTGCAGCGCGCGTTTTTTCCGCGCGTCAACACGGCGACAATCCGCGTGCTCAGCGCCGAGGGCTGCGAGGTGGTCGTCCCGCACGGGCAGGGCTGCTGCGGCGCGCTTTCGCTGCACAGCGGCCGGCCGGATGAGGCCAAGAACTTCGCGCGCGCGCTGATCGCGAGCTTCGAAAAAGAACGCGTCGATGCGATCCTCATCAACGCGGCGGGCTGCGGTTCGACGCTCAAAGAATACGGCGACCTCCTCCTCGAGGACGAGGCGTGGCGCGACCGCGCGCAGGCGTTCGCCGCGAAGGTTCGCGACATCAACGAATACCTTGCTACGCTGGAACCGCGCGCGCCGCGGCATTCGCTGCCGCTGCGCGTCGCATATCACGACGCGTGTCATCTCGCGCACGCGCAGCGCGTCCGCTCGCAGCCGCGCGACCTCTTGCGCACGATCCCCGGTCTCGAGCTGCTCGAGATCCCCGACGGCGATCAGTGCTGCGGCAGCGCCGGAACGTACAACCTGTTCGAGCCGGAGTCGGCGCACGAGATCGGCGTGCGCAAGGTCGAGAACGTGCAGCGCGTCGCGCCCGACCTGGTCGCCAGCGCGAACCCGGGCTGCACGCTGCAGATGCAGTCGATCCTGCGTGAGCGCGGCGTCACGCTGCGCGCCGCGCACCCGATCGAGCTGCTCGACGCCGCGATCAGCGGGAAGCCGTTGGCGTAGTGACGGGATGACGGCCGCGGCACCGCCCTACGCCGATCTCGCGTCGGCGTGGCGGGAGCTGCGCATTCGAGGCGTGCGGGTCCGCGAGATCGCGTGCGTCGGGGCGCCGCGCACGCTGCTGGTCGCCGAACTCGGCGACGCGACCGCGCCCACCGTCTCGCTGTCGGCCGGCGTCCACGGCGACGAGCCCGCGGCGCCGTGGGCGCTGCTGGCGCTCGTCCGCGACGGCCTGCTCGACGGCCGCTTCGCGTACCGCATCTGGCCGTGCCTGAACCCGGGCGGCTACACCGCAGCGACGCGCGGCAACGCCGAGGGCTCCGACGTCAACCGCAGCTTCTCGCGCGGCGGGACGACGCCCGAGGCGCGCGCCGTCTTCACCGCCAACCGCGACCGCCGCTTCGTGCTGGCAATCGACCTTCACGAAGATTTCGAGGCGCAAGGCTGCTACGTCTACGAGCCGTTGCGGCCCGGCTTCGCGCCGCTGTTCGCGCCCGCGATCGTGCAAGCGCTCGACGACGCGGGCCTCCCCGTGCAGACGTTCGACAGCGGCTTCGACCTCGGCGCGCCGCCCGGGTTCGACGCCGACGCGATGTACCGGCTCGAGCGCGGCGCCGTGCTGGTCGACTACGAGGCGGAGATGGCCGCGTTCGAAGGGCTGCCGAGCACGCTGGCGCTGATGTACCGCGGCACGCCGGCCGGGCTCACGTTCGAGACGCCGCGCCCTCGGGCGTGGGACGAGCGGATCGCCGCCCACCGCGTCGCCGTGGCGACCGCGCTCTCGCTTCTCTGACGACAAAGATCGCGGGGAGCCGTAACGCGCGTTCGCGAACGCGAGCGGGTCATGCCAGAGCGCGATTCCCTCGACGTCGACGTCCTGTTCGTGGGGGCCGGCCCCGCCTCGCTGGCCGGCGCGATTCGCCTGCGCCAGCTTGCCGCCGCGGCAAACGCGGAGATCGCCGTGATGGTGATCGAGAAGGGCGGCGAGATCGGCAACCACGGTTTCTCCGGCGCCGTCGTCGATCCGAAAGCGCTCGCCGAGCTGTTCCCCGGTGAGGACATCACCGGCGGGCTCGACACGCCGGTCACCAGCGACGCGATGTGGTTTCTCACCAATAGCGGCAAGATCAAAGCGCCGTTCGTGCCGCCGGTGCTCAACAACCACGGCAAGTACGTCGCATCGCTGTCGAATCTCACGAAGTGGCTTGCCGCGAAAGCGGAAGAAGCCGGCGTCGACGTGTTCCCGGCATTTCCGGGACAAGAGCTCTTGTGGGACGGCGATCGCGTCATCGGCGTGCGCGTCGGCGACAAAGGCGTCGCGAGCGACGGCAAACACAAATCGAACTACGAGCCCGGCCCCGATCTCATGGCGAAGGTCGTGGTGCTCGGCGAAGGCCCGCGCGGCACGCTCACCAAGACCGCGATCGCGCGCTTGGAGCTCGACAAGGACCGCGATCCGCAAGTGTACGCGGTCGGTATCAAAGAGCTGTGGAAAGTGCCGGGGCGCCTCGCCGCCGGCAGCGTGATCCACACGCTGGGCGCGCCGCTGTGGAACACGTTCGGCGGTGGATGGATCTACGGGATGCGCGACGACGTCATCGACATCGGGCTCGTCACCGGCCTCGACTACGCGGACCCGACGACCGATCCGCACGACAACTTTCAGCGCTACAAGCTGCACCCCGCGATCCGCCAGCTGCTCGAAGGCGGCGAGATGATCCGCTACGGCGCGAAGGCGATCCCCGAAGGCGGCCTGCACGCGATGCCGCGCTTCTACGCGGACGGTCTGTGCATCGTGGGCGACAGCGCCGGTTTTCTCAACGGGCTGCGGCTCAAGGGCATCCACCTCGCGATGAAGTCGGGGATGATGGCGGCCGAAGCGATCTTCGACGCGGTCCAAGCCGATGACACGTCGTCGAACAAGCTCAGCGCGTACGAGCAGAAGTTCACGGACTCGTGGGCGCGCACGGAACTGCACGCGGCGCGCAACTTCCACCAGGGCTTCAGCCGCGGCATGTGGGGCGGGCTGATGAACGCGCAGCTCAGCATGATGAGCGGCGGCCGCGGCTTCGGCATCAAGGACAAGCTCGCGGGCGAGCACGGCTACGCGCGGATGAAGAAGCTGTCCGAGATGACGCCGACGCAGGTGACCAAACGCGTCGTGCCCGACGGCAAGCTGACGTTCGACAAGGTGACGGACGTCTTCAAGAGCGGCTCGATGCACGACGAGGACCAGCCGGCGCATCTGCACGTGTCCGACACGAACATCTGCGCGGAAAAGTGCACCGTCGAGTACGGCAACCCGTGCCAGTACTTCTGCCCCGCTCAAGTGTACGAACCCCATTTCACCAAGAAGGGCAGCGCGCCGGCGGAAGGCCGCCTGCAGATCAACTTCGCGAACTGCGTGCACTGCAAGACCTGCGACATCATGGACCCGTATCAGATCATCACGTGGGTCCCGCCGCAAGGCGGCGAAGGTCCGGTGTACACCGGCATGTAGCCGGTGACGACCATGCCTGACGTCATCGTCGTCGGCGCGGGGCTGATCGGCTTGGGGATCGCATACGAGCTCGCGAAGCGCGATGTCTCCGTCACGGTGTACGACCGTGACGAGCCGGCGCGCGCAGCGTCGTGGGCCGGCGCGGGGATGCTGGCACCGTTCAGCGAGGCGACGCCGGACGCGGCGATGCTCGCACTGTGCCGTGACGCGCTCGCGCTGTATCCGGAGTACGTCGCGGAGCTGCGCGAGCGGACCGGCGTCGACGCGCGCTTTCGTCGCGACGGGACCCTGCACGTGGCGCTCGACAGCGCACGGCTCGCGGAGGTCGCCGCGCACGCCGAGACGTTTCGCGCCAACGGCGGCGACGTGTCGCTGCTCGACCGCAGCGACGTGCTCGCGCGCGAGCCGATCCTCGCGAAAGATCTCGCCGGCGCGCTGTTCGTCGCGAACGAAGCGCAGGTCGACAACCGGCGGCTCGGGCGTGCGCTGCTTGCCGGGTGCGAGTCGCTGGGTGTGCGCTTCGCCCGCGTCGACCAGCTCGCGCTCGAGTGCGACGCGCGGCGCGTGCGCGGCGTGCGCACCACGCACGGTTTCGCGACCGCGGCAACGGTGATCAACGCGGCGGGCGCGTGGGCCGGCGAGCTGCCCGGCGTGCCGGAGCGCGCACGCGTGCCGGTGCGGCCGGTCGCCGGAGAAATGCTCGCGCTCGCGGTGCCGCGCGACGCGGTGCGCGCGCTGGTGTGGGTGGGCCATCGCTATCTCGTGCCGCGCGGCGACGGCCGGCTGCTGATCGGCGCCACCGTCGAATCGCGCGGCTTCGATGCGCGCGTCACCGCGGCCGGCATGCACGATCTGCTCGACGTGGCGCTCGCGGTCGCGCCCGCGCTGGCGGGCTTCGCCGTCGTCGAGACGTGGGCGGGGCTGCGGCCGGGCTCGCACGACGGCCGGCCGTATCTCGGCCCGACCGCGCTCGACGGCTACGTCGTCGCGAGCGGCCATTTCCGCAACGGCATCCTGCTCGCGCCGATCACCGCGCGGCTGATCGCGGACGTCGTCGCCGGCGGCGACGCGAGCGCTCTGGCGCCGTTCGCTCCGTCTCGCGCGCGAACGGAGGCCGCGACCGCCGCCGCGAACGGAACGGCGTGACGATCACGGTCAACGGCGAGCAGCGCGAGATGGCACAGGGCGCGACGCTCGACTCGCTCCTCGAAGCGCTCGGCGTGCGCCGCGACGGTACCGCGGTCGCGCTCAACGACGATGTCGTGCAACGTGCGTCCCACGCCGCCACCGTGCTGCGCGGCGGCGACCGGGTCGAGATCATCGTCGCGGTCGCGGGGGGCTGACATGCAGACGCAAACCGACACGTTGCGCATCGGGAAATATACGTTCAACTCGCGTCTGTTCGTCGGCACGGGAAAGTACCCGTCGCTGGAGATCATGCAGCAAGCGCACGTGGCGAGCGGCGCGCAAGTGGTCACCGTCGCGATCCGGCGCATGCACCTCGACGACAAGAGCGGCAAGACGCTCGTCGACTACATCGACCGCACGCGCATGACGCTGCTCCCGAACACCGCCGGCTGCTACACGGCCAAAGACGCGGTGCTCACTGCCAAGCTCGCGCGCGAGGCGCTCGGCACCGACCTGATCAAGGTCGAGGTGATCGGCGACCCGCAGACGCTCTATCCGGACACGCGCGAGACGATCATCGCGGCCGAAGAGCTCGTGCGCGAAGGCTTCACGGTGCTGCCGTACATTGTCGACGATCCCGTTGCGTGCAAGCGGCTCGAAGAGGTCGGCTGCGCGGCGGTGATGCCGCTCGCCGCGCCGATCGGCAGCGGGCTGGGCGTGTGCAACCCGTACTCGATCCGCATCATCAAGGAGCGCGCGAACGTGCCGGTGATCGTCGACGCCGGCGTCGGCACGGCCTCCGACGCCGCGATCGCGATGGAACTCGGCGTCGACGCGCTGCTGATGAACACGGGCATCGCGGCGGCGAACGACCCCGTGCGCATGGCGCGCGCGATGCGGCTCGCGGTCGAAGCGGGACGCGACGCGTTCCTCGCCGGGCGGATGGAGAAGCGGCTCTACGCCAACGCGTCGAGCCCGATGCAGGACCTCATCGGGACCAAGCACGGCGAGCGCGCGTGATCCCCGAAATCTCAGTTGCCGAACTGCAGCGCCGCCACGCCGCGGGCGAGGAACTCGTGCTGCTCGACGTGCGCGAGCCCGACGAGCTCGCGACGGCGTCGATCCCGTGGGCGACCGCGATCCCGATGCGCGAAATCCCCGCGCGCCTGGGCGAGCTACCGCACGAAGCGCCGATCGTGTGCATGTGCCACCACGGCGCCCGCAGCGAGCGCGTGGCGCAGTTTCTCGCCGCGAACGGCTACGCCGGCGCCGTCAACCTCGCCGGCGGCATCAATGCCTGGTCGGAAACCATCGACGCGACCGTGCCGCGCTACTGAACCGAACGGCCGGGGCTGCGCTCGGCCTAGTCGCGGCGGGCGACGACGAACCAATGTACGCGGCCGGCGACCTCGTCGTCGTCCGCGTGGGCCCAGCGGCCGACGATGTCGTCGACGTCGACCTCCTCCATCGACTCGATCGTGAAGCCGAGCAGCAGCTCCAGCACGCCGTCGCGGTCGAAGTAGGCGTGCGGGATTCCGAGCTCGGCGCCCTCGCCCGGCGCGAAGCTGCGCTCGTCGAACGGGATGCCGAGTCCGTAGCGGGCGTCTTTGAACGAGCCGAGCGTGACGAAGACCGGCGCGTTCGGCCGCAGCACGCGGCGCAGCTCCGCGATTCCGGCCCGCAGCTTCGCGCTCGTTCCGTGCAGGTATGCGTGGGTCGACAGCGCCGCACCGTAGTCTTCGCGGCTTCCCGGCAACTGCGTGTACAGCGTGCTGTCCGGCACGCTCACCACGGGGATGCGCGCATCGACGAGGGCCCGCGTGTTGCGCCCCGAACCGGTGCCTACCTCGATCACCGGTCCGTCGAGCGGGTGCTCGCGGGCGAGGACGATGAGACGCTCGGCGAGCGGGTGCGCGGTTTGTGCCGAAGACGATGACATGAATGCGGTCCCTCTGGTCCTGGTCGTGGGCGGCGACGGGCTCGCGATCCGCGTGTGCGAGGAGCTGCTCGCAACGCATGGACACCGCGCGGCCGTGGTGTGGATGCACGATCGAGAGCTCGCGGCGAAAGGCAACCGCCTTCGGCGCAGGACTGCATCGCGCTCGGCGCGAGGAGCCCTTCGACCGGGTGCTCTTCCTCGTGCCGCTCTCGCAGTTCAAATCCGAGCTGTCGCAGAACGGGGAAGCGGTCGCGGTGGGGACGACCTGACAGAAACGAAGGAGGCTCAGTGCTCGAAACGGGTGCGCAGGTTCCGGACGTCGGCGCCCAAGATCAGGCCGGCCGCAGCGTGAAGCTGCGTGATTTCAAAGGCCGCAAGCTGGTCGTGTATTTCTATCCGAAAGCGGACACGCCGGGCTGCACGGCGGAGTCGCAGGCGTTCCGCGACCTCAAGGGCGATTTGGACGCCGCCGGTGCCGACATCGTCGGTGTGAGCCGTGACACAGTCGACGCGCAGAAGAAGTTCGCCGACAACTATTCGCTCAATTTTCCGCTGCTTGCGGACACCTCGTCCGCCATCTGCGACGCGTTCGGCGTAATCGTCGAGAAGAACATGTACGGCAAGAAGAGCATCGGCATCCAACGTTCGACATTCCTCGCCGGTCCGGATGGAACGATTGCCAAAGTATGGCCGCGCGTCTCCGTCGAGGGTCACGGCGCCGCCGTCCTCGAGGCAGTCCGATCGCTCTGACCGCGACGGCGCGGCTGACGGTCGCCGGATCGAGCTCCTCGATCCCGCGGCCCGATCGCGCGTGCAGCTCGTACCTCGTCGACGACGGCGAGACGCCGATCGTCATGGATCTCGGCACGGGTGCGTTCGCGAACCTGCGGCGTCACGCCGACTACGACCGGCTCGGCGCGGTGGTGATCAGCCACATGCACGCGGACCACTTCATCGACTTGATCCCGTTGCGGTACGCGCTCAAGTACGGCCCGCGCCGTCGCGCCGCCAAGCTTCCGGTGCACCTCCCGCCGGGCGGGTTGGCGATGCTGCGCGCGTTCGTGGGCGCGTTCCCGCGCGAGCCCGGCGCGTTTCTCGACGACGTCTTCGCGCTGCACGAGTACGACCCGTCGCAGCCGCTCGCAATCGACGGCGCCACGCTGCGCTTCGCGCACACCGCTCACTACATCCCGGCGTTCGCGATGCGCTGGGAACGCGACGGCGCGAGCGTCACGTACTCCGCCGACACCGCGCCCGACCAGCGCGTCGTCGCGCTCGCGCGCGAGTCGGACGTGTTCGTGTGCGAGGCGACGCTGCTCCACGGTGCCGTCGAGCAAGGCGTGCGCGGCCACTCGACGGCCGCCGATGCGGCCGCGATGGCGCGCGATGCCCACGTTCGCCGTTTGGTGCTGTCGCACTACGGTGCGGAGTCGACGTCGCGCGATCTCGACGAGGCCGCGCGCGCGATCTTCGGCGGCGAGATCCTCGTCGCGGACGACCATCGCACGGTCGACCTGCGCGCTTAGTTCTGGCGCGGACCGCCTTCGCCGCGCGGCAGCGAGAACTGGATCAGCGAGCTGATCGGCGCCAAACCGCGCGAGATGATCGCGTGCGGGGTGACCTTCAAGTGCAGCTCTTCGAGCCGGCCCTTCGCGGTGAGCAGCTCGCGGCCGCTGGTGACGACGTCCTCCAGGAGCAGTACGTGCTGCCCGCGCACGAACGGTCCTTCGACGTACTCTTCCGCGAACGCGCCGTACTGCTTGGGCTGTTTGCGCACGACGATCATCGGAAGGCTCGTCATCTGCGACACCGCCGTCGCGATGATCACGCCGCCTAGCTCCGTCCCGCCGATCACGTCGGGGTTGATCTCCGAGATGATCGGCGCGAACATGCGCGCGATCCGGCGCAGGATGTGCGGGTCCGCGAACAGCTTGAACTTGTCGATGTAGTAGTCGGAGCGCGCGCCGCCCGACAGCAGGTAGTCGCCGCGCGTCAGCGCCTTCTCCATGATGACGCTGCGCAGCCAGCGCAGCTCGGGGATGCGCGCGATCGGGCTGGAGGACGGCTCGTCGAACACTATGGCGCTCCTCCCATCAGATCTCCCATTGGTACGAATTCCAGGATTCGTTGACCGGGTTGGGCGCGAAGTTCTTGAAGTCGGGCACGATCGGCTGCGCCTGCCGCGGGAACCAAATATAGATGATCGGGAGATCGCGCGCCAGCAGCTGCTGGATCTTGACGTAGTGCGGCTTGCGCGCCGCTTGGTCGTAGCTCGCGAGCGCGGCTTTTTGCTCGGCGTCCATCTCTTTGTTCTGGTAGCGCGTGTAGTTCACGCCGTCCGGATGCGACGGCTTCGGGATCTGGTCGCTCGCGAACTCGGAGTGGTCATCGGGGTCCTGCCCGGCGATCCAGCCGGAGATGTTGAGGTCGTACTTGCCGGTGGTCAGAATGCCGCCTTGGCCGTACGTGGCGAACAGCAGGTTGGCGGGATACGTCTTGATGTGCGCGTCAATGCCCACGGCCTCGAGCATCGCCTGCACCTGCACCGCGACGAGGCGGCGGGTCGCATTCTCGACGTTGTAGCTGAGCGTGAAGGACAGCGGCTTCCCGTTCTTGCGCATGATCCCGTCGGGTCCCGGCGTGTAGCCCGCTTCCGCGAGCAACGCGCGCGCCTTCGCGGCGTTCGCCGGGTATTTCATCACGTTGTCCGTGTAGGACCACTGAAAAGGCGGTTGGTCCGCCCACGCGACGACCGCGCTGCCGCCCGTGTTCTTGTCGACCAGCGCCTGTTTGTCGATGGCGTATGCCAGCGCGCGGCGGATGCGGACGTCGTCGAGCGGCGGGCGCGACATGTTCACCAGCATCTGCAGCGTCTGCGGCTTGTCGTTGAGAACGACCTTGATCTCGGTGCTCGCGGTGGCCTTGATCGTCTTGTACAGCTCGGGCGACGCTTCGAAGATATAGTCGACGTCGTGCGAGCGCAGCGCGTTGAGTGACGTGTTCTCGTCGGGAATCTCACGCACGATGATGCGGCGCAGCTTCGGCTTGCCCAAGAAGTAGTCGTCGTTGGCGACGAGATCGATGTGGTCGCCGCGCACCCAGCGCGCCACCTTGAACGGACCGGTGCCGACCGGCGACTGGTTGAACGGGATGCGGTTGAGGTCGGCATACTTGGCGAGAAGGTGCTCGGGCAGGATGCAGACCGGGTCGTCGCTTTCGGCGAAGACGGTGTCGACGAACGGTGCGAACTTGCTCTTGAGATGGAACATGACCGTGTTCGCGTCGGGCGTGTCGACGGACGCCACGTCCTCGTAGCCGACGCGCGCGTTCACGTTGTTCGCGGTGTTCATCATCGCTTGCCACGTGAACTTGACGTCCTTGCTGCTGAACGCCACGCCGTCGTGCCACCGCACGCCGGAGTGCAGGTGGTACGTGATCGTCAGGCCGTCTTTGCTGATCCCGCCGTTCGCCTGCGTCGGAACCACCGTGGCGAGGATCGGCACGGTGTTCTTGCCGGCGGCGTCGACGCTCACGAGCGTGTCGAACGACAGCCGGTTGACGAACCCTTCGGTCGTGTTCGCCGACAGGATCGGGTTGAGCGTGTTGGGCGAACGCTGGGTTGCGACGCGCAGCTCGCCGGGGACGGTCCCCGCCGCGCGCGTCGTTCCGCCGGCGCTCGTCTGATCGCCGACCTTCGAGCACGCGCTCACGGACAGCGCGCATGCGAGCGCACCGATCACGAGTGTACGCAACGGCATCCCTCCTAGCGACGCTTCGTCGCCGTCTTTTTCGCGGTCTTCTTGGCGGCCGCTTTGCGAGCCGGCGCTTTGCGCGCGGGCGGCGCTTTCTTCGCGGTCGCCTTCTTCGGCGCGGCCTTCTTCGCGGTCGCGCGTGCGGGCTTCGCTTTCTTCGCCGGCGCTTTCTTCGCGGGCGCTTTCTTCGCGGGCGCTTTCTTCGCCGGCGCTTTCTTCGCGGGCGCTTTCTTCGCGGGCGCTTTCTTCGCGGGTGCGGCTTTCTTGGCCGGCCCCGCTTTCTTGGCCGCGGTTCGCGCGGGCGCCGCTTTCTTCGCGGGCGCCTTGGCGGGGGCGGCCTTCTTCGTACCGGTCTTCACGGCCGCGGTCTTCGACGACGCCGGCCGCGCCGGCGCGTGCTTGGAGCCGGCTGCCGCAGGTTTGGCCGAACGGGCGATCGCGGGTGCCTTCGCCGGACGAGATTTCGGCGCTGCAGCCTTGGCGGCGACCGGCTTGGCCGTTGCCTTCGGAGCGGCGGGCTTGGGAGCGGGCGATTTCGGCGCGAGCGCCTTGACCGCGGCCTTCGCAGCGGGCGGGGCAGGCGTCGGGTCGGCGGAGGCCTCGGCCGGCTTCGGCTTCGCGCGGCTCTTTCGGTCGCGTGGCGGCCGGGCCGGGCTCGGCGTCCCGCCGTCGGCGTTCGGCGCGGCTTCGGCGTGCTCGGGCAAGGCGGCTTCTCGGCGAGGTGCCGGGGGCGAAGCGGGCTCGGCGGGGGCGTGCGACGGCGGTTCGTTCGGCGCGGGTTCGGTGGCCGTCGTCGCCGTCTCGGGACGCTCGCGCGGGCGTTCCGGCGAGGTCTCGGGCGGGCGGGTCGCCTTCGCGCTGGGGCGTGCCTTGCGGACGGGCTTCGCCGGCTCGGCGGCTGCGCCGTCGCTCGCGGCGCGTTCGTGGGCGCGCTGGGGCTCAGGGACGGGTTCGGGAGCGGGCGCCGGCGGCGGCTCGGGTTCGGGTTCGCGAACCACGCGCAGCGCGACGCGCCGCAGCGTGCCGGCCAGCGGGAAGACGATCTCGTTGATTTCGAGCTCGTCGAGCACCTCGAGCACGGTGGTGAACGCGCCGCCTTGGTCCTTGGGCGAGTGTGCGTCGGACCCGATCGCGATCATCACGCCGCGGTCCTTGGCCTTGCGCAGGAAGCGCTTGTTGGCCTGGACGTAGCGGCGCTGCTCGTCCTCGGTGTGGTCGCGGTACAGAAAGCGCGTGTTGAACTCGACCGCCATGCCGCGCGCGCCCGCCGCGTCGAGGACGCGGTCTTCGTACTGTTCGAGCTTCGCGTCGTCGGGCCAGTGCCCGAATACGGCGGGCACGAAGAAGTGCCCGACGATGTGACCCGGCAATCGTTCGATCGCATCGACGAGCGCGTTGACGTAGGTTTCCCACGTCTGCTCGGTGCCGACGACCTCGAACAGATCCTTGAACTCGGGATTGTCGAACGGCCACGGCCAGTTCTCGCCGAGCACTGGATGCGTGATCGGGATGAAGTGGACGGAGCGAATGATCGCGTCGGGGCGCATCGCGTCGACGATGTTTTGCGCGTCGGGTCGCGAGCGCGGGTCGTTGTCGACCTCGGCGCCGATCGAGTAGCGCATCCCGCGCCGGAGGCCTTCGCTTACGACCGCGGCGTGTCCGACGTCCACGGTCGCGGTCTCGGCCGCGCCGTAGAGGTCACCCGCCTGCGCGAGCTTGAGCGCCCGCCGCACGAGATTCACCGCCGCCGGATCCTCGAACGTGAGGTAGTTCATGTGGTCCGCGACCATGAGGAAGCGCGGATAGCCGCGCCGGCACGCGTGATAGAACCACAGGAACAACATCCGTGCGGTCAGCGGGAGCGGGCGTTCCTCCGCATAGAGTTTATGCTCGCCCTTCGCGTGCCCGTGCGTATCGGGTATCGCGAACAGGCGCGGATCACGCTCGTTGGTATCGTTCAAGCAATTCGCCGCCGGGACACGAACCCGAGGTTTTCTGCGAGAAAGGCAAGGCGCCTCTCAAGGACACGAAAAAAAGCCGCCCCCGGTGGGGCGGCGGACAAGGTTGGTTCGTTCGCGGAGGCCGGACTAGGTCCGGAGCCCTCCGATCATCGTGAGACACTGTTTAGGACCGTCTGTAGTAACGATGACCACCTCCTCTTGTCCGCCTGTTAACCTTCATTCGTCTCTGGTCTGAAGGGGCCGCGGACGTATCGTGAGCCCGCCTTTCGCGAACCGTTTTCAGGTTCTCCTGCGCGAGATTGCGGAGATTGTACGGTCAGCGGCGGACGGGGACCCGATAGCCTTCGAGCTCGAGCAGACGCGCTTTTAGCTCAACGCCGTACGCGTATTGGTGCAGCGCTCCGCTCGCATCGACCACGCGGTGGCAGGGGTAAAGCAGCGCGACCGGGTTGCGGGCCATCGCGCGGCCGACGGCGCGGGCGGCGCTGGGCTGGCCGATCGATTCGGCGATCCAGCTATATGAACGAACCTCGCCGGGCGGGATTGTCGCCGCAGCGCGCAGCGCGGACTGATCGAACGGGGTGAGTTCGCTGATGTCGACCTTGTCGAGATCGGGGCGGTGCGTGCGGAAGAAGCTCGCGACGGTGTCGGTGACCCACTGCGGGGTCTGCGACTGAATGAGCCCGCGACCGAGCCGGCGCTGCAGCTTGGCGAACACGGCTTCCTCGCCTTCGCCGCGGTCGAGCGCCACGGCGGTGATCCCGCTGTGGCGGAAGGCGACGTAGAGGCGGCCGACCGGCGAATCGACCGTGGTGATCGAGTCGGGCGCGACGATCTTGATGGTGAGCTTGATGTGGTCGAGAATCTTCGGGACCAAGCTCTGCGGCGGATCGACCGGCGGCAGACACGTCAGGCAGTACGCGATCCCCTCGTTCTCGCGGTAGATCTCCTGGCACTCGGGGCAGGCATGGAGGTGGGCCAGAACGTGCTCGCGCTGCGGCTCGACCCCCTCGCGCATCTCGTCCCAGAGTCGTTCGACGTCGGCGCAGCGCATGGGAATCACTCCTCTTCCTCGGTGGCGGCGGGACGGTCGATCGGAACGATGCGCCCGACTTGGGGCCCGAGGATACGGCGAAGGATGCGCACGGCGCGATGGACGTGCGACTTCACCGTGCCGATCGGCTGGTTCAGGATCTCGGCGATCTCGGGGTGGCTTCGGCCCTCGATGAAGCGCAGCGTGGCGGCAGCGCGCAGGTGCATCGGGAGCTGCAGCAACGCCTGCTCCACGAGTACCATATCGGCCGCGCGGACGACGATCTGCTCGGGCTGGTCGGGGCCTTCTTGGGTTTCGTTGAGGAGCGCGTCCGGATCGGCGAGCGCGTCGAGCGCCACGTTGGTGGGCCGCTTGGAGCGCAGCCGGTTGCGCGTGACGTTCAGCGTGATCGTGTAGAGCCACGGCTGCAGGCGCAGCTCGGCGCGCTGCTGGGGGTCCATTTTCGCAAGCGCCCGGTAGGCGCGCACGAAGGCATCCTGCACGATTTCCTCGGCGTCTTCGCGATTGCCGGTCATGCGCAATGCGAAGCCGTAGAGCCGGCGCTGGAAGTCGTCGACGATCGACTCGAAGGTTTCAGGACCCGGAACGGGCTGAGAAACCGTCGCCGGTGCGGTCACGCGGTAGTGATCTCCGAAGATCGGTGCTGCGAGCGCACTCATCAGGGTCCTCAACCGGACCCGGACGAGCGCCGGTTGCGGCTGTTCCCTTCTTTGGACTGTTCGCCCTCGGCTGGCGAGCCTAGGTGCGGCGGGGGGAGGGCGCCAGGCGCGCGGACTCTTGGCCGGCCGCGGAGCGGATGGACCGCACGTAGACGATCGAGACCGGCGCGCGGTGCGCGCTGTCGTCGAGGTTGCCGTCGATCGCCAGGGTGGCGTCCAGCGCGACGAGCAGCGCGGTGGCGTAGTCGTAGTACGCCGTGCCCGTCATCGTGATCGTGCCGGCGAGCGCCATCGCCGGCCGGTCGGGCAGCGACCCGTGCAGCGGGCCCTTCGCCTCGAATGCGATGCCCATCGCGCGCGCACCGCCGACGAGCGCGTCGGGGAGCCGGCGTAGCGTCCCGCGCAGCTTCGCCGCGGTCATCGGCGACGGAAAGTCGAAGGGCACCGGCCGCTTCAGGTGAGCGAGATCGCGCATCGTCGGCGCGTCGAGCTGTACCGCGAACGGTTGATTGAGCACCGTGAGGTAATCAGGATCCGATGACGGACCGTCTTTCTGCTGCCCCGAGGGGAGGAGCGTTGAGGTGAACGAAGCGCGCTGGTGTTGCCTCCCTCCGTCACCGTCCTTGTCGTATTCGACCCGGGCTACGTACGTCGTCGCGCCGTTTGCGCTCCGCGAAACGGTCAGCCGCTGGACGCCGCGATAGACCGTCTTGCTCTTCGAGTCCCCGTTGCCGAGCCGGAAGACGTCGCGTCCCTCAACCGAATAGGCCTGATCCGCGCGGGCGGCCGCGGCGGACGCTGCGACTGCGGTGAGGAGCGCGAACGCGGCAACGGCCGCGGCGCGGCGGATGATCATCGGGGCCCTCGGACGGACGGCGGGGGTGTTTACGTTCCCGGATCATGGTACTACGGAAACGTGCCGATACGGATGGTGAGTTGCTGAATCGCATCGTCGGCCGGTTCCTCGCGTTGCTCCTCGCGTTGTCCGTTATCGGCACCGCTCTTCCCGCGCGTGCGGCGGACGGTTTGACGCTCAGCCCGGCGCTCAACGCGAAGCTCGATCGCATCTACCTCACCGCGTACGACGAAACGATTCAGCGGCATGCGCTCGCCCAGCGCGACGGTACGACCTACGTGTCGACCGGCGACATCGAGGCGGAGTGGCTTCGCGACGCAAGCGCGACGGTGCGGCCGTACATCGGGCTCTCGAAGCACGACCCCGACGTCCAGCAGACCCTGCGCGGCGTGGTCGCGCGCCAGGCGAAGTACATCCTCATCGACCCCTACGCGAACGCGTTCTCGTCGAACTATCACGTGGTCGAGCACAAGTTCGAGGTCGACTCGCTGCTCTACCCGATCTGGTTCGCCTACGACTACTACAAGCAGACCGGCGACCGTGCCATCTTCACGCCCGAGGTGCGGCGGGCGTTCGACCGCGTGCTCGCGACGATGCGCAACGAGCAGCACCACGCGCAGCGCTCGCACTACACGAACCCGCAGCTCGCCAACAACGGCCGCGGCAGCGCAGTGAGGTACACCGGGATGGTGTGGACCGGCTTCCGCCCGTCCGACGATCCGGTGCGTTACCATTACAACATCCCGGTCAACATGTTCGCGTCGGTGGTGATGAAGGATCTCACCACGATCGCGCGCGAGGTGTGGCACGACGACCGCATGGCGCGCAACGCGTGGGGGATGTCGGTGGAGATCCAGCGCGGCATCGAGCAGTACGGTACGCTCGAGCTCAAGCCGTTCGGCCGCATCTACGCTTATGAAGTCGACGGTCGCGGGCACACCAACGTGATGGACGACGCGAACATCCCGTCGCTGCTGTCGATCCCGTACTTCGGGTATCTGCCCAAGACGAACTCGCTGTATCTCGCGACGCGCCGCTTCGCACTGTCGGACCGCAACCCGTATTTCTTCCGCGGCAAGTACGCCGAAGGGATCGGCAGCCCGCACACGCCGCACGGTTACGTGTGGCCGCTCGCGCTGTGCGTTCAGGCGCTGACGGCGACCGACGAGACGGAGATCGACCAGCTCTTCGGCTGGATCGCGGCATCTGATGTGGGCGACCATCGCCTGCACGAGTCGTTCAATTCGCAGTGGCCCGAATCGTATACACGCGAAGACTTCGCGTGGCCGAACGCGTTGTATGCCGAGCTCATCATGACCCGGCGCGGCCAGACCTTCGCGGAGCGCTGACCGCTCGCGCCGCTAGGCCGGCGGCGCTTCGATGCCGCCGGCGCGCCGCGCGAAGTCGAGCGCGAACGCCGTTTGCAGCGCCGCGAGCGGGCCGATGGTCAGCGCGTCGATCGGAACCTGGCCCCAGAAGATCGGACGAGCCACGTGGTGTGCGACGAGCGCATCGTACGTGACGTTGAGCAGCACGCTCGGCAGCACGGTGATGATGGCCAGCACGGCCAGGCGCACGAGGTTCGCGCGGTGCAGCGAGGTTGTGAACGCATGCACGAACGCGACGATCACGGAGAACGCGCGACGGTCCGCGCCGAGGGCGACGAACGGCCCCGTCAGGCCGAGAATTCCCCAAAGAAGCCAGACGAACGGCGCGGTGAAGTACTGCAAGGCACGCGGTTCCGATTGCGGCCCCAGCCCGCTCAAGGCGGAGGTGAGGAACACCACCGACTGGGCGATGAAGCTGACCGCGATGACGGGCAACCACCGGTCGATCGCCGCGCCCGTCAGCACGCGCGCCGACGTCTGCGCGCCCGCGCTGCGTGCCGCCACGGCGAACGCCGCAGCCGCGACCACCAGCGCATCCGCGAACAGCCCGGTGTACACCAAGACGTACTGCTTGAACTGACCTTGCGGCGACGATAGCGTCGCGGCCGGGACGACGACTTCCGCGATCGCATACGCCGCGAATACGCCGAGCTGGAGCGCAAGAAACAGCGGCGCGTTCGCAGCCCAAGCGCGGAGCCCGAACCCGATCAGCCCCCCGATGCTCGGCGGGAGGCGGTCGCCTTCGTCGGCGGCGTTCACGCCGCGCGCAGCGCGCGCAGAAAGAAGCGCAGCGTCGCGGTGCCGGAGCATACCGCGACGTCGTCAGGATCGGTGTAGACGCGACCGTCGATCTCGACGACGTACGTGCCGGTGGTCAATCCGGCGAGCGTCGATCCGATCACGCGCTCGCGCTTGTCTTGCGGCGCGCGCGGACCGAGCGCTTCGATGACGGCCGCGCACAACAGGTCGCCGACGCGCAGCGGCGTGGCGAGCGCGAAAGCGGTCGAAGCGGTGCGAGAGACCGCGGAGACGTCGATCGGGACGGCGACCCGGAGCATACCGACGAGGCTCTTTCACCCAAGGGCGGGGGTCTCCCGGTACGCGCGGAACGTCCTTCGCGATGTCCGATCCGCCTCGCCGTCGTCGCTCCACGCCGCCGCCGTCGCGGCGCTCGTCCGAGTCCTCGAGCTTATTGCCGACCGTCGCGCTCGGCGTCGGCGTGGTCGTCGCCGGGCTCGGGATCGGTGCGTTTTTGTCGGCCATGCAGCACCGCGGCGCCGGCACGTCGACGACGTCGGCCACGACTGCGCACAGCGCGCCGGTGGTGACCCCGGTCGCGCGCCCGACGCGCGGCCCGGTCGCGTTCGCGACGGTCGCCGCGCATCCCACGGCGTCCCCGACCCCGCGTGCGACGCCGGTGCCGACACCGACGCCGCAACCCAGCGCAACGCCTGCGGCGACCGCGACGCCGCGCGCGACCGCGTCGCCGCGGCCGACGCGGACACCCACGGCGGCGGTAACGGAGAAACCGACGCCGCGCGCGACGGCGACGCCGCGCGCCGCCGAGACCAAACCGCTCGCGACGCCGACGCCGAGGCCGCCGACGCCGCATCCCGCGACGCCGCGCCCGACGCCGACGCCGACGCCGGCGCCGGTCGCGCGCGCGACGCCGCTGACGTTCGGCGGGATCGCGCAGAACACGGTGCGCCGCTATTTGAGCGACTTGATCGCCGGCAACGAGAACGCGGCGTACGCGGAGCTCGGGAAACCGCCCGGCTCCGGCGGGCTTTCCGAAGAGGCGTTCATCGACCGCGGAACCCGCATCACGTCGGTCCGCACGACGACCGGCGACGCGAACGGCGCGACCGTCGAGGTGGAGCTGACATCGTCGCGCGGCTCGTACTTCGCGACGTATCACGTGACGAACGGTCCGAGCGGACCGGTCATCGACCAGCACGACTACATCAAAGTCTGATTCGCAAAGGAACGGCTTGCGTGGACACTTCCTCGCACATCGAAGGCTTGCTGTCGACCGGTGAGGTGATCCCGCCGCCGCCTAGCGCGTCGTCGTGGTTTCCGATCGCCGATCAGGACGCGTTCGTCGCCGCCGCGCTGCGCGATCCGCAGGCGTTCTGGCGCGAGCGTGCGCGGCGCATCGCCTGGGCGACGGAGCCGGCGACAACCTTCAGCGGCGCGCTGGACGATCCGCACTGGTTCCCGGACGGACGCCTCAACGCGACGGTGTCGTGCCTCGACCGCCACGTGGCGCGCCACGGCGACGCGCCGGCCTACGACTATGTGTGCGAGAACGGGACGGAGCAGACGGTCACGTACGCGGAGCTGCTCGCGCGCGTGAGCCGGCTCGCGAACGCGCTGCGGCTCGACGGCGTGCGCGCCGGCGACCGCGTGTGCATCTACATGCCGCTGACGATCGAGGGGATCGTCGCAATGCTCGCGTGCGCGCGCATCGGCGCGATCCATTCTGTCGTCTACGCCGGCCTCGGCGCGACGGCGCTGCGCGACCGCATCGTGGACGCCGGCGCGCAGGTGCTGATCATCAGCGACGTGACGTACCGCAAGGGCCGCGCCGTCGACCTGAAAGGGATCGTGGACGACGCGGTGCGCGGACTGGAGCTCGTGCGGCGCATCATCGTACACCGGCGCGAAGCGAGCCCCCCGCCGGCGGATGCGCGCGAGGTGAGCTTCGAGGCGTTTTGCGATCGCCAGCCGGCCGAGTGCGAGCCCGAGATCGTGGACTCGGAACATCCGCTGTTCATCTTGTACACGAGCGGGACGACTGGCAAGCCGAAGGGCGTCGTGATGACGCATGGCGGGTATCTGGTCGGTTCGGCGGCGATGCTGGCGGAGACGACGGGCATCACGCCGGACGACGTGTACTGGTGCACGAGCGACATCGGCTGGATCGTCGGTCACACGATGATGGTGTACGGCGCGCTGGCGAACCGCTATCGCTGCGTGCTGCGGGAAGGTGCGCCTGATTTCCCCACGCCGGACGCGATCTACGCGCTGCTGGCGCGGCTGCGGGTGACGAAGTTCTATACCGCGCCCACGCTGGCGCGCATGCTGCTGCGGCTCGGACCGCAGCTCGCCGCGCAGCACGACTTCTCGGCGCTGCAAGCGGTGTATTGCGCGGGCGAGCCGCTGAACCCGGAGGCGTGGCGTTTTCTGTACGAGGTGATCGGCCGCGGCGGCGAGGTCGCGGTCTGCAACCAGTGGTGGCAGACGGAATTAGCTGCGCCGACCCTGGGCGTGTTTCCGACGTCGCCCGTCCATCCGGATCGTAGCGGTAAAGCGCTGGGCCCGGTGGTGTTCTCCGTGCGCGATGCGAACGGCGCGGTGCTTCCGCCCAATCACGGCGGGCTGCTCGTGGTGGAGACGCCGCTGCCGTACATGTTCCAGACGGTCTGGAACGATCCGGAGCGCTTCGCGCAATATTTTCGCTGGGGCGTCTATGTCGCCGGCGACGTCGCCACGATCGACGAAGACGGCTACGTCACGGTGCGCGGCCGCGCGGACGACGTGCTCAGCGTGGCGGGCCACCGCATCGCGACGGCCGATGTCGAAAGCGCGCTGGTGTCGCACAAAGCGTGCGCCGAAGCGGGCGTATGCGGCATCCCGGACGAGATCAAGGGCGAGGCGATCGTAGCGTACGTGGTGCTGCGCAGCGGGTTCGTGGAATCCGAAGAGCTCGCTGCCCGTTTGGTAGCGCACGTCCGCCGCGAGCTCGGCCCGATCGCAACCCCATCGGCGATCCGGTTCACCGCGAAGCTCCCAAAGACGCGCAGCGGCAAGATCATGCGCCGGTTGCTAAAAGCCCAAGAGACGGGCCAAGAGCTTGGGGACGTAACGACACTGGAGGAGTAGAGGGGACTGCTCGCGGGCGTTTCAGACACTGAATAGCCGGTCGGGTGTACACCGGTGCTTCATCGCCGTACCCCGGAGGCTGATCCGTGCGCGTTTCCGCAGCTATTGCAGCATTTCTGCGCTATTGCGCTGAGGAGAAACACCTCGCGCCCAACACCATCAACGCTTATCGGCAAGACCTTGCCGAATTCGGGCGTGACAGTTCGGCTTCGCGCCCCGTAGGCGCGATTCGTGCTATGGACATTCTGGCATATCGGAATCGGCTCTCGGCCGACCGCGGTCTTTCGCCGGCGACGGTGAAACGGCGTCTCGCCTGTTTGCGGGCTCTGTTTGCTTGGCTCGTGCGGCGGGATGCCATCGAAGGGTCTCCTTTCGCGAAGATTGAGCTTCGAATTCGCCTGCCGACACGGCTGCCTCGTTGCTTGGAAATGCGAGATGTGCGTCGCCTGATGCGTCATCGCGCGGCGCAAGGACCCGACAGCGCTCTGGCGATCGCACTCCTCCTCGCGACGGGTATGCGTGTCGGTGAGCTTGCCGCGCTCCGTATCGATGACATAGATGCGGCCGCCGGACGTCTGACGATCTTCGGGAAGGGCAGCCGCGAGCGGACCGTGTTCGTCACCGACTCTCGGCTTCGCGATGAATTACGCGCATATATTGCAGCACGGCGCTGCGATCCCGCACATTTCGCAGAATCGCGTCTCCTTGTCGATGACCGTGCACGTCCGTTGTCGGCCGCGCGCATCCGGCATGCGATCACCGGCCTTGGTCGTAGTGCGGGTATCACGCGCCACTTGACACCGCACATGCTCCGTCACACGGCCGCAACGATGCTGCTCGAATCCGGCACCGATATCCGTTTCGTCCAGCGGCTCCTTGGCCATCGGAGCATCGTGACGACGCAGATTTACACGCACGTCAGCGTGATCGAGCCCCTATAATCTGATCCATGGATAGTTGTGGAATCCCGGCCTTTGACGCCGAAGGAGCCCACATGCGGAAGTCCCGCTTCACCGAGACCCA